>Ga0194120_10005274_pt1 | contig 19199 bp, 15 predicted proteins | sample TA2MahCa65mmetaG_FD_148642 | JGI IMG/M metagenome (GOLD analysis project Ga0194120, IMG submission 148642) | Freshwater microbial communities from Lake Tanganyika, Tanzania - TA2015019 Mahale Deep Cast 65m | ecosystem: Environmental > Aquatic > Freshwater > Lake | place: Tanzania: Lake...
CACAAGACGCACAACAATTTAATGCTGGGCATCGCTCTTTCGTTTGAATGCGTGCGTTCTCTCAGAAAGGCTGTCCATATAAGCAAAAAGTACGGGATCGCCGCTCGCGCTTGGTGTTCATCACACAAGATGTGGACCGAGAAGCAATCGAAAAAACCTTTCGGGCTTTTCACCAGGTGCTCCCGCAGGCAAGAGAGTCTGTATTGTGAATCTACCGCATGATCTCGCTAACATGCTCATGCATAAAAAGGGAGCCCAACGCGCTCAGTCGGTTATGGAAGGAGGTTGACAGCTCAACTGGTCTGTATTGCCGTCCATTTACACAAAACCTCAGACCTTGTTACGGTAGGCGAAAGCCTCGTTGAAGCGTCTAAGAATGTACTCGCCGCAGCTGACCTCGGGATACCTCGCCGTCTCGCCTGGCTGCACTACCGGTACAATCGGCGTTTCGTAATCGGGGTCGGCGAACACCGCCATCGAAAAGCCTTCGCCAAGACCAATGCCAGTAGTGGGCTGAAGCGTCGACCCTTGCTTTTCATTGGCCGAGTTGGTGATTGACGGGATCGGGGCTCTAGGTTTTCGTGCTCAGTGTTGCCTCCCCCTTCCGGAAATGTCTTGCATTTTTCCACTTAACGAAAACAAAAATTTTTAGGACTGAATCTTCAGAAGCGTAGCCAAGTCTATGATCTTTGCAAGCGAGCGAGGGAAGGGTTGCTGCCAGCCTGCATGAACAAACATAACTCGTTTTTCGGAGGGGTTACTACGATACGTAACTGAAGGGTCAAACCTAAGAGGAGTCGATAGGAAGCAGATGCCATACCATGCTTAAGCTATGTCGAATCGGATTTGAATTACCTGGCGAGCGTTGGCTCTTCCGGGGCATCGATTGTTGTCTGCGCCCACCAATACAGATTGCGATCTGCGGTGAGTCCGGCAGTGGGAAATCGAGTTTGCTCAACCTTATGGCGGGTTTGGAACAGCCCACTGAAGGCAGGGTTACCTGGATGGGACAATCCATTTCTGATATGTCGCTGAGTGAACGGCTCAACTTTCGACGAAGCGCTCTGGGGTTTGTCTTCCAGGCCTTCCACCTAGTTAGCCATCTGAGCGCGCTGCAAAATGTGATGCTCCCTTGCCTGCTCAATAACTGGAGCCAAGAACGCTCGCAGGCCGCGGCTATTAAGCTTCTCGAGCGGCTGGGACTTGCAGCCCGTGCTGGTGATTTTCCGCGTACACTCTCCGGCGGTGAGCAACAGCGGGTCGCCCTCGCGCGTGCGCTAGTTCATTCGCCAAAGATGGTGCTAGCCGATGAGCCCACGGGCAATTTAGACCCGGGCGCTGCCAATTTAGCGCTTGAAACACTTTCAAGGCTGTGTCGAGAGCAAGATGCAATTTTGGTGATGGTGACACATTCCGAACGTGCGGCAATGTTGCTCGACGAGCAATGGCGGCTTGACGACGGTAGGTTAATTCGTCTCAATGACGGTGATCAGCGAACGAGTAAAGCCGGCTCCGATAACGGTGATACGGATGAAGATTTTGTGCGCGACTCAGATGCGCGGGCCTAGCCTACTGTTCGCTTGGCTTGTCTGGGGTGCTATTCGCCAGCAATGGAGCCGGTGGCTCATATCGCTCGTGATGGTAGCGATTGGAATGGCGCTGGCTGTTGCCATTCACTTAGTCAATTACTCGGCCTTACAGAGCTTTTCCCGGGCCATTGAGGTGGTCAACGGACAGTCAAGTCTACAGCTGGTGACATCGCAAGAACTCCTCTCAGAGGATCATTACGCGCGCCTTTTGGCGGATACGAATGACTTAGGTATCGAGTCGACGAGTCCTGTGCTAGAGGTTGTAACCGACCGAATCCGGATAATTGCTCTCGATCTCTTTCGCGCTGCACGTGTTACGCCCTCTCTCCTCCCCAGGCTTGAGGAGGGGAGTCGAGATGCCTTGTTTCAGATTGACTCCGTCTTCCTCTCGCCCAAGGCTATGGCAGATCTCGCAGTCTCTGAGGGCGATTTGATCAGTCTTAAAGCCGCGGGCTATGTCGTCTCACTGGTGGTCCGTGGTAGTGTGCCCGAGGTACTGGGGGAGTCTATAGCGGTGATGGACTTAGGCAGCGCCCAGTGGCAGTTCGGACGCGTGGGTCAGCTCAGTCGAATCGATCTGCGTCTACTGGAAAACATTCGACCAGAAATGCTACAAGAGCGCCTTTTAAGAGGGCAATGGCCGCTCATGCTTATTCAGAGGAGTGACCGCGAGCAGCGCATGTCGAACGTCTCTCGCGCATATCGTGTGAATCTCACCATCTTGGCGCTTATAGCCCTTGTCACTGGAGGCTTCCTTGTTTCACTCTCCGTGGCACAGGCCGTACGACGTCAGCAACAACTCGTCGCACTGCTGTTGAGCCTGGGCGCGCCGCTCATCTGGGTCCAACAAATCTTTCTGTTAATTGGTGCCTGCGTAGGGTTCTTGGGAGGTACTGTTGGGGCAATCGCCGGTGTGTTCCTCGCGGTAGCGATGTTACATTTCGTCGGGGCCGACCTCGGTGGTGGTTACTTCGAGAAAGGCTCAGCTGATTTGCAACTCGACCTGCTCACCATGGGCGTGCTCTTGTGCCTAGCTGGGTTCATCGGCTTGGTTGCTGCATGGTTGAGTCTTCGCCGAGCGGATTGGTCCAGCCCAGCGCGACAGCTTCGAGCATCGTCCGATGAGCCTCTAGGCCGAGATTTTAAGGCCTCGCTTACCTTTGGCATTGCACTCTTGGTGCTTGCAGGTCTCTTCTGCCTACTCCCTGCATGGGGGGTGATCTCCCTCGGGGGTTACATAGCCATGGCCATGCTATTAACCGCGGCAGTGGCTATGAGCCCGTGGCTGGTTGCACACTTTTCTATTTCGGGCGATAAACTTGCAAAATGGCGGCTCCGCCAGGCCTCATCCTCCTCGGCTGCATTGATTTCGGGGGTGGTGGCGGCGGTGGCGCTCGCGGTGGCTATGATGGTTATGGTTACGAGCTTTCGAACCTCTGTGGGCCAATGGCTCGAGCAGGTCCTGCCAGCTGACCTGTACAGCCATCAAGCCTCTGCCGCCCAGGTGGCACGGCTATCGGCGGAGACCGTAAAAAGCCTTGTACGGCTTGACTCTGTGTCTCGCGTGGAGGCAGCCCGATATAAAAATATTCTCCTTAAGCCCGCATTACCGCCCGTTGTTCTAATTGCAAAGCCCATCGATGGACTAGACACCGCCCTTGGTCCATCGGGCCGTATCGCACTGCCGTTAGTAGGAGAGGTACGCTGGGACGAAAACTCGACGCTGCCTCTGGTGTTCGTATCGGAAGCAATGCGAGATCTTCACGGATGGACCGTGGGCAGTGTGCAAGCGCTTCCCTTGGGTGCCTGGGCCGCCCAGTGGGTCTGGGTGGCCGGGGTATTTCGCGACTACGGTCGACAGCATGGCTCGGTGGTGATGAATCTCGTGGACTACCAAGACATAACAGACGATCGCTCTATTTCATCGATTTCGATCTGGCGGCATCGAGGTCATTCAGCCACAGACCTTCGCACTGAACTCGCTGCGCTCGATAATGAGGTTAGTCAAATTCAATGGGTAGAGTCTGAGGCCATTCGCGAGATGTCGCTTAGGATATTCGATCGCAGCTTTGCTATCACCTATGCTCTTGAACTGGTGGCCATTGTGATTGCACTGCTTACCGTGGCCATTGGGTTTTCCGCGCAACTCATGTTTCGAGAGCGCGAATTCGGTCTTCTAGGCCAAATGGGCCAGTCTCGCAGTCAGCGTTCCATCACCATCGCCTGGGAGCTTGGGGGCCTGGTTCTGCTCGGCGGCCTGTGGGGATCTTTCACGGGAATGCTTATGAGTCAGGTGCTAATCCACAAGGTGAATCCCGAATCATTTCATTGGACGATGCAAACCGACTGGCCTTTAGGGCAGATAGGTCTGCTTTTATTAAGCCTCGTCATGACCTCCGTCCTGGTCGCCGTAGTCATGGCGCAACGCATCGATGAGCGGAGGCTTATCCGCTCCCTACAGGCCGATTGGTGACTGAGTGAAATTAAAAAATTCAGGAGGCAATCGACGACGAATCCTTGAGTCTGGTCTCGTGACATTGCTCGCTCGCCCGTGGCGAACCATTGATGCCTCAAGTCCTGTGCAGGAGAGGCCTTACGCACGCGTTACTCCTCGGCCTCTTGTATTTCCTCGGGACCATGGTGCGCACCCCAACTACCGAACTGAGTGGTGGTATCTCACAGGATGGCTTCGCACGGCTATGGGACGGGCCGTTGGTTTTCAGTTGACGTTCTTCCGCAGCCGCACCACTCATCCCGACGCCAACCCTAGTCGTTTTGCACCCCGGCAACTCCTTTTTTCTCACGCAGCGCTCTCAATCGACGGTATGGATCGCGTGATTCATATGGATCAGGTAAGTCGCACAGGTTTTGCAGATGCGATCTTTTCGGAAACAGACACGGCTTTAAAGCTCAATCGATGGGCTCTGGATCGACAGTCGACTGGGGCGCTGGCTACTGAACATTACCGGGGTCTGATTGCCACAGACCACTGTCGACTCTCCTTCCACGCCCGCACCGACCGCAGGCCGGTTCTCCGTGGAAATATAGGCCTATCGGCCAAGGGCCCCTCTCAGGAGTATGCGAGCTATTACTACAGTCGCCCTCATCTATTTGTTGTAGCCTCATTGGGCTTATCGAAAGACTTGTTGAGCCGAGTCCACCGGCGTGGTCTCAAGGATTTTTCTGCGGATCAATCCCTCACTGGTCAGGCCTGGCTTGATCATGAGTGGTCGAGCAGTCTGCTGATGGGCGGCGCAGTCGGTTGGGATTGGCTTGGCCTGCACTTGGACTCGGGAGAATCTTGGATGCTGTTTCGGATTCGCGACAAACAGGGCCAGGCCGTATTTAACGAGGTAGACCTACGCGACCGTTTAAATCAGCGGCGGGTTCAGGCCCGAAGTGCTCGATGGGAGGTAATACGATTTTGGCAGTCGCCTCATTCAGGCGCACGCTATCCCGTGGAGATTCATCTGCACTTTAGCGATCAGTCGGTGCTGATTCAGCCGATGATGGATGACCAAGAGATTGATGCACGGGCGAGCACCGGAGGGTTTTACTGGGAAGGTGCAGTCCGTGTGATTCGAGAGGCGAGAGAAGTGGGCCGAGGGTATCTTGAACTCACTGGCTATGCGAAGCCGCTTACGATTTAGTAAGTGACCTTGCGGACTTGAGGAAGGTAGAGCTCAGTGGGCGGATTCCCCCCGCCAGAATAAGACCTGCTTACTCGCTCAGTCGGAATTGAGGTATTGCGGTCAATGAAATCTCTTTGGGTACCCCCCACCGTTACTATAAGTAACGGTCCTAACCGCCCAGAGCATCAAACCCGCGTTACACGTTTTATTACACGGTGGGGTTTGGCTCTTGTAAACCATTGATTTCACTGAGGAAAATTGGAGCGATTTTCATCATAATCCGCAGGTCCGGGGTTTGAAACGAGCCGCAGGCGAGTTCGGTGCAGGCTAATTTTGCGAAGCAAAGTTACGCCGGAGCCAATCCCTGAATCGCCACCACTAAATTCCAAAAAGTTTTTTCTCTTAGTGCAGATCAAGTGTTCGAATCTTCTGCGCTCCGCCTCAACCCGCTTCAAAGCCTCTGAAATCTGACTGTCTGTGAATCTGGACTTCTTCATCCGTAGAACCCCCTCGTAACGAGAAAATTCTAGTTCCAACCCAATCTAACCTAGGGGACGATTACCGTACGCGTATCTAAAACTGGCGTAAGTCAGTGCAGCAATCCTGGCCGAATCGATCGCTAAACAGGTGAGTCATGAGGCGCTCGGCAACGGAGATGGGACTGGCCAAGGCACCCTCATGTTTTAGTTTTTCGAATTTGGGCCGCATTGGAAACTGGTCAACAGTCGTGGAGCGGACCTGGGCCTGCATGTCGGTGTCCATAATGCCGGGTGCCAGGCTCTCCACACGCAAGCCGGTGTGGTTTTCGGTGGCGACACTCCGGGCATGATGGTCAAGGCCAGCCTTCGTTGCGCAGTAAACAGTCCAGCCGGAATAAGGGCTGCGGGCGGCACCGCTGGAGATGTGCACCACACGACGATCCCGACAGTGCTGGGATTCGGCCAGCACTGCGTTGGTCAGTGCAATCGCCGATGCCACATTGGCCGTTACGGCTTGAAAAATCTCCAAGGACGGCAGCTGGCCGGTCTGGCCCACTGGCCCAAGCAAGCCCGCGTTGTTGATTAGAACCGCATCCGTAGCCGACTGAAGAAAACGGTGAAGGTGGCGGCTGTTTAAAAAGCGCTCTACGGCATCGGATGCGCCAAGGTCCAGTTGGACTTCCTCGAGCGCACCACTGATCATCGCCGTTGCGTCTAGGCGCCCGCGCGATACGCCGAGCACCCGGTGACCCTTGGCGAGTAGCAAACGGGTAAGCGCGGCACCTAGGCCCCGGCTGTGTCCTGTAACAATGACATGTGCCATGCGGAGAATTGTAGACGCTTGTGAATTCGACCGCTTTTGGCGGGTCGATCGCCTCGATTATCTCTATTACGAACGTTACCAAAGGTGTGCAACCGTTTATTGTTAAGCGATGATCGTGTCCTTCGTGGAGTACCTCACTGTAAACACTACCCCCGTCTCGGTCTTCGCGACTGTATTGAACGCGGGAGGAATGGGTTGGCCTAAACGGTAGCGTAGATTAACCCATTGGCGAGCCGCACAGTCAGGTGACTGGCACTGTCAGGGAACTGCTCGCCCAGCCGCAAGTAATCGGAGTTAGCATCGAAATTAACGTCATCAAAGGTTCCTGAAACGATATGAATAGGCTTTCCAGTTGCACCTTAGTTCCGTAGCCGGCCCCAGTTGATCCATGATCGTACGCGCTGATATCCATCTAAGATATTGACGTAATCAGAGTAAAACGCCGGGTAAGCCGAGTAAACCAGCTCTTAAGGCAACGATTCAATTTAAAAGCGGGGCGGACTGGCCTAACTCATACACCCGTAAAGATTGTCTCAGCGCCGCCACTCGAGAGGCCCACCCCACCAATTTTTCTAGGTTGAAACACTACTCTCAAGTGGAACATCAATCATATGACTGATAACTTGGCTGAGCGCTTAAACGTACCAACCCACCGCCATAACCAAAGCCCAGCGACGTTGACAGGTCTGCTGGTGTAACGGCGAGACTTAGCGGATCAGATTCAAGGGATAGAGCTGTAACTTAAGCGAGGGAAAACTCAATCCTGAAACGACGATTAGCGGTACTGTTGAGAATATAAAGATTCTGTGGCGCATGGCAGCCCCACTTTCTTACGCGCCGTGACAATGCTAGAAAATCTCAAGCGCACCTGCCGTAGTGTGTCTCAGTAGGCCGTTATCGGATGCACTAATGTGGGACCGAAATTATCGAGTCCATACACAAAAATTTCTTAGGATCTTGCGAGAACTACAGAGCTGGCAACCAGGTAGCGATGGCGGGGAAAAAAAACATAGCGAAGAGCAGCAGCACGCTCATCGTCACATAGGGGCCAACAGCCCGAAAAATTTCAAGTGTACTGACCTCGGGCGGGGCGACCCCGCGCATGGTCATGAGCAGTAAGCCGTGCGGCGGCAGAAGTAAGCCTAACTGCATACACATAAGAAACATCACACCGAACCAGACTGGATCGATAACCAAACTGCTGACTAAGGGCATGAAGATAGGTAACGTAATCATCATCGTGCTGACCTGATCTACAAACAGGCCCAGCAAAATTAACAAGGCCATCATGCCTAGTACCACCGCCTCCTTCGACCAACCCTGACCAGTAATCCACTGCACCAGCCCGTTGCTCGCCCCTGAAAAAGACAACAGCTGCGCAAAAGTGGTCGCACCAAGAATGATGAACAAAATCATTCCGGAAATACCAGCCGTGCCCATCAGGGCACGTCGCAGAGCACGCCAACTCAGACAACGGTAGGTTACGGCCAAAACCACAGTGGCAAAAGCACCAAGGGCCGCGCATTCGGTAGGCGTAGCCCAGCCGGCGACCAGGGCACCCACGACCACTACAAAAATCGACAAAGTTGGCAGCACATAAGCAAAAAACAAATGCCAGCGCGCCCAACCTTTGTGGACGGTGACCTCAGTTTCCTGGGGCGCCAGCACTGGATTGAGCTTGACCCGAACAACGATCCAAGCGATGAAAGCAAGCGACAAAATCAGCCCTGGTACGATACCGCCAAGCAATAATTTAGAAATCGAAATACCCGAGAGCGAGCCGAGCAAAACCGTCAGTGCCGATGGCGGAATTAACATATCCACCGCTCCGATGGCCATGATTGGGCCAGTCGCCAGACGAGGGTGATAGCCCCGCGCCAGCATAACTGGCAGCATCAGCGAGCCAAGCATGGCCGTGGTGGCTATCGTCGAGCCAGAAATCGCGGAGAAAACCGTGCCCGCTACCACCGCCACTACGGCTAGCCTCCCCGGCACTCGAATGATGAGCCGGTCTATGCCCTCGATCACTTTATGCGCCAAACCAGTATGAAACAGTACCTCCCCCATGAGCACAAACAGCGGAATCGGCGTCAGCGCAAAAGCGGCCACCGAACTGACGCTACTGCGAGCCAGCTGCACCAGACCAACCTCGCCGCCCATGTAGATCCAGGCACCAACCAGATTTACGGCCAAGAAGGTCAGAGCGACCGGCATGCCAATAAGAAGTAAAGCGGTTGATCCGCCCAAGAGCAACCAGGCTGCCAGCGTCCAGCTCATGATCCGTCTGTCATCGCACGCTTTAGGTGGCGCTCACCACATCACGGCGCGGCCCGCGTTCGGCGTGCCACAGTCGGTGCATACGGAACAGCATCTCGACGAATAGCAACCCAAAGGCCACTGGCACTGGGGCTAGGATCCACCATTCAGGTGTGACCAGCGTCTTTATGCTCAAGGAACCGGCGACCATACTGTTTAAGGCCGCCTTGCCCGAAACTACCATCAACACCGCGCAAGTGATTAGGCTGATCAAGTCCCCCAGCCACTCTAAGGCCCAGGCGAGGCGTGGCGGCAACGGCTGCAGCAAGATATCTACCCGTATGTGCTGCCCCTGCCGAAGCAGCCAGGGTGCCACGCATAAGGTAATCAGCAGAAGCAGCCATTCGGAGACCTCGTTGCTCCAGGCCAAACCGCGAGGTAGGCCCTCAAGCGCTGCATTGCGCAGCGCTACATCGGTGACGATGATCACCATCATGACCAGCAACATTAGGCAGCCCATAAAAGCGAGGGCCGATAGCAGACGGCCCCAGAGCAAGGACAGACGATCGATCACTGCAGACGGCGCTCAGCGCGAGAAAAGGGCCTTAAACCGTGCCGCTACCTCCGGGCTCTGCTTGGCCGCACCGGCCCAGCCGACCTCATAGGCGCGATCGCGAAAAGCCTTAGTGGTAGCCGCATCAAAGCTGATGATCTGGATGCCAGCCTTGGCTTGCCGCGCTGTCTCATCGACGGCGTATTTGCTCCAAAAGGTGTTCTCCGCTTCCAACGCCAGCACCTGTCGGTTTAGGAACGTGCGCTGGGCATCGCTGAGCTTGCGGTACACAGGCAGATTCATAATCAGCGATACCTCCGCGTCATAGAAACCAGGGTCAACGCGAAACCTCGTTTTTTCATGCCAGTTCAGGTCAAAGATGCCCCCGATCGGCCAGCCATAACCATCAACCACCCCTCGCTCCAGTGCAGTGTAAACCTCACCTGGTGGAGTGGTGATGACATTAGCATTGAGGGCTTGGAAAAAATCTCGGTAAACCGGCGTGATGCGGATCTTCTGGCCGGCCAAATCAGGCTTGTCGATCTTCTTGTTTGTGTAAATATGAAAGGGCTGATTCTCAACCACGCGGCCGAGGTACTGCATATTGCCCTTGTCGTTCCACACTCGGTTGATCGCATCAAATGCGCCATTCTTGCGCTGCTCGGCAATCGGGATCTGAGTCAGTTTGAGGAAATCGGCCTCCGGCATCACATTGGTGTAGAAGGCCCCGGTGTTTAGCGCTACGTCCACCACGCCGGTCTTGACCGCATTGCCGACCTCAAACGAAGGTATGGCCTTGGGCCCTCCAATGAAATTGATTTGTAATAAGCCTTTACCCTCGGCATTGAACTTTGCGATCCATGGCTGAAGACGCTGCACATAAATTCCGTTCTCAGCAAAGCCGCTGACCAGTCGCAGCGTAGTTTCCTGGGCTCCGGCCGTTGACACCAGACTTATTAATGACACTGCCAGAGCTTTAAGCCAAATTCTCTTTTGCATCGTTGTCTCCTGACGTAAGGTTGATAAGGTTTAAAACATCCAGCCTGCTCACGCTCAGGCGCTGCGCAGCACCTGCTCCAGAGCCTGACCGCTGTCATCGGAGAGTGCCGCAGCAAGCAGGGCCCGCAAGCGTTGAGCTGCATCTGGCTGCTGGCGTACGACTGGTAACTCAGCCATTATCACCTTAAACTGCTCCCATCCTCGGGCGTGAGTGTCTCCATAACCGCGCACCAAAGACTGCGCTCGCGCCACCTGCAAGGCCAGCTCTGGCCGCTGCGGCAGCAGGGTTGCGAGCTCGGCGAGCCAAGCCTCGATGCGTTGCTGCTCGACTTGATAGCGCAGAGAGTAGGGCCGCCAGCGGCGCAGGCACGCCACCCCATACAACATCACAAAACCACCCAGGGAACTGGTGCGTACGACACGGCCGCGGGACAGAAAACGCCCCAGCAGACGGCGCGCCCAACTTGTGCGTAATAGCCAGCACCCCAAGCTAGCTGGTAAGGTATCGGCAACCTCTTCGATGCGCGGGTGTATGAACTCATAAATATGCAGCCCCTGCCGAGCAGCCCGTCGCACTTCCCGACTGACGCGCTCGAAACGGCTGCGACGTATCTTCAAATCGGCCACCCGCACGGCATCCTCGTAACTCATCCATAAAGCCAAACGCTGCGCCACCTCAGCTACCACCCGTGCACCCGCCTCTGAGGCCGGCACCCGCGCGACTATCGCCTCGAGCCGGTCCAGATAGAGGTCGGCATAACTCTCGTGCTGGTAATCGCTCAGGCGCACGATTGCATGCAGGGCCGGCGTCTGGGCTACTGTGGGCAGCAGCCTGCGCAGACGCGTGCCGCGCTCGATTAGCCGAGTACCCAGGGCTGGCACATCGACGTCGCTAACCGGCATGCTGCCGCTGCCCGACGGCTGCGCGGCCAACCAGCCAGCGGCAAACGCTTTCAGACTGGAGGCTACTCCAACACCGCTTCTCTCGATGCTGGCCTCGAACTGCGCCCGGGTGAAAGGTAGCCTGCCACTGCCAGCAAGAGCGCCATAAAGCGCTGCTCCGATCGGGCTGTCATTCGCTTCAGCCAACTCGGCGAAATCGGCGCCTACGAATAGCTGTGCCGCCTGCCGGGCGCCCTCGAGCAGACGCTGCGCATCCACGCGACCGTCGGAGACTGCTGTACGCTCGGTCATGGAATAAATCCGGTGGGTCGAGGCAATCAGGGTCGTACGATCGGGATTGACCAATTGACGCTGTAAAGCCCGGCCTGCCTCCATCAATTCGGAAGCCACCACGATGTCGACTGCACCAGGAAAAGGACTCAGTGCCATCACGGGCCTTTGCCCGTCGGTGTTGGCCGACATCATCTCCAAGTAATAAATTGTGGCGCCGGTGCGCTGAGCCACACCCGGAACCGATGTGGCTTGGGCTAAAAAACCGTTATGCTCGGCCAAATCGACCAGCCAGTCAGCGAGCACACCACCGCCCTCGCCGCCCATAGCCAAAATGGCCAGCGTGATCAAACCGTCGTTGGAAGGGGGCGGTGTTGACGCTTCGATCATGCCAGCAATCCCTTTAGACGCCGCTCGAGTCGGCGTTGCAACCAGCCGATTACTGCCTGTTGCATTCGATTGAGCCAACGTTCAAGGCCACTGGGGTTATCGATTACTTCAGCCCGATAAAAAGAGGGGCACAGGATTGCTGCATGCGCAATCTCACCGCACAGACCGCAGCCCACGCAACTCTCGGTGACAGTGGTCACTGGGTCGGTACGCAGGGGGTCCGGGTTAGGCTTGATGGTCAGCGAGGGGCAGCCCGACAGACGAATGCAAGAGCGATCGCCGGTGCAAGTATCGGAATCCACCCCGAATCGCTCTCTCACGACCCGCAGGCCTTGTGCGGCCCGCTTTCGCCTAAGCGGCCGCTCACGGCGCTGCCGGTTGAGCATGCACTCGCTCTGCGCCACCACCACCTTTGGGCCCCGCTGACGTGTAGTCAATGCCTCACGCAGGGCCTGCTTCATGTCAGCCAGGCTGTAGGTGTTTTTAACGGTGCGCACCCAGTCAACGCCGACACCACGAACCGCCCTTTCAATCGGATGGTTGGTGGCGCGAATCTCGTTCAGCGCCTTAGAGGAGAGTAAATCCTGTCCACCGGTGGCTGCCGAGTACCCGTTGTCAACCACTAGCAGCACATTATCCGTTTTGTTAAACACCGCATTGCCAACGCCGCTGGTAAGCCCGTTGTGCCAGAAGCCGCCGTCACCCATGATGGCCAGCGTTCTGTGCTCGGTCTCGGGGGTATTAAACGCTGAAGCGCCGGCCCAGCCAAGGCCGTATCCCATCGTAGTCGAACCTATACCAAAAGGCGGCAGGATAGAGAACAAGTGGCAACCAATGTCAGCACTGACATGTCGCGGACCCAACTCCTTCTCTAGCATCTTTAGCGCCGTAAAGATCGGCCGCTCGGGGCAGCCCGTGCAAAATGAAGGCGGTCGCGGATGGACCTGAGCCACCGCCGTAGAGACTGCGGCCGGCGGTGCTGCGGTCACCGCCGCTGGCAGCGTTATCGCGCCGGCGCTCTCCAGATATCTGCTTAAGCCATCAAGCATCACTGCGCCGGTGTACTCGCCAGCCATCGGTAACATGTCCTTACCATGCAATCGGGTGCTGCTGCCAGCGCGGTGCAAGATGGTGTGGAGATTTTGTGCAATAAAATCAGGCTGCCCTTCCTCCACAACCAGCACGGAACGTTTGCCCTCGCAAAAATCACGCACTTCCTCATCGACCAGCGGGTAGGTCACGTTCAGCACATACACCGGAATTTGGCTTTTACCGAAAATATCGGCCAAGCCCAGCAGGTGCAGGGCCCGCATCACGCCGTTGTACATACCACCTTGAGTGATGATACCCACATCACGCGCTTGGGCCGAGAATATCTCATTGAGTCCATGCTCGCGAATGAAACGCAGTGCCGCTGGCCAGCGCTTTTGGATCTTCTCCTGCTCATGCAAATAGCTGGCAGGCGGCAGCACGATACGCTGGGTGTCTCGTTCGGGCCTCTCGATCGCATCTTTCAGCCCATAGCTAGGTCGCTGGTTAGGACGAGTCTGAAACTGTCCGTGCACGTGGCAGGCACGGATGCGCAACTCGAGCATCACCGGCGTATTGCTAGCCTCGGATAGCTCGAAACCTTTTTCGACCAGACGGACAATTGAGGGCAAGTCAGGCCTTGGATCGAGCAGCCAGACCTGTGACTTCATCGCAAAGGCGTGGGAGCGCTCCTGCATGATGCTCGAACCCTCGCCATAGTCTTCGCCCACGATAATCATGGCCCCACCCCGCACGCCACCGGAAGCGAGATTGGCCAGCGCGTCGCTCGCCACATTGGTGCCCACGGTGGATTTGAAGGTCACCGCGCCACGCAGCGGGTAATTCACGCTAGCTGCCAGCGTAGCCACCGCCGTCGCCTCACTGGCACTGTGCTCGAAGTGCACCCCTAACTCCGTCAGAATATCGTTGGCATCGGTAAGCACATCCATCAAATGCGAAATCGGTGCACCCTGATACCCGGCAACATAAGACACACCGGATTGCAGTAAGGCTTTGGTCACCGCTAGGATCCCTTCGCCGCGAAAAGTCTGACCCTCGCCTAGCCTAAGCTTTTGCACTTCTTGCAGGAATGATCGTTCAGCCATAGAAGTAGTGTAAGCCCGCCGCGCCAGAGTCGCCAGATCGGAGCCGAAAGGGGCCAAAAATCAGAATAGTAAGCCTGGATCAGCCGTGAGATGCAGATCTGAGTTACCCAGACGCAGCCGTCAGACGCCTCAGAGCCTCTTGAAGCAGCGGCCGCGTAGTTGCAAAGTTCAGACGCACCCATCCCGGCGCGCCGAACTGCTCACCGGGACTCAAAGCAAGTCCATGGGCCTGCAGTGCCGACATAAATGAATGACCATGTCTTCGCTCCCAGTCTGTGGCATCAATCCAGGCCAAATAGGTGGCCTCGGGGTAAAGCCAGGAGAGCCCTTCGCAGCGCAGAACGGCGTTATCGATCAGCGGGAGATAGCCACGTAATTGCGATAAAAGCACCTGTCGCCAGGGTTCACCCTGCGAGAGAGCGGCGAGGCTGGCCTGATAGGCGAAACCCGACGGACTGGACAGAAGACCTTGCAACTTCGTCAACGCAGCGCGCAGTTCGGGGCTCTTCACTACCGCCCAGGCTAAACCTATCCCAGCAATATTGAATGTCTTACCAAGAGACATCAAGGTGATCGTTCTCTCTGCAATCTCTTTGTTCAGGCTGGCAATCGGAATATGCTGATACGCAGGATCAAGAATCAAGTCACAGTGTATTTCATCAGAACAGACAACCAGGTTCCTCTCACATGCAACGGCGGCAAGCGCCTCAAGCTCGTGTCGCTGATAAACCGTGCCACCCGGATTTTGCGGGTTACAAAAAAGTAAGAGTCTGCTCTGCGACGAACAGGCATCGCGCAAATCGTCACCTGATAGGAAAAGCCTTTCGCGACCTTTCGACGCATCGCGGCGCAGCGGTATTGACTGTTGGGGCCGCCCAAACATAGCCGCCGCCAGATGCAGATGGTGATAAATTGGTAAGGGAAATAACACCTGCTGATCTGGTTGGGTATAGGCCAGAGTGCTCGCATACAGACCCGAGACTACATTCGGAAGCATCACGAGCCATTCAGGATCGACCTCCCATTTGTAGAGAAGAGACAACCGCTCGCAGATGAGAGACGCAAACTTGTCCGGGGCAATCGCATAACCAAACCTCGAGCGGGAGAGGCACCTTGACATCGCAATTTGAATCGCCTCCGCAACATCAAAGTCCATATCTGCCACCCAAAGCGGAATAAGCTTAGGGAGACCTGTGGAAGCGTCTATTTGCCTACTCTCTGTAAACTTGCCCCAACGGTAAGAGTCTGGGGGAATAGCCTCCAAATTAAATCGTTCATCCATTATGGTCATGGTCTGTACCCAAGATTTTTGTTATTTTTCCTGTGCACTAGTTACCCCTGAAAAGCTCGAAAGGGATACCCTGTTGGTCCGATATCCGATGGACGCCAGTTCCACCGACTTGCCCTCCTCACGTCTGCCCCATCACGCCTACCTCTATCGAATCCATCCTCTCGCTTCGCATTCTACCCAGCGGAATGAATGACTGTCGTCCCGCTCAGGCACTGAACCCGAGCGCCAAGCACTTTAAATGAAAAAAGACCTATGGATAAATCATTTCTTCCCCAATCTTCCGATAAAAAAGCCGTAGTTCGTAAACGGTATCTCAGAGACGAGCCTCACTAGTGTGAGCTAGGAGGACTTAGGTTAGTTCTTTTTAGATAACCGAATCGGCGCAATCCCAGCCTTCAAGTTAAAACATCAATAGGTTTTGTTAAGGGGCTTTCAGGGCGCAGATGAATGCTTGATGCGCCCTAGCTGCGCTGGGGGTGCTGAGAGGATTGCGCCTCCCTCGCCGTGACGTGGCGATCACCGAATGGCTTGATCCGTCAGAGCTCGGTGCGCAGCGACCAGATTTCAGGAAATAGTACAACGTCGAGCATCTTGCGAAGGTAGCGGACACCGCCGGTGCCTCCGGTGCCGCGCTTGAAGCCGATCACGCGCTCCACAGTGGTCAGGTGGCGGAAACGCCAGAGCCGGAAGGCTTCCTCGAGGTCGGTCAGTTCCTCGCCTAGCTGGTAAAGGTCCCAGTGTTCACGCGGCGCGCGGTAAACCGTAAGCCAGGCTTCTTGCACGGCGTCGCTGCGACCATACGGTTGGCGCCAGTCACGCTCAGTGTGGCTCGCCGGCAACGGGATACCTCGGCGAGCAAGCAGGCGCAGGCATTCGTCGTAGAGCGAAGGGGCCTCGTAAGCGGTCTGTACGGTGGCGTGAAGATCCGCACGGTGAGCGTGCGGGCGCAGCATGGCAGCGTTCTTGTTACCCATGGCGAATTCGATGCAGCGGTACTGCCAGCTCTGAAAGCCGCTGGACTGGGCGAGGTAGGGGCGGATCGCGCTGTATTCGGGCGGTGTCATCGTCGCCAGCACGTCCCAGGCGTGCACCAGCTGTTCCATGATTTTTGAGATGCGGGCCAGCATCTTGAAGGCATCAGGTAGTTCGTCCTGGCGGATACAGGCAATCGCCGCACGCAGCTCGTGCAACATCAGCTTCATCCAGAGTTCGCTGCTCTGGTGCTGCACGATGAACAGCATTTCATTGTGCTCGGGCGAGAGCGGTTTTTGCGCATTGAGTATGGCATCGAGCTGCAGATAGTCGCCGTAGCTCATGCGGCCGTCAAAGTCGAGCTCGGCGTGCTCTTGCCGGACAATTCGCTCGTTGCCTTCGGCGCTGTAGGTTCCAGTGGTGCCGCTGGCGCTGTGAAATGGGCATCCGCTCATGGGGCTTTTCCTCTTCAGGTCACAGCATTCTTGTGGGCAAAGCGCGCCTCGCGCCATTCGCTGCCGTCCATCACCTGGTTCAGGTGCTCGACCGCACGCCAAACGTCAGCAAAGCCAATGTACAGCGGCGTTAAGCCAAAGCGCAGGATGTCGGCATGCTGGCCACCGTCGCCAGCGCGGAAGTCGCCGATCACGTCACGTGCGATCAGTGCTTGCACGATGGCATAGGCGCCCTCACTGCGCGTGAGGCTGACCTGCGACCCGCGAAGTGCCTCCTGCTCAGGTGTAGCAATGCCAAAACCGTGGCCGCGCAGACGCGTTCGCACCAGTTGCATGAACAGTCCCGTCAGCGCCAGCGATTTGCGCCGCAGCGCGGCCATGCCGCCGAGGCTCTCGGCGGCCAGCACGGTGTCGAGCCCGCAGTCTAACGCCGTGAGGCTAAGGATAGGTTGAGTGCCGCACTGGTAGCGGGTGATGCCTGGGGCCGGGTGGTAGTCCGGCGAGAATGCGAACGGCGCCGCGTGGCCCCACCAGCCAGCTAGTGGTTGCCAGAAACGGTCGGTATGCTGGGGATGGACCCATACAAAGGCCGGCGCACCCGGCCCGCCATTGAAGTATTTATAGCCGCAGCCCACGGCAAAGTCCGCTTGCGCGCCCTGCAGGTCTACCGGCACGGCGCCAGCGCTGTGCGCCAGATCCCACACAGTGAGGATACCCTGAGCATGCGCCTTGGCCGTGACGGCCACCATGTCGTGCATGGCACCGGTGCGGTAGTTGACCTGGGTGAGCATTAGTACAGCCACATCGTCATGCAGAGCCGCGTCGATCTCGTCAGCCTCCACCAGTGTCAGCGTCAAGCCACGTTCCTGACACAAGGCCTCGGCAATGTAGAGGTCGGTCGGGAAGTTGCTGCGCTCGCTGACGATGCGTTTTTTCTGCGGGGCGTCGGCTGCGGCGATGTTTAGCGCGGCGCTGAGTACCTTGTAAAGGTTGATGGAGGTACTATCAGCGGCGACCACCTCGCCCACGTTCGCGCCAATCAACCTTGCAATCTTGTTGCCCACCTGCTTGGGCAGGGTAGCCCAGCCGTTGGTGTTCCAGCTCTTGATCAGGTCCTGTCCCCACTCCTGCCTCACTGCCTGCGCCACGCGCTCGGCTGTGGTCCGCGGCAACGCGCCTAGCGAATTGCCATCGAGGTAGATAATGCCTTCAGGCAGGTCGAATTGATCGCGCAAGACGCGCAGCGGGTCTTGCTGATCCAGGGCTTCGCAGTCCTGCAGGCTCACAGAGGGGTTCATCATGGTCAGATCTTTTAGGTTTCGCGCAGCACCGCACGCACCGGGCTAGCGTCAGCGGTCGTAAGTTTGAGGGGCAAGGCGATCAGCTCGTAATCGCCTTCGGGGACGTGATCGAGCAGCAGGTTTTCCAGCACGCGCAGGCCGCGCTGGCGCAGCACCTGGTGGGCGTCCAGCGTCTTGCTGTCGGCCGGATCCACGCTCGCGCTGTCGGTACCCACTAGCCGCACGCCCTGGTCGGCAAGCAACGCGATCGTCTCGGGCGCAAAAGCGGGAAGGGCTTGGTCAAACGCGTCTTGCGGCATGTGGGTGTATAGGCGCACCAGCACGCGGGCGGGCAAGTCATTCATGGCGTGCGCCAGATGCCCGGGTCGCACCAGTGGTCCACAGCCGAGGGCGTGAATCACTCGGCAGGGGCCGATGAACGTATCCAGGTCCACATCGCCGATGGCCGCGCCACTCGGGTCATAGTGCAGCGGCGCATCGGCATGGGCGCCCACATGAGGCGAAAGCGTGATGGCGCAAACATTGACCGGGCAGCCTGGACCGATGCTCGCTACCCACTCCTGGCCGTAAGTCGTGTCACCCGGAAACACCGGCGAACCGGCGTGGACCGGAGGGGAGATATCCCAGAGTTTTTTCATTAGGTGCAAAGGTAGCACCGACTAAAAAGGCGTGGTGTCGGCTATTTGCAACGGGGTTCAAAAAAATTGGAAAAGCCGTAATGCAAGGCGTGCACAACCACTGGCTCTACGATCCCCACCGACGGCACCGCACGTTTGATGGCCTGCTGCAAACGCTCTTCAAACACGTGATGGCGTCGCATCACACCGCTGCGCGAGTCCACGCTCAGGCTCTGCACCGGGAACAAGCAAAACCGGCCACAGCAAGAGCTATGCCGTAGGGATGACTTTGCTTGAGCACTGCCTGCCACCGTTATTTAAAGTAACGGTTCCGTGCCCGCCCCGAGCACCAAGCCCCCCTTACACGTTTCATTACACGGTGGGGTTTGGCCTTTGTAACCCATTGATTTTCTTGATGAAAATTGGAGCGATTTTCATCATAATCCGCAGGTCCGGGGTTCGAATCCCTGAATCGCCACCACTGAATTCCGGTACGTACTTGATAGATGGTTTACAGAACGTACCGATCACATC
>Ga0194120_10005276_pt1 | contig 19197 bp, 25 predicted proteins | sample TA2MahCa65mmetaG_FD_148642 | JGI IMG/M metagenome (GOLD analysis project Ga0194120, IMG submission 148642) | Freshwater microbial communities from Lake Tanganyika, Tanzania - TA2015019 Mahale Deep Cast 65m | ecosystem: Environmental > Aquatic > Freshwater > Lake | place: Tanzania: Lake...
GAGGGCTTCCCCGTCGACATCGAGGCCCGCGCCCTGGACCGGAAAGGCTTGTTAAAAGATATCACTCACATATTGGCCGCGGAGCATATCAACATCCTGCGGACCCATAGCCACACCGATGCGGTCGACAATACCGTGCTCATGGATATCACTGTAGAGGTGCGCGACCTCGGCCAACTCAGCCAGGCGCTCGACCAGATCGCCGGCGTGCATAATGTGCTGGAAGTCCGCCGGAAGGAATCCGCATAGCCACTGCGGCCGCATGGGCCTGCGGGTCAATGCGGCCGCCGCTTTGACGCACGACCCCAGCGGACAAATCAGGATTTACGCCGCAAGGTGCAGGGCCAGCCACGGCGTGAGATTGAACAGAAAAATCCCCACCTTGTAGAGGGCCATGCCGCCGTAATGAATGGCATCGAAGGTTTCGATGGACAAACTGAACCAGCGGGTGTGCAGACGGTACAACCCATCATGAAAGCCCCGGAACAGGGCAAACCAGAGCAGCAGAATGCTGTAGTTGAGCACCAGCGCCCATAACAAAAGCTCTCGGCAAACGATCAGGGTCATGGTCTTGCCCTTTGACTCGAACAATTCTCATTATGGCTGAACCCTCCGGCTCAGGATGAACCTGGCAGCGATGACTCTTGCTTCGCTCCAACCGTGGCCAGAGTGCGCGCGCCAGCCTCCAGGATGTTCAGGTTCGCCAGGGATGATCAGGCAGGGTTGAAACACCAACCGCCTCGGAACCCGCCGCGGCTACCGCATGATCGTTCTCGACCGAACTGCCACTCACACCGATGGCGCCGATCAGGATGCCCTCCTGATTGAGATACACATCTCCACCCGGAGCTAAGGGATGGGCTTTGTTCTGTCCCAGGCATCGAGCATTCATTCGCCTTGGGCCATGGCCTCGAGTTTGCGGCGTTTTTCGCACTTCTGAGTGCAGATACATGCTCCGCCATTATTTACGCCACCGCAACTGCCCTTGATGGCGCTACGACCGAATATCACGCCTATTGCCATCAGCGTTACGACGACGGCTATGATTACGAAAGTGGTCAGAAAAAGGGCCATAGGTTTGTCCTCGTGATGTGGGGTGTCGACTGATAAATCCTTTGGACCTACACCCTACGATGTTCGCCAAAAAAAAAGCGGAGGCATCTAGCCTCCGCTTCGATGCTTGGGCAATCCCGGTGATCAGCCGCCGAAATCGTCCAGCAGGATGTTCTCCCTTTCCACGCCGATATCAAGCAGCATGTTGATGACGGCGGTGTTCATCATGGGCGGACCGCACATATAGTATTCGCAGTCCTCGGGCGACGGGTGATTCTTGAGATAGTTCTCGTAGAGAACATTGTGGATGAACCCGGTATAACCGGTCCAGTTATCCTCGGGCTTGGGTTCCGACAAGGCGATATGCCACTTGAAGTTCGGGTTCTCCTTCTGCAGCATGTCGAAATCCTGCACATAGAACATTTCCCGAAGACTGCGCGCGCCATACCAGAAAGTCATCTTGCGTTTGCTCTTCAGCCGGCGAAGCTGATCGAAGATATGCGAACGCATCGGCGCCATACCGGCGCCGCCGCCAATGAACACCATCTCATTGTTGGTTTCACGGGCAAAGAACTCACCGAATGGTCCGGAGATCACCACCTTGTCGCCCGGCTTCAGGTTGAAAATATAGGACGACATGATGCCCGGAGGTATACCGTTGGCGCCGGGCGGCGGCGTGGCGATACGGACATTCAGCATGATGATGTCGCTTTCTTCCGGATAATTGGCCATCGAGTAGGCACGGATGGCCGGTTCCTTGACCACGGATTCGTACTGCCAGATGTTGTACTTGTCCCAATCATCGCGGAACTTGTCTTCGATATCGAAATCCGTGAATTTTGCCACGTAAGGCGGACACTCGATCTGGATATAACCGCCAGCGCGGAAATCCACCGTGTCGCCTTTCGGTAACTCCAACACGAGTTCCTTGATGAAGGTTGCCACGTTATGGTTGGACCGGACCGTGGTGACCCACTTCTTGACGCCAAACACTTCGTCATGCACATGAATCTTCATGTTCTGCTTGACGGTCACCTGACAAGCCAGACGATCGCCCGCCGCCGCCTCGCGCTTGGTGATGTGCGACAACTCGGTCGGCAGGATGTCGCCCCCCCCCTCATTGACCTTGACCTTGCATTGCGCGCAGGTGCCGCCGCCGCCGCAGGCGGAGGAAACGAACAGGTTATTGTCCGCCAGCGCCGTCAGCAGCTTCGAACCGATGGGAACGTGAATGGTTTTTTCATCGTTGATCAGAATATCGACATTACCCTCGGCCACCAGTTTGGACTTGGCGCCAAGAATGACGAATACCAGAGCTACGACGATGAAGGTGAAAAATACTACACCCAGGATGATTTCTAACATGATCTTCTCCCAGGACCCTTAGAGCTGTATGCCCGAGAAGGCCATGAAGCCGAGCGCCATCAGCCCGGCGGTGATAAAGGTGATGCCAAGGCCGCGCAGACCGGGGGGCACGTCGCTGTATTTCAGCTTCTCGCGCACACCCGCCATGGCGGTAATGGCCAATGCCCAGCCGAAGCCGCTGCCGACCCCGTAGACCACGCTTTCCTTGAAGTTATAGTCGCGTTCGATCATGAACAGACTACCCGCCAGGATCGCGCAATTCACCGTGATGAGCGGCAGGAAGATGCCCAGCGCGTTGTAAAGCGCCGGGAAGAACTTGTCCAGAACCATCTCCAGTATTTGCACGATGGCGGCGATCACGCCAATACAGGCCATCAGCGCGATGAAACTCAGGTCCACACCTTCGATACCGGCCCAGGTCAAGGCGTTTTCCTTGAGCAGATAGGTATAGATCAGGTTGTTGGCAGGCACCGTCAGCGTCTGCACGATGACCACGGCAATGCCCAGGCCAACGGCGGTTTCGATCTTCTTGGAAACGGCGATGAACGTGCACATGCCCAGGAAGAAGGACAAGGCCATGTTCTCGATGAATACCGACTTGATGAACAGATTGATATAGGCTTCCATGTCAGTGGGCCTCCCCATGCACGATACCGTGAGCCGGCTGAATCGAGAAATCCGCCTTTTCGACCTGCTTGGGCTTCCAGGTCCGCACAGCCCAGATGATCAGGCCGATCAGAAAGAACGCGCTCGGCGGCAGCAGCAGCAGTCCATTCGGCACGTACCAGCCGCCATCCTTGATGAGCGGGAAGACATCGATGCCCAGCAGCTTCCCGGAGCCAAACAGCTCGCGAATGGTGGCGACCGTGATCAGAATCAGACTGTAGCCCAGACCGTTACCTATGCCATCGAGGAAACTTTCCCAAGGGGGATTCTTCATCGCATAGGCCTCGGCGCGTCCCATCACGATGCAATTGGTGATGATCAGGCCCACGAAGACGGAGAGCTGCTTGCTGATCTCATAGGCGAAAGCCTTCAATATCTGATCCACCACGATCACCAGCGAAGCGATGATCACCATCTGCGCGATGATGCGGATGCTGCTGGGTACATGATTGCGGATGAAGGCGATTCCCGCGCTGGAGAAGGCCGTGACCGCCGTCAGGGCCAGACTCATGATCAGCGCCGTGGACAATTGTGAAGTTACCGCGAGTGCCGAGCAGATTCCCAGAACCTGTAAGGTAATGGGGTTGTTCTCGACCAGCGGTTCAACCAGAACCTTTTTGTTTTCGTCGGTGAGTTCCATAGTATTAACCTCTTCCAGATCTCAACTTGGCCAGATAGATACCGTACCCTTCCTTACTCATCCAGTACTGGACGAGATTGCTGACTCCGCGGCTGGTCAGCGTGGCCCCCGCCAGGGCATCCACCTGGTATTCCGAACCTGGTCTGGAGGGATCAACGGAGCCTTTGACCAGACCCAGGGCAACCTCGCCGATTTCGACAGTTTGCCCCTTTTCGGTCAGGTTGCTTTCATGCACTTCCTTGCCGGAGAAGTTGTAGACCTTCTTGCCTTTCCAGAGCGCCTTCCACTTGGGGTTGACGACCTCGCCGCCCAGACCGGGAGTTTCCGCCTGATCGTAAAGATTCATGCCGGTCACGGTCTGACCATCGGCCTCGAGCGCCAGGAAGCCAAACATGGTCGACCACAGACCGTAGCCGCTGACAGGCAGGATCACCGTCTTTAACTTGCCCTCCTGCTTCACCAGATACACCTTGGCGTATTTCGGTTTGCGCTTGATGCTGGCGATATCCTTGTCGGCGGGAATCGCCTCGCTTTGAGCGGGATCCTTCGCGGCTTTCCATTGGTTGTAGGTCTTGGCGTCGACGTTATCCACATAGTCGCCTGTCGCCAGATCGACGATGCGGGTCTCGATGTCCTTGAACACGGCATCGACGTCCATGCCCTTCTGGTATAACTCGGCCACTTCGAGGATGTTGACCTTTTCGTCCTTGGACTTGTTCCATTCCTGGAGCGGTCTCAGGATGACGGCCGAGCCGGACACCACCACCGCGCCGACCAGACATAAGGCCAGGGCAACCGCCACGGTTTTCTTGAAACTATCGTTGGGCAGGTCCAGGTAGGGTTGCGCATGAACTTGCACGGTTTCGATATAACCGGCGAGCCGCTGCTTGAGACCGGGCACTGCCGGATTGCTATTCACGGATTCAGGCATAACGCTTTACCCTCTTGGCGATATTGATCTTGATGACCGCATAATCGATCAGCGGCGCAAAGATATTGGCGAACAGAATGGCCAGCATGATGCCTTCCGGAAACGCCGGGTTGACCACGCGAATCAGCACCGTCATGAAACCCACCAGCGCGCCAAACACCCAACGGCCCGCGTTGGTGTGCGCCGCACTGACCGGATCGGTGGCCATGTACACGGTACCGAAGGCAAATCCTCCCAAGGTCAGATGCCAATACCAAGGTATGGCATACATGGCATCGGTGGAACTGCCGACCACGTTGAACAAGGTCGAGGTGGCGATCATGCCGAGCATGACGCCGGCCATGATGCGCCAGTTGGCAATGCGGGTATAAATCAGGAATGCCGCACCCATCAGGCAAGCCAGGGTGGAAGTTTCACCCATCGAGCCTGGCTCGAAGCCGATAAAGGCGCCCCACCAGGAGATGCCCGCGTCATGCACGGCCTGAAGCCCCCCCATCGCGGCATGCCCGAGGGCAGTCGCGCCGGTATAGCCATCAACCGCGGTCCATACCGAGTCGCCGGACATGGCCGCCGGATAGGCGAAATACAGGAACGCGCGGCCCGTCAGGGCAGGGTTGAGAAAATTCTTGCCGGTACCGCCAAACACCTCCTTGCCGATGACCACACCGAAGGAAATGCCGAGGGCCACCTGCCACAATGGAATGCTGGGCGGCAGAGTCAGGGCGAAGAGGATGGACGAAACGAAGAAACCTTCGTTGACGTCGTGCTTGCGCACCACGGAAAACAAAACTTCCCAAATGCCACCCGCGACCAGCGTCACAATATAGACCGGCAGGAAGTACATGGCGCCATGCACCAGGTCCGACAGCGGGTTCCACGGGTTGTGACCAAAGAGATTGACCACCCAGCCCCGCCAGCCCGGCGCCTCCGACAAACCCATGGCCTGCATGGCCGCATTGGCCTGGTAGCCAGTGTTCAGGAAAGCCATCAACATGCAGGGCAGCGCGGCTATCCAGACATAGGTCATGACCCGCTTGAGGTCGACGGCATCCCGCACATGCGTGGCGCCACTCGTGACATCAGAGGGGCTATACAGAAATGTGTCCACCATCTCGTAGACGGGATACAGCGTTTCAAACTTCCCGCCCTTGGAAAAATGGGGGTGAAGTTTGTCGAGGAATTTTCTCGTACTGGACATTAGCCCTCCTTCTCGATTTGCATTAGGTTCTTTCTGAGCACCGGACCGAAATCGTGCTTGCCCGGATCCACAAAGGTGCACAAGGACAAGTCTTCCTCGTCCAGTTCCAGGGCGCCTAGCGCCTGAGCCATGTCGGTGTCACCCACGATCAGATAGCGCAGCAACTGAGTCGGCAGAATATCGAGGGGCATGACCTCCTCGAACACACCGACCGGCACGACCGCGCGCGGACTGCCGTATTTGCTGGTCGACAGCGCGAATTTGCGTCCACGCTCCTTGGGGAGACTGCTCAACAGCACATTCAGGAAGGAGTATTTCTTACCCGTCGGCATGATCCACCCCATGAACTCACGCTCGCGGTTTTCCGGTATGACCGATACCTGATTGTGGTAGCGACCCAGATAATCAGACCAATCCTCCGCCTGGCGACCATGCAGAACGGAGCCCGAAATCACCCGTGGCTCGGCCCCATCCTTGAGCTGTCCGGCGACCAGTTGGTGCAGATTGGCGCCCGCCCGAGTCCTGACCAGACGTGGGTGGCTCACCAGGGAGCCCGCCAGCGCAACGACCCGCTCCACATTCAGCTTCCCGGTCGTGAAGAGGCTGCCGATGGCGATGACAGACTGATAATCCAGATGCCAGACCGTCTTGGTCGGTCCCACCGGGTCCAGATGATGAATATGAGTCCCGACCAGCCCCGCCGGATGGGGACCCGAGAATTCGGTGACTTCCAACCGAGCGAGCTCCGGGGTCGGAATGGCCGCACCCGGCGACTTGCAGAGATGTATCCGTCCCTCCGTCAGCTTGGAAATGACGATCAAGCCATTCTCAAAATCAGCCGCGCGATCGGCGATGACCACTTCCGGCCGAGCCGCCAAGGGACTGGTGTCGATTGCTGTTACGAATATGGAACGCGGGGTCGAGGAGGGATCTGGGACCCGACTGTAGGGACGCGTGCGCAGGTTTGTCCAGAGCCCGGAAGCCAGGAGGTTTTCACGGACTTGCTCATTCGTCAGACTGGCCAGCTTGGCAGCCGGGTAGGCCTTGAACTTGACCGAGTCATTTCCGCTCAGGTCGATGATGACCGAATGGAGAACGCGGCGCTCTCCGCGATTGATGGCCCTGACGACGCCGGCGCCGGGAGCGGTATAGACGATTTCAGGGAATTGCTTATCGGCAAACAGCACATCCCCCAGCTTGACCTTGTCACCCTCGGCCACTTTCATGGAGGGCTTCAGGCCAACATAATCGGGGCCGAGTAACGCTACCGACTTGATGGCGCCGGCATTGTTGTAGATCACCTGCTCCGGCTCTCCAGTAATGGGCAAATCGAGCCCCTTCTTTGTGTTGATTAGCATAAGTTAGCCCGTGGAACGCACAAATTTTTTACCCGCCGAGTTGCCGGAACGACATTCCGCCAGGGCTGTCGCGGCAACCGACCATAGTGAAATTCATCGTAAAATCACCAAGCCTCACGCTGACTGAGCGAAACTTGAAATGAATTGGCGCGTGACAGGATGCCCGTGCAAGACAGGAATACAAATGACGCACACACCGAAAATCCGGCAAAAACGCTGTCATTAAATCATAAAAGCCTCTTCCCCTCAACGAGACAAACCGTTCACCCGCCATTCTCACCGTTGCGGAATTCCGCGCCCAGGCAGGTGACGGCCCCATACGCGTTTGCATCCCTCCGGTGGACGAGGGCGGGTTGATCGACATTGTGGCTGGATGTCCGCGTCGCCAGCCGGAATGAGGAGAGAGTGCCTGGACTTCGGCTCAACATGGGCGCTACCGAATAGTCATGGTCAACTGCCGTTGGCTACCCGCTCGCGGCGGGTCGGGTAACCGGCAGACTCAAACCGGTAGCCAATCCAGTTCAAGTTCACTAGACTCAGAATTCGGAGTTGGCCAGGCAGTCGCTGTCCCGATCGCCTGATCGGGAGGGAGGAAAGTCCGGGCTCCACAGGACAGGACGCCAGGTAACGCCTGGAGGGCGCGAGCCCATGGAAAGTGCCACAGAAAAGATACCGCCCCGACGTGCGCAAGCCCGCGGGGTAAGGGTGAAATGGTGCGGTAAGAGCGCACCGCGCCTCCGGTAACGGAGGTGGCAGGGTAAACCCCGTCCGGAGCAAGACCAAATAGGGGGGCATCGAGGCCATGCCTCGAACGCGTGGTCCGCGCGGCTCCCGGGTAGGTCGCGCGAGGCGTGTCGCGAGAGACGTCCCAGATGAATGACTGCTCACGACAGAACCCGGCTTATCGGCTGACTCCGACTTGATTTTGTGATGATATTGTTCCGGTAACTCCTCGTTCAGGAGTGAAATGGCGGCCGCGACATGACAATACATCAGAGATCGATCATAAGCTCCGGCCATCCCCGCGGCTAACAGATCATGAGCACCTGGCAACCCTACAACGCCTCGTGGCCGAACGCCCGGTCAGACCTCATGCTCGCTCGAATGATCGACTATTGGCGATGCGTATGGCCGTCACCTGGAGCAGGCGCCAGCGAGGTCGGACTCAGCCCCAACAATCCAACCGCCACACATGACCCAGCATTACCCCAAGCCATGGCCAACAGTTTACTGATCATCGAGGATGAACCCCTGCTGGGCCAGGAACTGACCCGCCATTATGGCAAGGAGGGTTGGGAAGTGACTCTTGCCCGAACGCTGCAAGAGGCCCGGCAACTCCTGCGGGGCGATCTGGAACCCCTGCTGATTCTCTCCGACATGAACCTGCCGGACGGCAACGCCCTGGATTTCATGGAAGAGATCAATAGCTCCCTGCAACATTGCGAGTGGCTGTTTCTGACCGGCTACGGCGGGGTTCAGGAATCGGTGCGCGCGCTTCGCCTGGGCGCCTATGAATTCCTGGAAAAACCCTGCGAGATGGACCGGCTGGATCTGATCATGGCCAGCGCCTCGCGCAGCGCCCTGGCGCAGCGGCGGTTACTGGAGCAGGCCGAGATCGGCCATCGCCGCTACTCGCCCGACGCCTTCGTCGGCGCCAGCCCGGCCGCAAGGGAAGTCCGTAACATGCTGACGCGCCTGACCCGCGTACCGTTCAGCGCCATCATCATCGGCGGCGAAACCGGGACCGGCAAGGGACTCGCGGCCCGCATCCTGCACCATGGGGGCAAACGCGGCACCGCCCCGCTGATCGAACTCAACTGCGCCGCCCTCCCCCACGACCTGCTGGAATCGGAGCTGTTCGGCCACGAGGCCGGCGCCTTCACCGGCGCCACCGGCCGTCATCGCGGTCTGATCGAACAGGCGGATGGCGGCACCCTGTTCCTCGATGAAATCGGCGAAATGCCGCTGGACCTGCAGGCCAAGCTGCTCAAGGCCATCGAGGACCGGAAATTCCGCCGGCTGGGCTCGGAGCGCGAAATCAGCGTGGACGTCCAGATTCTCGCCGCCAGCCACCGCGACCTTGAGGCCATGGTGCGCGAGGGCGAATTCCGCAGCGACCTGTATCATCGGCTCAGCGTCTTCAAACTCAACCTGCCGCCCCTGCGTGAAGTCAGGCAGGACCTCGATGAACTGGTGCCCCTGTTTATCGCCGAACTCAACGCCAAGGCCGGCAAGCAGGTCCGCCTGGTACCGGAGCCGGTCTGGGCGGAACTCCGCGCCCACGACTGGCCGGGTAATGTGCGCGAGTTGCGCAATGTGGTCGAGCGCTGCGTACTCTTCGCCGATGGACCGATCTTCCCTAGCCAGTGGCTACAATTGTCCGGACGGCAACCCGCCACTCCGGCCGGCGCAACCAACGCCCCCGAACGCTCCCAGAATGGCCTGTGGATACCGCTGGACGGCAGCATGGACCTGGATGACATGGATCGCTTCATCATCGAGACCACCTTGAATAGTCACCATGGTAATGTTGCCGCCGCCGCCCGGGCCCTCGGCACCACCCGTGAAACGCTGCGCTACCGGGTGAGGAAGTATGGCCTGAAGGAAACCGGCGCCTGAACTGGAGCCAGCAACACATGAACCCGGTTGGTGGCTTGCCACCGCCCGCCGTCGCACCCCCAGGTAATTACAGTGAGCAACCCGCCCATCCACCCGTGGAGAACCCTGTCATGATGAATCGATCCCCGCAATCCCCCCTAGTCGCTGCCTGGCCAGCCTTGATTGCCAGTCTGGCGCTGACGGCATCAGCGCCCGCCCGCGCCGAAAACTTCGCCCGCGGCCAGGAACTCTACGATCATCACTGCCAGTCCTGTCACGAAGACTTGATGCACGCCCGCAACCGCAAACTGAAAACCCTGGACGCTTTGCGGAGCCGCATCCGCGACTGGGCTTCCCATACCGGCAATACCTGGTCCGCCGAGGATGTCGACGATGTCCTCTACTACCTTAACAAGAGTTTTTATCACTTCGATCAAAAGCCCTTGTAGCCGCAACCCGGGCGCCAGTGCATGGCATTCGACTCAATCGGCTAAAATGGCGTCACGCGCCAGAATGAGCGATGACGGATTTCCCCCAGTCGGGCGGCAAACGAGCACTCCCTGCGACAGCGCTGGCCGTTCCAGTATCAACCACTCAAACCAAAGGTATCGCGAATGAACAATCGCCCGCTGACTACACGCCGCCTGCTGACGGCAACGCTCCTGGCCGCCATCACCATGGCCGGCTGCACGCCCCAACCCCTGACGCCCATCTCGGCCAATGACCCCGAAATGAAGGCTCTGGACGCGGACCGCGCCAAGTATCGCGAAAAGAAAGTCGCCCTGATCGAAAAAGCCCTGAACCTGAGTCCTTCCGAACATGACGCCTTCTGGCGCGAGTACTACGCCTATGAAGCCGAGCTGAAGAAGATTTACGACCAACGCTACAGCATCATTCGCGACTATGCGGCCAATTATGACAACATGAACGAGGACATCGCCGACAACCTGGCACTGCGCTCCCTCAAGATCCGCGACGATCGCAACGATCTGTTCCGCAAGTATTACAACCGGATCAAGAAGGCGACCTCCTCCCTCATCGCCGGCCAGTTCCTGCAGATCGAGAACGAACTCAACCTGCTGTCCGATCTGAAGATCAGCACCGAAACTCCGATCCTGCCGCGTGACGTCAGCCCCGCTACCGTCATGAAGAAATAGGCGGCTACCCTGGCTCGCGCGACACGCGGGACCAGACCCGACGGGAATGCCAGAGGCGACCGCGGTCGCCTCTGGCGTCCGGGAACGACGAAAACTTGAACATCGCATCGACCCTGCGCGCCTGGGCCAGAACCCTGAAGCAGGACACACTGGCGCTCTATCTGGCCGCCCGCCACCCGCGAACACCCTGGCTGGCCAAACTGATCATTGCCGGCGTAGTCGCCTATGCACTCAGCCCGATCGACCTCATCCCCGACTTCATCCCGGTGCTGGGCTACCTGGACGATCTGATCCTGCTGCCACTGGGCATCAGTCTGGCCATCAAGATGCTCCCGCCACGCCTGATGGACGAATGCCGGGAACGCGCCAGAATGACCTTTGCGGAGGGGAAACCTGTCAACCGCCTGGCAGGCTTCATGATCCTCCTGATATGGGTCGGTACCCTGCTGCTGGGCGGATCACTGTTCCTGGGCTGATTCGCCGTGGACAACCCCCCTGGCATGAACGACGCTCTCGACACCCCCGCGCCGCCCGAGCCGGAACCTTCCACCCATCCCCGGCAGGTGATCCTGCTGGGCGCCAGCAATATCGCCCGCGCCTTTCCAACCCTGGTGCATACCCTCCGCCAAGGCCTTTCCGGACCCCTGGACATCCTGGCCGCCATGGGCCATGGACGCGCCTATGGCCAATGGAGCCAGGTCCTGGGGCGCGCGCTGCCGGGTATCATCGACTGCCGGATCTGGCCGCATCTGCGCGGCAATTCCAGCGTCGCCCCGGCGCCATTGGCCCTCATTGCCGATCTCGGCAACGACCTGGTGTACGGCGCGGAGGCCGCAACCCTGCTGGGGTGGCTGGAAACCCTCATCCAACGCCTGGCGGCTTGCCGGGCCACGATCGTTCTGATGTCCCTGCCCATGGCCAGCCTCACCCGCATGACCCCCACGCAATTCGCCTGGACCCGCCGCCTGCTGTTCCCGAACCACCCGGTCACCTGGAACACACTCCGCATCCAGGTCGATAAACTGGACCAGGGCATGCGCGACATCAGCCAGCGCCATGGACTCCACTGGGTGGAATCCGAACCCGACTGGTACGGCATCGACCCGATCCACCTCCGCCGCGCGTGCTGGCCGGCGGCCTGGGACGCCGTGTTTGGCCATTGGCCCGACTGGCGCCCCGGACCGAACGGGACGCGATCACCGCCGGGACTCATGGATTCGCTGCAGCTTCGTCGCCTGCGCCCCGCCGAATGGCGTCTGCTGGGTCGGGATTTCCGCACCCCGCAACCCGTGCGGTGCAGCGCGGAATACCGGCTGTTCCTGTACTGACCATGCCACGCGGCAACACCGCTCCCGAAATCTCCCTGGCGGAAGTCGAAATCACCGCCATACGCGCCCAGGGACCCGGCGGGCAGAATGTCAACAAGGTTTCCACGGCCATTTGCCTGCGCTTCAACATCCACGCATCGTCCCTGCCCGAATCAGCCAAGGCCGCGCTGTTGATGCTCCAGGATCGTCATATCACCCGCGACGGTGACATCCTCATCAAGGCGCGGAACCACCGCAGTCAGGAACTCAATCGGCAGGATGCGCTCGACCGGCTCAACACACTCATCCGCCGCGCGCTGACGCCCCGCAAGGCGCGCAAGCCCACGCGGCCCACCCTGGCCTCCCGTGAAAGACGGCTGGATGGCAAGAAAAAGCGCGCCCAAACCAAGCGCATGCGGTCGGATATTGCCGAATGAGCGGCTTACGGCTATTTTTCACCCTCGGACGGAGCCGCGGGCCACCCAGCGGCATCCAATCAGGAACCATTGAACCCCAAGGAGCTACCCGATGGCCATCAGACGCAGAGGCGGTCTCAATCACGGCAAACTGGATCAGGTCGTCGCCAACGCCCGCCGCGACAAGGAAGACCGCGAAAAGGGCTACCGCGAGCGCGCCCTCAAAATGTACCCCTGGGTCTGCGGTCGCTGCACCCGCGAATTCACCCTGCAAAACCTGCACGAACTCACCGTTCATCATCGTAATCATAACCACGACGATAACCCGCTGGATGGCAGTAACTGGGAGTTACTGTGCCTCTTCTGCCACGATGACGAACACTCCCGCTACAACAATGCCAACCTCTATGGCAGGGACAGCCCAAACTCCGCGCCCGCCGCCACCCACAAAGCCCTGGCGGGACTCGCTGCCCTGCTGAAGAAGGACGAAAACTGAAGCAGGCGTACCTTCTTCGGCGCGGCAACGTGGATATTCAATCGCTTGCGGGCCTTTCAGGGGGCGGTGTAGAGTACGCGGGCGGACCGCCGGACCGCTATCCGTACCATTCGGCGCCTCTTCATCCATCCCTTTCATCATTGCCGAGGTGTTTCCATGGATCGCCGCAGTTTCATTCGTATAGCCGCCATCGGGGGCGCCACAGGCTGGGTGGCCCCCAAAATCGTTCTGGCCGGGCTGCCGCAGTCACCGATGGCTGGCGGCCTCTACTATACCCAGGACGCCCCGGGCCGCTGGAGCGGCAAGGTTCAGGGACACCTGCCCATCATCGAGATTGACAAGAAGGACTCGGGTCTCGCGGTGCGCGTGATCACTTCCCACGAGATGAAGGGCTGCGAGCACTACATCATCAAGCATGTGCTGCTGGACAGCCGCTTCCAGTTCCTGCAGGAACGCCTGTTCGACCCGCAGAAGGACAAGGCGCCGATCTCGACCTTCGAGATCAAGGCCCAGCCAGGGCCGATCTATGCGCTCAGCGTCTGCAACCTTCATGACACCTGGCTGAACATGGCCGAGATCTGACCACACCCGGCACGGTCTTGGGCCCGGCGGCCAAGCCGTCGGGCTCAAGACCGTAAGAATTTTCCCCAATCTTCTCAGGCCGGACGGGGACCGGGCTTGCCGTCCTCGACCACCCAGGAGCACAGCGTCGAACAGGCCGAGTCGCGTCGGCGCACATCGGCCAGCGCGCGCAGGTCCGCGACCCAGCGCTCCGGCGTGACCTCGATGCGGGCATAGCCGCGATGCACGCCGGTCGCGTAGCGAATGAAGCCGGCGCCCTCGCTCTTTTCCGCCTGAATCATGTCTTCCGGGGGCGGCTGGGAAGTGATCGAGCCGCAGACGAACTCGCTCGCGACCACGGGGGATTGGGGATCGTCGAAATCCGGCTTCAGATCGTTGACCCAGAACGAGTGGATGTCGCCGCTGATGACGACCGGATTGGCCGGCCGCGCCCGGCCGAGGAAATCGAGCAGCCGCCGCCGGGCCGCCGGGTAACCATCCCAACCGTCCGTGTAGACCTTGACGCCCGCGCCGACTTTCGCGTCCGCCTGGGCCATGAGGGCCTGCTGGCCGATCACGTTCCAGCGCGTCCGGCTTTCGCTCAGCCCCGCCTCCAACCAGCGTTCCTGCCGCGCGCCCAGCAGCGTCGCCTCGGCGTTCCAGCGCTCTTCGCAGCCCTCGACGCGGTTGGACCCGCCACGCCCGGGTTTGGGACAGGGCTGCGGGCTGCGGTATTGCCGATCGTCGAGCAGGTGAAAACTGGCCAACTGGCCGAAAGCCACGCGGGTATGGATACGCATGTCGGGGCCGAACGGGACCATCGACCGGCGCAGCGGCAGGTGCTCGTAATAGGCCTGATAGGCCGCCGCGCGCCGCCGCAGGAACCAGGATGGCTCGTCGTCGTTCTCGGAGCGTGCGCCGGCGTAATCGTTTTCGACTTCGTGGTCGTCCCAGGTGACCAACCACGGGCACAGGGCATGCGCGGCCTGAAGGTCGGGATCCGTCTTGTAGCGCGCGAAGCGGGCCCGGTAATCATCGAGCGTGACCGGCTCCGGCCCTTCATGATGGCGCACATGGTCCCTGCCCCAGGAAGACTCGTAGATGTAATCGCCCAAGTGCACGATCAGATCCAGATCGTCGGCCAGCATGTGCCGGTAGGCGGCGTAATAGCCCTGCTCGTATTGCTGGCAGGACCCCGCGGCGAAACGCAGCCGCGCCGGGGTGGCATCCAGCGCCGGCGCGGTACGGGCGCGGCCGACCGGGCTGGTCGCGTCGCCGGCATGGAAGCGGTACCAATACCAGCGGTCCGGTTCCAGGCCCGCCAGTTCGGCGTGCACCGAATGGCCCCAGTCAGGCGTCGCGTGACAGGCGGCCCGGGCGACGATCTTGCGGAAAGCCTGGTCCGCCGCGACCTCGACGCCGACCGGAACGCTCACCGGCGGCATACCACCGGCGGGCGCCAGCGGCTCGGGGGCCAGGCGGGTCCAGAGCACGAAACCATCGGGCAAGGGATAACCCGAGGCCACCCCGAGCGAAAACGGGTAGGCGGGAAATTTCATCCGGGCCTCTACACGGCACGGCAAGGCGCTGGCCAGTGTCAGACCACCGAACGCTTGAAGGAAATGGCGACGATTCATTTCGGAGTGCGGGCACAAGGTTTGGAAAGGAGTTGGCTACCATCAACCGCCCGAAGGAACAGGGCACGAAGGCGGAAGGCGAAAAACCTCCTCGCTCGTCCTGCCCGCGGCCTTCCAAACTGGGAAGATATTGTTGGCAAGCCCAGAAGCATTTTAAGCGACTCCTGTTACGTTCTGACTACGGCCGGCCAGGCATCGCGACCCGGGCCTCGTTGGACCGGTCCGGCGCGTCGGTCATGAATCCTTGCCTGACCACGCCGGACGCGCCCCAACCGCAAGCATTGTTCGCATCGATAGCCAGGGGATAATCGCATGGGCGGAATATCTCCTGATCTCCACACTCCATTACCCCAACCATGACCATTGACCTGACCTCACCGATCATTCTTGCTGGCGTCCTGGCCGCGCTACTCATCCTGTTGCTCATCCTGCAAATCCGTTTGTCGGCCGGCGTCGCCGCCATCCAGGCGCAACTGGATGCCGTCAATGCACGAGATACCCACCTGGAACGGGGTTTGCGCGAGGAAATGGCCGCCAATCGCCGTGAAATCGCCGACCTCTTGCGGCAAAACCGGGAGGAATCCGCCCTGGCCATCGATCGCCTCCAAGAAGCCCTGCTGCGGCAAGCGGAGCATACGCGCCGCGCCCTGGAAGAGAAATTGACCGCCGCGATCCAGGAGCAACAGACCAAAGCCGAACGTCTGCGCCAGCTCGTGGACGAGAAACTCAATCAGGCCCTGCGGGACGCCCGCGCCGGGCGGGCGGAGCAGGGCGAGAGCCTGCGCGCCTTCGGCGAGCAATTGACCGGCCAATTGCACCAGCTCATGCAGCGCAACACCGAGGGCCTGGACACCCTGCGCCAGACCCTGGAAAACCGCTTGGCGGCGATCCAGACCGACAACAGCCAGAAGCTGGAGCAGATGCGCCAGACCGTCGATGAAAAGCTGCACAACACCCTGGAACAGCGGCTGGGCGAGTCGTTCCAGCGCGTCAGCGAGCAACTGGAGCGCGTACACGTCGGGCTGGGCGAAATGCAGACGCTGGCCTCCGGCGTGGGCGATCTCAAGAAGGTGCTGAGCAACGTCAAGGTGCGCGGCACCTGGGGCGAGGTGCAGCTCGACAACCTGCTGGAACAGATTCTCAGCCCGGGTCAGTACGAGAAGAACGTCGCCACCCGCCCGGGCAGCGCCGAGCGCGTGGAATTCGCCATCCGCCTGCCGGGCCGCGACCACGGCGACAGCGTGGTCTGGCTGCCCATCGACGCCAAGTTCCCGCTGGAGGATTACCAGCGGTTGCTGGACGCCCAGGAGCGCGCCGATCTGACCGCCGTGGAGGACGCCAGCCGCGCGCTGGAGAACCGCGTGCGGGCCGAGGCCAAAACCATTCGCGACAAGTACCTGGAGCCGCCGCACACCACCGATTTCGCGCTGTTGTTCCTGCCCATCGAAGGCCTGTACGCCGAGGTCATCCGCCGACCGGGGCTGTTCGACGCCCTCCAGCGCGACTACCGCATCACCCTCACCGGCCCGACCACGCTCACCGCCATCCTCAACAGCCTGCAAATGGGTTTCCGCACCCTGGCCATCGAGCAGCGCTCCAGCGAGGTCTGGCAGGTGCTGGGCGCGGTCAAGACCGAGTTCGGCAAGTTCGGCGACGTACTGGCCAAGACCAAGAAGAAGCTGGAGGAAGCCACCCGCGGCATCGACCAGGCCGAGGTGCGCACCCGCGCCATCGATCGCAAGCTGCGCGGCGTGGAGTCGCTGCCCGCCGGCGATGCCCGGCTACTGCTGGAGGATTCGGCTCTTGCAGCCGGACCCGACGAAGAGGCGGAGACGCTCCCGTAGACGCCGCCCCAAGGCAGGCCAAGGCGATGGACCGCGAGGCATACACCATGGGCTTGCCGGGCCGGTTCCACCGCCCGCCCGTGCGGCGCGCGCCCTCCCCGCTCAAATCGTCGGCGGTATAGTTCGGGGTGTCGGTGGCGATTCGCCAGAGGGCGACGCTCAGAGATAGGTTCCGCTTTGCATTTTCGCCAGCAGGCTGGACACGAATTCCTGCCCTTCCAAGGTATCCAGGTAGTCCGCCGGACATTGGCCATCGAGCGCGGGGAGCGGGGTATCGAGCCAATCCGCCAGCCACCGCGCGGCATCGAACCCGGCCGGATCGCCCGACTGCTCGACCATCACCTGAACCTGGCCCACCAGTTTGGAGCAGCCGATCACCCGCTCACCCTGCTCGATGGACAGATTCTTCGAGGCGCGCAACTGGCGGTCTATGGTGGCGCGGGGCAGTCCCAGCACAGTGAACAGCCGCTCCTTGGGTCGGCCCATGATTTTGGCGAGTTGCAGTACGGCTCCGGCGGGAACCCCTTGCCTGATCATCATGATGCGTTCGATGGGGGCGGATCGGTAGATGCGGGCAAAATCAATGGCGCTGGGTTCCGCAACGGCCAGCGCGCCCGGGTTGGCGGCTGGGTTTCCCATGCCGGCACGGTGTATTGGGCGTGTAGTCTTGGCTGTCAATATGTCACCCTGTCAGACCCTGGTGGGGGCGGATTGATTGGCTCATTCTAGCGCCCGGGTTCCAGGGGTGAAAGCCGCGCCGATTCCATTCGCGGCAGACCTGCTTGATATTCAACATGGATCCTCCTCAAGAAAAAACCCGAAATACCTCTCGTATCAAACACGACCGTGGATTTGTAACAGCGCCATAATGCCGGAAAAAGGCACGCACAGCGTGCCCTACCTGGCTGAGTCGTACCGGCGGGGGGCCGCGCCGGGCGGCGGGTCAATCGTCCGCTTTGGCGAAACCGTCCGCGCTCAGATCGCGGGCGCCATGCAACACTCGGACAATCTCGACGCCATTGGATAAGGCGCGATAAAAAATCACGTATCGGCCCACCGGAAAGCTCCGCAAGCCTGTCGCCAGTTCACAGCGCAAACGGCCCATGGCGGGGCGTTGTGCCAGGGTCTGAAAGGTCCGGTCGATGCGGTCGATGAAGGTATCCGCCCGCGCTTCGCTATCCTCCGCGATATAGCCCCAGATTTCAACGAGATCGCCGTGGGCGCGGGGGCGTTGGATGACGACGGGCATTCAGGCCGCTGGTTTGCCACTGGCGTGGGCGGTTCGCCGTTGTCGGCCCTCCCGCTTGATCGCCTCGGCATCCCAGGGTGTTGGCTCGCCGCTATCCAACCCTTCACGGATGTCCTGCCGCAACGGATCCAACTTCGCAACATTGAGCGGGCCTTGCGCCTCCATCAGCCGCAACGCCTCGCGCACCACCTCGCTGGCCGATGTGTACAGGCCGGAAGCGACTTTCTGGCGCACCATGTCCTCAAGCTGAGGGCCTAGATTGACGTTTATGGTCATGACAACCTCGAGGGTCGGGAAAGGTTTGAAGCTAACAGTATTGTCCAGTGTTGACAATGATCCGCGGGGGCTCCGGCAACCCGGCGGCATGATGCCGCCTCCCGACGTCCGTTGGCACGGCCCGATCCCGATGGGCCATGCGCGGCGGGCGGGTTCTTGAGGCTGGCTCATCGAATCGGGTTCGGCAGGCGGCGAACCTCCGGTTCGAGGCGGGCGCTTCTCCAAGCGCGAACGGCCGGTTTGACCGCGCCCCTCACGCCCCACGGCGGCGGGCGAAATTCCGAGCTTTTTACTGGGTTGACACATCCGGCCGATGAGCGTAAGAAGGATGGCGGCAACACGCCATTTTTCAATTTGGGAGAAAAACCATGAAAACGCTCATGAAACCCACCCATTGGTCGTCCGATAGTTCCCCCCCCCCCCCCCCCACCCACACAGGGTCTCC
>Ga0194120_10005277_pt1 | contig 19197 bp, 12 predicted proteins | sample TA2MahCa65mmetaG_FD_148642 | JGI IMG/M metagenome (GOLD analysis project Ga0194120, IMG submission 148642) | Freshwater microbial communities from Lake Tanganyika, Tanzania - TA2015019 Mahale Deep Cast 65m | ecosystem: Environmental > Aquatic > Freshwater > Lake | place: Tanzania: Lake...
AACCCGCCCATGACCGCGAAGGTCGCGTACCGCGCCTTGCCGCGCGACTGGGTCTCGGGAATGATATCGTCGCTGATCACAAACAGCATGGCGCCGGCCGCGAAGGCCATGCCGATAGGCATAAGCGGCAGGAATGCCGAAGCCATGATGACCCCCAGGGTGCCGCCAATCGGCTCGATCAGCCCGGTCAGGGTAGCGATCAACACCGCCTGCGGCCGCCGATAGCCCAGCGCCACCAACGGCATGGCGACCGCCAAGCCCTCGGGGATGTTCTGCAACGCCACGGCCACTGCCAACGCCACGCCGTTATGCCAATCACCCGCACCAAAGCTGACGCCCACCGCGCCGCCTTCGGGCAGATTGTGGAGTGTCACGGCGGCAATAAACAGCCAAACCTTGCGCAAGGAATCGAACGTTTCGCCCGGCTCCAGGAACTTCTCGTAAGGCAGCCAACGGTCAGCCAACACCAGAAATCCGGACCCTGCCATGATCCCGAAAGCCACCACATAGACACCCCAGCCCGGCCAGATCTGGTTGCCCGTCTGAATGCCGGGAATAATCAGCGAAAAGGCCGTCGCCGCCAGCATCACCCCAGCCGCGCCGCCCAGCATGGTGTTGAGGGTCTTGTGCGTGATGTTTTTGTAGAACAGCACCGGCAAGGCCCCTGCCCCGGTGGCCAGCCCTGCCAGAATGCTGGCCAGAGAGCCAATCGCGATGTTGCGATCCACGAAAAAATACACCAGGGTCAGCGCCACTGAGATGAGCCCGGTCACCGACCCGACCAGGGCCAATTTCTGCCCCAGTGGCGGCAGCGCCTCGTAGCGTTGATAAAGGGGATGGGAGCGTAGCTGATCGATGCGGAGTTTGACCCAATGGGTGTCCATGATGCATTCCCTCGACGGCATGAGCGGCGTTAGTGTCGCCAGAATGATGAATCGCAACGGGCACCCTAAGAGAAAAACAATAGGGTGACCCTGTCAATCAAACCTGACATGGTCAGGCATCAATCCAGCGGCGTCAAGAATAAGCCTTGTCCAATGAGAGATGAGCCTGAAGTGAGGACCGCGATTCCAGCGTGAGATGAGCCAGAAGGTGGCGAAGTTGGGATCATGGAAACATGATCGTGACCCTACCTACCGCTGGACTTCAGACTTTGGCGCAGATGACCCGCGCCATCACCTCCAACCCAATCCGGTAGGCCGCCCTAAGGCTGTAGCGGCATTTTTAACCTATCCTCACGCCCGAAAGATGTCGATTTTGGTTTCCAGACATTTGCGCAAACTAAGGTCGTTTGCACCTACCTCAAACCATCCGCCGGGCTTCTGGTAAAAATCCAGGCCACGACCTATCTTGATGATCCAACCGTTGTCCAATCGAATTTCGCGATCATGCATGTTGGGATTGAGTTTGACTTCGAGCTCCACATCCAACTCCAGAAGGCTCTGCTTGAGCTCTTCCAGCTTCTCGGCGATATCGAGCAACTGCGTGTTGTCGTCGTAGCCAGTGATCAGTTTGATTTTCTTAACCGTTTCGGCTTTTAGAACGCACTCGCAAAAGCGCACAAAATTCTGGATCTGATGCTGAAGTCGAATGTACGGGTCTTCAATGATGACCGTCTTGGCTCCCCGTAGGTAGGGGCCCATGATCGACTCATAGCTGTGGCCAGTATCACCGTAGAGAATCGTGAAATGACGTTCACTCGGCGCATCTGGCACAGTCGCGGGGGCGACCATTAGGGCGGTTGATTCTTCCTTAGCAACAAACTCGGGCGCCAGCGGCTCGTGTTTAGCCTCTGTCGCACTATCCCGTTCAGGGGCAAGCTTATCGTTGAGTTGCCGTCTTAACGGTTGCTGTGTCGCCGCGGCATCCTTTGACTCGGGGCAATAGACGACTATCTCTTGTCCCTGGGCGTTGAGAAAGGACAGATCGATACGCGCAAACTCGTCATCGGGTTTGCGTTTATTCATCTGCTCCTTCACCCGTCGACGGCACTCTACGGCATAGGAAACGTATTCTTCGAATTCTTCATCTGTTGGAGACCCCACAGGGTGAAGAATTTTGAGGAAGGCACAGACGGTCTTTTTTATCCCTTTTTCATCCCGGCCTTCAACGTGCTTGCCTAATCGAATTCGCTTACTGACTTCTTCGTAACGGTTGGTATGTTTGAACTGGTAGTGAAACGCTTCCGCCAGGTAGTCGGTGATGAAACCGTAGCGGCTGGTGAGGAATTCACTGCTGTTCTTGGGCATTTCCCAGCCTGGAATGTAGGCTGCGTAACGATCCATGATCGCCAAATCAAACTGGGCGGGTAATGGCTGGAACAGGTCATGCTCAACCGAGTTGACCACCTGACTGATGGATAGATCAAAATTGCCGACAAAACTCAGGCTGGCATCAGCAATCACTTCAACACCACGAGAAAAGCGGCCGTTCGCCATGAAATCCTTCATGATTTGAATGGTGTCCGGGTCTTTGACTTTGATGCCGCCCACCTCGTCAAAAGCCACGGTATCCCAAAAACCCACCAAGCCAACCTTGCGGCGGGCATTGTTGTAGAACAGCGCCGACTTGGTAGCTTGGCCACCTGAAATCAATGTGGCGTAGGGCGAAAACTCACTAAAGAAATATGACTTCCCGGTACCGCGTGGCCCGAGCTCAATGTAGTTGTAATTGGGCTCGACGAGGGCCGCCAGGCGAGCAATAAAGTGCATGCAAACGCGCTTTGACAGTTTTGTCGGCTCCAGGCCAACCGTGCGCAGAATCGCCGCAATCCACTCGTCACGGTTGAATTGAGTGCGGCCCGCACAGTAGCGTTCAAAATCAAACCGGCTGATCTGGATGGGCCGCAGGTCTTCAACGTAAAACGCATAGTCATCCTCTTCGATCGCGTTATGCGCTACCGTTACCTCGGCCCAAATACCACCTTCCAACAGGCGGTCATTGTCCCGGTAGAATTTTTCACCGATAGCGATCCGCTGCGAATTGAAGTTCTCTAACGAGGCCCAGTGGCGTTTCTCCTTCTCGACATAGCGAACATGGACCTTATCGATAAAGCGGTGCTTGCCTTGGGTTGCTACCTTCGACTGCGCGGCATTGGCCTCATCCGGTTTTACATAGTTGTCTTGCAGACTGGCCAGCACAGCCTCCATGCCCGAATCCATTTCCGCCTGATCGTCACTCGCGCAAAAGCGCGCGAGCAAAAACTCCAAAACAAAGGTGGGCACGTTGGTCCCCTTCTTGATCCTATGGAGCAAATCCTTGCGCAGCACCTTGCCTTCAAAGGTGGCGGTCAGCTTTTGGTCGAGTTCATTCATCGTTGTTACACCGCATAGTCGGTGGCCAAATCAAGTTGGCAAAACACCGTATAAGTCGTTGGATGCAGAGCCTTGATCTTGAATTTCCCCTCGAAATCCATTTGCATCTTCATGGTGACTTGAACCTTGTCACCCGGCTTCAACGTCAAGGTGCCCGTGGCCGGATTGACCGGACCGCCGGCCTTGGCCTCGCCCACCACCTGACCCTTGCTGTCGTGTGCCTCCAGCAAAATCTCAAAGTCGTTTTCCATCGAGAACATGTCTGTCGTCTCGATAGCCAGGTCGATCACAGGCACTCGCGTGGTGATGGCCTTGGCGCCGTTTTTGTAACTCATTGCCACAGTGGCTTTATGCAAGGTCGGTTGACTGGCCGCTTTCAACTGCATCGTTATCACCGGCAACACGCACTCCTGCAAGGAAAGGCCACCGTGGTAATACAGCAAACCACTGCGATAAGCCGCCAGCGAATGCGGCGCGGCGAACCTGGCAAAACTACCGCGAATCCCCATCTTTTCCGCAGAGACCGCGAAGTGACTGCCATCGACGGCGCCATCCCCCAGTGCGCACCGGTCATGGACGCCGACCCAGTTGCCGGCAGGCTTGCCGCACACATCGCCCGCGCCCGCGTGGGTGTTCATGAAAAAGCCGTGATCGGTTGCAATCACCACCTCATGAAAGCCGCGTCCTTTCAGCTTATGAATGGCGACACGAATACGTTTCAGCGCATTCGTAATTTCCGCGGGCGCCGTATCCGGGTGATTCTCAAAGTGGCTATCGATCTCCACCGCGCGCAACACCAATAAATCGGTTTCCGGTAAGAAATCAAAACGTCCACGGACGAAGTCTTCCAGCCGCCCCTCTTGAAAGCGTTGCCCATACTTCTTCCGAAAAACTTCCATGCGCTGAACAACCGTGCCCACGGGCTGATCACCCAGCATCGGTACAAGGCTTGGTGCGTCATGTTCGATCCGCAGTTGCTGGCCGGCCCCTGGCAACAAGCTGGCCATACCCACGGGCGTGATACTGGGCAACTGCGCCATGGCGGCTTGCAGTTCTACCGTGCCGTCTTCTGTGAGTTGCCGCTCCAGAGCCACGCCCAATTCATAGCGCAGCGCATCGATCATGAAATAGGCCACCTTGTGGCCGTTCTGTTGCAGTTTGGGGGCGACAATACGGTCAAACACGTCGGCATTCGACAAATGGCCGGCCATGGGCCACCCGCTTTGCTCCACATGGCGAGTAAAGATCAGTTGCACCTTCTCAACCAGCTTGCCGTACCGCTTACGCACCTGCTGCTTGACCGGCGTCATGACGCCTTGCGCGTCTTGCCAGTCGCAGTCACTGACGGCCTGCTCAAATTCGCGATGTAGGCGATCGGCTTCACGCAGGCTGCTCACATAAAAGGCCAGCAACAAATCAAGATTGCGTGCGTTGTCTGAAAGTAGCCGCTCCATGTCATCGCAGCTCCGCAACAAATCGGTCGCCGACTGGATCAAATCCCACTGAGCACGGCTCTCCGCTTTACCCGTCCATACCGATTGTTGATGCCGTTCCAAAGTGCACCGCACCCGGTCGATGTCATCCCGCAGGATGCCCTCAATGGCCCGGGTCAAAAACGTGCGCTCCTCAAACGGGAACGTGTCGCGATCACCCAAATCAGACCAGCCTGACAAGTGACTGACCAGATCGAGATCCCTTTCAATTTCTTCCGCGCGATCGATGTAGACGCTCTGGGTGCGGCGATCGTTGCGCAAGAGATCGCACAGGTATTCAATCAAAGGCTTTGCCTGCGCTTCGGCGTGCGGCACATCGGCCAGACTTGCGGGCAATGCGTCAGGCAGATCGAACACAAACTCGCTGAACAAGACAAAGCGCCACAGTTCATTGGCCACCGAGTCCCATGTCTTGCCCCGGGTCTTCAAAGACAGGCCCATGCTGTTGCGGAGCAAATCACGTGCCTCTGTCACCCAGCTATCGCTACCTTTCAATGCCGCTTGCTGTGCATCGTTTGGCACCAGCAGTGCGAACAGAATGTCTCGGGCGGACTCGACTGCCAGTAGCGCACGCAAGTTGGGCCAGCCCAAGCCGCCGCCAATCGCATCCACCACGGCAAAACTCGGGGAAGCATCATGTTCAAAGATGGCTCTTATGGCCGTGATGTGATCTGGCTTCGCCTTCAGGCACAGACTCTGATAACTGTCGCCATCCCCCACGGGGAAAATCGCCCCCGCGACGGCGATGGGGGCGAATGGATCGGACTGTCGCTCCTCGTCGCTCCTGGGCGCTGTGGCAGGTACATAAACCAACATCCCGTCGAGTTGCCGATTAATGACATCCCGCAGGCCCTGCATGGCCGCAACCCGGCTGGTAATACTGGTTGCGGTCGCATCGATAACCCGCAGTTTGTCGGTGGCCAGGTCGAGACACAGGGCACGGTAACGCTGCTCGGGGTCGTAAACCACCAGGGCGCCAGCACTCTTCAGGCGTGGCACCAGCACGGTGTCTCGGATAAATTCGGCAATACTCATCCATCCACCTCACCGCAAGGCTGACGCCATAGCACTCCAAAATGCGTAAAAACTTCGTCAACCTTCCCTTGCTTGGTTCCGGCGGCAGCCTTGTCCGTGTCGGATAGCAAGCGCGAAATGGTGGTCATGATCGGCTCCAGTCTTCCAGCCGCAGGCTAAGGTGATCGAAATGCCGGGTATTGTTGGTAATGAGGGTGGCATCCTGCCTGAGTGCGGTGATGGCAATCAGCAGATCGGCATCGGCGATAGGCTGACCGACCCGATGACGGTCAGCCCAGACCGTGGCGGCCAGCGCCCAGTGCGCCGCATCGAACGGCGGCTTGTCCCAATCCGCAATCTGCCTTTCGTATTGGGCCAGGTTGCGGCTTGCGCCTTTGAGTAGAAGATATCGGCGAATCTCGTAATCGACCACCGGACTGAGGAAAAATCGACTATCAATGGCCTCCCGGGCAGCGATGTACCGACTCCGCACCAAGGCATTCCCGCGTAACAAGTAGCTGATCACGTTGGTATCCAATAGCCACTTCACCGTGCGTCCTCAAGTGACCCGAAGTTCATGGGATGTGCGGCGCGAAACTCGGGCAGGTCCTCCCAGATGGCGCGCTCGGCGTCGGTGAGCGGCCAATCGAGGGGGTCAGTGGCGCACTCGTCGATCGGTTCGATGACGACGCGCAGCCGGCTTCCCGTCGGTAATGAGGCCGGCAGGGCGCAGTGGAGCTGATGCTCATCGGTCACGACCGTTTCAAATATCACGGCATTCATGCTTATCTCCGCTTACTTAAACCACTTAACCAACGCAATGAGGGCAACCGACAGGCACGGTACCCGATTGCGTGTGGCATCGCGGTGTCTTCGATTGAGCTTTTTCTTGCTTCACGGGTTTTGGCGATCGCCTTGTCTATGGCCTCATCCATCACACCATACCTGAGATCGACCATGACGGCCGAGACTGGGCGTTGCCCAGCACCACAGCCGCTGGACCGAGCAACGGGAGCAATTGCGGTCTATCCTGTTCGTCGGGGGGAATCGCCCCACATGGTCATTAAGCCCCATCAGCTCTCGCTCTTCTTCCTGCCACGCGTCTTCTTGGGTTTCGCTTCAGGCTCGACGTAGAGGTCCTCCAGACCATGCGCGATGGCGAGGGATTTGTCGGTCTTGCATTTTTCGCGCACGCGCTCGGGCCAGTAGGCCATGGCCAGGTGCGCCCAGTCGTAGTCGCCTTTTTCCAGCTTGACCCAGGTATCCTTGAGCACCTTCTGCCAGGGCTTGTGGCGGAATAACGACCACAGCGGCGCGGCGGTGATTTGGACGCCGTCGTCATGGTTGGGCTGGTAGGTTGGCGCGATCTTGAGCAGGATGTCGCGCAGGTCGGTCAGTTCCTGCTCGAAGGCTTGCAGCGTTGCGTACCGATTTTCCTCATCCCGGGAACGGCCGCTGCCCTTCATGCGCAACTCAGCGCATTCACGGCTGACCTGCGTCAGTTTGCCGTTGGGGCCATCGAGGAAATCGTTCACCGCCGAAAACAGCGTTTGATTACTCAACGATGGATAATAGACCCAGAGGGTGTAACTGCCGGATGCGGTGGACAACGGCCAGTAGATGGGGGCTTTGCGACTGCTCTTCGTATATCGCTTGAGATGGTCTGCAAAGAATCCATTAGAGCAGCGCAAATAATCACGTAGAGACTTTTCGCCTAATTGTGCAGACGCTCTTTCTTCAATTGAATCGGCTCGGTCTTTCCAAATAATACGAAGCGCGTACTGTACTCGCTCGACAACGTCACCAGGATGTCCTTCATCTTCGACGAGCACTCCTGACCAAGCAATGGGCAGTGGATAGCCTTCCGGTAACTCATGCTCCTTGGCCGGTAGCCTTCGCTCATTCTGCAGCATGCCAGGCGGACAGACTGGTGACGGTACGAACGGATCAGGCAGCGATTCGGGCTGGCGTTGCCCCGTTGCAAAGCGAATATCCCAACGCCCAAATGCACAGCCCAACAAGTAGGAAATGTGTGCTTCTTCGGTGGCGTAGGGCGATATATCTAAAACAAAGTCAGAATCCTCGGCTGAGGATTCCTCGTCATCAGTGTCGGTGATTGCTCCGTGCTGGTGAATGATCGCTTCCCTTAAGTCACGCTCGACAACCTGAGCCTGTATTGGCGAAAAGCCGTACGCATCGGCCACCAAACGCTCACCTTCTTCACCAATGAGGCTATGTCGATCAAACGCAAGGGCAGCTCCAGCATTAGAGTAGTCGTGAATCTTTCCTGGCAAAACGAACTCGTGGAATGGTTCGAAGTTTTGATAGGCCTCACGTCGTTTCTGAACCTCGCTCGTAATCAAAGCACTGAGGTAGTCTTTGGCCTCATTTGTCAGTGAAGGCCAGGGAAGCATCTTGAGATTCTCAACCAAAAAGTTAGGGCGCTGCCAAAATTCCGCGTAAAACCGCATAAATGCTGACGACAAACGTGAAGCGGACAAACCAAGGGCCTCTGCCTCGCGTCCCGACTCAGGAAATGCCATATAGCGACTTGCCGAATGTATGCAATTACCTGGGATTACGTATGGATAGAAGCGCACCGCTCTGCGGGTCCAACTAAAGCCGGGCCTAAAGTAATACGATGGATTCCGAATCGTTGCTCTTCTCTTTCCAGTCTTTGGGTCAAAAAATCCAAAGAGTTCATTGCCATCCGAAGCCCAATTCACCATCGAAGTCATAGGAGCGAACCAAGGCTGTGATGCGCCCGCCATCACAAAAAAATTCCACTTTCTATCTCCAATCTGCTTTCGCTTTAAATAGCGAACTACGACTGGGTCATCAAAGGAACAGAAGTCGTCCTTGGTTGGGTAATAAACGAAATTGTGGTCATGTGGATGCACCTCCCAAGAAAGCCTTACAAATCTTGGATTGTCCGCAGTAGACAGGCCAACATTGACATCCCCAATTGACTCGAAGCTAGGTAGCCCATTGAAGGCCTCAATCAACTCGGTATCGACCCAATACACAAATGGAGAACCTGGCAACAGATCAAAGGTCTTCTTTTCCGCCTGAAATATTCTGGAGTCAGTACTACCTAGGCGATGACTTAACACGCATTCGTTCAACGCAAGATGCCGATTTTCGTCAGCAATAGCTCGAATGACGTTTGTAGTCGGATGCGCAGCTCCGCGCTCGAGTACGTAGGCCGCCGCCTCCACCATGGCATCGTCCATTACTCCCTGGCCGAGATCTGCAATGACTTCGACACTTGAAAGACCTAGGACTACCTTTTTTCGCCACTCAGTGAAACTCGTCAAGAAGAAGCAGGTTCGTGAGGTGATTGCTCCCAGCCGGCCGCCACGTCGCAGCAAATTCAATCCACGATCAACAAATATGCCGAGTAAGTCGTTACGCGAGTCGGGATAGGCCTCGGTTAGATACTCTTTAACGCCAAGGGAAACGGCTCCAAAAGGTGGATTCATAACGACAACATCAAACACTTCACGGCATAGATCGATGAGCCGCAATCCCTGCAAGGCATCCTGCGCGAACAGTTGGCCTTGATAGGTGGATTGGGCCGCGTGGGCAAACTCGATGAGCGCCGTGTGCAGCCGTGCCTCGGCTTGCCGCCAGCTTTCCTGCTCCTGCTGAGCAAAAAGGCCAGTGCCTTTACCGATGTAGACCTGACGGATCAAATGCGGCAACTCGCGTTCAACACGGAGCAGCACCCCCAGCTCCGGCAGGCCCTTGAGCAGTTGCAGGGTCTTTTCGAACAGTTCGGCATCCAGTAGGTCGAGATTGGCCGCGAACTGCTGGCGCAACGCCCGCTCCGCAGGCGGCGCTACAGCGGCGACCACATGGCCGCGCCCGATCAGCGGGCGGACCTTAGCCTTGACGCCGGCCTCGTGCCAGGCGCGCTGCGCCCGCAGCCATAGCGCCAGGGAGGCGATCTGCGCGGCGCGGGGGTCGATGTCCACGCCGTAAATGTTGTGTTCGATGATCAGGCGCGGGATGTCGCGTTGAAAAGTGACTTCGTCGGCGTAGGTCAGGCACAGGGGTTTGAGCGCTTGCCCCCTCTCCCCTGGCCCCTCTCCCACGGGGGGAGAGGGGAAAGTCAAAGAGCCGGGGCCGTGCTGCTGCTCCCAAACCCAGGCCTCCCGGTAGATTTCCGCGAACAGATCGAAAGCATAGAGGCCGAAGTGCATCGAGCCGCAAGCTGGGTCCAGCAGCTTCAGGCTACGCGGGTCACGCAATTTGACGGCTGCCTGTGGTTGCTCGTCAGGCTTGACCAACAGGTACTGACAGCGCTCGCGCAGGTCGGTGGACCCGCCGGTGGCATTGAACCAGAGACGCCCGAGGGTATTGTCCACCAGGAATTCGACCACGTAGCGCGGCGTGAAGAACTGGTTGCGCACCGCCAATTCGCGGCTGTTGCGCGGCGCCTGGCTGGCCTCGCGCATGGCCTTGCGCTCTTCCTTGGAGTTGAAGTACTGGTAGATCCAACCGATGGTTTCGTCCTCGGCCCAGAGCGGTTCGATTTCAAAATGGTTCAGCTCATCTAACAGCGCGCGCAGCGCCGTCTCACGCGGGAAGAGCAAGCCATGGGCGGCGTAGCGATCGAACAGATCGGGCAGCTCTTGCGCCAGTTCATCGAATAGGCTGAACAGGTATATCTGATAGGCCCGCCCGGTTTCCCCCAGGGCGGTACCGGCAATCTTGCTGTAGAGCTGGTAGCCGCGCGATTGATAGCCTTGGCTGACCGACTGGATGAGTTGTCCCCGGGCCTCCATCATCAGCAGCGCTGCCAGTCGGTTGAATACGGTAAAAGCCTGCTCGCGCACCATGCGGTCAAGCACCGCGATGCGGTGACCAGTGTCGTCGGCCTCCGCGCCCAAATAGTGGGCCACGGTTTGGCGTAGGACCTCGGCCGTGTGGCGCTCCCGGTCGTCCAGATGGGTGAGCCGCGCCATGGGCGTGACTTCACCGGTCTTGGGGTTTAGGCCGTAGGTTTGCTGAAGCTGGATGCTGAATTCGTCGAGGAGTAGTCTGCGGCCGCTGTTGACCAGCTTTTGCAGGCGGCCCCGCGTGGTGTCATCGAAGGCCATTATTCATCCCGCAGTTCGAGGTTGACGGCAAACGCGTGGGCATATTTCAGCTCGCCACGCAGTTGTTGCAACTGGGCAATCAAGGCATCCAGATCACCTAGCGAGGTGAGCTGTCGGCGTGCCTTGAGTGGGCGTATCACGGTGGATTTGGGTTCGTGCGCGCCACCGGGTGGTGGCGCTTCGGCTTCCAGCTCTTCCTTGATCCGTTGCTGACCCAACCGCTCAATACGGTGTTTCAGCGATTGCACCTGCGATTGCAGCTCGTAGTCCTTGTTGAGCATCGTGGTGAGGCCTGCCAAGTCGGGGTCCACCTCCACAATCAGGCGCTCCAGATTACCCAGCAGTTCGGTCTGTTCCTGTGGGGTGAGTTTGACCCACTCCGGCACGCGCTTGAGGTCGACCTCGGCCTCCTTGATGCGGGTTTTGAGCAGGTCTTGCAGCGCGATCACCGTATCGCGAATCCGGGCGCGAAGGGTGGTGAGGCTGGTGTTGAAGTCGGCCGCAAAGCGATAGAAGTCGGACTGTCCCAGGCGCTCTTTGATCAGGCCGAGCGCCTCGCCCAGTTCTTCTTTAAGGGCGGCCAGCAAATCCACATTCGGCAGGTTGGCAATGGCTGTGCAATGCTGGCGCAATTCGCGCAGGGTGGGCTCCAAGCCTTGCTCCAGCTTGAGTTTGACTTCGTTCGCCCATTTGAGACTTTCGAACAGCTCGGATGGCTCATTGCCCAATCGGCGGGGCGCATCGGAGGCGTCGGTGAGCAGCACGTCGTTGATTTCATGGGTGAGGTTTTGCAGGCGGTCCACGCCGGGCAGGTTCAGGCCGCGCAGTTTTTCGGTGAGAGGGCCATATTGGTGCTGCAGTTGTGGAAAGAGCTTGCTAGTGACCTTGCTGATGTCGTCTTCCAGCGGCACGACGCTGTCGCCCGTGAGTTCGGTCAGGCGAGTGGCCGCTCTCGCTAATACCTCGTTGGACGGACGGTCGCCGCCACGCAGCGAAACCCCGACGTTTTTGAAGGCGTTGTTGGTTTTGAGCGCGTCGATGGCTTTCTGGCCATTGACGGTGACCTCGCGTCCCGCCACCTTGAGCTTGATCTCACCGGCCAGTAGCATGGCGGCCACCAGATAACGCAGGGTGTCCGCTGACCACCCGAAGGGCGCATCGGCGAAGACATCGGTCAGGCGTTTGCCGTCGACCGTGCCGTTGCGGTCGATGTAGTCGCGGATGCTCACCATGGCCAGGTGATCGGTGCGAACGCTGTGGCGCCCGCCTTGAGTTTGCACGAGGTTGAGCGGGTCGAGGGCGGTGGTGATTCCCGATAAATTGCCCACCCGGAGGAACTTCTCCGCGAGGTCGGTCCCGGCGCGCACCGGGGCTTCTGCATAGCGATCGAACACTTGCCCGGCCACTTCACTCAGGTGCTTGCGTGCGGCATCCAGCAATTCGGTCGCCAGCGTCTCGACCGCAACAACCTGGCCCCGAAAGATGAACGAGCCTTGCAACAGGCTGCGTTGTATCTGCGCCCGCAGTTTGGCGCCAAGATGCTCGGCACGGTCAGCCTGACCATTGCGATAGTCCCGGATTTCCTGATCGGGATCGCTGCGGTAGCGGTTGGCGATCTCACGGCAGCGGTGGATGTCGGCCGTCAATTCGTACATTTCCGGCGTCGTGCGTCCCACCAGATAGATGTTGAACCTGGACGTGTTGTGACGCGACTCGTCCGTGAGCCGAGTACGTGCGCTGTCCATCTCTTTAGGGTCAACCAATTCCACCAGGGTTTGGATGGGGTTGCGTTCACCCCCCAAAGAGGCGGGCAGATTGGCTGCGGATTGCGCCTTGAGTCCGGTGGATACGGTATAGGAGCCATGTAATTGCGTCGAAGGCAAGGGGGCGTAGACACTCGCCAGCGCCTCATTGACGATGCGACGTAACTCGACGCCGCGCAGGGCGACTTGACTGCGCTCCTGCTCAATATCGTTGAGCTTTTCGCTGAAGAAGCACAGGTTGCCGTCTTGTTCGCCAAAGGGAACGATGGGGTCGTTGATCAGGTCTTCGACCGCCCTGGATATTGCATCCGTCTGCGAGGCCCCAGCGATGCTGGCGTGCATCAGACTGGTGACGTTTTGACGGGTGATGGGCAGGTTGCCAAGAATTTGCAGAACGGCGACGGTCTTGGCGATGTTTTGATGCAGCTCGGAATGAGTGAAGCGGATTCTGGTGGCTTTCTCGACCGAGGCGTGCAACGAGGCGAAGGCGCGTTTGATGTCTTTGTCCAGCGCCTCAAACAGCGTAACGGTGGTGACGAGCTCGCCAACGGCTTGCTCAGCGACGGCGGGCTTGGCTTCGGAACCGTCGATCAGGATGTCCTGCACCACCTTGATCGCCGAGCGAAGACCAATACCCCCTGTGGATTTGGCCAGGGCGCCCAACAGATGCAGCAGAATATCGAAATGCGCGGGCAGGAAAGGATAGAGATCGATAAAGGTCTTGCGATCGAAATCGACGCTATAGACGCGGGCATCAACGAGCTTGGTGTGTTGACGCAACTGCTGTCCATACAGATCGAACAACGTACCCAACTCGGCTTCTCCCGCCGCCGATTTACCCAATAGGCGGGTGTAGCAAATTTCCTTGATGTCGTTGGATGCCAGCGCGATTTGAATCGGGAAGCGGTCATTGAGTTTGAAGAGCTCTGGCGAGTTGAGCGCTGCTTTGACGTCGTCCGCCGTGAGGGTTTGTTGCGCCGTTCCGACGATCCATACTTTGCCGTTGCCAATGATCTTCAGATTCTTGGCCAGTCCGTCGAGGTTCAGAATCAGGTTGGGCCGTGGGCCAACGTATTGGCCAACCTCGTCAATGATGAAGATGATGTATTCCTTGCCCGATGCTTCGCGGGCGATCTCCAACATTTCACGCACCCGGTCGTTTTCGAAAACGATGATATCGCTAGACTCGGTCGTGAACGAAGTAGGCGTCTTGAAAAATGCTGGGTATAGCTTGTGAGCGATTTCGGGGATGAGGCTGTCGACGACCAACTCATCGTTGCGATAGTTATCCCAATCTTCACCGCCCGCGGCTGTTTTGAATGCTTCCAGGAATTCGCTATAGCGGCCTTCTTTCTTGAGCTTGCGTTCCAGCGCGGCAACCTTGAGGTTGCGTGAATAGCCCGCCCACTGCAGCACTTTGTAGAACAGGACCGTTGATACCTCTTCCATGGTCGCGCCGGCGACCTGTTCGCTGGCTAGGTCCAACATGAGCACAGCGGCTGGAAAGCGCTTGGCTATATTCGAGAGTAAAGATTTGGTTTGTTGTCGTTTGAGTCGATCCCGGAGGTGCTGGATGAATGGGGCGCCATCAATGGTGACGCGGTCGTCAAATGCCAAACCCAGATATTTGGTGAACGAGCTCTTTCCCGAGCCATAGAAGCCCGACACCCAGACACCGACTTCATTTTCGCCGCCCCTATCCATGGCGGCTTCCATCTTGAGCAGAAGATTCTCAAATTGCAGATCGATGCTATCGGTGACTACGTATTCCGATATTTCCGATTTCAGGCGCGCCTCTTGTGACACGCCGTAGGTAATGACCTTTTCAATACTGCGGTGGATGTTCTTGCTGGGGTCGAAGAGTTGCTTGATCGTCATGAGATGCCTCTATGATTAGCCGCCGACGTGGACAGAGCGGTAGTTGCCGTCGTCGGGATAGAACCCCAGGAATTTGAGTCGGGTCTTGCCGGTGCGCACGCCGGGGTAGAAAAACACCGTGGGCACATGGAACTTGCCTTGCATCTTGCCTTCGATGACGCCGATGCGCGTGTACGGGTGCAGGCCTTCAAGATCGGTGACTAGCAAAATGGCCTTGGGCTTGCCTTCAAGTTCGGTCAGTTTGGCTTCGATGCGCGCCTGCAGTGCGCCGTTACCGATGGCATTGGCCAGCGAGGTATTGGTTTTGCCCCAAGCCAGCGGCGCCTTTTGGTCGGCGGCAAGCCAGATTTTTAGCAATGGCGCCTTGTCGATAATGTCCGCTACGTGTTCCGTGATTGAAAAGGTCTCGGCTTCCCAACCTTCGTTGCGTAGCCGGTGTATCCATGCCGGGGTTTCACGCTTGACATTGAGAATCTGATTGGGCGGGAAAACCAGGTAATAAATGGGTTCAAAGCTGGCATGGCTAAACTCGCGCCCCTGCTTGATGCGTTCCATCAACTCATTGAAATCCGCTTTGAGCGATGACATCGATCAGTTCCTCCATGCTTTTATAGGTCCAGCCGATGTGCACGACATCGGAGGCGGCCTGAAAGATGAGCAGGCCTTGTAATGACAAACGTTTCAGTTGATCACACACGTCTGCTCGTTCCAATCCAAAGAGCCGCCAGTCGGGGCTCGAAACTATTTGGTTGTCGCCCAACCCACTAAATTTCAATTCGTAGGCCAGGTAAGCAGCCACTTTTGGCAAGATACGGTATGCAACAATCGCGCGCTGGTTGCGGCCTGTGGTTGACAATAATCCATAGTCCGCGCAGCTCCCCATCAAATACGATGCGATGCGCTTGATCGTGATCTCGGACCACTGCTTTTGGGTTTTTCCTTCCCGCACGCTGTTTTCGATAAAGGTGCGGGCATCTCCCAGTTGAAGGTCGTTGCGCCCGGCCGAATAGTGCGCCCAGTAGACTTCGCGAACGAAATCGGCCAATACAAGATTGGCCCGCGCCGTGTAGATAAAGAGCAGTTGATTGAGCTCGGCAGCAGTCAATCGATCAAGCAGTGACTTAAGGCAGATGGCAACGGGTGGGTCGCGCAGGTAGCGGGGGGCAAAGCACTCGGACACAATGTTGCGTAGCCGCCTTGCCGTCACCAGAGGAAAGCGACCGGACGCTAGTGCCGCTTCATAGAGTTGCGAAACACTCATGCCTTGTTCATAAATCTGAAGCAGCTTTCTGGTTTCTTCCAGGAGGCCCAGCCCGGCTTGTAGTTGAGTCGTGTAATAACGCAGTTGGCTCACTCAACCACCCGCACGTAGGGGAAAGTCTGGATTCCGGTAGTTAAGGCGAAACAATACAAACCCGCCGCGCGTTGTAGCTCGGCTTTTAGGTCTTGGCTCATCAAACCTAACGAAACCGGTCCCGGCGACGCGGATACCGGTGCTCCAGCAATCTCGCCCAGGCGTGCTAGCGCCCATTCACGATTCGCTAAACGAGCTTGCAAGGTTTGCGCGAAAGCCGCGTCGTTTAGAGCGGCAGCCGAGGCTTGCTCCAAGCCAATAGGCAAGCGAAAAAGGTGGTAAATCCGGCCAACGCCGATGGCTTCGTCATGAACTTTTGCCGCTGCCGCCGTTGCTCCCTGGTATTGGGCAAGCAACAGAGAACGGTTAAAGATAGGTGCTAAAAACGCTATGGCAGTAGCACCAAAGAACTCACTCCCCCACCAGTTGGCCTGCCCCTTCTCACCGAGGTACCCCACCAATACCCGGAGCTCTGCAATGGTTGCTGTGATTGTGTACATCAAAACTCCAAAATCGTTTGCAGCAGTGCCGCCAGGCGGCACTTAAAAAGACTCTCTATGGCTCACCCAGACGGGGCTCTTTGTAGCCTGGCGCCAAGACTGCATTCTTCACTCCGTAAAGCGCTAAATGATCCTTCAACCAAAGCCGGTATTCATGGCCGTGCAGGCTGTGGTCGGGAGAACAGTCCACGCTCCATCTGCGCAGGGTATAACCGGCGGTGGCGGCACGGAGTTTCATGCGCAGCACGCCATCCTTCATGCCGTAGTCCATTGCGGTGATCTCGGGCCGAGGCTGGTCGGGGTGGGGAACCAGTTCCAGTTCGACGATCCGGGTCCACTGGATGTCCTGGTCGCTCTTCTCATGGGCCGCCACCGGCTGAGCCTTGAGCACCTCGGGTTGCCTGATCCGAGTGATGACGAAATCCCGAAACTCCTGCGTCTTCCGGTCGAAGCCACGCACATGCCAGCGCAGACCGTTGTCGATCAGCGCGAACGGAACGATTTCGCGCACGGTATGCCCGCTGGATAGCGAGTGGTACTCGATGGCTAACGGGCATGACTGATACATGGCCCGTGTGACAGCGCTCAGCACATTCAAGTCCGGGTGCGTAAGCCTTGACGGGCTCTCGCTGGTCACCCACGCCTTGAGCCCCAAGGGCACCCCATCGCCAAAGCCTCGGGTCAGCCACGACAGAACCCGCTCCACGGGAAAATCGAACAAAGGCTTGAAAATCGGCCCCAGGATGTAGGACTTGCCCTTGGAGTCGTAGTCGATGTTACCGGGGGCCAGGACCTTGTAGAGCGCCAGATCCCTGGATGCGGCGGCGGTCTGAATGCCGAAGCGCGTCACCAGGTCCTGACGGTGCAGCTCCCCGATGAAGCGCAGACACAACTCCACGAACGAGAGCCGGTCGCGTTGTGGCTGGGTGAGCGTTGCAAGCTGTCCGTTCGACATCCAGGCGGACTCGGTAGGTTAGCGCCTGCTGGCGCAGGATATTCTGCCAAGTATATGGGCTGCTCCGGCAACCGTCCAATGGACACTATTGATTTTTCGACCGTCGCATGGTGATCACCACCATGGGTGCAATCATAGGCGAAATCGGACGGGCGCCCCATCCCCAGAAGGAACCAAAATCGAGCGACCGGCGCGATGGGGCGCTGAGCAACTGGCCAAATACGACCAGCCAATGGAAACCACTCTGGCCAGCCCGGCGCAATACGGCGGCACGCCAGAGCCACCGAAACGCCGCATAGACAAGGCGAAAAACGCCCCCCCATCGATGGGATCAATGCCGCCACAAACTTCAAGGCTCTCTCTGAAATTGGCGCCGGGCCTTGCCGGTTCAAGAACGCCAAACATGTTGCCTCCTGGCTGGGATGACGCCCCGGCACCAAGATTTCCGGGGGGAAAGTCTTGCAGATACCGCGGGTAAGAAAAATTCATTTTGAATCCCCCCACCCCCGGCGGCCATAAAAGGCTGGAACTGCAAGGCATCGGGTTCCGTTCGCTGGGTGTGGGCATTCTGTCCATGAGCGGGGCCGAATGGGATGAATCTTTACCAGCTCAATTATCTAAATCCGACGCCACGACCCGAACGGCCAAGGCCAATCTCAGGAACAGCCAACCCACGCTTGGCGCTTATGACCGACGCCTCTGCGGCCGGATGACAAAAGCCTCTTGCGATGACTGCCTGCGCTCATTAGCTGGCCCGGCTTAATCCATACCCTGATCACCAAAGGCGAATGAATACGTCGATCTAGATCAAGCCCACTGCGAGGAAGGTTACCGCCAACGGGTCGTCAAGCCGCTGACCAAACGGGCCGAACAACTCGGCTTCCAACCCGTTCGGGCCACGGCAAACGCATAAATTCCCTTGCTTTATCAATCAGTTGGGATGGGATTCTTGAGAGGCAAAACCGCAACGGGTCTGGTTATCTTGCCCATTTCTGAGTCCTCTCGGCAACTCTACCTTGCCGTGCCTGTCCGACGTCCGCGCCTGATCTGATGACCCACGGGCCACCCCGGCCTGGTCATCAGGCAATACCAGAGGTCAGTACCGACAGGATGGGAGGGTGCAGACCGCTGATAAATCTTGGCTGCTAACCACAGCTGACCGAAATCCAGGACTTGATTCGTACTGGCTGGAAAAAATAATAATGGCAAGACCGCCACAAACCGCGTATGCTTTCGACCAGTTTGTCGTGGGGCGATAAGGAATTACCCCTCGAGGATCCGTCCGGCCTTCCCCTTCCCCGTGATCGCCATCAGGCGTTCCACTGCCTCGCTTCCTCCTGCAAACCTCGCGTCACTTCGGAAGTCCGTTTCCCGGGTACGTCAACATTTACCATGCTACACATGCGCCCAGATCGTCGCCGACGATCCCACGGACTGGCGCTCAGGATTCATCATTTATGCCATTTACTACCCTGGGTCTCGACAAGAGCCTGTTGCGCGCAATCGCGGAGCAAGGCTATACGGCGCCGACACCCATTCAGTCGCAGGCCATTCCGGCGGTGTTGGCCGGCCGTGATCTGTTAGCCGCCGCCCAGACGGGCACGGGCAAGACCGCCGCCTTCACCCTGCCCCTGTTACAACATCTGCTTGACCTCGACCGCACCGGGGAACGCCGTCAACCAGGCCGCGCGCCGAGGGTTCTGGTGCTGGTGCCAACGCGCGAACTGGCCGCGCAGGTCAACGATAGCGTCCGCAACTACGGCCAGTTCACCCCCATCCGCGCCGCCGTGATCTTTGGCGGCGTGGGCATGCAGCCGCAGA
>Ga0194120_10005279_pt1 | contig 19192 bp, 12 predicted proteins | sample TA2MahCa65mmetaG_FD_148642 | JGI IMG/M metagenome (GOLD analysis project Ga0194120, IMG submission 148642) | Freshwater microbial communities from Lake Tanganyika, Tanzania - TA2015019 Mahale Deep Cast 65m | ecosystem: Environmental > Aquatic > Freshwater > Lake | place: Tanzania: Lake...
ACCTCGACCTGATCTTCGTCTATGCCGTCGGTCACGATGGCGAGGGCGACGCCTCCGGCAACGAGGCCGTGGACGAAGCCGTGACGATCCAGTCGAACGGTGCCAAGCCGCTCGCGCCGATGACCTTCTTCACGCGGCTCAGCCAGCGCCTCACCGGATCGCTTGAGGCCCAGACCGGTGAAGGCAGCCTTTATCAGATCGACCTCCGGCTGCGGCCGTCGGGCAACAAGGGGCCGCTCGCCTGCACGGTCGAGAGCTTCGAGGCCTACCAGGAGAAGGACGCCTGGACCTGGGAGCACATGGCGCTGACGCGGGCCCGTGTCGTGACCGGATCACCGCCGCTGCGCCGGCGCGTCGAGGCGATCGTGCGCCGCCTCCTGACCCAGAAGCGCGACGTCGAGAAGCTCGTGGTCGACGTCGCCGAGATGCGTGCGCGCATTGCGCGCGAGCACCGAGTCAAAGGGCCCTGGTTCCTCAAGCACACACGCGGCGGGCTGGTCGACGTCGAGTTCCTCGCTCAATACCTCCAGCTTCGCCATGCCGCGCAGATTCCGGAGGTGCTGTCGGCCAACACCGTCGAGGCGTTACGACGCCTGGCGGCCCACGGCGCCATCCCGGCCGCCGCCGGCGAGGAACTCTCCGCCGCGGCACGGCTGCTTACCCGCGTGCAGGGGCTGATCCGGCTGACCGTGGGTGAAGGGCTCGACGAGACCGTCCTGCCGGCCGGCCTCAGGGCGCGACTGGCGCGGGCCGGCGGCGTCGACGATCTGGACCAGCTCAAGGACCGGCTCGGCCGCGCGATGGCGCATGTGCGGCGGCATTTCGACGACTTGATCGAGACGCCGGCGGCGCGCTATCGATCGGTATCGAATCCGGAGGAAGCGAAATGAGAAAGAAGGCCGCGGCCAGGCCCGAAGTCAGCGCAAGGACGAGCGCTGGCAAGAAGAGCCCCGCCAAGTCGGGTGCGCCCAAAGTCGGCGCAAGCAGCAGCGATCCGCTGCTCGGCAAGCTGGCGCCCGATTTCACCATGGCGACCGATGGCGGCGGCGGCGTCACGCTGTCGAAGCTCAAGGGCCAGCCGGTCGTGCTCTATTTCTACCCGAAGGATAACACGTCCGGCTGCACGGCCGAAGCCTGCGGCTTCCGCGACAACCTTGCCCGGTTCAACCGCGCGAACGCGGTGGTCATCGGCATTTCCAAGGACAGCCCCAAGAGCCATGACAACTTCAAGGCCAAGCAGGGGCTGAACTTCACGCTCGCGTCCGACGAGGACGGCAAGGTGTGCGAGCGCTACGGCGTGTGGATCGAGAAGAGCCTCTACGGGCGCAGATACATGGGCATCGATCGCGCCACCTTCATCGTCGACGCCCAGGGCAGGATCGCGCGTGCCTGGCGCAAGGTGAAGGTGCCGGGCCATGTCGACGAGGTGCTGAAGGCGGTGCAGGGTCTCTCCTGACGCCCTCGTTGCGTCACAGCGGTCTCGGGAGGCGCGACCACCGCCGAGCCGGCCCTCGGCGGTGACATGGTGACGTCGCGAGACAGGGCCGACCTACCGGAAGCGGTCGTCCTTCGAGCTGCCGCGCGAGCTGCCGGAACGACCGGGCACGCCGTCATGCGGGCCATTGCCGAAGCCGTTGTTGCCGCGGCGATGGCGATGACCGTGGTCGTGGCAAGGGGGCGGACCGCCCACGCCGGAGCCCGCCGCGGCGAAGCTTCGCTCGGCCGCGGACAGCATCATGGCAATCGCAGGCGGTGTCGCGGCTGCGAACTTTCCGCAGGTCGCGAGAAAGTGCCGGCGAGCAGCCACCATCTCGGTTTGCTTCTGATCAGAATTCATCACATCACTCCTCGAGTCGCTGATGCAAAGCCCCTTTGATGGGACTTCGCTCGACAGTGGCGACGGCAGCGGAACAGGGACAGTGATCGTTCTGTGACACCCGGCCGGCCATTGTTGTGGCAATCGGTCTCCGGCGTCTGCTAGCGCCGCGGTAGCACGTCCGGATTGACCACGTTGATGGGCTGGCCGCGCGCATAGGCGACGATCTGATCGAAGATGTCGGTGAATTGGATTTCGTATTCGTCCGCCGTGACATAGCCGATATGCGGCGTTGCCAGGACGTTGGCCATGTTGAGCAACGGGTCGGACGGATCGCGCACCGGCTCCTTGTCGAACACGTCGACCGCAGCCATTCCCGGACGTCCTGCGCGCAAGGCGGCGACCAGAGCGCCCGCCTCGATCAATCCCGCCCGGCTGGTGTTGACGAGGAGCGCGCTCGGCTTCATGCGCGCGAGATCGGCGGCCGTGACGATGCCGCGGGTCGCCGGCACCAGCCGCATGTGCAGCGAAACGATGTCGCAGGATTGGTAGAATGCGCGCCGGTCCGGTGCGGTTGCGTAGCCGTCCGCGCGGGCGCGCTCGCGCGTGGCGTCGCGCGCCCAGACGAGCACGTCCATCCCGAACGCCTTGCCGTATCCGGCGACGACACTGCCGATCCGTCCGTAGCCATGGATGCCCAACGTCTTGCCGCGCAGGCTTTGGCCGACGCCCATCTGCCAGTCCCCGGCCTTGAGCGCGGCGGCCTGCTGCGGGATCTGGCGCATGGCGGCGAGCACGAGCGCCCAGGTCATTTCCGCCGCGGCGTAGGACGGCGTGCCCTGATGCATGCTTGACGACACGGTCACGCCGTTGCGCGTGCAGGCGTCGATGTCGATGTGCGGCCAGACGCTGCGCTGGCTGATCAGACGCAGCTTCGGCAACCGGTCGAGCAGCCCCGCGCGGATCGCCGTGCGTTCCCGGAACAGGACCAGGGCTTCTGTCTCGCGCAGCCGCTCGGCCAGGACACCTTCATCCTCGACGTGGTCGGTCCACACGGTGACGTCGTGCCCGGCCAGCTTGGCGAAGCACGGCAGGGTTCTGAGCGTGTCGAACCAGTCGTCGAGGATCGCGACCTTCATGCCGGCGCGCGATGGGCGCGCAGGAACTCCCGGCCGGCACCGGTCAGCACGACCGATGGCACGCCGCTGCCGCTGCGCTCGCGCCGCACCAGCCCGTGGTCGACGGCATCCTCCCAGACCGGCAGGCGCGGGCAGCTCGTGCGCCACGTGGTCATGACCTCGTCATAGGAGCGCGGGCCGGCGTCGATCCATTCAAGCAGGTCGAGCACGAGGGTGTCGGGCGCGTTCATGGGCCCAAGGCTAGCAAGCGGCCGCCCGATTTGCCAACATATGGAAAGGGTATTATCCATATATACGGAGTATGGATCATGGATTTGCGCCGCCTCGCACAGTTCGCCGCCGTCGCCCAGGAAGGCAACGTCACCCGCGCGGCGGCACGACTGGGCATCCAGCAGGCGCCGCTGAGCCAGCAGAGCAAGCTGCTCGAGCGCGAGATCGGCGCGCCACTGTTCGTGCGCAAGCCGCGCGGAATGGAGCTCACGCAAGCCGGGCGAGCGCTCCAGCGCGAGGCGCGCGCCGTGTTCCTGCAGCTCGACAAGGCCGTTGCATCGACGCGGCGTGCCGCCCGCGGCGAGGAAGGCGTACTCCGCGTCGGCCTGACCAGCTCGGCCTGTTTTCATGCCTTTCCGCCCATGGCCATCCGCACCTTCCGCGCCGCTTATCCATACGTCACGGTGCAGTTCGAGCAAGGAAGCACCCCGCAGCTCATTGAATGGCTGGCCGGCGAGCGAGTCGATGCGGCGTTCATCCGCACGGCTCTCGGCCCGCCGGAGGCGGTGCGGGTCGCGGCACTCGTCGAGGAGCCGATGGTCGTCGCGCTGCCGTCACGCCACAGGCTGGCCAGCGCCAACGCCGGGCGCGCACTGACCCTCAGATCCCTGGCGCGGGAGACCTTCATCGGCTATCCGCGCAGCGCCGGCGCGGGCCTCTATGACGCGATCATCGCGGCCTGTATGGCCAACGGTTTCAGTCCCAGCATCGGCTACGATGCGCCGCAGATGGTCACAACGCTGAGCCTGGTCACCGCCGGCCTCGGCATATCGATCGTGCCGCACTCGATGCAGCGCGTCCGCCTCGACGGCGTCGTCTACCGGCCGCTATCGGGACCGCGCCAGCCGCGCGCGCAGCTAAACCTGGCGACGATGCGCGACGCGCCGTCAGGTTCGCCGGTCCATGCCTTCGTGCGGCTGGCCGAGAGCGCCGTCGCGTCCTTCGCGGAAGACCAGTGAGCGACGCCTCACCCCACGTGAATCTCAGGACCTCAGCTTGACGTCGCGCAGGCGGATCAGCGCATCGGGGTAGGGGGTGAACCCCTCGAGCTTGCTGTTGAAGCCCCAGATCCACTTCACGTGCCAGAGATAGATGATCGGCTTCTCGTCGGTCAGGATCTCCATGACGCGCGCATAGTGCTTCTTGCGCTCGGCGCGATCGGCCGTCGCGCGCGCCGCGTCGAGCAGTTTGTCGACCTCGGCATTGCAATAGTGCCCGTCATTGCCGGGCACCTTGCAGGCGAGCAGCGTGTGGATGTTGGCGTCGGCATCGATGCGGCCCGACCAGCCGACGAAGTCGCCGTCGAACTTCCCCTCGCGCGCCTGGGCCAGCATGGTGACGAACTCGATCATCTGGAGCTTGAGGTCGATGCCCGCCTCCTTGGCCATCGCCTGGATCATCTCGGTCGCCTGGCGCGACTCCGTCGTGTTCGGTACGAGCAACGTCATGGCGGGATTGGCGACGCCCGACTCCCTGATCAGCGCCTTGGCCTTGGCAAGGTCGCGCGCCGGGACCGGAATCGACTTGTTGTAGAAGAAATTCTCCGGCGGCACGGGCTGATTGCCCACCGTGTACTCGCCGGCATAGACGACCTGGTTGATGGCGTGGCGGTCGATCGCGGCATCGAGCGCCTGGCGCAGCTTCTTCTCGCGGCTGAACGGCGCATTGGAGCGGTCGCCATTGGCGATGTTGAGGGTGAGGCCGCTGTAGCCCATCCCCGTGATCGAGGCCGTGCCGAGGTTCCTGTTCCGGCGCAGCTGCGCCAGATCGTTGGCGGCCATGCGCTCGATCAGGTCGAGCTGCCCGGCCTGGAGATTGGCGAAGCGCACCGTCGTGTCTGGAATCGGCAGGAAGACGATGCGCTGGATGTGATAGCGCGGCGCGTCGTAGTAGTCGGCGAACTTCTCGAGCACGATGCGGTCCTGGATGACGCGTTCGACGAACCGGTAGGGACCGGCGCAGACCGGCTTGTTGCCGAACTGCGCGTCGCCGGCCGCGGCCACCGCCTTCGGCGACACGATGATGCCGGCGCGGTCGGCGAACTGCGCCAGCAGCGGCGAGAACGGCAGCTTCATGTCGATGCGCACGGTGACGTCGTCCACCACCGCGACGTTCGACACCGCGCTGATCTCGCTCTTGCGCCGGCTGTCCGGCAGCGTCAAAGCGCGGTCGAGGCTGAACTTGACGGCCGCGGCATCGACTCGCTCGCCGTCATGGAACCTGGCGTCGGTCCTGAGCTTGAAGGTGATCGACTTGCCGCTCTCGTCGGTCTGCCAGCTCGTCGCCAGCATCGGCACGATCGACTGGTCGGGCGCGATGTCGACCAGCTTGTCGCACAGGGCCTGCATCACGATGCGGCCGACGAAGCTCCAGTTCTTGGCGCCGTCGAGCGTGTCGGGGTCCTCCTGGAGGCCAATGCGCAAGGTCTGCGCCGCCACGCCGTTCGCGAGCAGGCATGCCGATACCGCGAGTGCCGGGACGAGCCGAGACATGCTGCCTCCCCTGCCGCGCATCGATCGGCGGCCGCTTGATGTTGCGTGCGCTTACGATATCAGGCGGACAGAGCGCCGCAAGCGGCCGGTCCCGGTGGTTACCGCAACACGCGCACGGGAATCGTGTTCAGCACCTTTTTGAACTGCTTGTTGGAGAGCTCGAGCGCGTATTCGCCCTCCTTGGCCGGCGTGAAGGCGAAATCGTAGGTCTCGCCCAGGCTGACCAACTGGCTCGCCTTCCGTGCGCCGCGGCGCGGCGCGGGCAGGTCGCGCCCGTCCTTGGCCAGCGGGCGCCAGGTCGCGAGCTCTGCGCCGCGCTTCAGCTCGACCGACAGGTTCACCTCGAAGCTGTGCACGTTGATGATGCGCAGCCGGTGGCGCTGCCCGGCCTTGAGCATGAGCGGCGCCGGCGGGTTGACGCCGTTGACGAGCGCGAACTTGCCCTGGTCCTGCAAATTGGGTGGCGAGGTGACCAGCACGATGTGGTCGCGTTTAGGATCGTATTTCTGGCCGGGCCGCAGGACGATCAGCGGTCCGGACAGACCGGCCTCCTGCTGCTCAGCATCGTTCATGTGCGTATGGTAGATGAACGTGCCCGCGCGCGGTGGTGTGAAGCGCACGGCGAACGACTCACCCGGATGGATCATCGGTACCTGGCGCCGCGCGTCGCCGCCGAAGTCATGGACGCCATCATAATAAGAAGCGAGCTCGATACCGTGCCAATGCACGGTCGTATGCTCGCGGAGACGGTTGCGCACCACGATCTCGACCGGCTCGCCACGCGTCAGCACGATCAGCAGGTTGGCGCCGCGCATTCCTTCGCTCGGGTCGGTTACGCCGCTCAACATGTAGCGATACGACTTGACCGCGGCCGTGCTGTCAGGCGCCTCTTCCGCCGACAACTCGAGCTTACGGCGCGGTTCGCGCGGCTCGACCGGATGCTTGCCATGCTTGGGATGGATGGTCACGCCGAGCACCATGCCGCCCATGTCGCGCGTCGATTCGAGCAGCTTGTCGAACTCGGGCGTGCCGCGGAACGGGAAACTGCGCGACTGCAGCGACTCGAGCGGAAAGTTGGAACGCATGTGATAGGGATTGTGGCAGTGGACCACCCACCTGCCCGGACGGTTGGGCGCGCTCCAGCTGATCGTGCGCGTCTCGCCCACCTGCAGCCAATCGGTGTTGACCCAATGGCGATCGGCACTCTTGCGGTAGGTCTCGCTGCGCAGCAGGTCGCTGCGGCCGTTGATGCGGAAATAGAAGCCATGCAGGTGCATGGGATGGTTCTCGAAGGACAGGTTGATCCAGCGCCAACGGATCGTCTCGCCTTGCGTGTATTCAAGTCGCTCGGTCGCCGGCCAGGATCGGCCGTTGATCGTGGCCTGGGCTGCCGCGAAGGCCGGCGCGCCGTTCGTGCGGTAGGCGTCGAGCCATTCGCTGATGATGAAGACCCGTTCTTTCGTATCGGGCGCGACGCCTAGCGCATCGACGATGATGGCGCCATGGAGTTGGGAGTCGACGCCGAACCGGTCGGTCAGCGGCTTCCCGGTGGTCGAGCCCCAATAATAATACGTGCCAGGCGTGCTCAGCCGGAAGCGGACGCTGCCCGTCTCGCCGGGGGCGATCTCGACCGGCGCGTCTCGCGCCGCCGGCCGGTCGAACAGGCCATGCATGACCAGCTTCCCGCTGCCCGCCGCGGCGTGACGGATCGAAAGCTGGATCTCCGTGCCGGCGGGCACGCGGATCATTGGACCCGGGATCTGGAGCGGGCCACCCGCTTCGGCAAAGGCCTGGACTTGGATGCCAGGTTTGTCGTCGCCATTGAAGCGCCAGTTGCCAACGCCGGTTTCCAGCGCCAGCGTGAGTACGCCGCCATCGAGCTTACCCGCGGCAGTGTGGTTGCCATGAATGCGAATGTCGGACTGCGCGGCGGTCGGCACGGCCACCGCTAGTCCCAGGATCGCATACAAGACCACGCCAATGCTGGCTCGCAGCAAAGACAATCTGAGCAGCAACGGCGATCTCGCCATGGTCACCCCCCCCTTTGGACCCAGCTTCGTCGATCCTGCTCAACCTAACTGTCTCTGTTGCAACGGACAATCCTCCCGTGCTGAACCCATGCACTCGCCAGGCACAACGCCAATCCGGCCGGCGCGCATGCGCCGCGCGGTCCCCGCTACGAGGAGCGGGGCGTCTCCACGGTCGAGGGCGAGATCGACACCGCCAGACTGCGTTTCGAGGATGTCTCGCCGAGACCAGGCTTCGGCTGGGCACCGCGCCAGCGGTTCGGGCCGGAGCGGCGATCCACCTCCCGCCCGCGCCCCGGTTGTGGACGCTTTCGTCATGCTGGCCGTCAGCTGATTGATGTTTCAGCTAAATCCAAGATGACACTTTATTAACATGCCGCCGGAGGAATAGCGGTCCGTCGGTTGCGTTTTTCCGGCGGGATAGCCTTATTTGGAGGTAACAACCATGTCGGTACGGCCCGCTTATTTCAGAACTGCGCTAAAGACGGGCGCAGTGGCAGCTTCGGTGCTGCTGCTTGCCAGCTGTGCCGAGCCCTACGGCCCCAATCAGGCAGCCGGCGGGTTGCTCGGCGCGGGCGCCGGCGCGCTGATCGGCAACCAGTTCGGTCACGGGTCGGGCCGGGTTGCGGCAACTGCGGGTGGCGCGATCCTGGGTGGCGCACTCGGCTCCAGCATCGGCCGCGACGCGGATCGCGCACGCTACGGCTATTACGGGGCTCCAGCCTACGCGCCGCCGCCGCCGGCCTACTACGCGCCGCCCCCGCCGCCGGCCTATTACGCTCCGGCACCGACCTACTACTATCCGGCGCCGGCCTACTATTACCCGTCCGGCCCGAGCATGCACTTCAGCTATCACGGCCACCGGTGACGGGGGTTTTCTCTGTCACGCCGATAGGCAGATCACGCGTCCATCGGCACATGACGATGAGCTATGACCGCATCCGTTCGCCCGCGGGATCGACGCGCGCCGTCTCCGACAGGCGCGCCGGCCTGAGTTCGCCGACGATCTCGACCTCGTAGCTCCCTGTTGGCCGATAGAACTGCGGCCTGACATAGCCGAGCGCCAGGCTCTCGCCGACATTGAAGCCGTAGCCGCCCGAGGTCGTATAGCCGGCGAGTTCCCCGTCGCAGAAGACCGCCTCGCCGCCGGTCGCGTCGGCGCCGGCGGCGTCGATCACGAACGTCGCGAAGCGCTCGCGCACGCCGGCCTGCTTGGTCTTGGCCGCCGCGGCACGCCCGATGAACTCACCCTTGTCGAGCCGAACGAAGCGTCCGAGCGTGGTTTCCCACGGCGTGTAGTCGGACGTCAGGTCGAGCGCCCAGCTCGGGAAGCTCTTCTCCAGGCGCAATGACATGAGCGCGCGCGTCCCGAAGAGCCTGAGGCCGAGATCGCGGCCGGCCGACGTGATCGCGTCGAACAATGCCGCCTGGTAGGCGATCGGGAAATAGATCTCGTAGCCGAGCTCGCCCGTGAACGACACGCGGATCGCTTGGGCCTCGGGGCATGAGCCGATCTCGATCGACCGCGCGTGGAGGAATGGGAACGCGTTGCCGCCGATGTCGGCATCGGTCAGTCGGCCGAGCAGCTCGCGCGACTTCGGCCCGGCAATGTGGAAGCCAGAGGTGCGCGGGCTGACGTTGTCGACGCGCACCGAGCCGTCCCTGGGCAGGTTCTGCTCGAACCAGCGCATGTGGAAGCGCTGGATCGGACCGGAGCCGAGGATGAGGAAGCGATCCTCGGCGATGCGGCTCAGCGTGAAATCGCCGATCAGGCGGCCCTGCTGCGACAACATCGGCGTCAGCACGGTGCGCCCGAGCGCCGGCAGCTTGTTGGCCATCATGCGGTCGAGCCAGGACGCGGCGCCGGGACCGCTCACCTCGAACTTGGAATAGCCGGAGATGTCGAGCAGACCGACGCCGGCGCGCACCGCGCGCGCCTCCTCGCCCGCCGCCTCGAACCAGTTCTGCCGCTCGTAGCGGTAGACCTCCTCGGGCGTCTCGCCAGGGCGCGCGTACCACAGCGGGATCTCGAAGCCGTAGCTCTCGCCGAACACCGCACCCGCCGCTTTCTGCCGGTCGTGGGCCGGGAAGGTGCGCACCGGCCGGCCCGCGGCAAACTGCTGATAGGGATAGATGCGCGCCGAGCGCTTCTCGTAGAAATACTTGGTGCGCGCCTTGGTGTAGGCCTTGCCGGCCCATTCGCCGAAGCGCGCGACGTCCCACATGAAGATGTCGACCGACGGCTCGCCCTCGATGATCCATTCGGCGAGCACCTTGCCGATGCCGCCGCCCTGGTTGAAGCCGGTCATCACGCCCGCCGCGCAGATGTAGCCACGCTTGCCGGGATAGGGGCCGAGCAGCGGACCGAGATCGGGCGAGAAGATCATCGGCCCGTTGATCACGCGCTTGATGCCCGCCGATTTCAGGCAGGGCACCACCTCGACCGCGTGCGCGAAGTTCCGCTCCATGCGGGCGAGATCGTCGGGCAGCAGCTCGTGGCCGAAGTCGAGCGGCGTGCCGTTTTCGGCCCAATGGACGCAGCGATCCTCATAGGCGCCGAGCAGCAGGCCCCTGCCCTCCTGGCGCATGTACCAGTTGCCCTCGGCATCGGTGATGTTGGGCAGCTCGCCCTTCATCGCGACGATCTCGGGCACGTCCTCGGTCACGAGGTAGTGGTGCTCGACCGGCATGAGCGGCAGCGCGATGCCGGCCTGGCCGGCCACCTCGCGCGCCCACAGGCCGGCCGCGTTGACCACGTATTCGCAGCGGATGCTGCAGGCAGGCGTGATGACCTCCCACTCGCCGCTCGGCAGCTGGCGCGTGCCCGTGACCGGCGTGTGACGCTGGATGCTTGCGCCGAACTTGCGCGCCGCCTTGGCAAAGGCGTTGGTGGCGCTCGCCGGATCGACGTAGCCCTTCTCCGGTTCCCACAGCACGCCGATCACGCCCGCGACATTGACGACCGGCGCGCGGCGCTTGGCCTCCTCGATCGAGATGAATTCCGAGGGGATGCCGTTGCGCAGGCAGCGGCTGCGCATGATCTTGAGCTTCTTGAGCTCGTCGGCCGAACGCGCCACCGAGAAGCCGCCGCAGGTGTGATAGCCGACCGGCTGGTCGCCTTCCTGCTCGATCACGGGATAGAGCTCGCGCGTGTAGCGCTGCAGCACGGCGGCACCCGTCGGGCTGGTCAGCGAGAACAGGCTGCCCGCGGCATGCCAGGACGAGCCCGAGGTCAGCTCCTTGCGCTCGACCAGGACGACGTCTTTCCAACCCAGCTTGGCCAGATGGTAGAGCACGGCGCAGCCGGTGATGCCGCCTCCGATGACGACGACGCGCGCATGACTCTGCATTGAGTGTCCCCCTCGCGGCGCCGCCCCGGCGGGCCGTCCTGCTATGCCTTTGCGGCCTTGCCCGCCTTGTCGGACTGGGCCGCCTCGCCGCCGCCGACCTTCTGCGCGAGCGATGCCTCGAGGAACGGATCGATGTTGCCGTCGAGCACGCTCTGGGCGTTGCCGATCTCCACGCCGGTGCGCAGGTCCTTGACCATCTGGTAGGGCTGCAAGACGTAGGAGCGGATCTGGTGGCCCCAGCCGATATCGGTCTTGGCGGCGTTGGCCTCCTGGGCCGCGGCCTCGCGCTTCTGCAGCTCGGCCTCGTAGAGCCGCGCGCGCAGCATGTCCATGGCGATGGCGCGGTTGCGATGCTGCGAGCGGTCGGTCTGGCACTGCACGACGATGTTGGTCGGAATGTGCGTGATCCGGATGGCGCTCTCGGTCTTGTTGACGTGCTGGCCGCCCGCGCCCGAGGAGCGATAGGTGTCGACGCGCAGATCCTTGTCCAGGATCTCGACCTCGATCGAATCGTCGATCACCGGATAGACCCAGACCGAAGCGAAGCTGGTATGCCTGCGCGCATTGGCGTCGAACGGCGAGATGCGCACGAGGCGATGGACGCCCGATTCCGTCTTGAGCCAGCCATAGGCGTTCTCGCCCAGCACCTTGACGGTCGCCGACTTGATGCCGGCCTCTTCGCCGAGGCTTTCTTCGAGGTATTCGATCTTGAAGCCATGCTGCTCGGCCCAGCGCATGTAGATCCTGGCCAGCATGCGCGCCCAGTCCTGCGCCTCGGTACCGCCGGCGCCGGCATGGACCTCGAGGTAGCAGTCGTTGCCGTCGGCCTCGCCCGACAGCAGGCTTTCGATCTCCTTCTGCCGCGCCGTGTCGCGCAGCGCGAACAGCGCCTTCTCGGCCTCGGCGACCACACCCTGGTCGCCTTCCGCCTCGCCCAGCGCGATCAGCTCGATGGTGTCGTTGAGCTCGCGCTCGATCGCGCGGTAGCCGTCGATGTTCTTCTGCAGGCTGGTGCGCTCGCGCATCAGCTTCTGCGCGCGCGCTGTGTCGTTCCAGAGATTGGGATTGCCGGCGGCTGTGTTCAGCTCGTCCAGTCGCTTGAGCGCGCGGTCCCAGTCAAAGATGCCTCCTCAGCAGCGCCATCGACTGCTTGATCTCCTGGACCACCGATTCGAGCTCGGTGCGCATGACGTGGGCTCCCTCGGCGATACCGGTATGAAGAATCGATGCGGGAAGAATGCCCGCAACGGGACGCCTTAATACAGGCCCCCGACGCCGGTCGCAACCGGTTGCTGGGCGGTCGAGGGCGGCGTGCCGGTTCGCACCGTCGGCGTGACGGCGATACCGGGTGCCGCGTCGTCATCGTCGTCGTCGACCTGCCCGCCGGCATCGACGCCGATGTCGGCGCCGATCACCGCGGATCGAGCGTAAGGCTCGGTGCCCGGCTTGAACGCCTCCATGATCACGCCGCGCTCGCCGGCGCGCGCGACCCGTCCGCTGTCCGCCTCGACGCGCACGAGGCGCACGCCGGTGGGGATGCGGAAGGGAATAGCGGGCCTGCCATCGAGGACCTCGGCCATGAACGCCTTGAAGATGGGAACGGCGACCGAGGAGCCGGTCTCCTGGCGGCCGAGCGTCCTCGGCGTGTCGAAGCCGACAAATACGCCGACGACCAGGTCGGGCGTGAAGCCGACGAACCAGGTGTCGTTGCTGTCGTTGGTCGTGCCGGTCTTGCCGGCCAGCGGCTTGCCGAGCGAGCGCAGCGAGGCGCCGGTACCGCGTTCGACAACGCCCTGCAGCATGTTGACCATCTGGAACGCCGATGCCGGATTGGCGATCTGCTGGCGCGTGTCCGGCAGATGCGGCACCAACTGGCCAGCCCAGCTATCGGCGGCGCAGTCGAGGCATTGACGATTGTCGTGGCGGAAGATGGTGCGGCCGTGGCGATCCTGGATGCGGTCGATCAGCGTCGGCGTAATGAACTTGCCGCCGTTGACCAGCATCGCGTAGGCAGCCGTCAGCTTGAGCGGCGTCGTCTCTCCGGCGCCGAGCGCCATCGAGATGTGCAGGGGCAGCTTGTCGTAGATGCCGAAGGCTTCGGCCTGCTGCGCCACCTTGTCCATGCCGACGGTGAGCGCGAGGCGCACCGTCATCAGGTTCCGCGACTTCTCGATGCCCAATCTGAGCGTGCTCGGTCCGTAGAATCTGTTGCCGTAATTGCCCGGCCGCCACTTCGGCAGCCCCGGCCCCTGCTCGAGCACGATTGGCGCATCGACGACGAGCGTCGAGGGCGTCATGCCGTTGTCGAGGCCGGCCATGTAGACGAAGGGCTTGAAGGCCGAGCCGGGCTGACGCTGCGCCTGAGTCGCGCGGTTGAACTGGCTCATGTCGAAGCTGTAGCCGCCCGACAGCGCATAGACGCGGCCGGTGTGCGGATCGAGGGCGACCAGCGCGCCGCTGACTGCGGGAATCTGGCGGAGCGCGAAGGTGCCGGCCGGATAGGCCTTGCCGTCGCCGGCCTTCTGCACCGCCTCGACCAGGATCACGTCGCCCGGGGCGAGCACCTGACTCGGCTTGGTGATGGCGGGACCGACCCGCTGCTCCTCGCGCGGTTCGCGCGCCCAGGCGAGCTCGGCGAGCGGAATCTTGCCGCTGCTGCCGTCGGCAAGGCCGACGGTCGCCTCTTGCGCGCCGACCTCGAATACCAGCGCGAGCTGCCATAGCCCGGCTCCGGCCGGCGGCTGCAGGGCCGCCAGGCGCGGCTTCCAATCCTTGGTCACCTGCCAGCGCTCGAGCGGACCGCGCCAGCCATGGCGCCGGTCATAGGCGATCAGCCCGTCGCGCAGGGCGCGGTCGGCTACCTCCTGCAGCTTGGGATCGACCGTCGTGCGCACCGACAGGCCGCCCTTGTAGAGTCCCTTCTCGCCGTAGCGCGCGAGCAGTTCGCGCCGCACATCCTCGGCGAAATAGTCGGCACGCGCATATTCGGTTTCCGCCCGCTGGCGGATGGCGAGCGGCTCCGACAGCGCCTCGCGCGCCTCCGCCTCGCTGATGTGACCGTCTTCGTACATGCGGCTGATCACCCAGTCGCGCCGGATCTTGGCCGCCTCGGGGAACCGCACGGGATGATAGTTGTTGGGCGCCTTGGGCAGGGCCGCCAGATAGGCCGCCTCGGCGATCGTCAGCTCGTCGAGCGCGCGGTCGAAATAGTTGAGCGCGGCGGCTGCGACGCCGTACGAGCCGAACCCCAGGTAGATCTCATTCATGTAGAGCTCGAGAATGCGATCCTTGCTGAAGGCGCGCTCGATGCGGAAGGCGAGGATCGCCTCCTTGACCTTGCGGGTGAGCGAGAGTTCGTTGGTCAGGAGGAAGTTCTTGGCCACTTGCTGCGTGATGGTCGAAGCACCCGTCGGCCGCCGATTCTGCGAGATCTTGCTCAGATTCTGCACGGCCGCGCGCATGATGCTGGCGAGGTCGATGCCGTAGTGGCTGTAAAAATTCTTGTCCTCGGCCGCGAGGAAGGCGTTGATCACGCGCTTCGGCATTGCCGAAATGGGCATGAACACGCGCTTCTCGATCGCGTATTCCGCAAGCAGGCGGCCGTCCCCGGCGTGCACGCGCGTCACCGTCGGCGGCTCGTAGTCGGCGAGCTGCGCGTAGTCCGGCAGGCCTTTGCCAAAATGCCAGAGCACCCCGATCGCGCCCGCCCCACCGATGAGCGTCAGAACGAACAGGACGACAAAGGAATAGATCAGGAACTTCTTCATAAAAGGAATTGAGCTCGGTCCGGCAGCCGGCAAGAGAAGTGTAATCGTGACACCGAATTAAGGCGAGTCTGTGGACGAGCGTTCCACGCCGCCCTGAAAAAATCTGTCGGCCGCGCGCAGCACGGCCAGGGCGATGTGTTTGCGGTGTTTTTCCTGGCGAATCAAGGCTTCGTCCTGACGATTGGACAGGTAACCGAGCTCGAACAATACCGACGGCACATCGGGCGCCTTGAGCACGGCGAAGCCGGCCGACCGGTGTCCTTTCTTCAATAGCGACGCATTCTCACGGTCGAGCTCCGTCAGCAGAAGTCGCGCGAAGCGCGCGGCATGGCCCCGCGTCTCGCGCTGGGCGAGCTCGATCAGGATGCCGGCCACGGCAGGCGGCTCGTCAGACAGGTCGACGCCGGCGATCAGATCGGCCTTGTTCTCGCGCTGGGCGAGCGCGTCGGCCTCGGCATCGGAGGCCTGGTCGGACAGGGTGTAGACCGAACCGCCGCGCAGACTGGTCTGGCGGATGGCATCGGCATGCAGCGATATGAACAGCTCCGCCCCCGCGGCGCGCGCGATGGCGATGCGCTGTCTGAGCGCAAGGGTTTCGTCGCGGATTCGGGTCAGCACCACGCGATAGCGCCCGCTCGCCTCGATGGTCCGCTTGAGCTCCTGGGCATAGATCAAGGTGATGTGTTTTTCATACTGGCCGGATACCGAAATCGCACCGGGATCGACGCCGCCATGGCCGGGATCGATGGCGATGACTGGCCGGTTGCCAGGTGCTGCGCGTGTCGGCGGCTTGGGCGCGGACGGCGTCTTCCGCCCCTCGGCTTGAGGCGGCGGCGCGACGGCTGGTTCGACGCGTTCGTTGGTCGAGGGCCCCGGTGTCGGCGCGGATGCCCCGTTCAGCGCGGCCTGGCGCTCAGCCTGGTCGGCGAGCACCGCCGCATCGAACTGGCGGCGCTCGGCGGCCGATATGTCGATGACGACTCGCCACACCTGCGGTCGCCCGGCTCCACTCGACCCTGTGGGACCTTCAAGATGCGCTTCGCCGACCAGCGCAGGCCGCGCGAGGTCGAGCACGATGCGCGACAGGCCGGGGCGGAAAAGGCCATAGCGCAACCCTTGGATCGGGCCGGCGGGAGCGCCATTTACCATCAGCCCGGCAGGCGCACCTTTGGGCATGCGCCAGTTCGCTTCGGGCAGGTCGATCACCAGCCGGTCGGGCTCGGCGAGCGGAAAGACGCGGAACTCGACCGGGACCGACAGTTCGATGACCAGCCTCTGCCGGTCGCCGGCGGGGGTTTCGACGCGCATCGACAACACGTCGCCCGCCGGCTTCGCGCGGGCGGGCAGGGCGACCCCCGGTACCATCAGAGCGGCCGCGACGATCAGCGCAGAATACCGCCACAAGCGGCCCATCATTGACCCAAGAGCCTCTATTGATGAGGGTTTGGGACGGTAACGTCCGCAGGCGCCGCCCCTCGCTGCCACAATATGTCATTGTGGAAGACCTTTCGTACCTTTATGTTGTTACTGCGGACTTCCGCGGTCGGCCCTGTGCGCTGAACAGCGCGGCATGGCGGCAGCGCAACGGATGGTTCAGGTGCTCCCCCCGAGGGGGAATTGACCTGATAGTTCAAGCCGTTGCGCCGCGCCTTCGACTTAGCGGATCGATTTCAAACCGCCGAAGCCGCCTTCGGCCCGTGCCGAAGGGCGACCGGTGGGTCAGGGCCTGTCCTGGCGCGCTTGCGCGCTGCGTTCGACCAGCCCCGAAACCCGCCACGCTGGCTTCGAGCCAAAACAACGTCGCGCCGCCGCCAGTCATCCGCGCTGGCAGGAGAGGCGCGCATCGGAGCTAGGACCAATGGTCAAGCGCATGTTGATTGACGCGACCCACCCAGAGGAAACGCGGGTGGTCGTGATTGATGGCAATCGGTTGGAAGATTTCGATTTCGAATCGGCCACCAAGAGACAACTCAAAGGCAATATCTATCTTGCGAAGGTAACCCGCGTTGAACCGTCGCTGCAGGCGGCGTTTGTCGACTACGGCGGCGGCCGCCACGGCTTCCTTGCCTTCAGCGAAATCCATCCCGACTACTACCGCATCCCGGTCGCGGACCGCGAGGCGCTGATCGCTGCCGAAGCGGAGCAGGCGCGGCGCCAGGACGCCAACGGCGAGGAGCGCTACGGCGAAGAGCGCAGCGGACGCCGCCGCCCGCGCGGACGCCGTCGCCATGAGGATCGGCGCCCGGCGGCCGCAAGCGAAGAGGCCGTCGAGCCTACAGAGGTCGACGAAAACTGGGTCGCAGAGCCGCCCGAGGAACTGCAACCCGCACCGCCGCCCGAGCTCGAACCGCTGACGGAAGATTCCGCGGAGGCAACCGGCCGCGCCGGTGGCGGCGAACCCGGCGCCGACGAATCCGCCGCCGAGCGACAGGACAAGCCCGACGGCGGTCCGGCCGAGCGCGACGAAGCGAGCGGCGGAGATCGACCCGGCCGCACCAAGGCCGCCGACATGGCGCAGCCGCCACGTCTCAGCACCGATGCAGTCCCCGAGGAAGCCGAGCCAGACGCGCAAGAGCGCGCGCGCAGCGATCTGGCGCCGCGGTCGGCCGACGAGCAGCCGATGCGCGACGACATCGCCGTCGCCGAGGCTGGCGTCAGCGACGTGGTCGCGCCCGAGAGCGGCGAGCGATATGGCGAATCGGACGCAACCGCCGGCTCGGTCGAGGCCGGCACCGCGGAGCGGCCTGCCGATGAGGGAGCGGGCGACGTCGCGGTCGCCGAAGGCCCGGCCGGCGATCTCGGCGGCGAGGACCAGGTCGAGACCCTGGGCGGCGACGAGTTCGAGGAGGCCTCGCGGCGGCGCGCGCGCTCGTTCCGCCGCTACAAGATCCAGGAGGTGATCAAGCGCCGGCAAATCATGCTGGTGCAGGTCGTCAAGGAAGAGCGCGGCACCAAGGGCGCGGCATTGACCACCTATCTGTCGCTCGCCGGCCGCTATTGCGTGCTGATGCCCAACACGGCGCGCGGCGGCGGCATCAGCCGCAAGATCACCAACGCCAACGACCGGAAGCGGCTGAGGTCGGTGCTGGATGAGCTGTCGATCCCCGACGGGATGGCGGTCATCGTTCGCACCGCCGGCAGCGAGCGCAGCAAGCCCGAGGTCAAGCGCGACTACGAGTATCTGATGCGCCTGTGGGACAGCATCCGCGAGCAGACGCTCCAATCGACCGCGCCCGCCCTCATCCACGAGGAGGCGAGTCTCATCAAGCGGTCGATCCGCGATCTCTACGCGCGCGACATCGATGAAATCACGGTCGACGGCGAAGAGGGCTACCGCGCGGCCAAGGATTTCATGCGCATGCTGATGCCGAGCCACAGCAAGCGCGTGCAGCCGTATCGCGATGCCGTTCCATTGTTCCAGCGCTACCAAGTCGAGGCGCAGATCGACGCGATCCACCAGCCGGTCTGCCAGCTCCGCTCGGGCGGCTACATCGTGATCAACCAGACCGAGGCCCTGGTCGCCATCGACGTCAACTCGGGCCGCGCGACGCGCGAACGCCACATCGAGGAGACGGCGCTCAAGACCAACCTCGAGGCAGCCGACGAGATCGCGCGGCAATTGCGCCTGCGCGACCTCGCGGGACTGATCGTCATCGACTTCATCGACATGGAGGATCACCGCAACAACCACGCGGTCGAGCGGCGCTTCAAGGACGCGATGCGCTTCGACCGCGCGCGCATCCAGATCGGTCGCATCAGCGCATTCGGATTGCTCGAGCTGTCCCGCCAGAGGTTGCGGCCGAGCCTGGTCGAGGCCAGCACCGATCAGTGCCCGCACTGCGGCGGCACCGGCCGCATCAGATCGATCGACTCATCCGGCCTGCACGTGCTGCGCGCGATCGAAGACGAGGCGCTGCGCGGCAAGTCGAGCGAGGTCGCGGTCCACGTCAGCACGCCGATTGCGCTCTACATTCTCAACCAGAAGCGGCCCAATCTGATCGACCTCGAACAGCGTTATGCCATTCGCGTGCTGTTCGAGCGCGACGATACACTGATCCCGCCGGCTTTCCGTATCGAGCGGCTGCGCCAACGCCAGCCTGGCGAGCGGCCGCCGCAAGTCGACATGCGGCCCGGCATGGCCAACATCGACACCGAGGCGGAAGCCGCCGCGGATGCCGCCGCGGAAGCCGCAGCTCACGCGCTCGACCGCGAAGCCGACGAGGCAGGCCACGCCGAGGCGCAGCCCGCCGAGGACACGCGCGAGGCTGCCCGCTACGAGCGGTCGGGCGAGGATCGATCGGACGACGAGCGGCAGCGCCACGAGCAGGGCG
>Ga0194120_10005282_pt1 | contig 19188 bp, 16 predicted proteins | sample TA2MahCa65mmetaG_FD_148642 | JGI IMG/M metagenome (GOLD analysis project Ga0194120, IMG submission 148642) | Freshwater microbial communities from Lake Tanganyika, Tanzania - TA2015019 Mahale Deep Cast 65m | ecosystem: Environmental > Aquatic > Freshwater > Lake | place: Tanzania: Lake...
AAAAAGACTGGGACGATGTAGAGGTAGGGGCTCATTATTTGCCAAGGCTAACCGAAATCAGGACTGATTCGGTGAAATGCGGGCGGTGAGGACTAACCTTCCTCATGAACTACGCATGGTCATCGTTAGCGGAGGCCTCCGCGGACTCGAGCTCATAGCCCGCCTCGGGGACGCCCTTGGCAGCAAGGGGCACGACGGCCCTCCGGATTTAGTCCCGGTTGAGTCTAGTGGCTGACAGTGAGGCTGTTTTCGGTGTAAGACTGGGCCCGCTTGGATTCGAACCAAGGACCAAGGGATCATGAGAAGACTGGACTCAGCAATCCCTATTGGCCATCAATGACTTACACGTGTCACCAAGCGGTGTGTAAGAGAATGTGTAAGTTAATATCGGGTTTTTGACGCTGTAAATGCGGTCAACCGCCGTATTGATGCCCGATCCCCGTATTCCGCTAACGGGTAGCAGAATACTTTAATTGTATGTACAATTTGATCGGTGCGTATCTCCTTCGATCCGGCTAAAGACGAATGGAATATCCGCGTCCGCGGTCTTTCGTTTCTGGCGGCTGCAGACTTTGATTTCGAGAGTGCCCTGTATGCCGTCGATGATAGGCGCGATTACGGCGAGACGCGCTACGTCGCTTTGGGAATGCTGCGCGATCGCCTTCATGTTCTGTGCTTTGTCGAGACCGACGATGGCATTCGTGTCATCAGCTTTCGTAAAGCCAACGCTCGAGAGGTTAGACGCTATGAAAAAACGCAAATCATTGACTGATTCGAAGGGAGAAGTTCGAGAACTCTCCTCTACGGATCTGAAGGGATTTCGAACGGCTCGAGAAGCGCTCCCAGCGTCAGTTAGGCGCAAGGTGGGCGTCCGAGGGCCGCAGAAGGCACCGACCAAGGAGCGCATCACCATCAGGTTGTCACCTGAAGTGGTCGCGCGTTTTCGCGCAACAGGCGAAGGCTGGCAATCGCGTATGGACGCCGCGCTGCAAGAGTGGCTGCGTAAGCAAAAGTCGGCGGCGTGATCTGCATTAGGCCGTGGGAGAGCAACGATGCCGATAAGCTTTATCGGCTAGTGCGACAATCCGTTACGGAATTGAGCGCCTGGCTGCCTTGGTGCAGGCTCGAGTATGCCCGGAACGACACCGACGACTGGATCAGCCACTCTTTGAATGTGTGGTCACGTCGAAGTGAATTCCCGATGGCTATCGTTAACGGCGTCAGCAATGAAGTTCTTGGCGGAGTCGGCGTCAACAAGATCGACTGGGAAACCAAGACGGGAAACCTTGGTTATTGGGTGGGCACGCCTTGGACGAGGCGAGGAATAGCACGCACCGCCGCACGACTGGCAGCCAAATTCGCATTCTCGGAGCTTCAATTAAAGACGCTCGAAATCCTTTGTCATCCCGACAACATTGCGAGCCGAAAGGTCGCCGAATCCCTCGGTGCCTTAAATGACGGTATTCACGCCAACCGTATCGAACCCCACGGCATCACGGTCGATGCGGTGGTTTACCGAATAGCGAGTGACTTCGCATCTCATTGATTTGTAAGACTGGGCCCGCTTGGATTCACACCTGCGGACCAAGGGATTATGAGAAGACTGCAGTTCGTGATCCCTGTTGTCCATCAATGACTTACGCGTGTCACCAAGCAGTGTGTAAGAGAATGTGTAAGTAAATATCGGGCTTTTGACACGAGATTTTTTGAGCCCAATGCTCACGCACGCTCAGTTTTAATTTTAGATATCTAGAAATGCAGTTGGCGTAACGCTTCAGAATTCACGTAATTAGTGTCAAGAACTCATCGCGCTATCAACGAGGCATTCTCGCTCTCGCGAGTCGCCAGACGACCGTCCGCAATTACGGCAATCAGTGCGATCAGTATAGCGATCGCCGTCAAGACACTTCCGCCAACAATCGATACGTTCATTAAAATTGCAGCGATCATTACGCCGGCAAGGACAAAGGCCGCTCTAGTAGCTAGCGACGGAATGAGCAGCGCGATTGCGCCGGATAGCTCGAGTAATCCAGCAAAAAACAGTAGCCAAGTACCAACGCCCAACCCCTCAAACGACGCGATCGGGATCAGATCCACGAAAACTTTTTCAGACGCAGTATTCAAAAATATCACCGCGAGAAGCCCGCGGAGTATCCATGACCCAAAAGATATGACATTGAATTTCATTACTCGCCCCTCATCGTACGTAGATTCCCGAAAATTAAGCTGCGGCAGATACACCCTCTAGACGATCTTCGATGTCGCTATACATCGCTTGTAGTCGATCCAAGGTTGCTTGATCAGTCTTCCAAATCCCTCGTCCATTCGCTTCGAGTAAGCGGCTCACCGCATTACGAATTGCTTGCGGATTCGATTCTTCCAGACGCTTGCGGACGGATTCGTCAAACAGATAGGTTTGAGTGGCACCGTCGAATACCCATTGGTCGACCTCCGCCAGAGCGCCCCATCCCAGCAGATGTGTGAAACGATTTCCGATCTCTGCCGCTCCAGAGTGGCCATGTGCCAGCATTCCTTCGAACCATTTGGGGTTAAGAATTTTTGCGCGGGCCTCAATCTTCAATAGTTCATCGCTGTCATTAAGCCTCACCTCGCCGGTGAAGCTTTCGGCATACGTCAACGGGATGGCGGCGTCACGCCCAGTCTTTGCCGCAAGACGAAGCGCCCCGCTGTGCCCGTAATAATGGGTCATGTCCGTCAGACCATATTCCACAGAGTCGATGGCTTGAAACACATGATCGACCGTGCCGAGTAGTCCACGCAGCACCTCAGGCGCTTCGCGTCCTGCGCGTGATCCACCTGTCATGAACGCCGTTCGTTGTTGATAAAGATCGGCGAGCTGCTCCTTGCCCTCCCACTGACTCTCATCGATGACGGCATCCACGCCGTTTCCATACTGACCTGGAGCTTGCGAGAACACTCGCGCTGTCGCGTCCTCTTGCGAACGACCCTGGGCGATGAGATCCAGGGTATTTGCTCTCAAGAAGTTCTGCTCGACCGACTCATCGGCGAGACATACTTCGCGGAAAAGCGTATCGAGAAGATCTAGAGACATCTGGAAGGTGTCGCGGAACACAGCGGAGACATCCAGCAACACATCGATGCGCGGACGACCGAGTGACTCAAGAGGGATTAATCGAAAACGGAAAATTTTTCCTTGGCCGTCCCTCTCAGGCTCGGCGCCGACTAGTGCGAGAACGACGCCTAAAGTTTCGCCTTCGCTCTTGATCGTATCCATCGCCCAGAGCGTCTGACCGATGGTCCTTGGCCAGCTACCGTGCTGTTCGTGGTGACGCTTTACCAGCAGGTCTGCCATTCGTCGCCCACGATCCAATGCGCTATCCGTCGGCAGACGCCACGGGTCGATACCATGAATGTTCCGTCCCGATGGTAATGCCCCGGCCCCCGTACGCACGGGATCGGCGCCGTAGGCGGGCCGAATAAATCGGCCATTTAGCGCGTGAATCACTGCATCGAGTTCACCAGAACACTGCGCGATACCATCAACAATCTTTTTTGATTCACTCGCGTACTCGAGCAGAGCGGGCGGCGCTTCACCACCGACGGTTAAAGCCCAAAGTCGCAACGCATTTTCACGCCCGAAGACCGACTGAGAGACGAAACGATCGCGGAACTCTTTTGCTTGCTCTTGCGATAAACCTAGTGACCTACACAACGCGCTGAATCCTGCTCTACCCTGTCGTGGAACTTCCAAAGCCGCCTCGATGAGCGCTCGCGCCTTCTCGGGCTCTGGCGACTGACCAAAAACGTGTAAGCCGTCGGAAATCAGCCGCTCTTCGATCATCGCGATCCATCCCGATACGCGATCCCGATACGACTCTATGGATTCTTCGACCTGCCGCGGAAGTTCCGGTAGCACAGATTCCAAAGCATCGCTCGGGTCAGCCACACGTCGCTGAGCTTCCGCAAGCTGCTTGTAGGTTCCAGCTCGTGCATAAGGCGGGATCGCGTGACTGATGACCGTCGCATATCCGCGTCGTCGAGCGACGGCCGCCTCAGACGGATTATTGAGCGGATACAAGTACAGATGTGGAACACCACCGAGAAGTTGATCAGACCAACAATCCGCAGTCAGTGCAGCCTGCAGCCCCGGCATCCACTCCGCCGTGCCGTGCATTCCGACATGGATGATGGCGTCTGCTTTCCACTCTTTTTTGAGCCAAGCGTAAAACCCGACGAACTGATGATGCGGGGTAAATCGTCGGTCAAAGAGCAGACGCATTGGATCGCCGGGAACGCCCATCGGCGGCTGCAGACCAATGTTCACGTTTCCGAAAGCGCGTACATCGAGTCTCATCGACTCCCGACCTGCAGGGGCGATATCACCAGGGGCTGAACCCCAGAATTGATCAATACGGTCTCTGATATTCGCAACCACTAACTTACGGAAGTCGTTGAGCGTAAGTGCAACGCTGGATGTTCCGGAGGAGAGGCTCTCGAGTTGTGTCGCGAACGCGTGCTGATCGGTTGCGGCCTCCCCGATGTCATAGCCCTCCGCCTTGAGCCTTCGCAAAAGCGAAGTGACCGACGCCGGCACGTCGAGTAGTGCCGCGGTGCCCGCCTTACCGAGGCCCGGCGGAAAGTTATAGAGCACGATCGAGACGCGTCTCTGTGCTGCAGGCTTGTGTCGAAGGCGAACCCAGCCTTCGATTTGCTCTAATGCGCGCTCGAGCCGATCGGGAACAACGGTTAATTCGCCATCTTTAATAGCACCCAAGGCAATGGTACACGCGACGCCATCCATCTCCGGCAGGTCGTACATCACGACCGACTGCATGGACGCGACACCTCGCTCTTTCCATTCCGACTCACTCTGCATGAGCAGCGGCTGTACAACGAGGTATGGAACGTCGAGTGCCGATAAAAGGTCAGACGCGGTTTCATGATGGTGGCCAGGCTTAGTGGAGGACGCTGGGCCTCCGACTATCGAGAAACCCATCGTCGACACGAAGACATCGATGGGCTGCCCGATAAGCCACTCCCGAACAGCGACATGAGCCTCGATCCCGGAAACAAAAATGGGAAGTGCTGCGAAGCCTCTCGACTCAATTCCCTGTACTAAGTCACGTAGATAGGACAGGTTCTGTACGACATGCTTTCGCATGCCCATCAACGCAACAAGCGGCTGCCCTTTCTTGTAGCGGCCTGTTTTCTTCGCCCATTTCAAATAGCTCTGAACATCGTCAAAGAGCGTACCGGACTGCGGATCCCAGCAGCCCATGGTCGGGATGATTGATACCGGGGCGACGTTCAAACTTTCGGCGAAGCAGTCCTTCAGAATCAATTTCACCATCTCGGTGATGTTTCGCACGTCAGGCTGATTCCAGTAGAGATTCACGCCGAGCCAAGTACGGAAACCAGAAAGCTTCTGTGGAATGAGCGGAAGCATCTTCGCCGCAACCTTGACGAGCTTCGTATAGGCGTACAGCGTGTCTTCATCTCGTCCGCGCGTAATCAAGCGCATCAAGAACTTCACTGCTTTTGGCGCTTCGCCTTTCTTCTCTTTAAACCGGTGCTCGCCCACCCGTGTGAGTGCCATGACCTCGGGCATGCTTTCGTATGCGAACACCGCCGTAGCACGCGAGTGCTCAAGCTCGCGAGCCAGCCAATCGGCTTGCGATCGCACGTTGATCAGACTGATGAAAACGACGTCCGAGTTCTTTATGGCCTCGGCAAGTTGAGGATCAGCAGCATCGACATGCGCATCGTGGAATTGTCGGATCAGAACATCCGTACCCTCTCCCGCGAGACGCTGGCGGACGTCGCCCCAGATGCTCGCGTTGAAGCGCTCGATGCCGACGATGAACGTGATGACCCGCATCTTGACCACCCTCAGATTGACACCCCGATCTGTCTTGCTATGTTGACACTTCTTGGCTGCCAAGCGTAACCAGAGTTTGTTGTGCAACAAAGTTTTCCTTTCTCAGCCATAGTCGGTCAGGAAGAGCTCAAGCTCGCCATCCTCTTAACCGTCGTCGACCCCACCATCGGTGGTGTGCTCGTCACGGGGCATCGCGGTACCGCTAAAAGCACAGCGGTACGCGCCTTGGCAGCCCTGCTACCCCCGCTTAAGTTCGTCGCGGACTGCCCATTTAATTGCGATCCAGCGGCGATCACCCCGAACTGCCTTCATTGCCACTCAGCCGAGGGGCGCCGGATAAGCGCCGTTAGCCGACCCGTTCCCGTAGTCGATTTACCGCTCGGCGCGACCGAGGATCGAGTCGTCGGATCGGTCGACATCGAGCGCGCACTGGTTGATGGCGTTCAGGCGTTCTCGGCCGGACTGCTCGCATCGGCTCACCGTGGGTTTCTCTACATCGACGAAGTTAACCTCCTCGAGGACCATCTCGTCGACCTACTACTGGACGTCGCGGCGAGTGGAACGAACGTCGTCGAGCGCGAAGGGCTAAGTATTCGACACCCCGCACGATTCGTATTGGTGGGATCAGGCAACCCTGAGGAAGGAGATCTTAGACCTCAGCTACTCGATCGTTTCGGGCTACACGCCCGTATTCGCACTTTGAATAATGTTGAGCAGCGAATGGAAGTCGTTAGACGACGCCTGAAATTCGAAGCGGATCCCGTTTCCTTTCTCGCGGAATTTTCCTCAGAGGAAAAAAAACTTCGCGCGAAACTCGCTCGGGCTAAAAAGCTTCGAGCGTCTGTCGATATTTCGACTGAGGCGCTCGCCCTTGCTGCTACGCTTTGCGACAAACTGGCAATCGATGGGCATCGGGGTGAACTTGCCATCACTCGTGCAGCAATGTCTCTAGCCGCGCTAGAAAATCGTAAGATCACTTCTCCCGAACATGTTCGCCGCGTGGCTCCACTCGCTCTCGCTCATCGATTACGTAAAGATCCTTTGGAGCCTGCAGCGGATGACGAGCGAGTACGACGCGTCATCGCGGATGTGCTCCCATAACGCGCGCGATGCTTCCACTGACCGGGCTTGTCGCTTTTGATGCGCCACGATTGGCGCTCTCGATGCTCGCGCTCGATTCGAGGCTTCGCGGGATCGCTCTATCAGGATCAATCGGTAACGGAAAAAGCGCTCTCCTAACAGGCTTTGCCGCGCTGGTTCCGGACCTCGCGATCTTCGATCTGCCGGTGAGTGGCGATCAAGAGGCACTTTTAGGCGGTCTCGATGTTGAAGCGACTATCAAATCCGGTAGACGCGTCTTTAGAGAAGGCCTTTTAGCACGTGCTCACGGAGGTGTTTTGCGTGCCGAAGCCTGTCATCTTCTTCCGGAACATACTGTCAATGTCTTGATGAGCGCTTTGGACGAAAGTCGGGTCCGCATCGAGCGCGACGGCGTGAGCCGGCAGATTGATACGCACTTCCGTTTACTGACGTCCTTCGATCCGCAGGAGGGAATACCGAGAGCCCACCTACTTGATCGTATCGGTCTGATCGTCTCATTACCGAAACTATCAAGTGGGCTCGAGCGGAAAGAAGTTTTGCACCGCCATCTCCACCCGAGCAATGACGAGTGGACGGAAGAGCTCGATCTCATGAGGTCATTAATCGACAGTGCCCGTGAGATTCTCCCGGACGTTTTGATTAGTCAAAAGATGATTCGAAAAATCATCGATACCGCTCTCGCCTTGGGAGTCGAGGGCCATCGAGCGGATCGATTCGCGCAGCTTACCGCCTGCGCGAGTGCCGCATTAGCCCTAAGAACAGAAGTTATTGATGACGATTTGGAAATCGCCGTACGCCTCGTCTTGCTTCCAAGAGCGACAAGAGTGCCAGCGAGCGGTACACCGCCTGATCAACCAGAGAACTCTACGTCGCCATCTCCAGCCGAGTCGTCTGTGCAATCGAATGCGGGAGTCAGTCAGACGGAGCAGCCTCCTGAACCCATTGATGAGGTACTTGAAGCAATCGAGATGGAGTTGCCCGTCGCGCTCGAGAGTCTTCCGTTCGCGAGACAACGTACCGGACGAAGCGGCTCACGAGGAGCCGTCGAAGGTGCGCGAGGTCGCCACATCGGGAGTGTGCCCGGTTCGCTTCGTCGACGACGACTCGATGTGGTTGCGACGTTAAGAGCGGCTTCGCGTTGGCAACGAGTACGTCCGCGTGGCAAGTCGCGAGTCAGCGTTAAGTCAGAAGACTTCCGGGTCAAGCGTTTTCGCTCAAAGGCGGGGTCACTTTTTATTTTTGCCGTCGATGCGAGTGGCAGCATGGCACTCAATCGGATGCGCCAGGCGAAAGGTGCCGTGCACGCCTTATTAAGTCAGGCCTATATCCATCGAGATAAGGTGTCCTTGGTAACCTTTAGGGGCGAGAGCGCAGAGGTCGCCCTTCCACCGACTAACAGCGTCGAGCTGCTTCGTCGGGCCGTCGATCAAATTCCTACCGGTGGCGGAACCCCGATAGCTGCCACCCTACTTCGAACAATGGAAATTGCAGAGGCAGCCCGCAGAAAGGGCTTCAAGAATATCTGCCTTGTCCTGCTAACCGACGGACGAGCCAATATCGGGTTACGTGGTAATCGACAAGCCGTCGAGCAAGAACTCCAGTTGCTCAGCCTAAGCCTGGCTGACCAGAAGATTCAAAGTCTGGTCATCGACACACAACGAAGCTTCCTAAGTCATGGCCCCGGAGAAAATCTTGCCGGCTGGCTCGGGGGGCGTTATCTCTACTTGCCCAACGCCAGCGCCGACCAGCTAGCACGAGCAGCGGTCGGCGCAGGTTAAGCGAAACTAGTTTTAAACCACCGCGTTGACGACCCGCCAGATTTAGCCTCGGCTAGGTCTAGGGACTGACAGAGAGTGAAGTCGGTCGTATCAATATCCCGTTTTGACCCCTCGACCCTTCCCGCGCGAGGTTCGGAGACGCTGCGAATCTGTCTTCGGTGGACGACTGGGCCCGCTTGGATTCGCACCTGCGGACCAGGGGATTATGAGAAGACTGGGCTCAGCGATCCCTGTTGGCCTTCAATGACTTACGCGCGTCACCAAGCTGTGTGTAAGAGAATGGGTAAGTAAAAATCGTGTTGTCCTGATGGGCAAGTGATCTAACGCCGGCCCGTCAACGGGATGGGTGGCGAGGAAGCGCATCCGAGAGGATGGCTGCGCTTAGGCTTGCTGCAACGCCTTGAACGTCTTTTGGCAACGCCAGAAAAGCAACGCTGCAAGTGGCGCGCTGACGAGTGCGACCAACGAGATACCGTCCCCGATACGATTCTCGTCAGCGAAGATGTAATCGGAAATGGCTGAGGCGACCGTCGCACCGAGCCCGATGCCGATGATATTGATCACGAGCAGATAGATTGCCGAGACACGGGCACGCAATTGATTGGGCGTGACGAGTTGAATGGCTGATGAAGCGGCGCCGAACGGGAAACTTGAAAAGAACAAAGTGGGTACAGCGAGAATCAGCGCGAGCGTGACGTTGCCCGCTTGAAACGTGGCGATCGATATTGGCCAGAGAAAAAGCGCACTTACAAAGGCAACACGAATTTCGGCGTGCTGATTGTCGGCTGCTCGCCAGCGGTCAGCCAGAATGCCGCCGGTCAGAATTCCTGCGGCACCCGCAATGAACATGATGGGGCCATAGGTGAATGCCACGAACAGCGCATCGACGCCAAAGCTGCGCATGAGGTGGGCGGGAAACCAGAATGCGATGCCGTTGAAAAGCAGCGTCAGACACGAGACGCCAAAGAAAAAATTCAGATAGAACGCCTTGTGCGCGAGAAGATGCGCGACCACCGCAGCAAAACTCGGCAGCTCAACCGAGCCGCCCCGTCGCGGTGGTTCCTTCACGGTCATCATCCAAAGTGCGACCAGAATGCCGGGAGGGCCTAGCAGCAAAAAAGGAATCTGCCAGCCGCGGATCTCGCCGATGAGCGGCAGGTCGATCGGGGGCAAGCCAGAAACGTACTGCACGAGGGCACCAGTCACCATGATGGCGACACCAATGCCGAAGTACACGCCCATCGAAAACAGCCCGAGCGCACGCCCGCGTTTTTCCGGCGGAAAATAATCGGCGAGCATCGAGTATGCCGTGGGTGTCAGCGCGGCTTCGCCGACGCCAACACCCACTCGGGCGGCGAAGAGACCCGTGAAATTGGTCATGCGACCGCAAACTGCTGTCATCAGTGACCAAAGAAAAACACCACCGGCGATGATGTTGCGACGATTGCCTTTGTCAGCCCAGGTTCCTATCGGCCAGATCCCGAACACGGTGTAGAACAGCGCGAAAGCGAGTCCGTGCAGCAGACTGATTTCGGTGTCGGTAAGACCCAGATCAGCCTTGATCGGTCCAACCAGCATCGAGAGGATCTGCCTATCAACATACGAGAACAGATACGCCACCATCAAAACGATGACGGCGTATCGGGCTTGCGAGGCAGGCGGCCAGTCGCTTCTTGACATGGTCAGTAGTTGGGCGCGAAGGGCAAGGGCTGCCCATAAGGCGCGAGCTCGGGCGGCAGGATAGGCTTGTGCTCCGGTTCCCAAGTGAAGGGTTTTTTAACGGTATCAAAAGTATTGACGAGCGGCCCATTGACGGTACGCACAAAGAGGTTATACCCCGTATCCGTACCCGATGGCCCGTGATAGATGTCCTCACGCCACCAACAGTAGCCGCCGCGTTGCATGCGACCGAGATCGCCCCACACATAGTCGCCCTCTAGGGTGTAGAGCTCTTCGACCATCGGGTGTGTCCACTGCGGCTTGGCCATGCCGGGTGGTACGCGGTGTGGCGGTGAGCAATAGAGGAACGATGTCTCACCCGTATAAGGGTCCGTGCGCAGCGGCTTTATGGCAACGCCCTTCGAGAGCTGCGGGTCAACGAGACCTGGGTCCCACTCTATCAATAGCGGGTTGACGTACTCGACCAGCAGCTTTTCATCAAAACTGCCGGCCGAGTCCGTGAGCGTTTTCGGTAGACCGTAAAACATGGTCAGCAGCACGGCCCCATGAGCGCTGGTCACCTTCTCGCGTGGATAACCCGCCGGGAGAAAGCCGTAAGTGTGTTTTTCGTAAAGCCTACCGTTGATGGATATCGAGCCATCCAAGACCAAGAACTCTTCGTGGCAAGAGAGCGTCTTTCTCTCGCCACGCTGCCAGCCAGCCGGATAACGAATGATCGTCGTCGCACTGCAATCAGTGTCGTCCTTACTCAACATCTTGGAGTGAACGTCGTCGTAGAGCGCGCCGTGACACCCCGTTGACCACGGGATCATCTGGGCCTGAACGAACATGACGTGCGGGCGTGCCATATTAGTTTCCGAAACGGTAAGTCACTTCGAGACCCCACTGGCGACCCGCCGCCGGATAACCGAGGGCGTTGCCGATCGCGAAGACGTCCTTGCGCGCATCGCTCGTCGAGGTGAACTGCACAATATTATGGAAGTAGGCCTCATCGGTCAGGTTCTTGACGAACGCACCCACCGCGAAGTTGCCCGCCGCATTTTCGTAGCCGACTCGGGCATCAACGAGAGTGTATGAGGCCTGCGACATCACACTGGTGTTGGCGGGCAAGAAGTACACGCGTCCTTGATGATGCGCGGTACCCAAGAGATTGATTTGCCCACCATTCGCAAGGTTGATGCTGTAGTTGGCGGAGATCGAGCCCTTGAACTCAGGAGCGTTATTGAGCTTGTTGCCCGCCACGTCGATCAAGCGGGGTAGACCCACTCGACCCGCGCAGCGTGGGTCAAGACTGACGTTGGCTGCGTTGCAGCTGCCGTACGGCGTTACGAAACGATCGTAGCTGGCATCAAGGAGTGCAAGCGAAACCGAAATACCGAGTGCGTCGGTTGGTTTTGCGATGAGGTCCACTTCGAGTCCTTTGACTGTAGCTTCGGCTGCGTTGGTGGTGAATGTGGTCGTGATGCTGCCTGTGCTCGCAAATACCGAGACCTGCAAATCGGTGTAGTCGTAGTAGAACGCGCTGGCATTGGCGCGCAGGCGCCCGTCGAGCCATTCGGTTTTCGCGCCGATTTCGATACTGTCGATGAACTCGGGATTGAATGGCGGATTGACGACAGACAGATCATTGAAGCCGCCCGACTTGAAGCCCTCGCTATAGGTCAAATAGAACAGGCGGTCGCTCGAGGGCCGATATTCCAAACCCACACGCGGCGTCCACGCATCCCAGCTGCGACTCACGCTGCGCGTTGTTGCTGCCGTGGCGTCAGGGATGGCGTTCGGCGTAAAGAGGCCCAGCAATTCGTTGTCGGGCAGCAGGATCGATTGACGCAACAAATCGGTTTTCTTTTCATCGCTGTAGCGCAGACCTGCGCTCAAGGTCCATGCGTCAGCGAGTTTGAAGTCAAGCTGACCAAAGAGGGCGGTTGCTTCGCCCGTGCCATTGGCGCGGAAGATGAACGAACGGGGCGGTAACACCGCTGGGGGCGTGAAGCCTGCGCGAACCAAGCCAAGCGCGCCGTACTTGTCCTCGTCGAACCAGTACGCGCCGACGAGCCAGCGACCCCAGTCTTTTTCACCCGAGAGGCGCAACTCGGCCGAGAGTTGCTCGCTCGCATAGATGAATGACGATCGCGTGATCTCGATTTCCGTGCCGTCGGTGTTGAAGAGAAAGTCGCTGTCCCAATCGCGATAGCCGAGAGTGAGATTGAGGTTGGTCGAATCGCTGACCGCCCAATCAATATTGCCTGTCAAGCCGCTGGTGTTCCATTTGTGAAAACTCGGCGTGTTGTTGTAAGTCTTGCGGATATCGCGATTTGCTCGTGCACCGAAGCTTTCGGCGAGGCCAGTGTTATCGATCGGGAAAATACTGGTGTTGCCGTTTTCGAATTCGCTGTGTTCGGCGATCAAGGTTGCCGTGAGACCGTCAGCCTGCCAGCGTAGCGAGCCGCGAATGGCGGTCAGATCGTTGTCATCGATCTTGTTGGCGCCGCGCGGGTCCAGATCTTTGGTGTAGCCGTCATCTTTCAGGCGCCGAACCGCAATGCGACCGGAAAGATTTTCCGCAATAGGCCCTGAGACGGCGCCGCGAACGTCAACGCGATCGAAGCTGCCGACGAGGCCTGACACGTAACCCTCGAAATCATCCGTGGGTGCGCGCGAGATGATATTGATGGCGCCGCCCGTGGCATTGCGGCCATAAAGTGTGCCCTGCGGGCCGCGCAGGATTTCGACGCGATCGATATCGAGAAACTGCGTGAGCCCCATGTTGGCGCGGCCGGTGTAGACGCCATCGATGTGTGTCGCGACGCTTTGATCGACGCCGATACTAAAAATGTTGCTGCCGATGCCGCGAATGTAGAGCTGTGCCTCGCCACCCGCTTCGCTGTAGACGAGAGAGGGGTTGGCTGCGGCAATGGCGCCGATGTCATCGATGTTGAGTTTTTCGATGGCATCGCCCGTCACGGCGGAGATGGCGATCGGGGTGTTCTGCAAACTCTCAGCACGCTTTTGCGCTGTAACGACGATCTCTTCGAGTAGGGCGGTTTGAGCGTGTGCGACGCCGACCGCCCCCTGCGCGAGCAGGATCGAAGCAATGACTCGTCGAACGGTTGAATGAGTTGAATGAGCTCGGTTGGCAGGCATCGGGAGTCCCTCGCGTGGATAAAGTGTTGGGCGCAATCTACGGGTCCGAAGCAGGGTTGTCCTATAACAAAATGTTTGCTGTCAATACTCGATCGTCAGCAGCGGATCTTGTGTAAGTCTCGTTATTAGCAATAAAATCAATTTTTATATCTCTTTAAGAGAAAAAAATTGCGCTCCGAATTCGATCAGATAGACCAAACTTTGCTGTCTTTGCTACAGCGCGAGGGGGTGCAGCCGCTCGCCAAATTGGCGGCAGCCGTGGGTCTTTCTGCCTCGCCCTGCTGGCGTCGGGTGCAGCGACTCGAGAAACTCGGGGTGATCAAGGAGCAGGTGGCGGTGCTTGATCGGCGCAAGCTTGGTCTCAACCTCGAGGTGTTCGTCGAGGTGCGTTTCAGTCGCGACCAGCCCGACTCGCTACACAACTTCGAAGAGGCCATACGCGCAGCACCCGAGGTTCTCGAGTGTTTCATGTTGATGGGGCAGGTCGATTTTCTGCTGCGAGTCGTGGCCCGTGATGTCGACGACTATGAACGTTTCCTGCGCCAGAAACTGGCGATACTGCCCGGCGTGCGCGACATCAAATCGAGCATAGCGTTGTCGACGGTCAAGTCGACCACCGCGTTGCCGCTTGCGCATCTCGAGGAGCAGAGATGATTTCTTTGGATCATATCGGCATTGTGGGCTCGTCGATCGACGAGTTGCGAAGGTTTTGGCTCGCGGCCGGGTTCTACGTCACTGAGCCCGAGGAGCTCATGGCGTTTGATCCAGCAACGGGTGAGCGAAAGTCGCTAGGTCAGCACAGTTGTCACATTATCTTTGAGCACGGCTACATCGAGTTGACGGCAGTCGATCTCGTCACCCCGAAACATCACCTCTTTCCCTGGATTCGCAGCGACGTGTCACTCGGGATCATTGCAATTGGCGCCGATGACCTCGAAGGCGTCCATGCAAGTTTGCTTCAAGTGCAGACGCCCGTAGGTTCGATTGCCAAAGCATCAAGACCGATTCACTACGGTACACGACGTGGCGATGCGCTCTTTACCTGGTTTGCACTGGGTGCTGCGAGCACACCAGAGGCACTCGTGTGTTTCGTGCGCAACGAGCGCCCGGAGTTGATCTATCAGCCTGCAGTACAACAACATCCGAATGGGGCTCGTGCGCTCGAGTCGGTCATCATTTGTGCACACGAGCCAGATATTGTTGCTGCGCGATACGCGAGCTATGCCGGGGTGCAGCAGATCGAGATCGAGCGCGGACTGCTGCAGTGCCCACTGCAGAAAGGCTCAGTGTTGATTGGCACGCCTCCGGCATTGAGACGTCGATACGGCAAAGACACTGATCTTGCACCAGGCGAAGAGCCGCGCAGCGTCGGCTTCAGTCTTGCTCCCGACGGTCGAGTGTTCTGGGTGCCGGGCGATCCCGCTGCGCTCACCGTGCTCTACGATGGAGCGTGCCCGTTGTGCCGGCGTGAAATCGGTGTCTATCGCGGTTTGAAGCCAACGCAGCCGCTGGCCTTCAGTGATGTCAGCAAGGCGACGGCGGTGTTACCCGAGGGCGTCTCGCGCGAAGAGTTACTGGTACGATTCCACGTTCAACACCCCGATGGGCGTCTCGAGAGCGGGGCGAGCGCGTTCATCGCACTCTGGGCTCGACTCCCGGGGTGGCGTTGGTTGGCGAAGTTTGGAAGCATTCCTGGCATGCGCTCGGTGATGGAAGTCATCTATCGCGCATTTTTGCGAGTGCGCCCGTGGCTACAGCGGCTTGTAGTTCTTTTTGATAGACGCACAGTACGCTGACCTCGATCGGTATGCTCGTTTCAGCTATTTCTTTTAGCAACTAGCAATACGAGCGAGCTCGGCCTCGAGTGCTGTGCGCTCGAGCGACTCCAGTGGCAGCAGCAAGAGTTGTCAAGCGACACCTACTTTTACGAGTTAAGGCGACACCCAGTTTTACGAGTTGCTGGATCGGGGAGTAAATCAATTTCTCGGCATGTTCAGGGCTTGTTCGAGATCGCGCAGTCGATAGCTTCGTCCCTTGATGTTCAGGACGTGAGCCCGGTGCAGCAGTCGGTCGAGGATCGCCGCGGTGAGCACCTCATCGCCCGCCATGATCTCGGTCCATTCCCTGACCGATTTGTTGGTGGTGATGAGCACGGAGCCTCGTCCATAACGGTACGTGACGAGCCGGAAGAACAGACTCGCCTCGACCCGATTCATCGGCTCGAAGCCCATTTCATCGATGACCAAGAGCGAGGTCGAGAGGTATTTCCGACGCCGCAGTTGTTAACCGGCGTGCAATTCTGACCAGGTTCGGGGTGTAACCGGCGTCCAAAATTGACCACCCCGTACCCTGCCTGATCGGTTCGGATCAGGCAGGGGGATGACTGGGGTGTTGTGCATGGAGACGATCGGGAAGGTCCGTCGGCGGCGACTGGTGCACGGGGAGTCGATCAGCGCGATTGCGCGGGATCTGCGGCTCTCGAGGAACACGGTCAAGCGGGCGCTGCGTGTGGAGGGCGAGGCGTTCGAGTATCGGCGGACGCGGCAACCGCAGCCGAAGCTCGGGGCATATGTGGCGACGCTGGACGCGTGGCTGGAGGCCGAGCAGGCTTTGCCGTTGCGCGAGCGGCGCACGGCGCAGCGGGTCTACGAGGCGCTGTGCCTACAGGGCTAGGGGGGCGCGGTGGACGGGGTGCGCCGGCACATGCGCGCGTTCGAGCGCGCGCGCCGACCGGTGGCGACGGCGTTCATCCCGCAGAGCTTCGAGCCTGGCGAGGCGTACCAGTTCGACTGGAGCCACGAGCATGTGGTGCTGGGCGGCATCGAACAGGTGGTGAAGGTCGGGCAGCTGCGGCTGTGCCACAGTCGTGCGTTCTTCCTGGTGGCGTATCCGCGCGAGAGCCAGGAGATGGTGTTCGACGCGCACGCCCGCGCGTTCGCGTTCCTGGGCGGCGTGCCGCGGCGCGGCATCTACGACAACCTGAAGCCCGCGGTCGATGCGATCTTCATGGGTCGGGAGCGGCGCTACAACCGTCGGTTCCTGGCGATGTGCAACCACTACCTGATCGAGCCGACGGCCTGCACGCCGGCCTCAGGCTGGGAGAAGGGGCAGATCGAGAACCAGGTCGGCAACGTGCGCGAGTGGGTGTTCACCCCGAAGCTGCACTTTGCCGATCTGGCGGAGCTGAACGCGTATCTGGCGGATCGCTCGCTGCAGCTGGCGCGCGAGCGCGCACACCCCGAGCAGCTCGAGCGACGGGTCATCGAAGTGTGGGAGGAAGAACGCGCGGCGCTGCGCGCGGTGCCTGCGCCGTTCGACGGCTATGCGGAGAAGACCGTGCGGATCTCGGCCACCTGCCTGGTGAACTTCGAGCGCAACCGCTACAGCGTGGAGTGCCGGTATGTCGGCCAGGTAGCCAGCGTGCGCGCGTACGCCGAGCGGCTCGTGATCGTGTGCGGCGGGCAGATCGTCGGCGAGCATCCGAGGAGCTTCGAGCGGGGGCGGACGCTGTACAACCCGTGGCACTACGTGGCGGCGCTGGAGCGCAAGCCCGGGGCGTTGCGCAATGGCGCGCCGTTCAAGGAATGGAACCTGCCCGGTGCGATGACGCGCGTGCGTGAGCGACTGGCGCGCCACAGCGATGGCGATCGGCAGTTCGTCGACATCCTCTCCATGGTGGCTCTGTACGGACTCGAGGCCGTTACCGAGGCGTGCGCGGCCGCGCTCGATGAACAGGTGGTCAGCAGCGCGCATGTCGTGAACCTGTTGCATCGGGCGGCCGAGCCGCCCAAGGCGACCCCGTTGCAGGTGCCCGAGGCGCTGAAGCTGACGACGGAGCCCGCCGCGAACTGCGATCGCTATGACCAGCTGCTGCGAGCGCGGGTCGTCGTGAACCTCGTTCCCAACCCCACATCGGAGAAGATGCATGCAAGAGACCCTGACTGAACAGATGAAGACGCTGCGCCTGCGCGGCATGGCCAACGCGCTGGAGGAGAGCCTGACGGCGCTCTCGCAGAAGAAGCTGGCCCCGACACGTTGGCTTGAGCAGCTGCTGGCCGCTGAGATCGCCGAGCGGCAGGCGCGCTCGTATCAGTACCAGCTGCGGCTGGCCAGCTTCCCGATGCCACGCGATCTCGAGACGTTCGACTTCCGCGAGTCCGCTGTCGACGAGACGCGGATCCGCCAGCTGTGCACGGGCGAGTACATGACCAACGCCCGCAACATCGTATTCGTCGGCGGCACGGGCACCGGCAAGACGCATCTGGCGACGGCACTGGGCCGCCAGGCCGTGCTGCAGGGCAAGCGCGTGCGCTTCTACAGCGTCGTGGATCTGGTCAACCAGCTCGATGCCGAGAAGCGGCAGGGTCGTGCCGGAAAACTGGCCAGTCGCCTGCTGTACCAGCACGTCATCGTGCTCGATGAGCTGGGCTATCTCCCGTTCGCGCAGGACGGCGGCTCGCTGCTGTTCCACCTGATCAGCAGGCTCTACGAGCGGGTCTCGCTGATCGTGACGACGAACCTGTCGTTCGGGGAGTGGAGCAGCGTGTTCGGCGATCCGAAGATGACCACCGCGCTGCTGGACCGGTTGACCCATCGCTGCGAGATCGTCGAGACCGGCAACGACAGCTACCGGTTCAAGAAGCGCAGCTGAGCTCTGCCGCTGACGCGGCAGACTGCACTGCGCCCAAGATCGAAAGGTAAATCCCGGAGCCGGATGCGCTCATCACCGTCGCCAGCAGGCTCGCTCCCCTGGTCAAAGTTGGACGCCGGAAGGTGGTCAGTCTTGGACGCCGGTTGACAGTGGAGGCGTGCAATGGATGACGGCGGGTCGCGGCATCATCCACTCCGAGATGCCGCAGCAGGAGCAGGGACTGATGCGCGGTTTCCAACTGTGGATCAATTTGCCAGCCGCCGAAAAAATTTCTCCGGCCGGTTATCGCGATCTCGAAGCCGCGGAGATCCCCGTTCACGAAGAGGCAGGCGGCTTGCGCGTGAAGGTTATAGCGGGTGAGCTGCGTCGTGCGATGGCGACGATTCGCGGGCCGATTCAGGGTCTTGCGACGGCACCCGAGTTTTGGGATGTCGCGCTTCCCGCAGGGAGCGTGTTCCTGCAAGAACTCCCCGTGGGTCACAACGTCTTCGTGTACGTGTTCGAGGGCGAGATCGACGGTCTGCGTCGACGCCAGGGCGGTGTGTTTGGCGAGGGGCGGCAACTGCGACTCGCCGCGGGTGCGGCTGGTGCGCGCTGTCTCGTGCTTGCAGCCAAACCGATCGGCGAGCCGATCGTGCAGTACGGTCCCTTCGTGATGAATACCCGCGAAGAGATCGAACAAGCGCTGCGCGATTATCAGAGCGGGCGGTTGGTGGCGTAGCGCCACCGAAGCAAATCAGGCGTCGCTGCAGCGCAGCGCTTGGCGCGCCGCCTCGGCGGCGGCGCGTACGACTGGGTCATCGTTGACCAGCAGTCGCATCAGCAAAAAACCGCGGTGCGTCGGTGCCGTCACTGTTTGTGCGGCGGTGGAGGGGCCCGCGTGGCGCGGACTCTTTACCAGCAGATCGACGCGACCGTCTGGCGCATCGCGATCATTGACGACAAAGAAAGTATCGGAGTTGCTCGCATAGAGC
>Ga0194120_10005284_pt1 | contig 19186 bp, 14 predicted proteins | sample TA2MahCa65mmetaG_FD_148642 | JGI IMG/M metagenome (GOLD analysis project Ga0194120, IMG submission 148642) | Freshwater microbial communities from Lake Tanganyika, Tanzania - TA2015019 Mahale Deep Cast 65m | ecosystem: Environmental > Aquatic > Freshwater > Lake | place: Tanzania: Lake...
CGCAGCCTTGAGGTGGCTGTGACGAAAGTCGTGAGAGTTCGAGTCTCTCCGTCGGCACCACAACACTGTTTCACACAGTATCAAATAGTATCAAAAACACAATAAATACAATGAATTAGCTTAAAATGCTGTCTCATGACGTGTTTGTCCATATCATTAAGTCGCTTTGAAAAAGGTACAAAAAAGCGTACAAAATCATATCTAAATAATTTTTGTACGTTTTGATATGGCAAAGTTGAATGCTGATTTATTGGACTTCCCCTATCCCAACATTTTTGACCATTTACAAAGTAGAGTTTTCGATTAAATTAAATGCCATTTTTGTGTCCCATTTGCCATGAGTTTGGGCTTGGGAAAATCAATTGTGGGATTGTGAAGCAATAACCGTCCGTTTAATTGGCAGTTTATGCCATGATATAATGCCGTTTTGATAGCCAAAGCTATTTATTTAGAACAGAAATGAACGCTCCTACACCACGCAGTATCTTGAATGCAGAGCATCAGCCTGCTACACGCCTACGCGAAATACCTTACAACTATACTTCATTCTCTGACCGTGAAATTGTTATCCGGTTCTTGGGGGAGGAGGTATGGGGTGTGCTCAACGAGTTGCGCGCTGAACGTAAAACCGGTCGTTCGGCGCGTATGTTGTTTGAAGTGCTGGGTGACTTATGGGTAGTGACTCGCAATCCTTATTTGCAGGATGATCTGTTGGATAACCCAAAACGCCAGGTTGCACTTGTGAGTGCCTTGCATCATCGCATTGCGGCGATTGACGAGCGTAGTGGCGGTAATGCCAAAGTGATTAAACTGGTGGTGGCGGCTCGCCAGGCGGTGACTCAATTCGAGCATGATTTTAAGCAGACGATCAATTTAAGAAAAAAAGCGCTCGCAAAATTTGCAAGAATTACGCGTAAGGACAATGTTTGTTTCGATGGTTTGGCACGTGTTTCACATGTGACCGACGCAACAGATTGGCGCGTGGAGTATCCTTTTGTTGTTTTATATCCAGATACTGAAAAAGAAATCGCCGCGTTGGTGCGTGCTTGTATTGACTTGGGGCTAACGGTCATTCCTCGTGGAGGCGGCACTGGGTACACAGGCGGTGCGGTGCCGTTAACGCCATTGTCGGCAGTGATTAACACCGAGAAACTGGATCAGCACTCCGGAGTGTTGATGCGCTCATTGCCAGGGGTGTCTCGGCAAGTGGCCACCATTGAATGCGGAGCAGGTGTGGTAACGCGACGCGCAATGGAGGCAGCTTCAGATGCAGGCTTAGAGTTTGCCTGTGATCCTACCAGTGCTGATGCATCCTGTATCGGCGGTAATGTGGCGATGAACGCGGGTGGAAAAAAAGCCGTGTTGTGGGGGACTGCGCTTGATAATCTGGCTTCATGGCGCATGGTGACACCTGATGCACAATGGATGGAAATTGAACGCTTGGACCATAATCTTGGCAAGATCCATGATGTTGCAATGGCGCGTTTTAAGATTAGTCGCTACAGCGAAGACATGAAGACGTTACTTGCTGAGCCTGAGATTCTGGAAATTCCTGGCCCCAGCTTCCGAAAAGTAGGTTTGGGTAAAGATGTGACCGACAAGTTCCTGTCAGGTTTGCCGGGTATTCAAAAAGAGGGCTGTGATGGCCTGATTACCAGCGCGACCTTTATTTTGCATCGTATGCCTAAATATGTACGCACGCTGGCACTGGAGTTTTTTGGAAATGTGTCCAATGCGGTGCCTGCCATCGTGGAGATTAAAGACTATCTGGATGCGACTGCCAAGCAGACCCCTGCCGTTATCATGGCGGGTTTGGAGCATATGGATGAGCGTTACATCAAAGCGGTAGGTTATGCGACTAAGGCCGCCCGTCAGCAACGCCCTAAAATGGTCTTGATCGCCGACATTGCCTCTGATAATGAAAATGCTGTAGGCGAAGTGGCCTCTGCTGTGGTGCGCATGTGTAATGCTCGTAATGGAGAGGGATTTATTGCGGTTTCAAGCGAGGCGCGTAAGAAGTTCTGGTTGGACCGCGCCCGCACGGCTGCCATCGCCAAGCATACCAATGCGTTCAAAATCAATGAGGATGTGGTGATTCCACTGCCGCGTTTGGGTGATTATTCGGATGGTATCGAACGTATCAATATTGAGCTGTCGATTAATAATAAACTCAAGCTGTTGGATGCGCTGGAGGAGTTTATGCAGGGCGAGTTGCCGTTGCAGCGTGACGAGGATGGCAATGCTGATGCGGAAATGGTGAAGTCCAAACAGGCGATGGCTTTGCAATTGCTGTCTGATTTGCGGGCACACTGGACTTTGATCTTGAACAATCTGGATGCTTCGGTGGCCGTATTAGGAAGCCTGGGATCGGTCTATCAACAATATGAGAACGTGTTTCGCGCAGTGCAGTCCTATGATTTGCGTATCTCATGGAAACGTGAACTAAAGCGACCGATGGCTGACATCTTTGCTGGACGGGAATATCAGAAGATTCTCGATCGTTGTGATGATATACACAAAAAAGTCCTTAAGAGTCGTGTATTCGTTGCATTGCATATGCACGCTGGAGATGGCAATGTACATACCAACATTCCTGTCAATTCGGATGATTACGCGATGATGCAGGATGCACACGCGGCGGTGGCACGCGTGATGGCACTAGCGAGAGGCTTGAATGGCGTGATCTCTGGAGAGCACGGCATCGGGATCACCAAAATGGAATTCTTGGATCAATCCACAATTGATACTTTTGCTGCCTATAAGCATCAGGTGGATCCTAACGGACATTTCAATAAAGGCAAGCTGATGGCGGGCTCAGGGCTTGATAATGCCTATACACCAAGCTTTGGCTTGTTAGAGCAAGAGTCCATCATCATGGAGCAATCGGCGATAGGCGAGATTGCAGACGATATCAGTGACTGTCTGCGTTGCGGTAAATGTAAGCTGGTTTGTAGCACCCATGTGCCGCGCGCGAATCTTTTGTATTCACCGCGCAACAAGATTCTAGGCACTTCATTGCTGATAGAGGCCTTTCTCTATGAAGAGCAGACGCGCCGCGGAATATCGCTCAAACATTTCGATGAGTTTAATGACGTGGCCGATCATTGTACGGTTTGCCACCGCTGTGAGAAACCTTGTCCGGTAGACATTGATTTTGGTAATGTGTCCATCAAGATGCGTAATTTTTTGCGTGAGCAGGGTAAAAAACACTTCAATCCTGGTACGGCTTTGGGCATGGCGTTCCTGAATGCCAAGGACCCTGCCACAATTAAGTTCTTGCGCACTACGGTAATTGGTTGGGGTTATAAGCTGCATAATTTGGCGCATGGGCTGGCTAAACGCTTTGGTATTCTGCGAGAAAAGAAACGTCCTCCTGCCACGGTAGGCAAGCCGGAACTTAAGGCGCAGGTCGTGCATTTTATCAACCGCCCTATGCCGAAGAAAATGCCGACAAAAACATCGCGTGCCTTGCTGGGGATTGAAGATGATCATATGATTCCAGTGATTCGGAATCCGAAAAAAGTTACGGATGACAGTGAGGCCGTATTCTATTTTCCTGGTTGCGGATCAGAGCGCTTATTTTCGAGCGTGGGTTTAGCGACACAAGCTATGTTGTATGAGGTTGGTGCGATTACAGTATTGCCGCCAGGCTATTTATGCTGCGGCTATCCTCAGACTTCGGCAGGGAGTCATGATAAGGGACAGGAAATTACAGCAGAAAACCGAGTGCTTTTTCATCGGGTGGCCAATACGCTCAATTATCTCGACATCAAAACGGTGATCGTATCCTGTGGGACGTGCATGGATCAACTGCAGAAATATGAGTTTGATAAAATATTCCCAGGTTGCCGGCTGTTGGATATTCATGAGTATTTGATGGAAAAAGAGCTTAGTTTGCAGGGGGTGGCAGGTACGCGCTATATGTATCACGACCCGTGCCACACGCCGATGAAAACTTACAAGCCAATAGAAGTTACTCAGCAGTTGATGGGACAGGAAGTGCAACTGAATGACCGCTGCTGTGGTGAGAGCGGCACCTTTGCGGCATCTCGTCCCGACATTGCAACTCAGGTCAAATTCCGTAAGCAGGAAGAACTGGAAAAAGACATGAAAGCAATGGGGTTGACTGTGGGTGCCCCAGAAACGCCAGTCAAGATTCTAACTTCGTGTCCAAGCTGTTTGCAGGGCTTAAGACGTTATGGCGATGATACTGGGGTAGAAGCTGATTATATTGTGGTGGAGATGGCAAGGCATATGCTAGGAGAGCATTGGATGCAGGGCTATTTGGATAAAGCTAATAACGGTGGTATCGAAAAGGTATTGTTGTAGTGGGTGCAGAAAGCCACCGCATTTAAGCGCGAAGTTCGGGTAAAGTAGTCGTTGAGTTGCTAAAAAGGCAGGAATACCGCAGTAGCGAGATTCTGGAAAACGCGGGAGATCAGCCGCTGCGACTTTTCGGCCAGCGCAATTGCATATAGATCGGTTCGGCCGATGATTTTGCCGAATTCTCGCTCGAACGTCAGATTTCTTTCTTTCTCATTCATTTCATTGGACAGTAAGTAAAGCACTCCCTGCTCATTGCGCGCATTGGATAGTTTCCAAGCGGCGATTTCGACATTGCGAGCGACATTATAGATGCGTTGCGGGTCCAGGCTGTCGGTAAAGTAGAAGTCAGTTTTATTGTCATGCGCTTTGAGTAACATGGTTTGTAAGCCGACAATAAACGCAAGTACGCGGTCGCCGCTAAATTCAGGTTTGAATGCTAGAAAAATGGCTTCGGTGTCTTGCAGGTTGTTGAGTTCTGCAAATTTGTAGTGATGCTGTGCTCGTCCGTCAAATACCCATGCCACCATTTTTTCTGCACTTTCAGAGGTGCTTTTTTGCAGCTCACGCGGGTTGCGCTTATAAAGTTTGAGCATGAGCAGGCGAAGACTTTCTGAATTCTCTCTCACTTCCACATCGGCCATGCGGTCAAAGTCTGCCTTAGCCAGTTGATTGAAGGTGGATCGGTCCTGATGCTGCGGAATAGGGTGCTTTTCGACAGGGGAGTTTAAAGGATTGCCTGTTGCACAGGCACTTAACCCTACTGTGATGAGCATGCATAGAAAAAAAGCAAGTGTGATGTTCATAGGCAAGATTTCAAATTATCGCCTTAATAGCCGTGATTTTGGAAATATCGCACTGAATTGACTGCCCTTCCCAAGCTCGCTTGATATTTCGAGCTTGGCTTGATGGCGTGTCAGTATGTGCTTCACGATTGATAAGCCGAGTCCTGTTCCGCCGGTTTCCCTGCTTCGGCTACGGTCGACGCGATAAAAGCGCTCAGTCAACCTCTCCATGTGTTGCGCTTCAATACCAATCCCGTTGTCGCAAACACTGAACATGGCCTGATCGCCTCTTGTTTGCCAAATGATATTGATCCCTCCCCCCTCTGGTGTGTATCGCACGGCATTACTGATCAGGTTGCTGAGCGCGCTTTGCAGTTCATCAGCGGCACCTGAGATGTCGTTATCCGTTAATATCTCCGTGGTAATAACATGCTTACCGCGACTCAGCGCCTTGGCATCACTGAGCATTATATTGATTAAGGAGGTCATGTTGATGGGTTTGTCCTCGGGCGGGTGAGTGTTGCTCTCGATTTGTGAAAGCGTAAGTAAGTCGTCTATTAGCCGACGCATGCGGGTGGTTTGCTCCTGCATCATATCGAAATAATCGCGGATGTTGTCAGGAATGGCACCTTCGATGTCAGATAGAGTTTCAATAAAACCTCCAACCACCGTAAGCGGGGTGCGTAACTCATGTGAGACATTGGCGATAAAGTCACGACGCATCCCATCCAGCTTTTCTGCTTGGGTAACATCACGGCTGATGAGCAGTTTCTCTTGATTCGGCAGTGTAATCAGCCTGATTTCCAGAATCAGCTTGGCGTTTCTCGATAGCTCAAGCCTAAAGGGTTGCTCATAAATTCCGTTGTATAGATAGGCGATAAAGTCACTGCTTCTGACCAGATTGACGATGGGTAATTTCAAATCAGTCGGTAAATTCAAATCAAGATGAATTTCGGCGTTCGCGGTGCACCATTCGATCTCATTTGAGGCGTTCAGGACAATCAAACCATCAGGAATGGCATTTGCGGTGGTATTGAAGCGATCTAATGCGGCATTGAGTTGAGTCTGCTTTTCATTATTCTTTCGTTCATATTTAAGCAAGGTGTCATACACCACTTCCCAAATACCAGAACCTACTGGAACATTGTCTAGAGACGGATGCTTGAGCCACAGATGGAGGATGTGTAACCAATATAGCTGACGTGCGATGTAAAAAAGCAGTGTGATGGTAAAAAATGAGAGCGCAACAACCTTGCCACCCACCAGCCATAAGAATAGGCTGATAGTGCCGAATGCGGCGATGTGTAAGGCGGCTTTCCAGCGAATATCTAACACAGAGAATGTCCGTCAAAAATCGGATACTAGATTATAACTAGGATTTACAATTCATTTAAAGGCACATCTATAAATACATTCTGTTGCGGGTAATACTGCATTTCAAACTTTTCATTTATAGAAGCGCCCCTAGTAGTCAATCTACTTTTGCGGATAGGCGATATCCGGTGCCACGGATGGTCTGAATTAAGTCCTGATGGCCGGAGACAGAGAGCGCATTGCGCAGTCTGCGTATGTGTACGTCTACCGTGCGGTCTTCAACAAAAACGCGATCTCCCCAAACTTTATCCAGTAGTTGACTGCGGGTGTGAACACGCTCCGCATTGCTCATAAAAAAGTGTAACAGACGGAACTCAGTGGGACCTAGGTCGATGTTGATCTGGTTGCCGGTCACTCGATGCGTTGTCGGGTCAAGTCTAAGCCCACCAATTTCGATAGGATCCTCGGTTGCTTGTGGGGAGCGCCGACGTAGCACCGCTTTGATTCTGGCATTCAGTTCACGTGGGCTAAATGGTTTTGTAACATAGTCGTCAGCGCCAACTTCAAGACCTCGCACCTTGTCATATTCCTCTCCGCGCGCGGTTAGCATGATAATGGGAATTTCTTTGGTCAATACGTCTGATTTGAGTTTTTTAGCAAACTCTAGTCCGTTGATGCCTGGAAGCATCCAGTCTAAGAGAATCAGGTCTGGAATTGTTTCTCGTATGAGGTTTTGTGCAATCTCAGCGCTCAGAGCGCGGATAGCATTGTGGCCTGCTTGGGTGATGTTCAGTGCCAACAATTCTTGAATTGCTGGTTCATCCTCGACGACAAGTATATTGGCGGGCATTGTAGTCCTTAACGGGGTGTTCAGCCTGTAAGTAATGTCTAGGCAGACTATACCGATAATATGACATATTCATGAAAAATTTCAAATTGATCCAGGTTGTGCCAGAGGTGAAAATTTGTGATTTTAAGCAATTGTTTTTAACGGACAGTGTGCTATCCTACAGCTTAATTGACGCTGTGGCATTAATGCTGTGGTCAAGCATGTTTGCAATTAAGCAGTCAAAAAATAGAAAAATTTTAAATAAAAAAATCTTAGTAGCGTGTTTCGTGGCGGTCCATCAAGATGTCTGGTTTTTTGTCAAAAGAAAATATTACGGCTGGTGAGGGATTTAATCGCTGGTTAGTCCCGCCTGCGGCGTTGGCGGTGCATTTGTCCATTGGCATGGCCTATGGGTTCAGTGTGTTTTGGAAACCGTTAGGTAATGCACTTGCCGATAGTGAGGGTAAGCCGTTAGCCGCTTGTGCCGCTGGGGCAACGACTTTTGGTGAAAAACTATCTGGTACAGCGACTGCACTGTTTGCGACGGATTGTAATTGGACGCAATTCGACTTGGGTTGGATGTACACCCTGTTCTTCGTCTGTTTAGGTTGTGCAGCCGCATTGTGGGGCGGTTGGCTTGAACGTGAAGGGCCGCGCAAGGCAGGTCTTGTCGCCACAGTATGTTGGTGCGGAGGGTTGCTGATCTCTGCCTATGGTGTTTACACACATCAATTGTGGATGATGTGGCTAGGCTCAGGAGTGATTGGCGGCATAGGTCTTGGTTTGGGGTATATTTCTCCCGTCTCCACTTTAATCCGCTGGTTCCCGGATCACCGTGGAATGGCAACAGGGATGGCTATCATGGGTTTTGGTGGTGGTGCCATGATAGGCTCCCCACTGGCGACTAAATTGATGGCCTATTTTGCCACACCAGCCAGTGCCGGTGTGTGGCAGACATTTGTTGTGATGGCTTTGCTTTATGCTGTATTTATGTTGTGCGGTGCCTTGGGATACCGTGTTCCACCGATGAATTGGAAGCCAGTTGGCTGGACACCTCCTCTGGAAAAACGCAATGCTATGATCGCGACGCGGCATGTGCATTTGAGTCATGCGCATAAAACTCCGCAGTTTTGGCTGTTGTGGCTGGTGTTGTGTATGAATGTTTCAGCGGGAATCGGTGTGATTGGTGCTGCAGCGCCTATGCTACAGGAAACTTTTGGTGGTGCGTTGATTGGTCAGCCAAGCGTTGGTTTTGATGCAATCAAGCAAGATGCTGAGTTGACTGCCGCTGCCGCTGCAGTGGGGGCTGGTTTTGTCGGAATTATTTCTCTATTTAATATCTTTGGGCGTTTCGCTTGGGCAACGTCCTCTGATAGGCTAGGACGTCAACGCACTTATTATGTGTTCTTTGTTTTAGGTGCATTGATGTACTGTATGGTTGCTTATGTGGCCGGTTTTAAATCGCTGGCTTTATTTGTGGGGGCGTTTTGTGTGATTGCGTCCATGTATGGAGGTGGCTTCGCAACAATCCCAGCCTACCTAGCAGATCTGTTCGGTACGCAGTATGTAGGAGCGATTCACGGTCGCCTTTTAACAGCTTGGGCTACTGCGGGTGTGCTTGGACCTGTGGTTGTAAATTATTTACATGATACTCGTCTAGAGGCTGGCTTGCCTTTTGACCAGATTTACTCCCCTATATTCTTAGTATTAGCAGGAATGTTAGTGATTGGTTTTGTCGCCAATATGTTTGTTAGACCTGTGGCAGAGCAATATTTTATGACCGATGAAGAATTGGCGCGGGAACACCGTTTAGCCCACGATGTGCCAATCAGTGATGATGTTGTTCATGAGCGAACACATAAGGCTGGCTTTCTTGGCAATAATCCCTTGTTGACCATGCTCGTGTGGACTATGGTGCTCGTTCCGATTGCCTATGGTGTGTGGAGCACCCTACAGAAGGCTTGGATTTTGTTTCACTAATCTCAACTTACCATACGAAGCTCATGCTTCACCGGCAGAGTTAGAGTTTGAGATGCAGCATTGCCCACAAGGGCGTGTTCGTGGAATAGATGCGCTGAAGCGCATTATTCACACGCCCAAGGCGCATACTCAACGTGTTTAAGTCTTCTAAAGATAATCTGCCCCATTTGAACAATCGCAGCATGCTCACCCGTGTGAGCGTTAACGTTTGGATTGCGCAACCTCTGTAGCGCGCACATCGGCTGCAAACCTATCCAGCACACCATTGATGTACTTGTGCCCATCGGTTCCACCAAAAACTTTAGCCAATTCCACCCCCTCATTGATAACGACACGATAAGGGATACTCAAGTCATACATCAGCTCACAGCCTGCAATGCGTAAAATGGCATGCTCCACCGGACTCAACTCAGCAATAGATCGATCGATGTAATCGACCAACCTTGCATCAATCGCGGTGAAATTCTCTGTGACGACTTCCAATAACTGCTTAAAATACGCCTCATCGCCCTTGTTGTAATCTGGGTCTTCCATCATATCCAGAAAAACTTGTGATAAAGCGCTCTGGTTAAGCATGCCACGATAAACCGCCTTTAACACCAGCTCGCGCGATTTTCTTCGACTCTTGCTGCCACGCCCATTTGTCTTGGTCAATTTAATTTTAGCGCCTTTCGCTTTAGCTTGGTTAGATTGGGTCGCTGAATCAACTACCCCCGTTACTTGCTCATTATTCATAACGCTCTGACCAAGTTGTACATTTCAACAGCCACCTGAGCAGCCTCAGCCCCTTTGACATGCATACGTGCAATTGCTTGATCATCATCTTCTGTCGTCAATACTGCATTCGCCACAGGCACCCCGGTGTTCAATTGTACTTCAGAAATTCCTCGTGCAGATTCATTTGCCACAACCTCAAAATGATAAGTTTCACCTCTGATAATCGCCCCTAATGCGATTAATGCATCGTACTTTTCGCTTAACGCCATATGCTGCAACACCAAGGGAATTTCTAGTGCACCTGGTACCGTTGCAACGGTGATTGAGTCACTTTCAACTCCGAGATTAAGCAACTCCTCCTTGCATGCGTGCAGCAAACCTTCACCAATATTGCTGTTAAATCTAGACAATACGACACCGACCTGCATGTCTGTCCCCACTAAATTTTTTTCAATTTCTCTCACGTTTCGACAACCCTTAAAGTAACTTTACAACTTAAAACGGTATTTTACCGCATAACTATAAATCCATAGAGAGATGTGTATACCAAAGCCCCGCGATTGATTTTCCACATTCACAGCGAAAGCCCAACCAGTCTTAGGTTCCAGTAGAGGCATGGTTGCCAAAGGTACCCCCACTGTGTGACTAAATAAGACGGGTCGCTGGCTATTTTTGCACAAACAGTGCTTTCATTTGCCAAGAAAGATGGGGCGCCGTGCAGGTCAATCGGTTTAAGGCAATACAGAGAGGGTTGCTGATGGCGCGGTGGGTGCCACTAAAATCGGGGACAGCTAAAGCAGGTAGTAAGCTAGCACTAGAAAACTAAATGAGAAAAAAGCGATGTGAAGAGAGGTGGCAGGCTAGCGGGCTTGTTTTTTAAGCCCGTTGGGAGACGCTTGCTTGCCTTTGCGTTTGGGCAATACGGGTGGTTCGCTTTGTTCAAGTATCTTTTGTTGTTTTTCTGCTTCTAAGGCCGCTTCTGCGGCTTTTCTGCGCTCTAAAATTCTGTTTTGGGCGTCGGTGAGTTCGGTGAGTGAAATGACCCCATCCTGATTGATATCTACGCTGCTAAAATGTCTTGCGATTTGTGGCAGATTCTCGGTTGTCTCTTGCCGGTCAAGTGTGCCATCGTTGTCGTTGTCTGCGTTGAAGAAGCGACTCTCGATATTTTGCTGCATGGTTCTGCGTCGTTCTTCAATTTTGTCGTGTTCAGGATCTACCGAGCGGGCATAGTCTTCGAGTGTCTTGCGGATTCTTTCCCGATGCTCAGGACTGAAATTCAAGTTCAGGGTTTGCTGCATTGCGTCGTTATCGGATTCTGCGTTTTCGGCAGAGGGGTCGTTCGCATGCTTTGACTTGTCATCGGCAGGCGAAAATACCTGCTTGCCGCCTGCAGTGACGCTTAAACAGAACCCCAAGCATAGCAGGAAGACCAAGTACGCTTGCCGAGTCAAAGATAAATGGTTGGGTAAAGCAAATCTCAATGATGCAGTCCTGTAAAACAACGGCTAGATTCAGCCTAGGATGAAAATGGTCCAACAAAGTCCGCCTATCATGAAGTAGGATTGTTAATTGATTGTTTCAGCGCCCCCCGCTTTTGTAACCAATTGTAAATATGCGGGTTGCTGTAAAACTGATATTAAAAAACGTCGTTTTCACGGTGACGCATCTTTGCTATTCAGCATAATTGGCTTACACTTTGTTACTATTGGTAGTTGGTAGTCGGATTAGTGCTGTATATTACTTTTTTTAACGTAGTTTGATGAGCGATTGGGTTAATCAATCATGGCTGAACAACAGAAAAAAATCCTAGTAGTCGATGATGATGTGCGTTTGCGGGAGTTGCTGCAACGTTATTTGGCAGAGCAGGGGTTCACGGTCAGAGTGGCTTCGGATGCAAAGGAGATGGATAGCATTCTCGCTGAAAATGCCGTGGATTTAATGGTATTGGACCTGATGTTGCCGGGGGAGGATGGTTTGTCCATCTGCCGCAGGATGCGAGCAACAGGCGCGATGTTGCCTATCGTGATGTTGACCGCGCGGGATGATGAAGTGGATCGTATCGTCGGGCTTGAAATGGGGGCGGATGACTATTTGCCCAAACCATTCAACCCGCGTGAGTTGCTGGCCCGTATCAATGCCGTATTGCGCCGCTATGAGCGCATTGTGCCCAGTGCGCCCGCCTTGAATAGTGAAAATGTGATGATCGGTGACTTTGTGTTCAACGCTTCGACCCGTTCGCTTAGCCAGAATGGCATCGCCATGTCGATTACCAGCGGAGAATTTGCTTTGCTGAAGGTGTTTGTGGATCATCCGCGCCAGCCACTGTCGCGTGATCGCCTGATGCAACTGGCACGCGGTCGAGAGTTGGATGTGTTTGACCGTAGTATCGACGTGCAAGTGTCTCGCTTGCGTAAACTCATAGAGCCTGATCCGACGCATCCACGTTACTTACAAACTATGTGGGGTTTTGGTTACGTATTTATTCCCGATGGCGAAACTGAACGCTGATGATGCCGGATTGGTCATTAAGCCAATCAATAATTGCCGTGTATTACCATCAATTTTTTAAGTAAATCAGAATTGCGCCTATTACCCAAAACGCTACTGGCCAGAATCATGCTGCTGATTGCCGTGTTGTTGGCGATTGGTCAGTTTGCTTCTTTGCGCATTTTTGAATATTTCGAGCGCGAACCGCGAGCAGAAGCCACTGCCTTGCAAGCGGTCACAGTTGTTAACTACACGCGTGCCTCTCTCATCGCCTCACAAGAGAATCTACGTCTAGCTTTGTTATCCGAACTGACCGGCACAGAAGGGGTTCGGGTCTATTCGGCTGATTTCATGGAAGAAATCGCGCCGTTGCCGAAGGACCCTTTCATTAATCTCGTGGCGGATAAAATTCGTGCCCGTTTGGGAGAGGCGACTATCATTACGGTGAATCACTACGGCATTGAAGGCTTGTGGATCACTTTCAGCATCGGTATGGATGATTTTTGGGTGGTCATACCACGCTTTCATGTGGAACGACCATTCCCCTGGCAATGGTTAGGTTGGGGTGCGTTGGTGTTGGCGTTGTCACTGTTGGGTGGTTATGTGCTGACATTCAGAATCAATCGCCCCCTCAATTTGTTAGTCACCGCCGCTAATCAGTTGCGTAACGGCGAGCGGCCAGAGAGGTTGCCAGAAGATAGCGTGAGCGAACTGCGCGAAGTGAGTAGTACCTTCAATAAGATGGCAGATTCACTGGCTGAACTGGATGCAGAAAGAACTATGATTCTGGCGGGTGTTTCGCATGATATCCGTACTCCGCTGGCTAGACTCAGGCTGGCTGTGGAGATGCTGCCGGAAAAGGAAGCGGGTTATTTAAAAGATGGCATGGTCAAAGATATTGCCGATATGGACAATATCATTCATCAGTTTCTAGACTTTGTTAAAGGCACAGAAGGTGAGCCTACGCAGATGACGGATCTCAATACGCTGTTGCAGGCGCTGCAGGAAAGGCAGGCAAGAGCAGGGCGCAATCTGGTAATCGAACTGGCCCCAACTTATTTTATCCCGATCAGGCCGCTCGCCATGCAGCGCTTGTTAGATAACCTAGTGGGCAATGCCTATAACTACGGCGGCGGGCAGGTGCGGGTAACGAACAGAATCACGGCGAGTTATGTGGTAATCAGCGTGCTTGATAGTGGTCCGGGTATCCCCGAATCGCATCTGGAAAAACTGCTGCGACCGTTCCAGCGGCTAGATACGGCGCGCAGCAATGCTGGGGGTAGCGGGCTTGGTTTGGCGATTGCAGATCGTATCGCTAAATTGCATCATGGCAAGCTGGAGTTGCTTAATCGACCGGAAGGCGGGTTAGAAGCGCGCTTAAGTTTGCCGATTGTGAACTAATGGGGGTCTTGCTATAGGGGCAGTGGCTTGCCCTTCGTACACCACCACTGAGGATAAGAAGCTGATCGGCCATCTAGGTGACTGATCGCAGTTATTCTAGGTATGGTCAATTTGAGTTTGCCGCCGCTGGTTCAAACCAAGCAAGTTGCTCGCGTAATTTTACCACTTCGCCAATAATGGTCAGGCAGGGCGCCCTCAAGCCAGCCGCGCTCACTTTTTCTGCCAAATCAGCGAGGGTGGCAACCACTACCTTTTGTCTTTGCGTGGTGCCTTGCTGTACTACGGCGACAGGCATGCTGGGTGAAACACCCTGTGCAATAAGTTTTTCGCAAATCTGGGCCAAGCCCACTAACCCCATATAGATGACTACGGTTTGTTTAGGCCGCGCTAAAGCCGCCCAATCCAAATCCAGACTGCCATCCTTCAAGTGTCCTGTGGTGAATAAACAGGCCTGAGCATAGTCGCGATGCGTGAGCGGGATGCCGGCATAGCTGGAAACGCCATTGGCAGCCGTGATGCCTGGCACTACCTGAAACGGCACACCATGCTGCATCAGGGTTTCGATTTCCTCGCCGCCACGTCCGAAGATGAATGGGTCTCCGCCCTTGAGACGCAGCACACGCTTACCTTCCAGAGCCAATCGCGCCAGTAATTCGTTAATTTCTTCCTGCGGTAGCGTGTGTTGATCACGCGCCTTGCCGACGTAGATCAGCTCAGCATCGCGGCGTACCAACTGCATGACTTCCGGACTGACCAGTTTGTCGTACACGCAGACATCGCATTGCTGCATCAGGCGCAGCGCTCTTAATGTCAGTAGATCTGGATCGCCCGGACCGCCGCCGACCAGAAATACTTCGCCTTTGTTGGGAGTGGTCTCTTGATTGTCTATGAGATTTTGTAGCAGTTCACGCGCAGCTTGTTCTTGTCCAGAGAGTACCCGTTCTACCATCGGGCCTTGCAGCACATCTTCCCAAAAAATACGTCTAGCCTGTGTGGTGGCGAACTTGGCTTTGACTTTATCTCTGAACTCTCCCGCAATCGCTGCAATACGCCCATAGGTCGCGGGTAGCATGGTCTCAATCTTGGTGCGGATATAGCGCGCCAATACTGGTGCATTACCTTCGCTGGAAACCGCAATCACCACCGGACTGCGGTCGATGATAGAACCCATGGTAAAAGTGCATAGCGCGGGGGCATCCACTACATTAACTGGAATATTGAGAGCTTTTGCATCATTGGATACAGTCTCGTTCACCGTAGCAGTATCTGTTGCAGCGATAATCAAGCATGCACCGTTTAACTGCGTGGGGGCGTAAGTTGACTGAATACATTGAATCTTGTGCGCCACCGCCAGTGATTGCAGTTCATGGCAGAATGCTGGCGCAACTACTGTGATGGTTGCATCGGCCTTGAGCAGCATGGTCACTTTGCGTGCAGCCACTTCTCCACCGCCTATCACGACGCATGGGCGTTGCTTGATGTTGAGAAAGATGGGCAGGGCCTGCATATTGAAACTACCATGAAATGGAACATTGCCATTCTACCCTTTGCGCTACAAGTTGCGTGATGTCGATGGCTAAATGCGTTAAAATTGCGTTTTAAGAATCGGTCGTAGCATTGAGCAATCCCAACAACACTCCTGTCAAGAAAGTATTCATCAAGACCTTTGGTTGTCAGATGAATGAGTACGATTCATCGCGTATGGCGGATATGCTGTCCTCTGATGGTATGGTAGAAACGCAGACGCCGGAAGATGCCGATGTGATTCTGCTTAACACCTGTTCGGTGCGCGAGAAGGCCGAGGATAAAGTATTTAGCCACTTGGGCCGTTTTATCCCGCTCAAAGAAAAAAATCCGAATCTGGTGATTGGCGTAGGAGGCTGCGTGGCTTCACAAGAGGGCGATAACATCATCAAGCGCGCACCTTATGTAGATGTGGTATTTGGCCCACAAACGCTGCATCGTCTGCCCGATTTGATTAAGGCCAAGCAAGCCGAAAATAAGCCGCAGGTGGATATTAGTTTCCCCGAAATTGAAAAATTTGACCATCTGCCATCCCCACGGGTTGAAGGTGTAAGCGCGTTTTTAAGCATCATGGAAGGTTGTAGTAAATATTGCAGCTTCTGTGTGGTGCCTTATACTCGCGGTGAAGAAGTCTCCCGTCCATTTGAAGCGATTTTGACTGAGGCCGTGCAGTTGGCGGAGCAGGGGGTGAAAGAAATTACCCTGCTAGGACAGAATGTGAATGCTTATCGCGCTGAATATGGTGGAGTGGATGCCGATTTGGCGATGCTGATCGAAACGATTGCCGAAATCCCGAAAATTGAGCGCATCCGCTTTACTACCAGCCACCCCAATGAAATGAACGAGCGTTTAATCAATTGTTTTGCAACGGTGCCCAAACTGGCTGCCCAGCTGCATTTGCCGGTGCAGGCAGGCAGTGATCGCATTTTGATGGCGATGAAGCGTAATTACACTGTGTTGCAGTTCAAATCCATCATCCGAAAATTGAGAGCCGCCAATCTTAATCTGACCTTTACTTCTGATTTTATCGTCGGCTTTCCAGGTGAATCTGAAGCTGACTTTGAAGCGACCGTAAAACTGATGCAGGATGTCGGTTTTGATGCGAGTTTTAGTTTCTTGTACAGTCCACGCCCCGGCACGCCGGCCTCGTTTCTTCCTGACAATACCCCGGAAGCCACTAAGTTGGCGCGATTAGATAAACTGCAGAAGATCAATGAGGCGAAGGCCAAAGCCATTTCTGAAGCGATGCTGGGCACCACGCAACGCGTGCTGATCGAAGGACCTTCATGGAAAGATGCGCGCCTGCTGGCTGGAAAGACCGATCATAATCGCGTGGTGGATATTGCCGGTGATGCCAGTTTGGTGCATCAATTTGTGCATGTCAAAATCACCGATGTCTCTAATCCACGTCGCCTAGTCGGCGAGCTCGTCAATCGAGGTGCTGTTTGATATGGAAATTACGTTAAATCCTGAAGATAACACACGCCTAGCTAATCTCTGCGGACCTTTGGATGAGAATATCAAGCAGATTGAGACAGCGCTGGAGGTGAACGTTAATCGTAGAGGGAGCACATTCAGTATCAGCGGTAAGCAGGAGAATATGCGCTTGGCTGCGCAACTGATCGAGAACTTTTATGTGCGCGCTAAAAAGCCGATCGAGCTAGAAGATATACAGCTAGGTTTGGTTGAGATCGACAAACTGAAACCGGAAGATGTCACCACGACGGCGATGCCGGTGTTGATGACACGTCGTGGCGATCTGCATGGACGTACGCCGCGTCAGGTAGCTTACTTGCAGCAGATTCAGGACCATGATGTGACCTTTGGTATTGGCCCGGCTGGTACCGGTAAGACATATTTAGCAGTGGCGAGCGCGGTAGATGCTATGACGCGCGATCGGGTCAAACGCATTGTGTTGGTACGTCCAGCAGTTGAGGCGGGTGAGCGTTTGGGTTTTTTACCGGGGGATTTGAATCAAAAGGTGGATCCCTATTTACGCCCGTTGTACGATGCTCTGTATGACTTGGCTGGCTATGACACGGTAAATAAGATGTTCGAGCGCGGTGCAATCGAGGTCGCTCCCTTGGCTTATATGCGTGGCCGCACGCTGAATCAGAGTTTCATTATTCTGGATGAAGCGCAAAATACCACACCAGAGCAGATGAAAATGTTTCTAACCCGCATCGGTTTTGGCACCAAAGCAGTGATTACTGGTGATGTGACGCAAATCGACCTGCAGCGGCATCAGAAAAGCGGTTTGGTTGAAGCGCAAAAAGTGCTGAAAGATATCAAAGGAATTGCTATAACACACTTTTTATCAGGGGATGTAGTGCGCCACCCCTTGGTGCAGAAGATCGTGAATGCCTATGAGGAGTATGAAGGAAGCGCGAAATAAGCGCTCATGACCACGCACATGCGTGGTTGCGATGAATTTGCGCTTGCTGTGTTGCACTCTTAGGTATTGTAGAATAACTACGATCTTCGTCGTGCGCCTTGAATCGACCCGGATGCGGTAGATACTTTTTAGCCTCCTAATTGAGCTCTCACTATTTACCTCAAAATAGCTGAAGGGGAGATTTTGTTTTCTAATGCGAGTGTTTTGAGAGAATTTTCCATCGTAATCATTCCCTCAACTCTCGATGTCTGTATGATGCCAGGGATTTGAAAAATTTTATTCTCACGAATAAGGGTCTTGATTGCCGTGTTACATATCATGAGCTCAAAAGCGGCCACTCGTCCAGGTTGATCAACTCTTTTAAGTAGATTTTGAGTAAGCACACAGCGTAGTGTTAATGCAAGCTGAGATCTAATTTGTTCTTGTTGAGCGGGCGGAAAAACATCAATAATACGTGTAATGGTTGATGGCGCGCTATTGGTATGCAGTGTTCCAAAAACCAAGTGCCCCGTCTCAGCCGCTGTTAGTGCTAATTGAATTGTTTCTAAATCTCGTAACTCACCTACCAGAATTACATCAGGGTCCTCACGCAAAGAAGCTCTCAAAGCACTCAGAAAGCTTTTGGTATCTCTTCCTACCTCTCGTTGGCTAATCACTGAAGATTTAGACGTATGTTTAAATTCAATCGGATCTTCGATAGTAATAATGTGACCTTTTTGACTCGAATTAATCACATCGAGGATCGATGCTAAGGTGGTGCTTTTTCCAGCACCTGTGGGTCCCGTTACTAGCACTAGACCCGTACCAAGACTTGGCACTGTCCTTACGTAAGCAGGCAGATTCAAATCATCAAAGTTCGGTATTTTTGATTTAATGAGACGCATGACTAGCGCAATCTTGTCTGACTCCTGGAAAGCATTGACGCGAAATCTGTAACCGTCTTTCTCAATAGCAAAGTCATGATCTTTGTACTCAACAAACTGCACAAACTCGGAATCAGACAGCACTTCTTGTAAGAAATCACGTAATTCTGACTGCTCAATAATACGATTTAATTGAACGATATCGCCATGCTCTCTGTAAGCAATTGGAGCGCCTGCATGAACGTGAATATCAGAAAGCTTGGTTGTTTGCGCCAAATTAAGGATTAGATCCCACATATGTTTACCCCGTTTAAACCAAAAAATCAGGTATTTCAGATAACAATGAGCAGTTCAACCAGTTTAGAACGTTGAAGTTCGATTTGTCGCGTCACAGACTGAGGCAGGAGAAGGTTGGCATGCAGAGGCATCCCCAACCTGATTGACCGCAAATTTCTTACCTGTCGCAATATGAACTGCCATTGCGGTAAATGTTGGTGGAGAAACTGAAGAGTCTCCATAAATACAATAATAGAAGTACTTACTATTAAGCGTTAAACCACCCAAT
>Ga0194120_10005285_pt1 | contig 19185 bp, 24 predicted proteins | sample TA2MahCa65mmetaG_FD_148642 | JGI IMG/M metagenome (GOLD analysis project Ga0194120, IMG submission 148642) | Freshwater microbial communities from Lake Tanganyika, Tanzania - TA2015019 Mahale Deep Cast 65m | ecosystem: Environmental > Aquatic > Freshwater > Lake | place: Tanzania: Lake...
GTGCTCTTGGCGAAGCCGAGCCCCACATCCCACACCACTTGCTCCCGCCGCACCCCCGCCGCCAGGGCCGCCTCGGTGGCGGCCAGCAGCTCGGCCCGCACCTCCGCCACCACATCGCCGTACACCGCCAGGCTGTCCATGGTCTGGCTGGTGCCGCGGCTGTGCATCAGCACGTAGGGGCAGCCGGCCCGGGCGATCAGCGGCAGCATGGCCGGGTCCCGCAGGGTGCCCCCCGGGGCGCCGGCGGTGTGGTTGCCGCCGCGCACATCGTTGATCCAGTCGGCCCCCTCCGCCAGGGCCGCCTCCGCCACCGCCGCCTCGAAGGTGTCGATGGAGATCAGCAGCTGCGGATGCTCACGCCGCAGCGGCGCCAGAGCCCGCAGGGCGGGAAGCAGGCGCCGCAATTCCTCCTCGGGCCCCACCATGGCGGCGCCGGGGCGGGTGCTCTGGGCCCCCAGATCCAGGAGCGCGGCCCCCTGGGCCAGCATGCGGCGCCCCTGGCGCAGCACCGCTTCGGGATCGCGGAGCCGGCCACCGTCGCTGAAGGAATCGGGGGTGAGGTTGAGCACCCCCATCAGCAGTGGACCCGGCGGGATCACACCGCCGCCACGGGCACCTGGTAATTGGCGATGCGGCCGAAGCCCTCGGGGTCCAGGGAGGCGCCGCCCACCAGCACGCCGTCGATGTCGCTCTGGGCCATCAGCTGGTCGATGTTGGCGGGGTTCACCGAGCCGCCGTACTGGATCACCACCTCGGGGTAGCCCACCCACTGGCGGATCAGACCGCAGATGCGGTTGGCCTCGGCCGCCTCGCAGGTTTTGCCGGTGCCGATGGCCCAGATGGGCTCGTAGGCCACGATCAGCCGGGCCGGGTCGAGGCCATCCACCCCCTGCTCCACCTGGCGGCGGATCACCCGCTCCGCCTCACCGGCCTCCCGCTGGGAATCGCTCTCCCCCACGCACAGGATCGGCACGATGCCGTGCTTCTGGGCGCTGCGGGCCCGCAGGTTGATCTGCTCGTCGGTTTCGCTGTAGTACTTGCGCGGCTCGCTGTGGCCCACGATCGCGTGGGTCACGCCGTGCTCCAGCAACATCGGCGCCGAGATCATGCCGGTGAAGGCCCCCTTCTCCTGCCAGTGGATGTTCTGGGCGGAGAGGTGCACGCCGCTGCCCTCCAGGGCGGCGCTGAGGGTGGCGATGGCGGTGAACGGCGGCGCCAGCACCACGCTGCGGCCGGCCGGCAGGTGGGCCACCAGGGGCTTGAAGGCGTCCGCAAAGGCCTGCGCTTCGGCGCAGGTCATGTGCATCTTCCAGTTGCCTGCGATGACGGCCTTGCGCACTGCGTCCAGGGGTTGATCAGCCCCTAAACCTAAAGGCTGCCGGGTGATGGCCTCACGATGGCGGGTCGCCACCGGCGGAAGCCGCGGGCACCAGCACCGTCTGGCCGGCCAGTTCCACCCGGTCGCCGGGCTTGAGCTTGCGGCCGCGGCGGGTTTCCTGGAAGCCGTTGACCCGCACCTCACCCCCCTGGATCCGCAGCTTGGCCTCACCGCCGGTGCCCACCAGCGCTTGCCATTTGAGGAACTGATCCAGGCGGATCGGCCCGTCGCCAGCGGGGAACACCAAAAAAGCGCTGATAGCTTGCCCCGATGCTCGCACCCCCCTCGGCCGGCTTCCGGCGCCTGCTGCCGCTGCTGAAGCCCTACCGCTCCGCCCTGCTGGCCGGTGGGCTGTGCATGCTCGTGTTCGTGGCCTGCTGGCCGCTGCTGGCCTGGCTGGCGGGGCAGTTGATCCCGGCCATCGGCGCCGGCGATTTCGGCCGGGTGCTGCAGGTGATCAGCCTGGCCCTGGCGGTGTTCATGCTGCAGAAACTGGCCCAGTTCGGGCAGGACACCCTGCTGGCGGGGCCGGCCCTGCGGGTGAGCCAGGAGCTGCGGCGGGGGCTGTTCGCGCGGCTGCAGCGGCTCGATTTCGGCGTGCTGGAGAAGCTCTCCGCCGGCGACCTCACCTACCGGCTCACGGAGGACGCCGACCGGGTGGGGGAGGTGATCTACAAAACGATTCAGGACACCACCCCCTCGGCCCTGCAGCTGGTGGTGGTGTTTGGCTACATGGTGTGGCTCGACTGGAAGCTGTCGGTGGGCACGCTGTTGCTGGCGCCGCTGGTGGCGGTGCTGGTGAGTGTGTTCGGCGCCAAGGTGATGGGCGCCGCCGAAAAGAGCCAGCAGCAGGTGAGCGAGCTGGCCGCCCTGTTGGGGGAGGCCATCGCCGGGCTACCGCTGGTGCGGGCCTTCGCCGCCGAGCCCTGGCTGCAGCAGCGCTTTGAAACCGAGATCGACCTGCACCGCCGCGCCCGTTACCGCACCCAGCGGCTGCTGGCCCTGCAGTACCCGGTGGTGGGCTTTCTGGAGGCGGCCGGCATCCTGGCGGTGCTGGTAATGGGTGCCGCCCGCATCCAGAGCGGCGACCTCAACGGCCAGGGGTTCAGCAGCTACGTGGCGGCCCTGCTGATGCTGATCGACCCCATCAGCCACCTCACCACCAATTTCAACGAATTCCAGCAGGGGCAGGCTTCGCTCAAGCGGCTGCGCCAGATCGAGCGCGAAGCGGTGGAACCGCCGGATCGCGCCAACGCCCAGCCCCTGGGTCCCGTGGCCGGTGAACTGACCCTCGAGCAGGTGAGCTTCGGCTACGAGCCCGAGCAACCGGTGCTCAAGCAGCTCAGCCTGCAGGTGAAGCCCGGCCAGGTGGTGGCCCTGGTGGGCCCCTCCGGCGCCGGCAAGAGCACCCTGTTTTCCCTGCTGCTGCGCTTCAACACCGCCCAGGGGGGGCGGGTGCTGCTGGACGGCCGCGACCTGGCGGATCTGCGGGCCAGCGAGCTGCGCAAGGCGGTGGCCCTGGTGCCCCAGCAGAGCGCCGTGTTCTCCGGCACCGTGGCCGAAGCCATCGCCTTCGGGCGGCCCGCCAGCCTCGAGCAGATCCAGGCGGCGGCACGGCTGGCCAACGCCGATGGCTTCATCGAAGCCCTGCCGGAGGGCTACCAGGCCCGGGTGGAGGAGCGGGGCAGCAACTTCTCCGGCGGCCAGCTGCAACGGCTGGCCATCGCCCGGGCGGTGCTGGGGGATCCGGCGGTGCTGCTGCTGGATGAGGCCACCAGCGCCCTCGATGCCGAATCGGAAGAGGCGGTGCAGCGGGGCCTGGATCAGGCCATGGCCGGCCGCACGGTGCTGGTGATCGCCCACCGGCTCTCCACGGTGCAGGAGGCGGATCTGATCGTGGTGCTGGAGCACGGCCGCATCGTGGACCAGGGCAACCACGACCTGCTGATCAGCCGCCCCGGCCGCTACCGCGACCTGTGTGAGCGCCAGCTGATCCGCGGCGCCTGAAGGCCCCATAACCTGGGCCCACGACCCTGCGGGCCATGAGCGCGACGCCCACCCCTCCCCAGTGGGAATACCGGGTGATCCACATCAACGTGGACAACCGCACCCCACCCCAGCCACCGGACCCGCAGGTGGCCAGCCAGAAGCTGGGGGGCACCCTCAGCCCCGAATTCATCAGCCGCGAATTCCCGCAGCAGTACGGCCCCGAGCAGCGGGCCCAGGCGGCGCCGAAGCACCCGGCGGAGCAGCTGCAGCACTTCCTCAATCTGCTGGGTCAGGAGGGCTGGGAGATGACCACCACCGCCCAGGTGGGCCAGCTGCTGATGTTCTTCTTCAAGCGGCCCGCACCGCCCGCTCCAGCTGCCGAGGCCGCGCCACCGCAAACCCCGTAGGCTGCCCCCGACAGGATTCCCACGCCGTGACCGACTCCGCCGCCCAGCAGCCGCCCGTGCTGACCTTCGAGGGCAAGCGCTACGACCTCAACGCCCTGCCGGAGGACCTCAAGGAGCTGGTGCGCGGCATGCAGGTGGCCGATGCCCAGCTGCGCATGCACGAGGACACCCTCAAGGTGCTGGCGGTGGGCCGTCAGTCGATGGCGATGCAGCTGAACGAGCGCCTCAAGGAGGTCACCCCCCTGCCGGATTGAGCGGCAACGGGGCCGTCGGCCTACACCGGCAGCCCCTTCTCGTTGAAGATCCCCTCGAACAGCACCGAGCTCAGGTACCGCTCACCCGAATCCGGCAGCACCACCACGATCGTCTTGCCCGCCTGCTCCGGTTCACGCGCCAGCCGCAGCGCCGCTACCGCCGCCGCGCCGCAGCTGATCCCCGCCAAAATCCCCTCCTCACGGGCCAGGCGGCGGGCCATGGCCACCGCCTCCTCGTCGCTCACCAGCTCCACCCGGTCCACCATCGCCAGATCGAGGTTGCCCGGCACAAAGCCCGCTCCAATCCCCTGGATCTTGTGGGGCCCAGGCTGCACCGCCTGGCCGCTGCGGGTTTGGCTGATCACCGGGCTGTTGGTGGGCTCCACCGCCACGCTCAGCAGCGGTTTGCCCAGCGTGCTCTTGATGTAGCGGCTCACGCCAGTGAGCGTGCCGCCGGTGCCCACGCCCCCCACAAACACATCCACCTGGCCGTCGGTGTCCTCCCAGATCTCCGGGCCGGTGGTGTCGTGGTGGATCTGCGGGTTGGCCGGATTCACAAACTGCTGCAGCAGCACGTAGCGATCCGGATCACTGGCGGCGATTTCCTTGGCGCGGTTCACCGCGCCGGTCATCCCCAACCGGCCCTCGGTGAGCTCCAGGTGCGCCCCAAAGGCGGTGAGCAGCTTGCGCCGCTCCAGGCTCATCGTTTCCGGCATGGTGAGTGTGAGCCGGATGCCCTTGCTCGCCGCCACAAACGCCAGGGCGATGCCCGTGTTGCCGCTGGTGGGTTCGATCAGCTCCTTGCCGGGGCCCAGCAGGCCATCACGCTCAGCCGCTTCCACCATCGCCGCTCCGATGCGGCACTTCACCGAATAGGCGGGGTTACGGCCCTCGATCTTGGCCAGCACCCGGGCGCCGCAACCCTCACTCACCCGATTGAGCTGCACCAGCGGTGTGCGGCCGATCGTGAGGCTGTTGTCGCTGTAGATCGCGGCCATGGAACGGGGGGAACACAACACTGCCTGCGCGCAGGCTAAGAACCCAGACGGCAACTGGGCCAAACCCTTCTAACCTGTCACGCATTGCCGATCCCCCTGCGTGAATCCCACCACCCTGCGCCGCCTCACCGCCGTGCTGTTGCTGCTGGCGGCGGCGGCCTCGGTGGCCCTGCCGTTCATCTCGGCCACGGCCCTCACCCTCAGCTTCGGCGTGGTGGCGGCGGTGGCGGGGGTGAGCCAACTGCTGCGGCTGGGGCAAGCGCAGGGCGGCAAGGGCAAGCTGTTTCGCGCCCTCTCCGGGCTCTTCTATCTGGCGGCGGGGTTGTGGGTGGTGGCCGACCCGCTGGACAGCGAGGTGAGCCTCACCCTGTTCGTGGGGCTGATGCTGCTGTTCGAAGGGGTGATGGAGCTGGCCGCCGCCGCCGCCAGCCAGGGCGAAGCCCGTGGCCTGGTGCTGGTGGATGGGCTGGTGACCGCCCTGCTGGGGGGCCTGCTGGTGACGGAATGGCCCAGCGACAGCCTCTGGGCCGTGGGCACTCTGTTCGGCATTTCGCTGTTTGTCACGGCCGTGCGGCTGCTAGGCAGCGCCGACGAGACAGCGGCCTAGTTGAGTTTCACCACATCCACGGGCTGGCCATACACCTGGGTGATCTCCCGGGCGGCGCTCACGGCCCGCTCATGGGTGTGGAAGGCCCAGGCCTGGGCTGGATCGCTCACCCGCTGAATCAGCTGATCCCCCTCGGCGATGGCCAGGTAGTGGGGTTTGCCGGAGTCCCGCAGGGCATAACGCTCCGACTGGGCCCCCTCGCCGCAGCTGTGGGGGTCGATCCAGGGTCGCCAGAACTGAAGGGTCATCTCAGGCACAACGCAGGCCTAGTTCCGCTGTAGCCACAACGGCGCCAGCTGGGAAGCAGCATTCACACGGGGCACAGGCAGATCATGAACCGGTTGATCGTGGTGGGGGCCGGTCCGGCCGGCCTGAGCCTGGCGCTGCAGCTGGTGCGCGCCGGCCAGGCGGTGACGCTGATCGAGGCCAACGCCGGCTTTGGACGCCAGTTCCGCGGCGACGCCCTGATGCCCTGCGGCCTTGAGGCCCTGGCCCACATGGGGCTTTGGGGGCTGCTGGAGACCCTTCCCCAGCGCCCCCTGGAGGGTTGGAGCGTGTGGTTGGAGCGGCGGCAGCTGTTCGCCGTGGCCGAACCGATGGGGTCGCTGCAGCCCTGCCTGCTGGTGGCGCAGGGGGTGCTGCTGGAGGCGCTGCTGCGGGAAGCCCAGGGCCATGCGGGGCTGCGGTGGCTTCCGGCCACCGCCGTGCGGGGACCGCTGATCGACAACAGCACCCCCGGGGCAGGGCGAATCCGGGGGGTGCAACTGGCGGATGGCACTCACCTGGAGGCGGATCTGGTGGTGGCCTGCGATGGCCGCAGCTCACCCCTGCGACAGATGGCGGACCTGCCGTTGCAGCTCAGCGGCCAGGGGTTGGAGCTGCTGTGGTTCACCCTGCCAGCGGCGCCTGGCGTCGGCCCGGACCAGCTGGATCCGGCGGTGCCCGGCTTCATGACCCTGCTGGCGGGGGGCGCCATCGGCAGCGCCTGCCGCGGCGCCGGCGGTGAGCTGCAGCTGGCCTGGCTGCTGGAGCGGGGCCATGCCCCCGGGCGCCGCAGCCCCGAGGCGTGGGCCGAGGCCCTGGCGGGGTTGGCGCCGCCGGCCCTGGCGCAGCGATTGCGGCAGATGGGCCCGCAGCTGAGCGAACCGCAACGGGTGCGGGTGCAGGTGGGGCTGGCGCCCCGCTGGAGCCGCCCCGGGCTACTGCTGCTCGGGGATGCGGCCCACCCCATGAGCCCGGTGCGGGCCCAGGGCATCAACATGGCCTTGCGGGACAGTCTGGTGGCGGCCCAGGAGCTGCTGGCGGCGGATGGCCCTGCAGAGCTGGATGCGGCGGCGCGGCGGGTGCAACGGCGGCGGCTGCCGGAGATCCGGCGCATGCAGGCGCTGCAGAGCGCCGAAGCCCGCCAGGGGGCCCTGCTCTGCCACAGCGGCCTGCTGCGCCAAGGGGCCCTGGTGGCGGCCCCACTGGCGGGGCCCCTGGCGGAGACCCTGTGGCGGCGGCGGCAGCGGCCCCTGCGGGAGGGGCTGGCCGGTGCGCTTCAGCGCACGAACAGCATCTCCTGGTAGGTGGGCAGCGGCCAGGCGGCGTCATCCACCAGGGTTTCGAGGCTGTCGGCGGCGGCCCGCAGCTCGCCCATCAGACCCATCAGGGTGTCGGCGCAGTGGCGCATGTGGGCTTCGGCGCCGTGGGGGGCGGAGCCCAGGGCGGCCTCCAGGGCGGCGGCACCATCCAGCAGCTGCTGGTTGAGGCCGGCGATCTGCTGCACCAAGGCCTTGGAGGGGCTCAAGCCGATCGATTCCTGCTCCTGGATCGAGGCGGCCAGCTCCGCCAGGTAGGCGCTCACGGCCGGGTAGAGGCTGGTGCGGGCCAGGCGCACCGCCAGGCGCGCCTCCACCTCGATGGCCAGGCAGTACTGCTCGGAATACACCTCAAAGCGGCTCTGCAGCTCCACCGGGCTGAGCACGTTGTGGCGGGAGAACAGCTCACGGATGGCGTCGCGCTGGAGCACCGGCAGGGCATCGGCGGTGGTGCGCAGGTTTTCCAGGCCCCGCTCCTGCACCGCCATGGTGTGCCAGGCGCTGGAGTAGCCGTCGCCGCCGAAGATCACGGCGCCGTGGTCGCGGGTGATCTGCTGCAGCACCGCGAAGCTGGCCTCGCTGAGGCTTTCCCCCTTGGCCAGGCGCGCCTCCAGCTGGTCGGCGATCCAGGCGAGCGAATCCGCCAGGATGGTGTTGAGGGCCACCAGGGGGCCGGCCACCGACTGGCCGGAGCCCACGGCGCGGAACTCAAAGCGGTTGCCGGTGAAGGCGAAGGGGGAGGTGCGGTTGCGGTCGCCGGCGTCCTTGGGGAATTCCGGCAGGCTGTCCACCCCCAGCTGCATCACGCCGCCGCTGGAGGAGCTCTTCAGGGCGCCGTCCTTGATCTGGTTGAACACATCCTCCAGCTGGCTACCGAGGTAGACGGAGATGATCGCGGGGGGCGCTTCGTTGGCGCCGAGGCGATGGTCGTTGCTGGCGGTGGCGATCACCGCCCGCAGCAGGGGGCCGTATTGGTGCACGCCACGGATCACGGCGGCGCAGAACAGCAGGAACTGCAGGTTGGCGTGGGGGGTTGTGCCGGGGTCGAGCAGGTTGCCCTGGGTGCTGTTGCCGATCGACCAGTTCACGTGCTTGCCGCTGCCGTTCACGCCGGCGAAGGGCTTCTCGTGCAGCAGGCAGGTGAATCCGTGGCGCTTGGCGGTGGCCTTCAGCACCGTCATGATCAGCTGCTGGTGATCGGTGGCCACGTTGGCGGCCTCGTACACCGGCGCGATCTCGAACTGGCCGGGCGCCACTTCGTTGTGGCGGGTCTTGGCGGGCACCCCCAGGCGGTAGAGCTGGTCTTCGACGTCCTGCATGAACACCTGCACCCGCTCGGGGATGGCGCCGAAGTAGTGGTCGTCAAACTGCTGGCCCTTGGCCGGCGGCGCGCCAAACAGGCTGCGGCCCGCCAACTGCAGGTCGGGGCGCAGGGCCATGAAGGCGTTGTCCACCAGGAAGTACTCCTGCTCAGCGCCGCAGCTGGAGCTGATGCGGGCCACCTCGGTTTCACCGAGCAGGCGCAGCAGCCGCTGGGCCTGGGCGTTCACGGCGGCGTTGGAGCGCAGCAGCGGCGTTTTCTTGTCGAGGGCCTCGCCGGTCCAGCTCACGAACACCGTGGGGATGCAGAGGGTCACCCCGTTGGGGGTGCGCATCAGCCAGGCGGGGCTGGTGACATCCCAGGCGGTGTAGCCGCGGGCCTCAAAGGTGGAGCGCAGGCCACCGTTGGGGAAGGAGGAGCCATCGGGTTCCCCCTGCACCAGCAGCTTGCCGGTGAACTCGGTGATGGCGCGCCCATCGCTCTTGGGCACGATGAAACCGTCGTGCTTCTCGGCGGTGAGGTTGGTGAGCGGGTAGAAAACGTGGGCGTAGTAGAGGGCGCCGCGGGCGCTGGCCCACTGCTTCATGGCGTCGGCCACGGCATCGGCGATGGCGGGATCGAGCTTGCCGCCGTCGCGAATGGTCTTCTGGATCGACTTGAACACGCTGCGGGGCAGCGCCTCCTTCATGGTGTCGAGGCTGAAGACATCGCTGGCCCAGATCTCCGCCAGGGGGGAGGGGGCGGCCACGGGCACGGGCTTGCGCCGCTGAATGGTCTGCAGGGCGGCGAAACGCTCGGCACTGGGCATGGCGGTTTGTATCACTACAAACCATGCAAAGCGGCCACAGGGCAGTCTTTGGTATCGGGAGATACCGTTTTGAGATTCAAGGCTGGCGCTGCCGCCCGGCCCTCAGATCGCCAGCAGACCCTGCTCCGCCGTGCGGATGCGGTGGGCCGTGTCCAACGGGCCGGTGAACACCTTGCCGTCACCGATGCGGCCGGTGCGGTTGATGCGCTCGATCAGGCCCAGCACCTCCGCCTCCTGGCGCTCCTCCAGCACGATCTCCACCCGCACCTTGCGCAGGAAATCAAGCCGCAGGCCGCCGCCGCTGTGGAGTTGCACCTGGCTGCCCTGGCGCCCCAGGCCGCGCACATCGGAGGCCGACATGCCGGGCACCCCGATCTGCACCAGGGCCTGCTGCAGGGGCCGCAGGGCTTCCGGCCGAATGATCGCTTCGATCTTCTTCATCGCCGGGCGCAGTCAGCTGCCGGGGTAGCGCAGGGTGCGCCAGTTGCCGCTGGCGGTGCTCACCTCCACGCCAATGGCCATGGGTTCGATGCGGCCGCTCACGCTCGACACGTTGGTGCCCCACCAATCGAGGGCGTCGGACCAGGCGGCTTCCAGGGATTCGTAGAGGTCGTCGAGCACCGGATGGGGGGCGCCGCGGTGATCCACCAGGCGGTATTGGGCCATGGCAGGAAACGTCAGTGGCGCCATGGTTCAACTCAGCCCGTGGCCCTGTCTGTCGCAGTCGCTGCCGTTTGCCCCAGGGGCACGCTCCAGCGGATCAGCAGCAGCAGCTGCAGCAGCCAAAGGCCCCCGAGGCCCAGGCCGGTGGCGGCCCGATGGCCCGGCACCAACGCCAGCCACACGATGCCGGCGCTGAGGCCCACCGCCAACCCCAACCCCAGGGCCACCAGCGCCACGGTGCGGCCCCAGCGCCGCCGGGCCAGCAGCGCCGCGCAGGCCACCACCCCCAGCACCAGGGCCGGCAGCACCGCCGCCAGGCCCACCACCAGCCGGGCCAGCGGCAGGGGCCCCGGCCAGCCGATGGCCAGGGGCAGCCCCAGCAGGGCGGCGCCATTGGCCAGCAGCCCTGCCCAGGCCAGGGGCTGATCCAGGCGGGGTGAGCGCTGCATTCAGGCGCTGAGCGACCGCCACCCAGTGAAACCGGCATGGCGCAGGGTGCGCCAGTCGCCGCTGGGGGTGCTCATCTCCAGGCCCACCTGCAACGCCAACTGCTTCTCCTGCTCCCGCGCATCGGACTGGGGATCCAGCAGCCCCTGCTGCAGCAACCACCCCAGGGCCGCCTCGAGGGCCTGCTCGCGACTCTCGAAGCTTTCATCGAGCACGGGGTGGGGCAGGCCGCGGGCGTTGGTGAGTCGGAAGAGGCGCTGGGCGGCGGGGTATCCGGAGTGGAGCACGGGCGCTCGGCCAACGGCTCAATCCTGGCCAAGCCAGCGCCCGCCGACGGTGCTCCAGGCCACAGGGGCCGGTGATGGGGCCCCTCAGGCCAGGGCAAACAGCAGCAGATCCGCCCCGCCCGCCGTGGCCCGGGGGGCTTGCGGCAGCGCGGGCCCGGCCAGCCCCAGCCCGTCGCCCCGCTGCAGGGGGCTGGGCCCCTCCAGGCCCCCATGGATCAGTTGCAGCCACACGGGGGTGTGCTCGGCGAGCTCGATGGGCCAGGGCAGGGTCTGACCGGGCTGCAGCAGCCCCCGCCAGAGCTGCACCGGCCGCTGGATGGCCATGGCACCGCCGCGCCGCTGGGGATCCAGCAGCGGGGTCCACTGGCCGGGCTGCAGCGGGAAGGGGCGCTGCTCGTAGGCCGGGGGGATGCCGGCGGCGCTGGGTTCGATCCAGATCTGCAGCAGCCGGCAGGGTTGGTCGCCGTCGTTGATTTCGCTATGCACCACGCCGGTGCCGGCGCTCATGCGCTGCACCTCGCCGGCCCGCAACACCTCGGCATGGCCCATGGAATCGCGGTGGTGCAGCTCCCCCTCCACCATCACCGTGATGATCTCCATGTCCCGGTGGGGGTGCATGCCAAAGCCCCGGCCGGCGGCGATGGTGTCGTCATTGATCACCCGCAGGGGCCCGAAGCCCATCCAGGCCGGATCGTGGTGGCCGGCAAAGGAGAAGCTGTGCCAGCTGTCGAGCCAGTCGAGCTGGCTATGGAAACGCTCGGCGGCGGGGCGAAACACCACGTTGTCGATCACAGGGGCGTCGATCACGGGTCGCTCGTCAAGGCTGGGCGCCATGGTGGCGGCAATGGCTCAGAACTGGAGCGGTTGGAGCTGCTTGAGCCGGTGGATCAGGTCGGCGATGGAGTCATCCTTGGCGGGATGGCTGCCGTTGCTCACCAACTGCCGGCCCACCACATGGGCCCCCAGGTGGGCCAGCTGCAGGCGCAGGGCCGCCAGCACGGCGTGGCCACCGCCGCCGGAATGGGTGGCGATCGCCACGGGGCGCCCGTTGAACAGGCTGCGGAAATCGCTGCCCTGCACCGACAGCCAGGCGATGGCGCTGGTGAGCACCGGCGGAATCGAGCCGTTGTATTCCGGGGCGCAGATCACCCAGCGGGGTGCGGCCCGCAGCTGCTGCTCCAGGGCCGCAAGAGCCGCCGGAGCTCCCGCCGCCTGGCTGCGGGGGGTGAACAGGGGCAACTCCAGGGCCGTGAGATCCAGCAGCGCCGGCTGCAGGTGCTGAGCGCGTGCCTGCTCAGCAAAACGCTCGGCCAGGCGCAGGTTTTCGCCGTTGCTGGCGGCGATCACCAGCACATCCAGGGGCGTGGCGCTCAAGGGGTCACCCCGGGGATGAACTTGCGCTCGTGATCAGCCCCCTTGAGCATGCGGTTCCAGTACACCCAGGGCAGCACCGCGGTTTTCATCACCCACATGCTCCAGCGCTCCTGGGTGGGATCCAGGGGGAAGGAGGGCACGGGCTGCTGTTCGTAGTTGAACTCGGCCATGATCGTTTTGCCGTAACCGGTGATCAGCGGGCAGCAGCTGTAGCCGTCGTAGGCGCCATCGCCTTGGCCCCCATCGAGCTGGGCCAGCAGGTTGCCCACCAGCACCGGCGCCTGGCCGCGCACGGCGGCGGCGGTTTTGGAGTTGGGCATGCCGCTCACATCGCCGATGGCAAACACGTTGGCGAAGCGCACGTGCTGCAGGGAGTGCTTGTCCACCTCCACGAAACCGCTGGCCGCCGCCAGGGGGCTCTGGGCCACCACATCGGGGGCCGCCATGGGGGGCGTCACGTGCAGCAGGGCGTAGGGAATCACCTCCTGGCGGGGCTCTTCCCCCTCCTGGCGCACTTCAAACACCGCCTCCTTGCTGGCGGCACGCACCTCGGTGAGCACGTGGTTGTAGCGGGCATCGATGCCCCTGCGGGCCACCACCTCCCGCAGGGGCGCGGCATAGGTGGGCACGCCGAAGATGCCGGGGGTGGCGGTGGCATAAATCACGTGGCTCTTGGCGGCTACCGCCGGGTCACGCTTGATGGCGTCGTCCGCCAGGTAGGCGATCTTCTGGGGGGCGCCGGGGCACTTGATCGGCATCGGCGGGCAGGTGAACACCGCATTGCCGCCTTGGAAATGCTGGATGCACTCCCAGGTGTAGGCGGCGAACTCCTTGGCGTAGTTGCTGCACACCCCCCCTTGGCCGAGGGCTTCCGGCAGCCCCTTGATGGCGTCCCAGCAGAGCTTCATGCCCGTGGCCACCACCAGGGCGTCGTAGCTGAGGGTCTGGCCGCCGGTGGTGGTGAGGCTGTTGTTGGCGGGGTCAAAGCCGGCGGCCCCCTCGCGGATCCAGGTGACCCCCTCCGGGATCAAGGAGGCCTCGTTGCGGCGGGTCTGCTCGAGGGTGAACAGGCCGCCGCCCACCAGGGTCCAACCCGGTTGGTAGTAGTGGTCGCTGGCGGGTTCAAGGATCGCCACATCCAGGCCTGCGCGGAAGCGCTTCAGCCGTGCCGCCACGGTGATGCCGGCGGCGCCGCCGCCCACGATCAAAACCTGGTGATGGGCCATGGCCGGCTGCCGTGCTCGCTCAACCCCAGATCTAACCAGACGACTGCGCGGCGGCCACGCCCGGGGCTAAGTCGGAGCGACTTCGAGTTAGGCCGCTAGACTGCGCCCAGATTGGCGCCCCCCGCCAGCCCATGGACCTCTCCAAGCCCAACACCCAGGCCAACCTCGAAGCCGCCTTCGGTGGCGAAAGCATGGCCAACCGCAAATACCTGTTCTTCTCAGAGGTGGCCAAGCAGCTGGGCCACAGCGAACTGGCCAAGCTGTTCCGCGACACCGCCAACCAGGAAACCGAGCACGCCTTCGCCCACTTCCGGCTGCTGCATCCGGAGCTGGTGGTGGGCGACCCCGCCAGCCTCAGCGACAACCAGAAGCAGCAGGTGCTGGCCCGCTGCCTGGAGCTGGCGATCGAGGGCGAAACCTACGAGTACACCACCATGTACCCCGAATTCGCGGCCCAGGCCCGGGTCGACCGCGACAGCGGCGCCGAGGCCGAATTCGCGGGGCAGATCAGCGAATCCCAGGAGCATGCCGGCGTGTTCCGCACCGCCGCCCGCAACTTCGGCCTGCTGGAGCCGGTGGAGCACCACCACGCCGACCGCTACAGCGTGGCCCTCGAGGCCCTGCAGGGCCTGGGCACCCTCGGGGAGGCGCCCGAGCCGGTGGCGGGCCTGTGGATCTGCAAGGTGTGCGGCGTGATCTACAACCCCGCCGTGGGGGATCCGGATTCGGGCATCGCCGCCGGCACCGCCTTTGAGGCGATCCCCGAGAGCTGGATCTGTCCGATCTGTGGCACCCGCAAGGCCAATTTCATGCCCTATCGGCCCGCGGAACTGCAGGCCGCCTGAGGCGAAAGCACAGCCCTCAACACGGTTGTCAGGGGCAGTGGCGGCTTTAGTGTGGGTTTCCAGACAACCCACCTCCATCCCGCACCGGAATGGACCACGCCACCCCCGCCCCCGGGCCCGACAACCGAGCGGTGAACTCCGCCTCGAGCACCAGTCTGAAATGGGGCCACGATGGCGAGTTGTCGGCGGTGGACCTGGCCCGCATCCTGGAGCGCCTCTCCGACGGCAGCCAGGCCACGGCCCCGCTGACGGAATGCCGCCTCGAGGGGCCGGGGGCATCCCCGGGGAGCACCTGAGGCGGCCCGGGCCCCTGTGTTCTGGAACACAGGCTCGCCCCACCAGAATTGGGCCATGAGCCAGGTTCGGCCCCCCGCGCAGCCCGCCCGCCTGCTGGTGGTGGAGGACGACGACACGATCCGGGAGACCGTGTGCGAGGCCATGGAGATGGAGGGCTTCCAGGTGACCGCCGCCACCAACGGCCAGAGCGCCTGGGATCTGCTCAACCGCCACCGCTACGACCTGGTGGTGCTCGACCTGATGCTGCCGGGCATCAACGGGCTCGACCTCTGCCGCCAGCTGCGCCAGGGCAACGACGGCCCGCTGGTGCTGGTGGTGAGTGCCCGCGACACGGAAACCGACCGGGTGCTGGGTCTGGAGGTGGGGGCCGACGACTACCTGATCAAACCCTTCGGCATGCGCGAGCTGGTGGCCCGTTGCCGGGCGCTGCTGCGGCGCCAGGGCCATGGGGCCGCCCCCGTCGGCAACCTGGAGCAGGGCGACCTCTGCCTCTACCCCGGCGAGTGCCGTGTGACACGCAGCGGCCTGGAGCTGAAGCTCTCCCCCAAGGAGTACAAGCTGTTGGAGCTGTTCATGCAACACCCGCGGCGGGTGTTCAGCCGTGAGCAGCTGATCGAGCAGGTGTGGGGGCTCGACTACATCGGTGACAGCAAAACCGTGGATGTGCACATCCGCTGGCTGCGCGAAAAGATCGAAGACGACCCCTCCGCCCCGAGCCAATTGGTCACGGTGCGAGGCTTCGGCTATCGCTTCGGCTGAGCCCCGCGCGTGCCCTCCACCGTCAGCCAAAGCCTGCCGCTGCTCACCGCCGCCGCGGGGCTGGCGCTCGGTTGGCACTGGCGCGGCCGACGGTCATCCCGGCCCCGCCTGAACCCACCCCCTGGATTGGGCCCGAGCGATCAACAGCTGCGGGAGTGGATCGATGCGATGGCCCAGGGTTGGCTCGCCATTGCGCCCGACGACACCATTGCCAGCGCGAATCCGCGGGCCGAGAGCCTTCTGGGGGGAGATCCAGGGGCAGGCCTGAGCGGCCAACCTCTGGCCAGCCTCCAGCCCGGCGATGAGGTGCTGCATCTGATCGAGCTCACCCGCCAGAAGGGCATCAGCCAGCGGGGGCGCTGGGGCACGGGGGCCTCCCAACTCGACCTACGGGTGCTGCCGGGTCGCCAGGGCTGGGTGGGGCTGGTGCTGCAGGACGCCAACCTGCTGGATACGCAGCTGCAGGCCCAGGAGCGCTGGGTGAGCGATGTGGCCCATGAGCTCAAAACACCACTCACCGCTCTAATGCTGGTGGGCGACAGCCTGGCCAGCGGCGCCGAGGGCCGCCAGGCGGTGCTGGTGGAGCGGCTGCAGCGGGAATTGCTGCGGCTCCAGGTGCTGGTGGGCGACCTGCTCGATCTCACCCGACTCGACAATGCCGCCCCCAGCGACGCCGGCAGCTCTGCGGCGGCACTCGATCCACGGGATGTGCTCGGCAGCGTGTGGGCCACCTTGGAGCCCCTGGCCCAGGAGCGGGGTGTGGCGCTTGCGGTGAGCCCTGGGCGCGACCAGGCGCGACTGGCGCTGGTGGATACCGGGCGCCTGCACCAAGCCCTGCTCAACCTGCTCGAAAACGCCCTGCATTACAGCCCCGATGGCGCTGCCATCGATGTGAGCCTGGAGCAACGGGATCGTTGGTGCCTGATCGAGGTGCGCGATCGGGGGCCCGGCCTAAGCCCGGCCGATCTGGAGCGCATGTTTCAGCGCTTCTACCGGGGTGATCCGGCCCGGGCCCGTAGCCGCCGCAGCGGCAGCGGCCTGGGGTTGGCGATCGTGAAGCAGATCGCCCTGGCGGAAGGGGGATTGGTGCGGGCCTCCAACCATCCCGAAGGAGGGGCGGTGCTGGAGCTGCTGCTCCCCCGCCCCGTCTGATCACACCGGGAAGAGCTCAGGCACCGATCTTGGCCACGGCTGCTTTGGCGCGCTTCAGGATGTCACCTCGCAGGGGCACGTAACCCAGATCATCAGCCAGGTTTTGACCGGGGCCCAAGAGGTAAAGCAGGGCCTTGCGAATGGGGCCCGCCTTGAGGCTGTTGTCCTTCTGGTAGGCCAGGATCCAGGTGAGGGTCGTGATCGGGTAGCTCTGCTCGCCGGCGGGGTTGGGATCCTCACCAGCGAGTTGAGCGTTCAGGCTGATGTTGTTCAGTGCCGCCGCACCGCTGGCGAGGGTGGGCAGCACAAACTTGCCGGCCTTGTTCTGCAGGGCAGCCGCCTTGATGGGGCCCTTCACAAAGGCCTTGCTCAGGTAGCCGATGGAGCCCGGGCTATTGATGATCAGCGCCGCCACCCCTTCGTTGCCCTTGGCGCCGATGCCCACGGGCCAGTTGACGCTCTTGCCCTCGCCCACCTTCTGCTTCCACTCCGGGGAGAAGGCACTGAGGGAATTGGTGAAGGCGAAGGTGGTTCCGGAGCCATCCGAGCGATGAGCCACGGTGAGCTTGCCCTTGCCGCACTTGAGCTGATCCCAGGTCTTGATCTTGCCCAGGAAGATATCCACCGCTTGCTTCTGGGTGAGCTTGAGAGCCTTGCAATCGGCCTTGTTGAAGGCGATGGCGATGGTGCCGCCAACGGCCGGAAACTGCACCACGCCGCGCTTCACCTTGGCGGCCTCCGAGGCCTTGATCGGCTCATCGGTGGCGCCGAAATCCACGGTGCCGGCCACGTACTGACGCACACCCGCACCGGAGCCCACCGATTGGTAGTTCACGCGGATGCCCTTGGAGGCCGCTCCGGCAAACGCCCGTTGATAGAAGGGGGCCGGGAAGGTGGCGCCGGCGCCGTTGAGGGCGGTCTGCGCGAGGGCAGGTAAGCCGACGGCCGCGCCGGCAAGAAGGCAAAGGGGCAGCGCGGTCTTCACAGAGCCCATGGGGAAAGCATGCGATCCCCATACCTTTAAGTAATGGCCTGCTTAAGACGCTTAAGGACCGGTTAAGAGGCCCTTAAAACAAGACGATCCGAGTGGTCTCTCAAGGCTTGGGCAGGTGACCCACCACCAGCTGGCGTTGGTCATCCAGATGGAGCCAGCCCTCATCGCGCAGCATCCCCAGCACGCGGGTCACGGTGACGCGGGTGGTGCTCAGGGCGCTGGCGATGTCCTGATGGGTGAGGCGCAGGTTGAGGCGCAGACCCTGCTCACAGGGCTGGCCGTATTCCTCGGCCAGCAGCTCAAGGAAGCCGCGCACGCGATCCTCGATGCGACGCAGGCCCAGCAGCGCAATCAACGACTCCGATTGGCGCATGCGGCTGGAGATCGCCCGCACCAGCGTCATCGCCAGGGAGGGGGTCTCCTCCACCTCATCCATCGAAAGGCAGAGGAGGTCGCTGTCGCACAGGGCCGTGGCCTCGTAGAGATCGAGGTTGGTGAAGGGCTCACCAAACGGCTCATTCGGGCCCGCCAGGGCCAGCAGCAGGTCCTCCCCATGCTCATTCATGCAGCCCAACTTCACCATGCCGCGGGCCACCAGCCAGACGTGGTTGCGCAGCAGCGGCACCTTGCTGCCGGCGCTCAGGTGCACCAAGCCACGGCGCTGGTAGGTGTCCTCCAGGGTGGTCCGCAGACCTTGGGAACGGTTGGGCGTGAACACCATGGTCCGCTGTGCGGTGGGGTTCGCCGGACTGTATGGAGCATCACCACCGCCGCAACCAAGCCTGGGTAGACGACCGGTTAAGAGTTGGTTAGCCCCTCGGGCTGACCGCCCCAGGGCAGGCGCTGCAGGGCGGCCCGGCCCGCCGGGGCGATCAACGGGTCGGCCTCACGGCGCCAGCACAACCAGGCCTGCTCACGGGATTCCGCCAACAGGCTGCAGAACGAGGGGGCCAACCGGTCGGGGGCGTCATGGACCTGGCGCTGCAGAGCCTGGTGGAGGAGCTCCAGATCATTGAGATCGCCGAGGTGATGCTGCATAGCGCGCAGCCGATCCAGCCAGGGGGCCAGGGATTCGGGGCGGAGGGGCTCCAGGTTGGTGAGGCCATAGCGGCAGCGCTTCAAGCGCTTGCGCAGCTGATGCAGCTGCTGTTGCCCCTGGGGGTCATAGGGCTGATCCACCAGCCAACCGGGCTCCAGCAGCACATCGTTGAGGGCGGTCTGGCAGAACTCCCCCCACCAGGCCCGCATGGGTTGCAGGCCGAGGGGGGTGAGCTGAGGCTGTCGCAACCAGCCCTGGAGCTGGGCCAGCACCTTCAGATAGCGGCGGCCCTTCAGGGCCTCCTCCACCGCTTCAAAGGCCAGCTTGCGCTCACGCCGCAACTGCTTGAGCAACTTGCGCAGCACGGCGGATTCCTTCTCCGGCAACAACGGCGCAAAATCGTGCTCAAGTCGGTGCTGCAGCACATCCAGGTCACGGCGGCAGCCCAGATGGCGGCCCACCTTGGCGAGCCGATCTGGGGCGGTGGGATCCGGCACGATGAGCGCCGGCGCGAATTGCTGCAGGGTGCACCGCAACTGGCGGCAGGCCACCCGCATCTGATGCAGGGGCTCGCGCCGCTGATCGGCCAGCACATCCGCCTGCAGCGCCACCAAGTGGCGCAGACGGGCCTGGATCAACGTGGCGGCATAGGCGCCCACCGAATCCTCCAGGACTGGAGCCGAAGTCACAGGGGGCAAACGGTTACAAGGAACACTTTGCAGCCAACCCGGCGCCCGAATCGTTAGGGGAAGGTTATGGC
>Ga0194120_10005291_pt1 | contig 19160 bp, 17 predicted proteins | sample TA2MahCa65mmetaG_FD_148642 | JGI IMG/M metagenome (GOLD analysis project Ga0194120, IMG submission 148642) | Freshwater microbial communities from Lake Tanganyika, Tanzania - TA2015019 Mahale Deep Cast 65m | ecosystem: Environmental > Aquatic > Freshwater > Lake | place: Tanzania: Lake...
CGATCCCGCTCATCGCGAGAAACATGTGCAGGCTATAGACGAAGGGCATGACGTCGTTCTTGCGCGCGGGCAGACCATGCCAGGTGACGCGGCCGAGTTCGTGGCCGTCGATCGGATCGAGATGGATGTATTCGAAATCGAGCGGAGGCGCGCCGTCGCGCGCCTCCATGCCGACCATCACCGAGCCGGGATAGCCGAGATAGACGGTGTTGGTTTGCGCTTGTGGAACGATCGCATCGGCGCGCCGCGCCAGCGTCGCGGCGTCGAGCGCTATCCCGGCGCGTTCGCCGGGATAGAGTTCGGGCGTCAGCAGATGATTCAACTCGTCATAGAAGGCGAGTAGGCTCCCCGTCAGACCGACGAGTATGAGAAACCCCGCCATCGCCAGCCCGGCCCAGCGATGCAGCTTTACGAAAAGCGCGCGGGACATCGCTAGCCTCCCAAATTGCGACATTGGCGGTTCTCGCCGAATGGCGAGACAGACACGCCCCTCACCATTCGAATCGCAGCGTTCCTACCGCCGTAAAGGGCGGGGCGGGCGTGCGCAGATAAGGCGCGACGTTGTAATTGAAGAAGTTGTCGACCGCCTGGAAGTAATGGACGTTGTTGATGTTCTTGAGATTGAGCTGCGCCGTCAGTTTATGCCCCTCGACGAGCGTCGCGTAGCTGGCAAAGCCGTCCAAGCGGGCCCATCCAGGAAGCAGGAAAGTGTTCTGAACGTCGCCCCAACTGCGCGTCTGCGCGGTGACGCTGGCGCCGACTCGGAAGCCTAAGCCGTTTTCGCCGAAATCATAGGTTAGCGCGATCTTGCCAGAGTGACGCGGAACGATCGGCAGATGATTGCCGAGCAGGCCGCTGCGCGGACCGTAGATGTCGTTGTCGAGAACGCCGAACGGATTCAGGCGATTGACCGGACTGTCGCTAATCACCTTGGCGTCGATATTTGCGTAACTGGCGATGATGGCCACGCGCTCGGAAACGCGTCCGACAACGTCGAGTTCAACGCCTCTGCTGCGCTGCAGCCCGGCGAGCGTTGATGACCCAAAATTGAGGAAGTCCTGTGTCGAGACGCCCGATTTGGTGATCTGGAAGAAGGCCAGCGTGGCCAATACGTCCTGCATGACCTGCGCCTTTACGCCGACTTCCCATTGCAGTCCCTTCTCTGGCGGCAGCGCCTGATTTTGCGCGTTGAAGCCATTATTCAGACCAAAAGAGCGGGAATAGTTTCCATACGCGCTCAACTCCGGGGTGACGTCGAAAACAACGCCAGCGCGCGGCGTCCAGCCCGTGAACACATTGGTCGGCGAGAGGAGACGATCGGCGATCGCCAGATTCTTGCTTGGCGCCAGGACGTCAGCGATATTCCCGGTATCATAATTGCTGCTGACGGCGCCGCGCGTCACGTCCGCTACGTCGTATCGAACGCCCACCAACAAATGCAGCCGATCGAGCACGGTGATGTAATCCTGGACATACATCCCCTTCTGACGGGTCAGCACCGATGAATGCATTTTGAAGCCCTGGCCAATGATAGCGTCCCAATAGGCGAAGGACGGCACCGTTCCGTAAGTCGGCGCGTAGAGTCCGATAGGATAAATATCGAAGCCGTTGCCGAAATAATAATCATAATAGCTGTTCAGATAATCGAGGCCGAAGAGGAAGTTATGCTGCGCCCCGAAGGTTTCGAACTTGCCATTCAAATCGAGATTTGTCGAAAAGGTGCGGCCGTGCAGGTCCTGATACTGCGTGACGCGGTCGAAGGTTAAGTTGTCGGGCTGGACCGTCAAGCCAGAGATCATCGGCTTGCCCAACCAGCCTTCCGTATAAAGGAAGCGATTGGTCACCTTCCAGTCCTCGCTCAGGTTCTGTCTGAAATTATAAGAAATATTGTAGGAGTCGTTCCTATCGCGCGGATCGTTCGGCTCTTGAAAGGAGCGATTATTCGGCAGCGGCCATGGAAGATTTCCATACGGCCCAAGGGATGGTTGGCCGATGTCGCTTTGCGTCCGGTTGCTCAGGAACTGCGTGTCGACGGTAAACTCGGTCCACTCGCTGGGCCGGTAGCTGACAACGGGCGCGATGAAGACTCGATTGCCGCCCTGAAACTTGCGGAAAGAGCCGCTGTTCTGATAGGCGCCTGTCACGCGCGCGGCGAGACCGGGGACGGATTCGCTCGGCGCCGAAAAATCCCATTGTGTGCGGTAGTGGTTGTAGGAGCCAATCTGTTGCTCAACCACGTAACGCGGCTTGTCGAGCGGCTGTTTTGTGACGATGTTGATGATGCCGCCCGGCTCCGCCCGGCCGAAGAGGATCGACGCCGGACCCTTCAGCACTTCGATCCGCTCGATATTGGCCGTGTCGAAAATCTGGGGATTGGCTTCGCCGGCTGGGATCGCGAGAGCGTTTCGGAATATGTAAAGGCTCTGGAAGCCACGAATAGTGAAGATATAGCCTTCGAGATCATTGTTGTTCGATTGCACGCCGCTGACGTTTTCGAGCGCCTCCTGCACGCGGGTGATGTTCTGATCCTGCAGCACCTGCTTGGGCACCACGGCGATCGACGCCGGCGTCTCCTTGATCGGAATGTCCAGCTTCATGCCGGTCGTGGCGTTGGTCACGACATATCCCTGCTCCGGCGTTTTCGGTTCGCTCGGAAAGCGCGACGATGGTCCTGGACCAGGGGTCGCAGGCTGGCCCGTCGGCGGTCCCGCTATGCGCGTCGTTGGCGCGCGCTGCCGCCCGCCGATGCTGATCGTAGGCAAGGCCTGTTGAGCGTGTGCGCATTCAGAGGCGAAGGCGAGCAACAGAGCGCCGGCGGAAACGCCGCGCAGAAAAATAGACGAGTTCATGTTAACCTCCGGAGCGATTGTCACGGCGCTCGAGCAGACGAGGAAGAGCAGGTTGAGCTTAGGGGCGTGCGATCCGCGATCAGGAATGCCGCGGCGGGGCCCGCGAGGACCAGGCGCTCGCCCAACCGGCAAGCACGAGGCGGCTCCGTGCGGGAGCGTGCGGCCTAACCGCGTCAGTCGCCGATCCGCTCCAGAACGCTGGGTTAAATGCGGTTCCCGCGAGACCAAGCGACGGGCGTCCGTCGCAACTCGCCAGGCAACACAGCCCAGCCGGAGAGCACTTATGCGGTCGGCCGTCGCCCGCCGGCGAGCGGAAGTCTTCTTGCGCGCACTCAACGTCGACTGCGGCGACAACTCCCTCTTGAGCAGCGATTCGCGCCGCTGGCGAGGCCAGGGCAAGACCCTGAAGCGCCATGATAAATGCGACAAAGCCGAACAGAACGGCGCGAACGCGTCCGCGGCGCTTCCTCGCGCCCTGGTTCGCCTTCGTCGCATGGGTTCCGATTTGCCGCATCATCGCCGTCTTTGATTGGTCGAGAAAACATAGCCAAAGCGCGCCTGACGCGCCTGACAGGAATCTGACATGAATCATTTTGACGCGAAATCTGGCGCGCTGTGTCTTTCAGGCAACAGCGGGCGCTTCGCTTGTCTTGCGAATCCGACGACCGATAACGATAATCAACGACGCGGAAGGGGAGCGGCGCCCACATGCGAATATTATTGGTTGAAGACGAACTGGATGCAGCGCGTTTGACGGCGTCGCTGATCGCTCAAGCCGGCTTCGATGTCGATCAAGCGGGTTGTCTTAGCGCCGCGCGACAAGACGTAGAACGATCGCATTACGATCTCTTACTTTTGGACCGTCGTCTTCCTGATGGCGATGGCGTTTCGCTTATGCTGCTCGCGCGGGAGCTGCGGCCAGGCATTCGCGTCATGATGCTGACCGCGATGGACGACACTGATGAGAAAGTGTCGAGCTTCGATCTCGGCGCGGACGACTATGTGACGAAGCCATTTCAGGGAGAGGAGTTGGTCGCGCGAATTCGCGCCTGCGTTCGGCGTCCGGGAAGCAGCGCGCCAAAGCCAATAGCCTTGGGTGCGCTATCTTTTGACCTGGCGTCGCGCGACGTCCGTATCGCGGGAAAAATCGTCGCTCTGCATCGGCGTGAGCTGTTCCTGCTCGAATCGCTTTTGCGACGCGTCAATTGTGTGGTTTCGCGCGAGACGCTTCTCGATGAGGCGTTCTCTCCACACGACGACGTTCAGGAAAATACGCTCGACACCGCGGTGTCGCGTTTGCGGCGACGGCTGGCTACATTGGACGCCGGAGTCGCCATCCACACTGTTCGTGGCGTCGGCTATATGGCGACGGAGCTGTTTGATTGAGACGTCATTCTCTGGTGTTGCGCGTCGTCGGCTGTCTATTGGTAGCGCAGATCTTCGCGTTCACGATCGCCTGGCTGGTTACGGTCGGCAGCGGTCTCATGGGCGTCGAAATTTTCGCCACCTCGCTCGACGAGCTATCAGCGATACGCGCGAAAGAGCAAGTCGTCGCCTCCTTGGCGTTAACTGGCGAAAATACACTTGAGATCAGGCCGACGCCAGACTTGCTCGAAGACCTAAGGCGAGCGCCCGGCATGAAGTTCGCGGCGTTCCGAGGACTGAGCCACGATCCGATTGCAGGGTCGTCGCCAGAGCTTGTTACGATGCTAAGCCCGCTCATCGAGATCAGCCCAACTCATGTCCATTTTGTCCTGCCCGGCGACCCAAGCGCCGTTCGCGCCGGACTCATGGAACCGTTGCGAACTCCCTTCGGCCGCCTTCACATCGCTGTCTACGGACAGAAATTTCGCTGGAGGGACATTTTCCACGCCGCCGCGGAAGAAATGCAAGGGTTGATCGCCTATTTGATCATGGCGATCGTGATGTCGGCGGGGGCTGCGTGGCTCGCCGTGCGATGGGGACTGAGGCCGCTCAGACGCGTGGCGGAACAGGCGTCCTGCGTCGACATGAATTCCCTTCATCAACGGCTCGACGCGGATCGCGTATCGAGCGAAATCGGGCCCCTCGTCGACGCGGTCAACGACGCCTTGGGGCGACTCGACGCCGGCGTCGCCCGACAAAAGCGTTTCACGGCAAATGCAGCGCATGAACTCCGCACGCCCATTAATGTGCTCGGCGTGCGTCTCGACGCGCCCGAGGAGCCGACTTTCAAGAATGATCTGAAGCGCGATCATCGGCGCATACGCAACATTGTCGAGCAGCTGCTTGCTTCCGCGCGGCTTGGTGAACAGTCGACCAAGCTCGATGAAACGATCGACCTCGTCGCGTTGACGCGAATGATGATTGCTGACGCGGCGCTTCTCGCGTTGAAGGCGCGTCGCCAGATCGTTCTCGATGCGCCGAACGCGCCTGTGCTCATTAAGGGCAATCGGCTGGCGCTCGAATCCGTTATCGCGAACGTCATCGACAACGCACTTCGCGCTGAACCCGAAGGCGGGACGGTTCACGTTCGTGTCGCCGAGAACGCAACGCTCGAAGTGATTGATCACGGATGCGGCGTGGAAGAGACGGACCGCGATCAGATCTTCGAACCTTTCTGGCGCAAGAATGATTCTGTTCCAGGCACGGGCCTGGGATTGGCCATCGCCAAGGAGCTGATCGACGCCCATCGTGGCAGCATATGGGTCGAAGATACGTCCGGCGGCGGCGCGACGTTTAAATTATGGTTTCCTGCGGCGACGTCTGAGACCCTCGCCAATCTGAACAACGAGCATTCCTCTTCGCGCACGGTCGCGCTACCGTGAGCTGCGATTTCCTTCTGTGGTTGATCTAGCCGATCTTTTTTCGGTTGCGATGGCATGGACGCCATCGCCGGTTAAGCGATCGTCAAAAGCCTGAACGAGAGAAAGCGCGCCCGGATCGCTCATGAAACAATACAGCTCCAAATGCCCGCTTTTCCGATCTTGCGGATGAACGAACAAAAGCGCCGTCGGAGCGGCGCGATTGACCGACGCCGGATTATGGCGCGTCGGTCCGCACCAGAGAATTATCGCATTGATTGTCAGGCCTCCGCGAATTCGTCGCCTCAGCGCTTGCCCCGGCGTTGGGGGTTCCATAGCTTTCACTTCGCATGAAAAACCTCGCTGTCACTGAGCGCGACCGCAATGTTTCCATTGCGCGGCTCCATCATCATGCATCAGCTCCCTCGACGCGTGTGCTGTCAGCGCGCCGGCGGATTGGCGTTGGCTTCCGCCTGGAAGGCTGGCTTACCTTTTTGCTTCCATATCGCCAGCGCCTTTTCGCGATCTTCGCCGCGGAGCTTCTCGGCGACGGCAAGGAAGGCGCCGTAGAGCGCGGCGCGATCGTCGCCGGTCAGTTCGACGAGCCCAGCCTTGATGACGAGGCCGCCGAGTTCGATCAGATGACGCGTGCGGGTACGCCGTTTGAGCGCCCAATCACGCATGTCGGTTCGCGCCTTTGAGGCTTCAAGCCGACGCCGCGCCGCCATGGAGCGGGAGAGCGCTTTGCGGCTGGCGTTCAGCTCCACGCGCAGGCTTTGACGGTTTGCGTTGAAAGAAGGCCGCGCCGCGTCTGCGCCAGCCCTCCCTCGTCGCGGCGTCTTTCATATTCGCGGCGTCGATCAGCGCCCCGGCCAGCAGATCGGCGTCGAGCGCGTCGGCGCCTGTCGCCATCACCAATTCGCCGAGCTGGCGAACGCGGCGGTCCTTGAGCGCTTTGGCCTTGTCGGCGAGCGCCTTCAGCTCCGAATCAAAATCCCTTGGCTTGCGCATCTTTGTCTCCGCGATGAGAGGATGCGATCAGTTTAGCTCGGGACGCCGCGTAACGCTGTAAGGTCTGGGAGACATGATGGGGCGGCCCGGTCCCTCGCGAGATTTTTTCTGGCGAGGGCGCGCTTATACGTCGTGCCGACGTGCGCTTCGTCGCGTAAATGGTAGGTCGCCATGGCGATCTATCATTTCAGCGTGAAGGTCATCAGCCGCGCCTGCGGACGCAGCGCCGTGGCGGCCGCCGCCTATCGCTCGGCCTCTCGGCTCTATGACGAACGGCTCGGCCGCGATCATGATTTCTCCAACAAGTCGGGCGTCGTCCATTCGGAAATCCTGCTGCCCGACAATGCGCCCGAGCGGCTGTCCGAGCGCGATCGACTCTGGAACGAGGTCGAGGCGGTCGAGAAGCGCAAGGACGCGCAATTGTCGCGCGAGATCGAATTCGCCCTCCCGCGCGAGATGAATGAGGCGCAGGGGGTCGAGCTTGCGCGTGACTTCGTGCGGGCCGAGTTCGTCTCGCGCGGCATGGTCGCCGATCTCAATGTGCATTGGGATATCGGGGCGGACGGACAGCCCAAGCCCCACGCCCATGTCATGCTCACCATGCGGGAGGTCGGCGCGGAGGGTTTTGGCCGAAAGGTTAGGGACTGGAACCGCGCGGCGCTTGTCGAGGAATGGCGCGAGCGCTGGGCGCACCATGTCAATGCGCGGCTAACCGAGCTCGACATCGACGCGAACGTCGATCACCGCTCATTAGCGGCGCAGGGCGTTGCACTGGAGCCGCAGGACAAGATCGGGCCGGCGGCGCAGCGGATGGGGGAACGCGGGGGCGGCTCGGAGCGGATCGAGGATCACCGCGAGATCGCCCGCCGCAACGGCGAGCGGATCATCGCCGACCCTTCAGCGGCGCTCGACGCGCTGACCCGCCATCAGGCGACCTTCACCCGCCGCGACCTCGCAAGATTCGTTCACCGGCATAGCGACGGCAGGGAGCAGTTCGATCGGGCGACGGCGGCCATGCGCGGATCGCCCGAGATGATCCCGCTCGGCAAGGACGGACATGGCGAAGAGCGCTTCACCTCGCGCGAGATGATCGAGGCCGAACGGCGACTGCAGCGCGCCGCAGACTTGATGGCGGAACGCGAGCGGCGCCGCGTCGGCGAGAAGGAACGCGAAGCGGCGCTCGCCCGCTCGGCCGAAAGAGGACTGACGCTCTCGGGGGAGCAGCGCGCAGCGTTCGAACATGTGACCGAGGGGCGCGATCTTGGCGTGGTCATCGGCTATGCGGGGGCCGGCAAGAGCGCGATGCTGGGGGTCGCGCGGGAGGCGTGGGAAGCGGCGGGCTATGAGGTGCGCGGCCTCGCTTTGTCAGGGATCGCCGCCGAGAACCTGGAGAACGGCTCCGGGATTGTATCGCGCACTATCGCCAGCATGGAGCGTCAATGGGAACAGGGCCGCGAGCTTCTCTCTGCCCGCGACGTGCTGGTGATCGACGAAGCGGGCATGGTCGGGGCGCGGCAGATGGCGCGCCTATTCTCCCACGCGGAGCAGGCGGGCGCGAAAATCGTTCTGGTCGGCGACCCGCGACAATTGCAGGCGATCGAGGCGGGCGCGGCCTTCCGGGCGATCCATGAGCGCCATGGCGGCGTCGAGATCGCGGAAGTTCGCCGCCAGCGCGCGGACTGGCAGCGCGAAGCGACCCGCCGTCTCGCCACGGGCCGTGTCGAAGAGGCGGTCCAGGGTTACCGCGATAACGGCATGGTCCATGCCGCCGAGACGCGCGAAGCGGCGCGACATGACCTCGTGGAGCGATGGGACCGGGAGCGGATCGCCGCGCCGGATCAAACGCGCATCATCCTGACCCACACCAATGACGAAGTGCGCGAATTAAACCAGGCCGCCCGCGAGCGGATGGGGGAGGCGGGGGCGCTGGGCGAAGATGCCCAAGTGACGACGGAACGCGGCGCCAGGAGCTTCGCGCCCGGCGACCGAATCATCTTCCTGAAAAACGAGCGCGGTCTCGGGGTGAAGAACGGAACGCTCGGCGCGATCGAGCAGGTCAGCGCGCAGCATATCGCCATCCGCACAGATGATGGCCGATCCGTCGCCTTCGATGTGAAGGACTATGCCCATATCGATCATGGCTATGCGGCGACGATCCACAAGGCGCAGGGCATGACCGTGGACCGCGCCTATGTGCTCGTCACTCTGGGCCTCGACAGCCATGCCGCCTATGTGGCGCTCTCCCGCCACCGGGAGGGCGTCGCGCTTTGCTACGGCCGCGACGACTTCGCCGATCAATCGATGCTTGTCCTAACGCTCTCACGCGAGCGCGCCAAGGACATGGCGATCGACTATGGGGAAGCCGATTCCATAAAGGCCTTCGCCGAGCGGCGCGGGATCACGTTTAGAGAACGGATCGCCGAGATCGTTCGCGAGGCGCCCAGGATGGCGCGCGGCATGTTCGACGGCTTGCGCCGGGCGATGACGCAGCCGGCGCGCGGCGCGGACGCCTTCGATCCGGGGCGTGTCTCTGACGCACCCGAGCCGCAGCGCGGGGTTTTCGCCAGCTTTCGCGCGCGGGGCGCCGCCGTAGATCGCGCGGAAGCGGGTCGAGCCGGAAGTGAGATCACGCAGCCCGAAGCGAAAAGGGCGCAGACCGTTCAGGACAGGACGCAGGCCGAGAGAGAATCAACGCAGCCCGGGAAGGAGCGGGCGCAAGCCGAGAAGGAGGCGGCGGCGCGGCGCGCTGTCGCCCGCCACGCCCGCGCCGTCACGGACATCTGGAAGATGCAAGGCAAGGAGTTGCCCGTCCTGCCGCATCAGCGAAGCGAACTCGACCGGGCGCGCGCGGCGGTAAGCGCGATCGGCGAAGATGCGGCGAAGGATTTGGAGCAGGCCTATGGCCGCGATCCTGCGCTCGCGCCGGAAGCGGCGGGCGGGCGCGTCCAGCGCGCGATCCGCGCCATGCGGCTCGAAGCAGAAATCCGGACAGACCCGGTAAAGCGCGCAGACCTCTTCGTCGAGGACTGGCGCAGGCTCGATCGGCGCTATCGCGCCGCCGACGCCAAGGGCGACCATCAGAGCGTCAACCGCCTGCGCGGCGATATGGGCGCCATGGCGAAAAGCCTGGAGCGCGACGCGCAGATGGAATCGGTCCTGCGCGGACGCCGCCACGACCTCGGAATTGACTTCGACGCGGGCCGCAAGCTCGCCCATGACCTCGCCGCGAGCGTTGGTCTCGAAATGACCCGCGGCCGCGGCATGGGCCGATAAGGGAGGGACTATGCAGGAGAGCCAGACATCATTCCCGGCGTCCGAGACCGATCCGGCGGCGGCGGCCTTCGCGCATCTCGCAGAAAAGGTGGATGCGCTGGAGGGGGCCATCGCCACCCTTGCGGCCAAGAGCGAGGCCGCGCCCGATTACAGCGAGACGCTGGGAACGATCGCGCATAATCTCAATGCCTATGGCGCAATGGTGAAGGCGATGCGGCAAAGCCCCGCCTTCCGGCTCACGCCCGACGACATCGCTGCGCGCATCGCGGCTGCGGGCGAGCAGGCCCGCGCCGATGACAGGGCTACCATAGCGCGGGCGCGCGAGACGCTCGACAGGGCGACCGAGAAATTGGAAAGGCTCGCCGCTGCGGTCGCCACGACAGAGGAACAGCGCCTCCATCTCCTCTTCGCGGCTGTCGCCGGCGCCATCGCGGGCGTCCTGCTCTGGTCGTTCCTTCTCGACGCCATCGCGCGCATCTTGCCGCAGGACTGGCGCATCCCGGAAAGCATGGCGGTGCGGGCGCTCGGCGCAAGCTCGCTTTGGGATGCTGGCTCGCATTTGATGCGAACCGCCAACCCACGCGCCTGGGCCGCGCTCAACGAGGCTTCCGATTTGCTCCGCGACAATCGCGAAGCAATCGAGAAATGCCGCGAGGCGTCGGCGCAAACAGGCAAGCCCATCCGCTGCGCTTTGGAGATCAAGCCGTCTCCTCGTTGACGCGTCTGATGATTTGCCGAGACGAGAGAGCGTTCCAGTTCGCAAATAGCTAAAATGGGACCGATAATGGGACCTATGTATGATCGTCAATAATAATACATGTTAAAACAATATTTTAATTAGATTGCATGGCGGAGACGGTGGGATTCGAACCCACGATAGGGTTTCCCCTATAACGATTTAGCAAACCGTCGCCTTCAGCCTCTCGGCCACGTCTCCAGCGTTCCGCGATCCGGCGCGGAAGGGCGACCGACATATGACAAAGGTCCGGCGCGATGGCAAGAGAAGCGCTTTAGGCGGCGCTTGGGCGGCGGCGAGTCGCAAATGGCTGGGATCGGCGCCATGCGCCCGCCATATCTTCTGGATAGCATTCGAACAGGCGGCGGTTCGCCGTCGCAACGAACGCCCCGACCTCGGATGTAAAGGCGGGGCGTTTTCGCGTCGGACTGGCGCGCGCCGACGATCGGCGCTGCGGAAACAGAACGGCGGGCCACGAAGGGCCCGCCGGAGTTGGCGGCAGGCGGCCGCTGCTTGGAAACGGCGCCTGCCGCGCGACGCACGATCTGAGTGCGCATCCTTCATAGCAGAGCCGGGTCTTCGCCTTTTTACCGCACTATGTCTCGATTGTTGCCGGAGCCGCGGCCGGCGGCGTTCGGAGCGGCAGGTCGCATCGACGACAGATCGCGACCGTCGGCATTCGGGCGATCGCGCCCTCGGGACGAGAGTTAAATCGACGCTTCATCCGCCTGCACGCAAGCAGCGAGTTGAATTTGAATGCGCGCGATCACTCGACGCAGCGCGCATGGGCGCCGGTCCGAAGGTCCTTGAGTTGAGCGGTGACGCGCTCGCCATTATCGAGCTGGAGACTGACGATGTTGTTATAAAATCCCCAGCGGGAGTCGGTTTTCATCGGATAGGAACGACCTCCCGCGACATAGAAGCAATAGGTGCTGTATTGCGGATTGGCGCGCAACGAAATCGAACAATGAATCGCATAGCGCAGCGGCGCGCAGGACAAGGCCACGTCCTTTGACGGCAACATGAAATTATTGGCGCTCATCGCCCCTGCGGCGGCCGGCCCCGGCGTCATGCCGAAGGCCGCACACACCGCCGCGGTCACCGATATTTTTCGCATGCGAGGCTCCCGGGAAGACGGTTGATGGATGATCGCGCGGCGTGACGTTCGGTCGCTTGGTCGCGACCGAGACGCATCGCTGCCGCGAGGATTCTGCGCCTCCTCGAACTTCCAGACAAGTCGTCGCTGCGCTCGGACTCGTCAGCGAACGACGCATATTCTCCAGCCATCCAGATTTGTGCTAAAGTCACATACGGCGCGCCTCGCGCCGGGCAGGCAGCCCGAGGAGGCGACAATGAAAAATGCACTATGCTCCTGCGTCCCGCCGCCGGTTGGGTGGAGCGTCAACCGGCAAACGCATCCCGCAGTCGCTCAAGCGATTTTCGCTTTGTCGAATGATCTGCGAACCGCCGAAGCGATTTGGGAGACGCCGATGCCGGACGAATGGCGGCAGATTTCCGAACTTGTGGTCGAATATGTCGAAGACGGGGATTTCGCCTTCGACAATGGCAAATTCGCCTGGGGACCATACGAAACGCTTCGCCTATGGCCGAGGCGCCGTGACGGTTGAATAAAGACCAGTCGCCGGCGATCAGTACGGCGGAAACATCGGCGGCGGCCCGTAAGGTCGCGGGATAAAGCCATCGAGCTCCCGAGCGAATTGACGCTGGCGCGGCGCCTGAGCGCGCGGTTGCCCATGCGCGTTTCCCAGAATCTCGCCACTCTCCGTGACGACGATCCAGCGACCGGCGCGTTCCTTGATGGCGATGACGCGGCCGACGCCAGGCACCACTTCCCCCGGCTCGACGCCGATCATGCCGCTGTCGGATTCAATCAGCGCTGCGCCTTGAAAAACGTCGCGCACCCTGTAGCCGTTCACGACTTTCGCGGCCGGCGCGATCGTCTGGACGGGCGTCATGTCGATCTTGGAGCTCTCGTTCTTTGTATTCGCGATTTTAGCGCTCTCATCCTTGGCGGCGCGCGCGGCTTTCGCATCGGGCTTATCGGACGGCCGCTGCTCGGCGGGCGTCGCTTCCGTAGCGGCGGCGGCGGATTTGTCTTCCGCGGGCGGCGGCGCGGTCGCGGCGCGGGCCTTAAGATGTTCGGCCTGCTGTCGTTTCTCCACGGCGTCAAGCTTCGCGCGCAGCTCCTGCACTTCGCCTTGGAGAGAAGCGATTCGATTCTTCGTCGATTCGTCCAGCGCCGGGGCTGTCGCCTGCTGGGGCGCCGGCGCCTCGACTTTCTGAGCGACCGCTTCCTTGGGCCGGTCGGACGGATAAAAGCGTGTGGCGGCCAAACCGGCCAGGCCGATAAAAGCCGCGATAAGGCCGTAGCGCAGCGGTCGAGGCCGACGGCGATCGATGACGATCTCCACCGGCAATTTTGCTGGCGCGCCGTTCCGTTTCGGCTGCGGCTGCTCCGGCGGAATGATGAGGTCGTTCATGCGCGAATTCCTGCCTTCGGAAACGAAGGAAGTCGGAAGCTGCGCCTCAATCGCGGCGAAATGTCGTCAATCCTCGCCGCCGCCCGGGCGCGCGTAAAGGCGCGCGTGGTCGTTCCGCGGGCCAGAGAGCGCCACGGCGCAAAGCGCTTGGCGATTACTTGACGGGATACGGGGCGGGCCTGGCGAGCGGCGGGGGACCCGGCGAAGCCGTCATCACGGTCAGGAGCCTCTCGACGAAGCAGCGCGAATCATAGGGCTCCACCCCCTGGTTGCAAACTGGATCGGGAATGTAGAGCGGGGGTTGAAGCCTGTCGGAGAGCGCGGTGCAGACCGGGTCGGTATAGGGAGTTCCGACGTTGTCCAGGACGATCGGGTGGCCGCATTGGTCGACGGTCGGCGCCGCGCCTGCGGGCATTGGCCCAGGAAGCGCATGTTTTTGCTTCGCCTGGGCGGCGCCAGAGAGCGCCGCGGCGAAGAGAATGACGGCGAGCGCTCCGCTCATGACGCCGGTCGGCGGGCCGGAAGATGGAATTCGCCGACCGCGCCAGGCTGTGACCTCGAGACGGACGCAGTCTGGCGGAATTCTCATGACGTTCCTCTCGAACCTATGCGCCGTCTGGGTCGGCGCAGCTCTTTGCTCATCCAATATAGCCGATATTGGGCCACGCCGCGTCAAGATCAGGCTGGCGCAGCGCTGAGGCGACGTCAAAGGCGGCCCCGCGCCCATTGTGGCGCGACTGCCACAGTCGACCAGAAAGCACGAGTCGACTGCCCAAAAACCCGTCATATCCTTTGACTGTGTAACAGGTTTCTTTCTACCAACTGGGCCTCGGGCGAATCTCGCCACGCGCTCAATTTGATGACTCTTTAAGGAGGAAGGTACATGAAAAAGGCAATCCTTGCTGCCTCGGCCTTTGCGCTGATAGCCGGATCGGCGATGGCCGCCGACCTTCCGTCTTACAAGGCGCCCCCGCCGCCGCCCCCGCCGCCGGTCATGACCTGGACGGGCCTCTACGGCGGTTTGAACTTCGGCGTCGGTTTTTACGCCGGCAATTCCTCCAACGCCTGGGGCGCGGGCTGGAATAATCACGGCGGCAGCCGCGCGGGCGTCGTCGGCGGCGGCCAGATCGGCTACAACTACCAGGTCACGCCGATGTTCGTCATTGGCGCCGAGACCGACTTCCAGGGCACGAGCATCGGCTCTGGCGCCGGCGGCAACAGCTTTGGCTGGTTGTTCGGTCTGCCCCCGGTGACGACGGCGACGCTGAACTGGTTCGGCACCGTTCGCGGCCGCGCCGGCATTACGCTGTTGAACTCGAAGATTCTGGTCTATGGCACGGGCGGCTTCGCCTATGGCGAAGTGCAGCGCAACGGCTGGTGGAACCAGAATAGCGCCGTACAGACGGGCTGGACCGCCGGCGGCGGCGCCGAGTGGATGGTCATCCCCAACTGGTCGCTCAAGCTCGAATATCTCTATACGCAGATCAGCGGCACCGGGAACAACAACGCGGGCTGGTTCTTCAACCCGGGCTGGGGCCTCAACAGCACCAACAACCGCACGCGCTTCCACACGATCCGCGCGGGCGTGAACTACCATTTCAACTTCGGCGCGCCGGCCCCGGTGCTCGCGAAATATTGATCGATCGCTCGAGTCCGATCGGTCGAAGGAAAGCCCAGCCTGCCGGCTGGGCTTTTCTTTTGGGCCGGGCGCCTCGCACCGAGCTCATTGCCGTCCACTGCGGGCGAGCGCCTTCAATCCGCGTGGTCGGCGACGTGTAGTCGTGCTGTTGGAGAATGTGCGGCTGGCCATTCGGGTCGGCCAGACTCTACAACTGGTGAAGCGCCCGAACATGGCGTGAGCGTAGTGACAACCGGGGACTCAGTAACTCGATCAAGCGTCGGCTGATGCGTTTCTATCTGCTTTCGAGGACGCCGCCAGTCCAAGAAAAACGGCCACCGCACGGTTGAGCCGCAAAATGTCTTCGTCGTCGAGGCGGCCGATTTTCGCGCCGGCCTTGGATTTCGGGACGGTGGTGATTTTGTCGACCATCAAACGACATGGAGCGCGCAAGCCGTTGCGGTCGCTCGGTTCGATCGCCAAGCGAAATAGCGGCGCGTCGGTCGGATCGGTCGTGAACGCGCATACGGTGATGGAATTTGTCGCATCGAAGCTGTCGTCTTGAAGGATGGCGACGGGACGCGGTTTGCCGGCATAATCCTTGCCGCCGGAAACGGTCCAGATTTCGCCGCGCCTCATTCATCGCCCCAGACGGAGGCCGCGTCGACGAAGGCTTGGTCGTCGGCCGCCCGCGCACTCGCGGCGACAGCGAGCGACTGCCGGTGCGCCTCGCCGCGGAAGCCCGGCGCGCGCATGTCAGGAACCCAGATCTGAATGGGCCGCAAACCCTGTTCCCGCAGTCGGTCGCGATGGGCGCGCACCTTTTCGTGGGAAGGCTTGGGCTTGGAAGAGGGCGGCATGATCGAATTTCCCTATTGGTTACATGTAACCTAGCACGGATGGCTCGGGCGCGAGAAGGGATCCGCAGTGATGCCCTGGTTCACCCGGTGGAGGCGGACGAGTGTGAAGTCTGCATTGCGGGTTCGAAAAGGCAACGCGTGGAGCCGCCCCGATGCGGCCGCGTCAGAACAATCTTGCAATTCGAAACAAGAGAATGTCCGGACCTTCTGAATAGGTCGTCATTCGTCACACGTGAGGCAAGCGGGAGTTTATAACTCTCTCACTTTACTGGTGCCGGTTGCAGGATTCGAACCCGCGACCTACTGATTACAAATCAGATTTTTGCCCTATTATGGCTCTTTCTCGCTCTTCCTCTGATTATATAAGCATAAGAAATTCAAGCGCGCAAGACGGCTATTGCTTTCTCCCTTTTTCTGGCGTTATCCTCCAAACGCTTATAGAACGCTTATACATCGCGCCGTCAGTGGCGGCGGGGGTTCATTTTCAGGCGGTCGGGGGATGGCTCGCGAAAAGATCAATAAGCGAGCGGTTGACGCGCTGACCTGGCGCCCGCCGGGGCCGCCGCAGCAATTCATTTGGGATACCGCGCTGCGCGGCTTTGGCGTCTATGTGCTGGCGTCTGGTCAGAAAGTTTATGTCGCGCAGTTCCGGCGCGAGGGACGTTCGCAGAGGGTCAAGATCGGCCCCCACGGCGCGTTCACGCCGGACAAGGCGCGCGCCGAGGCGGCGCGCATCCTTGGCCGGGTTGCGCATGGCGAAGACCCGGCGGCGGAGCGGCGCGAACGGCGCTCGGCCCGGACCGTCAACGCCGTCGCCGACGAATTTCTCGCCGATCATGTCGACGAACTGCGCAAGCCCAGAACGGCGATCGAATATCGCCGGCTCATCGACCTTCACATCCGCCCGACGCTTGGCCGGTCGCTCATGCGCGATGTAAAGCGCGCCGAGTTGGCGAGCCTGCGCGCCGATCTGCGCGAGACGCCGATCATGGCGAATCGCGTGCTGTCGGTTTTCGGAAGCATGTGGGGTTACGCCGCGCGGGTCGGCGACGTCGAAGCCGACTCAAACCCTGTGCGCGGGATTAAGCGCTATCGCGAGCAAGGCCGCGAGCGGTTTCTCACGACGGCGGAGCTGGCGCGGCTCGGCGCCGTGTTGCAAGAGGGCGAGACTGTCGGCTTGCCCTATGCGGTCGACGAAACCAAGCCGACCGCGAAACATGCGCCAAAGACTGACAACCGACGCGTGAAGCTGGACGGCTTCGCTGTCGCGGCGATTCGCTTGCTTCTTCTGACCGGTGCCCGTCTGCGCGAAATTCTCGGCGCGAAATGGGAGCAATGCGATTTCGAGCGCGGCATAATCTTCCTTGCGGACTCGAAGACGGGTCGTAAGCCGATTTATCTTTCGGCGGCGGCGCTCGCCGTGCTGGCGGCGCTTCCGAGGATCGAAGGCAATCCGCATATCATCGCGGGGGCGAAGCAAGGCGCGCCGCGCGCCGACCTCGCGAAGCCGTGGGCGGCCGTGAAACGCGCGGCAAAGCTTGAAGGCGTCCGGCTGCATGATCTTCGCCATAGCTTCGCGTCTTTCGGCGCCGGCGCGTCGCTGGGGCTGCCGATCGTCGGAAAGTTGCTCGGGCATACGCAACCGGCGACGACGCAGCGCTACGCGCATCTTGACGCGGACCCACTGCGGCGCGCGGTCGACACGATCGGCGCGACGATCACGGCCGCGATGGACGGAAAGCCGATCGGCGAGGTTGTGCCGATGAAAAAACCGCGCCAGCGCGGCGCGTGAGAGACGCGCAGGGATAGGGCGACGGCCCGACAAGGCGAGAATGCATCGCTCGCTTTCTCTGCGTTCCATTTCGATGCACGCGAGATGCACGCGGATGACCGTTTCGAAAGTCCTTGCGAAATGGCGAGTGAATGGGCTGTGGAGCAATGGAGCCCCGACGTTCGCCGAGTTCGGCGAATTCCTGGTCTTTCATCGGACTGGCTATTGGCTTTCAGAGTGGATCGAAAAGACGGGCTATAGCCAGGCGGAAATCGTCGTTGCGGACGGGGAACTTTGGGGGCGTCGCGTGGCCGACCGTCGCGAGCCCGCAGCGCTCGAAAAGAGAATCGACGAAGACGGACGAATATTCTACTTGGAGCCGAGCATCGATGACGAGCCGATATATTATCCAATCAACAAGTCGGGCGGCATAATCATCGAAGAATCTTCGTCGGAATTGATCGAAAGCAGCACTGGCGATCGCTGGTATGATGTGAGGGTAATTCCCGTATTGGAGGCGCCGAACGTCGGGAGCTTGATAGCAGGAATATCGTTCAAAGAAGCGTTTGATAGGTTCGTTCGTTGCGATCCCATCGCGCTGTTTCAATTGGAGAAATACAGGTGCTCTTCGGATAACGGCGCATTCGCGAACTTTGATATTCTAACGATCTTCGATGAGAAAAATACAATCTCAGTCGAGAACAGGCGTATTTCGTCTCGCTGCATCGCGAGAGCACGAAAGATAATTGGCGATTATGGGAATAGTGTCGAATGCGTCAGAAAATACTTGCTCGCAGTCGTTTCGAATACGTCCTTGCTGGTAAAATGCCTTGTTTGTGGACGAGTCGCTGCGGAAGGCTTTTGGCGCGGCGACATGCGTGAACGTCTGCCGATCGATCCGCAGATTTGGACTCGGACCGACACTCATATCGATCTTCGCAATGGCGACCTCGTCAACGTTGAAACGGGCGAGACAGAATGGCGATCAATTGAGCTGCGCGCGCCGGAGTTCGATGTTGTCGAAGCTACGGAATGCGGAACGCCGCCTGTCGACGCCACGTCAAAACCGACCGACGACGATGCGCGCGCCGTGATCCGCGCCGAGATAGAACGGAACGACGGTTTCGTCGCTCAAAAAATTGGCGCAGCCGCCGTGCGCGCGGTATATCCGCACTTCAACGAAACACGAGCCAGAGAGTTGGTCAAAGAATTGACTGGAAACGCGAAAAGGGGCCCAAGGGGGCCTAGAAAAAATCGAACGGCGCAATTGGCGCAAAAATAAAATTGGCGCGCCAAATTCCCATTTAGACATGCGGCGAACATATGCGTAAATTTCAGGGCTATTCCCCGCCTGACGGGGGCCGTTTGATCGGGAATAGCACATGGACACCGCGCAGTTTCTTCGCCGCAAGGCCGCAGGCGAATATCTCAAGAGCAAATACGGCTTCGGCAGCGAAAAGACACTGGCCAAGCTCGCTTCCGTTGGCGGCGGACCTGAGTTTCGCAAAGGATTCGGCGCGGCGCTTTACGAGCCCGCGAAGCTCGACGAGTGGGCGCTGACGAAAATCGGCGAGCCTCAGACCAGCACTTCCGACATCCGGGCCGCGTGATCCGCCATGCCCGACACAGCAAAGAGCCCGCCGGCGGCGACCGGCAGGCCGACAGCCTTGCCGAGAAAAGCGGTGCTGGCCAGGAGATGGCCACGGCTTCGCGTGAACCGCCTAACCGGGCGCTGGCGGGACGGTGCGACGGGCGCGG
>Ga0194120_10005296_pt1 | contig 19140 bp, 19 predicted proteins | sample TA2MahCa65mmetaG_FD_148642 | JGI IMG/M metagenome (GOLD analysis project Ga0194120, IMG submission 148642) | Freshwater microbial communities from Lake Tanganyika, Tanzania - TA2015019 Mahale Deep Cast 65m | ecosystem: Environmental > Aquatic > Freshwater > Lake | place: Tanzania: Lake...
CTGCGCGCGATCAATCGACGCCGTCAGCGACGCAATCGCCCAAATCCTGACCACCTTCACGCCAGATGAGTGCGCCAACTACCTCGTAAACGCAGGATATGCAGATAGCTAAATGCAAAACGCTCTAGACGTCGGTCCGGTCTCCCCTTGTCGTCGGGCTGGAAACGACGAGAAAATGCAGCTCTTCATCAGTGTCATTGCGGGCTTGATGCCTTGAGAGCGGGTGTATTTCGAGCCCGCTCATCGGCGGCACGCGATGGTATTCTCACTCCAGTTCCATCGTCAGCTCTCCAGAAATGACAAATAAAAACGGCCTCGCCATGTTGTGTATATGCCGCTGCTCAAATGTATGCGGAGGCATTCGTTCCTGAATAACCATCATCTCCCGGCAATGGAGAGAGAATCCATCCGTCACATGCATTCACACCATGTAAAATATTCTGAGGTATATTTGCTGATCGTCATTGTTTATTTACAGATACATAGAATTACAAACAAGCCGCTAATTGTGATTGCTGCCCGATTTGGCGGAGAACGATCGCCTGGCTGCTCTTCCACAAGCGGAGCTCGATTGTCCGGGTGGTTGTTGATTGCGCTGACAAAGTAGAGTGACTATCGAGAGAAAAGTGCAGCGGTGAGAGACGCCATTTACGGGCTGCGTGGACTAATCGCGAAAAAACGGAGATGCGCGATTCAATGCCCGGTCGCGAATTCCAGCTGGAGAGCATAGGCGCCAGTCGCCTCATAATGCGCCGCTGCCAGTTGAGCGACGCCCCGGAGCTCAAACGGCTTATGACCCCGGCGATAAGCAAATGTGTCGCTTCCTGGCCGTCGCCTCTGTCTTTAGACGATTGTCGCGCCATCCTCTCAGCAAATCTGGACGCCGCCGTCGAGGGGCGCGTCTTTCCTGCGGTGATTCTGGCGCGCGATCGCTGCGAAATCATCGGATGGCTCAGGATCGAAATCTCGTATCCCCCAAGTAACTCGGCTGAACTCGGTTATTGGATCGGTGAAGCCTATCAGCGACGAGGTTATGCATTCGAGGCGGCAAGGGCCGCAATAGATTTTGCATTTTCAAAATTGCACGTCGGGGCCGTGATCGCGGGCGCTCAGATCGCGAACGGCGCGTCTCACAAGCTACTTCACAAGATTGGGATGTCTGATGACGGTGAACGAGACGTGTGGGCTCCCGCGCGGATGCGACGGGAACGCTGTCGATTTTGGAAGCTGCTACGGCACAACTGGCAGTTCTCTGGAACCCTTTTCGACTAGAGCGCGCTGCGAAAAAGTGGGAACCGGTTTTTCGCATAGAGCGCGCTCTAAACTATTGGAATCGATCACGTCATCTGCGTTTAGGCGATTCCGCCTAAACGCAGCGTGATCTAGCGCCTGACGGGTGGGCGACTAGCGAAACAGCGCGGCGGTCTTGAGCAGCGTCATCCACACGCCCCAGGCGAGAGGGACGCCGACCGCGGCCCAGGCGAGAACGAGCTGCGCCGATCGGCTGTTCGAACCGGGCTGTGGGCGCGCGGCGACGGGCGGATCGTCGGTCCCCGCCGGCTCCAGCCCGTCTTCGACGAAATCCTCGAAATCGGCGTGAACATCGTCGTCTTCCTTGACGACTTGAGCGACGGAAATATTTTTTTGCGCCGCGACTTCTTCGTCGCTCATGTAATATTTGTCGGCGCACGGCCGCACCAGCAGATTGCAGACGAGACCGCAGAGCAGCAGGCCTGCGAGGACATACATCGTCTGGTTGTAGGCGGCCGCGCGCGCGACGCCATGGGCCAGCTGATATTCGCGAATGTAATTCACCAGCACGGGTCCGAGCACGCCAGCCGTCGACCAGGCGGTCAGCAGCCTGCCGTGAATCGCGCCGACGTGATGGGTGCCGAAAATATCGGCGAGATAGGCGGGAATGGTCGCGAAGCCGCCGCCATACATGGTGATGATGACCGCGAAGACGAGGACGAAAATGACGACCGCGCCGCCTTTCGCCGCGAAGGGGACGCTCGCATAAAGGAGAAAACCCAACACGAAGAAGATCGCGTAAGTGAGCTTTCGGCCGAATCTATCCGAGGCCGAGGCCCAGCCGATGCGTCCGCCAATGTTGCACAGGCTCAAGAGCCCGGTGAAGCCGGCGGCGATGGCGGCGATCTGCTTTTTCTGATCGGCGTCGAGCTGGTCGAACCCGACGTCCAGGCCGACGAGCCTGCCGCCGAACACCTCCTGCAGCATCGGCGAGGCCATGCCGAGGACGCCGATGCCCGCCGAAACATTGAGACACAGAACGCCCCAGAGCAGCCAGAACTGCGGCGTCTTCCATGCGACGTCGAGATGGACATGGCGGTGCGTCACCAGGGCGTTCCTGGCCGCCGCCGGCGGCGTGAAGCCTGCGGGCGCCCATCCCTCGGCCGGCACCCGGTAGCCCAGCGCGCCGGCGACCATGAAGGCGAAATAGATCGCGGCCAGCGTCACGAAGGTCTGCCAGACGCCGGGCGAAGCCGGCGTGGCGTAGAAGCCCATCAGCCGGTCGGCGAGCGGCGCGCCGATCATCGCGCCGCCGCCAAAACCCATGATGGCGAGACCGGTCGCCAGACCACGCCGGTCGGGAAACCATTTGATGAGCGTCGAGACCGGCGAAATGTAGCCGAGCCCAAGACCAATGCCGCCGATCACGCCGGAGCCGATCCACAACATCCAGATTTGATGGAGATAGACGCCTGCCGCCGAGATCAGCAGGCCGCCGCACCAGCAGCAGGCGGCGGCAAGGCCGGCCTTGCGGGGTCCGGCCGTCTCCAGCCAATGGCCGAAAACCGCCGCCGAGGAGCCGAGCAGGACGAAGAAGAGCGTGAAGGTCCACCCCAGCCAGCTGACCTTCCAGTCGCAATCGGTGGCGACGAGCGTCGCGAAGAAGCCGAGCGCTTCCGGACATTCCTTCGGCTGCGCGCCCCCGACCACGCGCGAGAGCGGTAGCCAGAAGACGGAAAAGCCATAGGCCATGCCGATGCATAGATGGATGGCGAGCGCCGCCGGCGGAACGAGCCAGCGATTGAAGACGGGGGAAGCGACCGTGCGCTCGCGAGACAGGAAATCAGCGTTGGCGGCGGATACGATCGACATCCAAATTCCGATCTGAGGCGAATGCGACAATGTCAAGCGCGTCAGGCGCCGGACGCGCCCGGCTTCGCCGCCCTCACCAGCGTATCGACTCCGTCGCGGAATTCGACCGTGACCGGCGAAAAGCCCGCGGCGCGCAGCTGCTGGAGCGCCGGCTCGAAATACATGATGCGCCGAGGCGATTCGTCGCTCAACAGGTGCACGACCCAGTCTTCGAGCAGATCGAGCCGTTTCATCTCAGTGAAAATCTTGAACCATCCTCGCACGATCGCTTGCGTGTCGGCGAGATGCGCCGCCGGATCGTCCATGGCGTAGCGGTCGCCGTTGACGAACAGGCCGCCGGGCTTCAGCGCCCGGAAAATCTCCGATACGACAGCGTTTCGGTCATCCTCAGTGAAGTTATGGATCGCATAATTTGAAATGACGACATCGATGCTGGCGTCGGGCAAGGCGCGTAGCGCCGCGAGCGCATCGGCTTCGATGAATGCGACGCGGCCCGCCGAAACATATTCGGCGAGATTGACGCGCGCCTGAGCGAGCATTTCGCCGGCGCTGTCGACCGAGGTGAGCTTGAGGTCCTCGCAAGCCGAGAGCGCCGCCAGCGTGCTGATTCCGGTGCCACAGCCGATCTCGAATCCTTCGATCGGCCCCGCGCCGCGCCGCCAATTGGCGACCTGCTCGCCGACCATCCGGGCAAGGACGGAGGCATTTGGACACAACAACCGCAGCACGTCATATTCGGCGCCGATCGGTCCAGCGAAAGGATTGTCTTGCAGGGCGGACATGGCGGCCCTTCTTTCATATCGCGCAAAGCCCCGCAAGGCCGCGGCTTTCCTTGCCGGCGCCGCCATGATAGCGAGACGCAGGCATTTGCCGTGAGATGGCTATGACGCAGGCATTACGAGCAGAGGCGCGGGGAAGCGGCGCGGCTGCGACGTTGGACGACTCGCTCGCGGCGCTCGGGCGGGCCGCGCGCGCCGCGTCGCGGGCGGTAGCGCTGGCCTCGACCGACGCCAAGAACAAGGCGCTGCGCGAAGCGGCTGGCGAAATGCGCCGCCAAAGCGGCGCAATACTCGCCGCCAATGCGCGCGACGTCGCCGACGCTCACGCGCGCGGAACGGCGGCGTCTTTCATCGATCGGCTGACGCTCGATCCGGCCCGCGTCGAGGCGATCGCCCGCGGACTCGAGGAGATCGCCGATTTGCCAGACCCGGTCGGGCGGATTCTGGCGCGCTTCGAGCGTCCGAACGGGTTGAGGATCGAGCGTGTCTCGACGCCGCTCGGCGTGATCGGCGTGATTTACGAAAGCCGGCCCAATGTCACCGCCGACGCCGGCGGCCTGTGTCTGAAGGCCGGCAATGCCGCGATCCTGCGCGGCGGCTCGGAGAGCCTGCGGTCGTCGTCGGCCATTCACGCCTGTCTTGTCGCGGGGCTAAAGGCGGCGGGGCTTCCCGAGGCGGCGATCTCGCTTGTCGCGACGGCGGATCGCGCCGCGGTCGGGGCGATGCTGGCGGGGCTTGACGGCAATATCGACGTGATCGTGCCGCGCGGCGGCAAGAATCTTGTCGCCCGCGTGCAGCATGAGGCGCGCGTGCCGGTCTTCGCGCATCTCGAAGGGATCGTGCATGTCTTCGTGCATGGGGACGCCGACCTCGACATGGCGAAACGCGTGCTGCTCAACGCCAAGATGCGCCGCACCGGCATTTGCGGCGCGGCTGAGACGCTGCTCGTCGACAAGGCCTGCGCGGCGACGCATCTTGCGCCGCTCGTCGCGATGCTGATCGACTCGGGCTGCGAAGTGCGCGGCGACGAAGCGACGCAAGCCGCCGACGCGCGGGTGAAGCCGGCGAGCGAAGACGACTGGCGCGCCGAATATCTCGACGCCATCATAGCCGCGCGGGTCGTCGACGGGTTAGCGGGCGCGATCGAACATATCGAAACCTATGGCTCGCATCACACCGATTGCATCATCACCCGCGACGCCACGGCGGCGCAGCGGTTCATGAATGAAGTCGATTCGGCGATCGTGCTGCATAACGCCTCGACGCAATTCGCCGACGGCGGCGAATTCGGCTTCGGCGCCGAGATCGGCATCGCCACGGGCCGCATGCACGCGCGCGGACCCGTCGGCGTCGAGCAGCTGACCTCGTTCAAATATCGCGTCTATGGCGACGGCCAGGTGCGGGGGTGAGAGGTCTCTTGGGTGGCGCGCTGCGCGAGCCCTTGAAGCGGACCTTCTCCCACTCGCGGGAGAAGGTGTCGCGAGAAGGCGCGACGGATGAGGGCCCTCACCCGACCCGGCTGCGCCGGGCCACCCTCTCCCGCAAGCGGGAGAGGGGATGATCCCGCGCCTCCCGCCACACGCGCCTGGCATGCGCATCGGCCTTTTCGGCGGCTCCTTCGATCCGCCGCATGACGGCCATGCGCTCGTTTCGCGCATCGCGCTGACGCGGCTGAAGCTCGATCGCTTATGGTGGGTCGTCTCGCCCGGCAATCCGCTCAAGGATGCGGGCGAACTGCCGTCAATCGACGCGCGGATCGCCGCGGCGAAGAAAATCTTGCGCGATCCCCGCGTCGCCTTCACCGGCTTCGAGGCTGAGATCGGCGCACGCTTCACCTGCGACACGCTCGATTATCTTCACGCGCATTGTCCGGGCGTGCGCTTCGTCTGGATCATGGGCGCCGACAATCTCCTGCAATTCCACCGCTGGCGGCGTTGGCAGGAGATTGCGCGCACGACGCCGATCGCCGTGATTGACCGGCCCGGCGCGACGCTCAAAGCGATCAGCGCCAAAGCCGCCGTCTATTTGAAGCGCGCGCGGCTTCCAGAGCGCGACGCCGCATCACTCGCAGCGACGCCGCCGCCGGCGATCATTTATCTGCACGGGCCGAGACTTGAGCGTTCGTCGACTGAATTGCGAGAAGGTTATTTGCGTTCGAAGAGCGGCAGTATCCAGCGCTTATAGGCCCAGAAGCTCGCCGGTATGCCGATGAAGATCGCCACCCACAAGAGGAGCGAGCTGTCCGAGCCGCGCTCGTAATAGCCCGTGCCTTCGGAGACCGACTGCGTATAGGGATTGCGCACGAAGAGCGTGATCGCGAATGAGCCGACGATGATCAGCGCCGTGGCGATATAGAGGCTGCGCGGAATGACGAACTTCGGCAGTTGCGGCTGCGCCGGCGCCTCTTCAGGCCTGGGCTTCGGGCTTTCCTGAGGCTTGTCCAGGGGCTTACCCTCGTCATGAGGTTCTTCGGTCATGGGCTTCTCTCCCGATATTCTGTGCTTGGCCCCAATATAGGGCTGCTTTAGGTCGCCGCGCCATAGACGTCATAGGCCTCCGCGCGCTCGATTTTCGCCGTGACAATGTCGCCCGCGCGCAACGGGCGCCGCGATGCGATAAAGGCCGCGCCGTCGATCTGCGGCGCATCGGCCTTGGTGCGGCCCCTGGCGGGCGCGCCAGAGGGGCCGCCGCCGGGCTCGTCGATGATGACCGAGAGGCGCCTGCCGATCTTGCGTTTCATCAGCCGCGCGCTGATCGCTTGCTGCTTCTCCATGAAGCGCCGCCAGCGCGTCTCCTTCACCGCGTCCGGCACGGCTTGCAGCCCGAGCGCCTCGGCGGGCGCGCCTGCGACGGGCTCATATTTGAAGGCACCGGCGCGATCGATTTCGGCTTCTTCCAGCCAATCCAGAAGATAGTCGAAATCAGCTTCGGTCTCGCCGGGAAAGCCGACGATGAAGGTCGAGCGCAGCGCGAGGTCGGGACAGGCGTCGCGCCAGGCGCGAATGCGCGCCAAGGTCTTCTCCTCATTGGCGGGACGCTTCATGGCCCTCAGCACATTCGGCGCGGCGTGCTGAAACGGAATGTCTAGATAGGGAAGGATTTTTCCTTCCGCCATCAAAGGCACGATGTCGTCAACGTGGGGATAAGGATAGACATAATGGAGGCGGACCCAGAGGTCCATCTCGCCAAGCTCGCGCACGAGATCAATAAATCGCGCGCGCACGCCGCGCTCGCCGAACATGCTCTCGGCGTAGCGGACGTCGCGGCCATAGGCGCTCGTGTCCTGCGAGATGACGAGCAATTCCTTGACCCCGGCGCGGGCGAGCTTTTCCGCTTCGCGCAGCACGTCGGCCGCCGGCCGCGAGACAAGCGGCCCGCGCAAATGCGGGATGATGCAGAAGGAACAGCGGTTGTCGCAGCCTTCCGAGATTTTCAGATAGGCGTAGTGACGCGGCGTGAGCTTCACGCCCTGTTCGGGGAGCAGGTCGACGAAGGGGTCATGCGCCGGCGCGGCGGCGCGATGCACCGCCTCGACGACGCTCTCATATTGCTGCGGGCCGGTGATGGCCAGCACCTGCGGGAAGCGTTCGGCGATCGCCTCGGGCTCGGCGCCCATGCAGCCGGTGACGATGACCTTGCCGTTTTCGTTGAGGGCCGCGCCGATCGCTTCCAGCGACTCGGCCTTGGCGCTGTCGAGAAAGCCGCAGGTGTTGACGACGACCACATCGGCGCCGGCGTGGCTGCGCGAGAGCTCATAGCCCTCGGCGCGCAGCCGTGTGACGATGCGTTCGCTGTCGACGAGCGCCTTGGGACAGCCGAGCGAGACGAAGGAGACGCGCGGGGCGGCGTTCGGCCTGTGTTGTTCCTGCATGGGGCCAATTGCCATGCGGCGGCCCTCTTTGCAATCGCGGGCGCGACCTTACGCCGTCAGCGCGCCGAGAAGAGCAAAGAGCGCAACGGCGGCAAAGATGATGGCGTCGAACATGAACGCAACTCCGACAGGCCCCGACCCGGGTCTAGCGGCGCGCGCTTTAACAAAAGGTTGACGGACGATTGTTGAGGTTTTCGCGACCCCGCTTAAACGGCCAACAAGTCTACGACGATGCTGGCGATTCTGATGAGCGAAAAAGAAAATTTGCGCTTGGCCCAGGCGGCACTTAGGAATAGCGCTTCGCTGGCGAGCTTTAGCGACGCCGCTCAGAAGGAATCGCCACGTCTTGACGAATTCGATCGTTCTCGGAACAGGATCCTATGTGCCGCAGCGTGTCCTCTCCAACGCCGACCTTGAAAAAATCGTCAGGACGAACGACGAATGGATCGTCAGCCGCACCGGGATCAAGGAACGCCGGGTGGCGGCGGACGACGAAGCGACATCCGATCTTGCGGCCGCCGCCGCGCGCGAGGCGCTGCAGTTCGCGGGCGTAAAGGCCGACGATGTCGACATGCTCATCGTATGCACGGTGACAGGCGATACGCCGACGCCGTCCTGCGCGTCCTTTGTCCAGGCGCGGCTTGGCGCGAGGAACGCTTTCGCCTTCGACGTCGGCGCCGCCTGCGCCGGTTCGCTCTATGGTCTCGCCATCGCCGACCAGTTTATCAGAGGCGGCAAAGCGAAGCGTGCGCTGGTGATCGGCGCCGAGACCTTGAGCCGCTTCGTCGACTGGACCAACCGCGAGACCTGCGTGCTGTTCGGCGACGCCGCCGGCGCGATACTGCTCGGCGCCAGCGAAGAGCAGGGACGCGGCGTGCTCGCCGCGAGCCTGCGCACGGATGGCTCCATGACCGGCATCTTGGGCATTTATGGGGGCGGCAGCCGCCGACCACCGTCGGCCGAAATGCTGGAAGAAAAGGCCGGGAAAATCAAAATGCGCGGCCGCGAGGTTTATAAGGTCGCGACGCGGCTGTTGCCCGAAGTGGTCGGCGACACGCTCAAAGCCGCCGGTCTGACGGCGACCGACGTCAACCACGTCATCGCCCATCAGGCCAATAAGAGGATCATCGAATCCGCGATGCAACAACTCGGCGTTCCGCTTGAAAAATGCTGGATCAACATCGATCGCTACGGCAACACGTCGAGCGCCTCGATGCCGATCACCCTCGACGAGGCGAACCGCGCCGGGCGGCTGAAAAAAGGCGATGTCATCGCCATGATGGCGATCGGCGCGGGGATGACCTGGGGCGGCGCGGTCATGCGCTGGTAGAGCGTTCGACCTGAAACGCCAAGCTCGCGTTTGACGCTGCCGCCACCGCCAGATTTCACAGGGTTTGTCTGCTGACCGATCCGATCGCGATCGGTGGTCTTGTCCGTATCGTGGCGGGTAGCGTCGAAGCGCTTCTTCTTGCGCTCATGCGCGGACTGGCCGTCGGGCCGTTTTCGCAAGCCGCGATTTGGCGACCTCTGGCATCGTCATTCTGGCGCCTGCGAGCCGTTGACGCTTGGCGCAGACGAAGGCTCAATGGACTTGAGCGAACCTATCACGGCTGATCGACACGACAGGAGCGCTGTTCGAGCAGACGAGGGCGGCGCAATCGGCGTGATCCGGCGCAAGGGCCGCGCATTCGATATGAGAAGCGTCATGAGCGGAGGGGAGATTGCAGGACGGGTCATTGGCGCCGCCATCCTGTTACTGCCGATCATGAACGCGGAGGAGCCCTATCGCTCCAACAAGATCGCCCACATGTGAGATTGATCGGACCCATGAATTTCGCGACAGAATCGCAAGCCCTCGAATTTCGAGTGCGCGGCAGAGTGCAGGGCGTCGGCTTTCGCCCGACGGTCTGGAGGATCGCGCGCCAACTCGGGCTTGCCGGCGAGGTTCTCAATGATGGCGAGGGCGTATTGATTCGCGTCAGCGGCGATCAGGCGCGAGTCGAGACGCTGCTGCGACGACTTGCGCGAAACCCGCCGCGGCTCGCGCATATCGACGGCATCGAGCGACGGCGATATGCCGGTCCATTGCCGCGGGATTTCCGCATCGCCGATAGCCTCGGCGGCGCCGTTCGCACGCAAGTCGCGCCGGATGCGGCGATCTGCAGCGCCTGCGCGGCGGAACTGCGGCATGCTGGCGAGCGGCGCTACCGCTATGCTTTCGCCAATTGCACGCATTGCGGGCCGCGTCTCAGCATCGTGACCGGCATTCCCTATGACCGCGCGACGACGACGATGGCGCCTTTTATCCGGTGTGAAGCGTGCGAGGCGGAATATCGCAATCCTGCGGATCGCCGCTTTCACGCCGAAGCTGTGGCCTGTCCCGCCTGTGGCCCGACGGCGTCGCTCGTCGCATTCGGCCCGGCGGAGGCGCCTGATGGCGGCGACGCCGATGCTGTCGAGATCGCAGCGCGCCTTATCGCGCGCGGCGACATCGTCGCCGTCAAAGGGCTTGGCGGCTATCATCTCGCCTGCGACGCGACTAATTCTGAGGCGGTCGCGCGTCTGCGACGGCTGAAGCGGCGTGACGCGAAGCCCTTCGCGTTGATGGCGCGCGATCTTGCCGTGGTGCGGCGCTACTGCCCGGTCGACGCCATCGAGGAACGCGAGCTGACCTGCGTCGAGGCGCCGATCGTGCTGCTGCACGCCACAGGTCCGCAGCGCCTGCCGGAAGCGATCGCGCCGGGTTTGGATACGCTGGGCTTCATGCTGCCGACGACGCCGCTGAATCTTTTATTGATTGGACGCTTCGAGCATCCGCTGGTCATGACCAGCGGCAATATTTCGGACGAGCCTGCCGCGATCGACGACGCCGAGGCGCGACGGCGACTCGCCGATGTCGCGCCATTCGCCTTGACGCATGACCGCGCCATCGCCAATCGCGTCGACGATTCGGTGGTGAGGATCATGCGCGGGCGCTCGAGGCTTCTTCGCCGCGCCCGCGGCTATGCGCCCGCGCCGTTGCTTCTGCCGAAAGGCTTTAACCATGCGCCCGATCTGCTGGCGATGGGCGGTGAGTTGAAAGCGACCTTCTGCCTGGTCAAGGACGGCGCGGCGATCCTGTCGCAGCATCAGGGCGATCTCGAAAACGCGGCGACGTTCGACGACTATCGAAAGAATCTGCGTCTCTATCAAAGGCTGTTCGATCACGCGCCCTCGGCGATCGTCATTGACCGGCATCCGGAATATCTCTCATCGAAACTCGGCCGGGACGAGGCTGAAAGTCGCGGCCTGTCGTTGATCGAGGTTCAGCACCATCACGCCCACATCGCCGCATGCCTTGCCGAAAATGGCCGGGCGCTCGACGCACCGCCGGCGCTCGGGATCGCGCTCGACGGACTGGGCTTTGGCGACGACGGCGCGATATGGGGCGGCGAATTTCTGCTTGCCGACTATCTCGGTTACGAGCGGCTGGCGCGACTGAAGCCGGTCGCCATGCCCGGCGGCGCGCAGGCGATGCGCGAACCCTGGCGCAATCTTTATGCGCATCTCAAAGCGGCGGGCGCACTCGACGCGGATGGGCTTTCACATGCTGACGATTGGAAGGCGTTCGAGAGCAAACCGCTGGCGATTATCGACAAGATGATCGCGCAGGGCGTCAATTCGCCCTTGGCTTCGTCATGCGGACGCCTGTTTGATGCGGTCGCCGCTGCGCTCGGCGTCTGCGCCGATCGTCAAGCCTATGAAGGCGAGGCGGCGGCTCGGCTCGAGGCTCTTGCAAGCTCAGCGCCGGACGAGCGGCGCTTCTATGAGTTCGGAATTTCGCAGTCGGAACCGATCGACATCGATCCGGCGCCCCTGTGGGACGCAATCAGGGACGATTTGCGGCAGGGCGTCGCCGTATCCGTTATCGCGCGCCGTTTCCACCTTGGCCTTGCTGAGGCAATCGCGAAAGTGGCCGTTCGGCTGGCCGCCATGCGGCGTTTTGAAACAGTGGCGTTGTCGGGCGGTTGCTTTCAAAATCGCTTGCTGTTCGAAAGCGTCCACGACAGGCTGTGCGAGGCGGGATTGGAAGCGCTGACCCATGCAGACGCGCCCGCCAACGACGGCGGGCTCTCGCTGGGTCAGGCCGCGATCGGCGCCGCGCGTCTGATCAGAGGCGCCGTGACAAGAGATGGAGAGGACCAGACATGTGTCTCGGCATTCCCGGCTGCATTGTCAGCATAGACAATGCCGATGATCTCGTCGCGACCGTCGACGTGAGCGGGGTGCGCCGCCAGATCAATGTCAGCTGCGTCGTCGATGAGGCGCACCCGGTCGAGTCATGCGTCGGCGATTGGGTTCTCGTCCATGTCGGGTTCGCAATGAGCCGGATTAACGAGGCGGAGGCAGCCGAAACCTTGAGGCTGCTTCGAGAGCTCGGCGAGCTTCAAGTCGAGCTTGAGAATATGCAAGGGCCGACGGACGTCGCCGCGGCGGAGGAACAAGGATTATGACCGGCAAGAGCGCATTGGCGAATGCGCGCTGCTTCGCGCAGCAGACGGGCGTGCTGCTCGATATGGGGAAAGCGCTTGACGCCGTCCATGACATCCTCTGGGACCTTGTTCACACGCTGCTCGCGGATGATCGTGCCTCGACCACACGCAGGGACGTCGCCGCATGAAATTCGTCGATGAATTCCGCGATCGGGAGAAGGCCGACGTTCTGATCAAAGCGATCGAGCAGTTGCTCGCTCGGATGAAGCGCGACGAGACAAGGCCGCTGCAGATCATGGAAGTCTGCGGCGGACATACGCATTCGATCTTCCGCTACGGCGTCGAAGGCATGCTGCCGAAATCGATCGAACTGGTGCATGGACCAGGCTGCCCGGTTTGCGTGCTGCCGATGGGCCGCGTCGACGATTGCGTCGCCATCGCCGAGCGTCCGGAGGTCATTTTCGCCACTTTTGGCGACGCGATGCGGGTGCCGGGCTCGCGCAAAAGTCTGTTGCAGGCGAAAGCCGACGGCTGCGACGTGCGCATGGTCTATTCGCCAATGGACGCGCTGGCGCTCGCGCGCCTCAATCCCCAACGCGAGGTGGTCTTTTTCGGCATCGGCTTCGAGACGACCATGCCGTCGACCGCGTTGACCCTGCTGCAGGCGGAACGCGAAGGGATCGAGAACTTCTCGATCTTCTGCAATCACATCACCATTGTTCCGACGATCAAGGCGATCCTCGATAGTCCCGATCTGCGGCTCGACGGATTCCTGGGACCGGGGCACGTCTCCATGGTGATCGGCGACGCGCCCTACGAATTCATCGCGCGCTACTATAAAAAGCCGATGGTGATCGCGGGTTTTGAGCCGCTCGACATTCTGCAGTCGATCTGGATGCTGCTGAAGCAAATCGACGAAGGCCGCTGCGAGATCGAAAATCAATACGCGCGCGTCGCCCCGGCAGGCGGCAACGCCGTCGCCTTGAAGGCTGTCGCGCAGGTCTATGAGCTGCGCGAATTCTTCGAATGGCGGGGACTCGGCTCGATCGATCACTCGGGCGTGAAGATACGCGACGCCTATGCGCGCTTTGACGCAGAGCGAAAATTCGCGGTGTCCAATGCAAGGGTCGCCGATCCCACGTCATGTCAGTGCGGCGAAGTTCTCAAGGGCGTCATCAAGCCGTGGCAGTGCAAGGTTTTCGGCCGCGCCTGCACGCCCGAGACGCCGCTTGGCGCGCTGATGGTGTCGTCCGAGGGCGCCTGCGCCGCCCATTATCAATATGGCGGCGTAAAGCGCGGGCGCGATGAAGCAGAAGCGAGCGCCGCATGAACATGATCTCTCTTCCGTCCCGGCGTTCGCGCGGCAAGGTGCATACGCCAACCGTTACGCTCGCCCATGGCGGCGGCGGCAAGGCGATGAAGGATTTGATCGACGACGTCTTTGTCGGGGCCTTCGATAATCCGCTGCTGGACCCGCTCGACGATTCTGCGCGCATCGATCTCCTGGACCTTGCGCAATATGGCGACCGGCTGGCCTTCACCACCGATTCCTTCGTCGTCGATCCGCTGATCTTTCCTGGCGGCGACATCGGCAAGCTCGCGGTCTGCGGCACCGTCAACGACCTCGCCGTCGGCGGCGCGCTTCCGCTCTATCTCTCCTGCGCCGTCATCGTCGAAGAGGGCGTCCCGATTGATCTCCTGCGGCAGATCGCAGGCTCCATGGCCGCGACGGCAAAGGATGCCGGCGTCAAGATCGTCACCGGCGACACCAAGGTCGTCAACAAGGGCGCCTGCGACCGGATGTTCATCACCACGACCGGCGTTGGCGTCGTCGCGGCGGGCGTCGAGCTTGGCGCGCATCGGGCGCGACCGGGCGACGCGGTGCTGGTCAACGGACTGCTCGGCGACCACGGCGCCGCGATTCTCGGGGCGCGCGGCGATATGGCGTTGCGCGCGCCGATCGAAAGCGACTGCGCGCCGCTGCAGGGTCTCATTGCGCGCCTGCTCGAAGCGGCGCCGAACACGCGCTTCATGCGCGATCCGACTCGGGGCGGGATCGCGACCGTGCTCAATGAAATCGCCGAAGCGTCTCAGATCGCCATCGACATCGACGAGGCGGCGACGCCGCTTCGAGACGAAGTGCGCGGCTTTTGCGAAATTCTCGGGCTCGATCCGCTCTACCTCGCCAATGAAGGCAAGATCGTCGCGATTGCGCCGCCCGACGAGGCCGCGGCGGCGGTCGATGCGATGCGGGCGCATCCGTTCGGACGAGAGGCCGCCGTCATCGGCCGCGTCGTTGACGGCGAGCCGGGCCGCGTCGCCATGCGCACGATCTTTGGCGGCCGCCGCATCGTCGACATGCTGGTCGGCGAGCAATTGCCGCGCATCTGCTAAAGGAGTCGAGATGCACGAACTCTCGATCGCTTGCAGCATCGTCGAACTGGCGTCGCAGGCCGCCGAGGGCGGCGTCGTCCGGCGCGTGACGATCGAAATCGGCAAATTGTCGGGCGTCGAGCCGGAGGCCATCGCCTTCTGCTTTCCTGAAGTCGCGCGAGGCACGCCGGTCGAAGGCGCGGCCCTGGACATCCGCGAAGTCGAGGCCGAGGCGCGCTGCGATATCTGCGGCGCGGAGTTTTTCACGCCCGACATGCTCTCGGCTTGCCCCTGCGGCTCTCTTCACTTCAAGCGCCTGCGCGGCGAAGAGCTGAACGTCAAGAGCATCGAAATCGAGGAGCCAGCATAATGTGCGCGAGCTGCGGCTGCCAAGGGCAGGGAACCACGATGACCAATCTGCAGACTGGCGCGAGCGCGGAAATCGCGCCGCCGCCGCATGGCGCAGATCATTCGCATGGCGTTGGCGAGGGTGACGGGCTCGGTCATTTTCATGATGGACATTATCACGTCCATGATGAGCAGCATCACGCGCATGGGCGCGATCATGCGCATGAGCATGAGCACGGTCACGCGCATCCTCACGACAGCAGCCATCATGCTCATGCTCATGAGCATCCCTACCGCCAGATCGACATCGAAGCGCGCATTCTCGCCAAGAACGACGCGATCGCCGCCAAATGTCGCGCGTGGTTCGCGGGTCGCGAAATCCTGGCGCTCAATCTCGTCAGCTCGCCCGGGGCCGGCAAGACGATGCTGCTCGAACGCGCCATAGCGGACCTATCGGGCGAACTGCCGCTGTTCGTCATCGAGGGCGATCAGGCGACGTCGAACGACGGCGAGCGCATTCGCGCCGCAGGCGCGCCTGTCGTGCAAGTCAATACCGGAACCGGATGCCATCTCGATGCGGAAATGATCGCGCGCGCGCTCGCCGAACTCAAGCCGAGCGTCGGCTCGCTGGTCTTCATCGAAAACGTCGGCAATCTGGTGTGTCCTGCCCTGTTCGACCTTGGCGAGCACGCTAAGGTAGTGATCTTTTCAACGACCGAAGGCGAAGATAAGCCGCTCAAATATCCGCATATGTTCAGCGCCGCGAAGGTCGTCATCTTCAACAAGATCGACCTTCTGCCGCATCTCGATTTCTCGATGGAGCGGGCGCGAGAGAATATTCGCCGCGTCAATTCGGATGCTGAGATTATAGAGGTCTCCGCGCGTGACGGCGCCGGCCTGTCGGCCTTTTACCAATGGTTATTCGCACAGCGAACTGTCGCCGAGCGGTTGAGCGGCATCTGAGGATCGGGGCCGGCGCCTTGAGCATCGCGCCCGAAATTCAAAGCTAAGCCCGCGCGTTCGCGCTGCTCACTTAATGACCGTCGAAGCCGGCGCCGCATGCGGACGTCGTTCAGGCGGCGCGCGCGTCGCGCCTCTCGTCGCCGCCGCGGGTGATTGAACGCGCCTTGTCAACTTTGACGACACGAAACTCGGCGATCGGGATTTTGCAAGCGTCGCAGGCTCCCTGACGGCGATGCGCGCGCCGTTTTGTTTACGCATTTGTCAACAATGCCCACACTCTTTTTTGGAATGAGAATAAATACAAGTAATGGATGGCAAAAGTACCACATAGTACTTGAAATATTTCCGATAGATGTTTTGAGAGATTGACGCGAAAAGAACAGGTGAGCTATTTCGAAGGGCATTCGCGCTGCACAATAGTAAAGGCGGAAGAATGACTAAGAAGCATTCCAGATTTTCCTGCCTCGCCGTCCGGCCTATCGGGAAAACATCCCTACTTGTTTGCGGTCTCGGCGCGCCGATCATGGTCGGTCTCGAAATCGCGTCGGCTGCGGCGCAGAGCGCTTCACAAACGCTGCCGCCAGTGACCGTCGACGCGCCTCGGGAAAAACCGCAAACGAAAGTGCGGCAGCAAACGCCGCGTCCGGTCGTCTCAAACGCGCGCGCAAGCAGCGTCCACCCGAGCGGTCCGCGACCGCATGCGGCTTCGACGCCGCATCGCGCGACGACTGCCGCCCTACCCCTGCAGGCCGGTCCGACGGCGCCCTCCGGGCCGACTGTCGCGCCGTCTCCGCCAACGGGCGAAATCGGCAATCTGCCCCCGGCCTACGCCGGCGGCGAGATTGCGCGCGGCGCGCGACTGGGCATGCTCGGCAATCGCGACTTCATGGATACGCCGTTCAATACGACGAGCTACACGTCGGCGTTGATCGAGAACCAGCAGGCGCGCACGCTGCAGCAGGTCTTGGAGAACGACCCGTCGGTGCGCATGGCAACGTCGGCCGGGCAAATCCGCGAGAATTTCAGGATTCGCGGATTTCCGGTGCTGGGCAGCGAGCTCGCGCTCAACGGCATGTATGGTCTCGCGCCCGACGGCCATGTGCCGACAGAGTTTCTCGAGCGGGTCGAAGTGCTCAAGGGTCCGGGCGCGCTGCTCAATGGAATGGCGCCTTTCGGCGCGGTCGGCGGTTCGATCAATCTCGTCACTAAACATGCCGGCGATACGCCGATCACCAGCGTCAGCACCGATTACACGTCGAGTTCTCAGTTCGGCACGCATATCGACGTCGGCCGGCGCGGCGGCGACCATAATCAGTTCGGCTTTCGCTACAATGGCGTTTACCGCAGCGGCGGGACCGCGCTCGACGAACAGTGGAAAATACGCGGCCTGAACGCGGTGGCGCTCGATTTCCGGGAAGAGCGCATAAGGCTGTCGATCGACGCCTATCACAGCCAGCAACTCTTCAAGAACGGCAGCTCATTCGTAGCGAGCTTTGCTGGAATTGGCGCGGCGGCCGCGCCAAGCGCAACCACGAATTTGTTTGTCGGCACGAACTCCCGGTTCGAGAACAAGGCCATCGAAGCGCGCGCCGAACTGGACGTCGCCGAGAATGTCACCGTCTTTTCTGGCATCGGCTTCCTCGACAGCCGAAACTTCGGCATGACCAACGGAGTTCAGGCTGTAGGCGTAAACCTGCTCGGCAACTATTCCGGAAACCGAATCGTCAATCTGCGCGGCTATACTATTTCGCTGTCGACGCAGGGCGGCATTCGCGGCCAAGTGGACACGGGACCGCTGCGCCATCAATTCGTGCTGAGCGCCTCGGCGCTGAAATTGAGCCAAAGCTCCGAGTTTGGATTTGTCTCGCCTTACAGCTCCAATATTTATCTGCCCGTCACGCCGCCTCAGGCGCCGCCGCCGTCGGTCATTCCGAACACGGCGTTCAATCCCGCTCGGCCGTATTTCGTAACCGATCCGAGGAAGACCGGTGAAACCTATCTGGCGAGCCTCGCATTCGCCGACACCGTTTCGGCCTTCGACGAGCGCGTCCAGCTGATCGGCGGCCTGCGTAGCCAGCGGGTGATGACCAAGACGTTCCAGGCCAATACGGGCATCGAGACCAACGCCTATGACAGCCATCGTCTCTCGCCGGCCTTTGCACTGATCGTCAAGCCGTTCGACAAGCGCCTGGCGCTTTACGCCAACTATATCGAAGGGCTCACGCAGGGCCTGCGCGTCACCAACCCGCAGGCGACCAACTTCAACGAGTCGTTTCCGCCTTTCGTCTCCAAGCAGATCGAGACCGGCGCGAAGCTCGATCTGGGCGTTCTCGCGAATACGCTGAGCTTCTATGAGATCACGCAACCGACTCTCGCGACCGTGACCACGGCAGGCCGAATAAACTACAGGCCTGTCCGGCAGCGCAACCAGGGCATAGAGTGGAGCGTTTTTGGCGAGCCTATCGAAGGGTTCCGCGTGCTCGGCGGCGTCTCCTACATGATCGGCGTTATCACCGAGAGCGCTGACGGTCGAACGACCGGAAAGAACGCCTTCGGCATTCCGAGGTGGCAGGCCAACCTCTATGGCGAGTGGGATCTCCCCTACCTTGTGGGGGTGACCGTGGAAGGCCGCGTCGTCTATACGAGCGCGCTCTATGTCGACTCGCTGAACTGGTATCGGACTCCTGAATGGACGCGCTTCGACGCGGGCGCGCGCTACACCACGAAGATCTATGACACGGACATGACGCTGCGGGCGAATGTGAACAATCTGTTCAATCGCAGCTACTGGTCGGGCGCCTTCAACGACGGCTTCGCCACGCTCGATGCGCCGCGCACCGTCCTGCTGTCGGCGACCGTCAGCTTCTAAGAATCGGGAGCGGACGATGAACCTCTCGCCCGCAGCCTTTCAAATCGCGGCCTGTGTCGCGACCGCCTCGGGAGCCGCCAGCCTCTATCTCGGCGCGCCAAACCAGCGATGGCTGTCGCGGCGCTTGCCGGCGCGGTTGAGCCGCATCTCTGGCGCAGCGCTGCTGCTTATTGGCGTTGCGCTAGAGCGTTTTGCAATTACGCTGACTCGGAGGGGATTCCCGAATCGCGGTTGTTTTGATTCAACCTTTTGGCTGGGCGGAGGCCAGCGGGGATGGGTGGATCATATTCTCAAGATTTGCGTGATCGGGTGATCGATGCGGTGGTTCGAGACGGCATGAGC
>Ga0194120_10005298_pt1 | contig 19128 bp, 15 predicted proteins | sample TA2MahCa65mmetaG_FD_148642 | JGI IMG/M metagenome (GOLD analysis project Ga0194120, IMG submission 148642) | Freshwater microbial communities from Lake Tanganyika, Tanzania - TA2015019 Mahale Deep Cast 65m | ecosystem: Environmental > Aquatic > Freshwater > Lake | place: Tanzania: Lake...
AAACGGGCCCGAGAAATGATTGAGTAAATCATTTCCTGGCCCTTAGGAGCCTGTCGGCGAAACGCCAGAATCGGCAGATTCTGGCCGACAGGCTCCTAGGCAGGCCGCGGCTGCGGCCTGCCAGCGACCGAAACTGCCTGAAAATACTTCAGGCAGTTCTTGGTCCTTGCCCCGATCGCAACCACCACGGAGCCTGTCGGATGATAGTCCGACAGGGTACCAGCTGGGCTGTGCGCGGAGCCGGATGTCATGGGCTGCTGCACGCCGCCCAGGGTTCCGAGCAGTTGGCGTCGCGGCACGCGCCTTCGCAGGCCTTGCCCAGACACGACTTGCACTTGCCGACCATGCAACCCTCCAATTTCAGCCACTTGGCCACCTGTCCGGGCGCCGCCTTGTCGAGGCAGCCCAGTGTGCATGCAGACCCGGGGTTGGTCGCCGTACAGCTCCCGGCGCACTGCGCGACGGCGGCGCAGCCTGCGCTGCCCGAGCCTGGCACGCACACCAACAGCGGGCCCGCGCAGTCGTTGTTGGCGGCTCCAGCGCCGAGCAAGCACTTGAAGAACGGAACAAACGCCTGCTGTGCGGCGGGCGACGCCTTGGCATGACACGCCCCGAGGCAGGCCTCTTCGCCGCCAGCGCCGCTCTGCATGCAGCCATCGGCACAGCCTGCGGTCTGCACGCACGATGCTGCGCCCGTTTTTCCGCCACTCATGCACTGCAGCATCAGTTGGGTGCAGCCAAACACCAGCCCCTTGCCTCCGGCCGAGGCCCCGCATTCCATCATGGCCTGCAGATCGACCTTGGCAGCCGCGGAGGCCTTCGCCGCACAAGCCGTGATGCAGGCCTCGTCCTTTGCCGCGCAGCCGGTTTCGAGGCACGCGATGACCTCGCTGCAATTGGCCGTACCGGAGAGCCCGGCGGTCAAGCAAACGACCTTGGGAAAGAGGCAAACCTCGTTGACGCATGCCTGCGTGCACCCGGCGGGCTTGATCCAACATTTCTGCTGGCAGCCACTGATGCACTTGGCGCCCATCGCCCAGGTGGCCAGCGCCGTTGCGGAGGCCTCGGCTTCGCAATCCGCCCCGCAGTACTCGGGCCAGTCCGGGCTGCATGCCTTTTGCACGCAGCCAAACAGCGCTGCGCAGGTGCCATACTTCGCCGCCGTCGCGTCGGGGGAGGCGTCGGCCGTGGCCTGTGATACCGCGTCGGCGGCGTCCACGTCTGCGGCGTCTGCCGTTGGGGGCGTGCCCGCGTCCGGGGCCGTCGCCACCTCCGCCACGGTTTCGGCCGCGAGCGCCTCAGGCCCTTCGCCGTCGCTCTCCACTGCAGCGCCCCCACCCAGGCCGTCGACGCTGTCGGCTGGTGCCTCGCCGTCCAGCCGAGCGCGAACCGGGGATCGCGCATCCGCGTCGACACCTGCGGAGGCGTCTCGTTTCGGCGGCGCGGCACCACCGGGCAGGTCGGGTTCGGCGGTGGCTGTTGTGGGGGCATCCAGGGCGTTCGCGGCGTCGACGGCCGCTGGGCCAGCCGCGGGGCCGGCCGCCGTCGTGCACGCGGCTGTGCCCGACACCAGCCCGGCGAACAGCAGCCACCAGGGGGCGCGATCTGCGCGATCGCCGGTGGAATTCGCCGCCATTGCTACACCCGTGCGCACCAATGGGCTCCTTCACGTGTGCAGCAGGGGCCGCCCGTGCGCCAGCGCGCTGTTGCGCAGCACCGCGGACAGGTCGTCGTCGCACGGCGAGGGAGAGGCCACCCTGGTTTCTGGGACGGCAGCGAAATCGGTACAGGAGTTGCCGACCATCCGCTGCCGGTCGCCGGCCTGGACCTGGGCTGCTGCCGGCGCCGCGGCTGCTTCGCTCGAACAGGCCGTGCCGAAGGCGAGAACAGAGCCGCTGGCGAGGGGGCGAATGGCAATCACGGCCAACCTGCTGCCGCACCGGGGCGGGCGCAGATTTTCGCGGATTCACTGTAGGTTGCCAAGGGGCATCGGCGCCCAGGCCCCAAAGTGGCTCAGGCGTAGGTGGACTGCGGCGTACTGGGGTCATCGGGCGCAGCATTGCGGTCTTGCAGGGTGTAGCCAAAACCCCGTCCCGCTACGGCCGAAGATCCTGGGCATCTCGCGGCTTACGTCTTCCCCTGTCCGAATCAGTGTGCTACTGGCTTGGTCGGCGCACTGCGCGTGCGCCTCGGTCGGTCGCTGTGGGCGCGCTCGCGATCTGCCGGCATGCTCTTCGACCTCGCAACAGACGAGATTTGGCTCCACCCTCTTACCGCGGCCGGATCCGCCGGGACCGCGCAGTCGCGACTATGCCGATGGGCGCCCATTCCTCGCTTGACACATTCCTGCCGGCGCCCGACGATGGCCCACTTGGCGCCCCTTCGCCCCCCGTGCTGACCGATGGCCCCATTGCTCCGCCCGTCGCCGCGCCGCCCGGCGTTCACCCTCGTCGAGCTGATGATCGCGGTGGGCATCATCGCGGTGCTGGCCGTGACCGCCGTGCCGCAGTTCACCAAGTACCTGCGCGGCGCCAAAGCGGCCGAGGCCAACCTGTCGCTCGACATCATTCGCAAGGGCGCGGCGGCCTACTACGCCATCCCGCATACCGACGCGGTCACTTCGCGCCGCAAGCCGTGCCAGTTCCCTGGCCACGCGGCGCTGACCCCCAAAGGGGCAAGTTGTTGCATCGATACGCTCGACACCGACAACGATGAGCGCTGCGACGCCAATCCCAGCGCTTGGGACAACGCCACCTGGGCGGCGGTGCGCTTCGGCATGTCGGACTCGCACTACTTCCAGTATGCGTTCGACTCGGCGGGCACACTTGCCGGCGCGCGGTTCATCGCCAGCGCACACGCCGATTTGGACTGCGACGGATTGCGGTCCACCTTTGAGCTCGGCATGAAAGGCGACACGCAGGCCACCGAGGCGGACTGTGATGCGGTGTCGGCGGCGGCGGCGTTTTTTCGGGACAACGAGACCGAGTAGGTGGTCTTGTCAAGTCGGAGCGGCGGAACGGGCGTAGCGCCCCCGGGCAGCCGACGGACCTGCACGGCCACTGCACTGCTGCGGCGGCAGTGCTCTGCACGGCTGAACCGGCCGGCGGATGAGTTTGGGCCAGGAAATGATTTACTCAATCATTTCTCGGGCCCGTTTGCTTGCTCCGTGGGTCGCCAGCTCGCGGACCAGAGGTCCGACTCGCGGCTCCGTCCTGATGTGAGAGTGATCGACATATTGTTTTTCAGTCCCTTTGAGCGGGGGCTTTGCACTTCGCCGCCTTGCGTCAATCCGCACCCTGCGGCACGATCGGCGTTCCCGGTGCGACCTGCGCCGCGAGTTGGCCAGGCGCGCCAAAGGCCTGCGATGTACAGCCGTTTCTTTCAGCCGCTCGGACTCAAGCGGCGCCTGCCGCTGTCGGACGACAGCCATCTGCTACCGGCGCATACCCTGCGCTACGTCGAAATCGTGGCAGCCCTGCGCGACGAGCGGCCCGCGCAGGAACGCCTCGCGCTGCTGTGCGAAAAAGCCGACATCGACGTGCGCGGCGGTCGCTACGACGTGGCCCTGGCGGGCCTGGACACCTGTGCGCAGTTGGCAGCGGACATCGGACCGGCAGCCCAGCGGGCGGTGGCGTACCAGACCGGTCGCGCGCGCTACGTTGCGGGGGACCTCGGCCCGGCCAAGGTGGCGTTCGAATCGGTGGTGGCCGAGCCGCACGGCACCGACGCGCTGGCCGGACGCGCGCTTTTGCAACTGGCGCGCGTGCTGGTGGGCCAGGGCCGGTTCTCGGAGTCTGTGCGGGTGCTGCGGCGGGCGCTCGATGGCGGCATGCTGGGCGGCGCCGACCGCCTCGCCGGCCAGTACGACCTGGCCTATGGTCTGGCCCATGAGGGCCTCTACGACCAGGCGGAACAGGCGCTGGTGCGCGCCGAGGTGCTCATCGCCCCCGGCGACTCGATGGGCCGTGCGCGCCTTTCGTACTACCGCGGGTGGGTGGCGTTTTCTCGCCGGCGCATCGATGTCGCTGCGGTGCTGGTCGACGACGCGCGGCGCGAGTTTCACCTGCAGCGCGAGCCGATTTCGCTGGCGTGCGCTGAGTTGATGCGGGCGTGCATCGACTTCGAGCGCGCCGACCTGCAGGCGTGCATCGACCGCTGCGACCGCGTCAGCGACGACGACGTGGCGCGGCCCGATATCGCGGTGTCGTTCTTGATGCTGCGCGGGCTTGCGCTTTTCGTGGCAGGCCGGTTCGCCGAGGCCGAAAGCGAGTACCGGCGCGCCGAACGATTGGCCGCGCTGCGCGAGCGCGATTCCCTTGTGGCGTGGGCACAACGCTGGCGGGCCGACCTTCATGTGTTCTGCGGCGACTACACGGCGGCGCGCGAGGCACTGAAGACCTGCCTACGGGTGCGCCGCGCGGTCGGCGACAGCCTGGGGGCGGCGATGGCGTTGACTGCCCTTGCCCACGCGCATCGCAGCTTGGGGGATTCCGCCGAGGCGGCCCAGTGTTTCGAAGAAGCGCGGGCCATCGCCGACCGGCTCGGCAACCGTTGGGAGCTCGCCAACCTCGCCGCGGACGAGATGGAAGTCCACTTTCTGCGCGGCGACGTCCAGCACGCCGAGCGGTGTGCCCATGTGGCAGCGGAACACTACCGGGCCATTGGCGATGCGGTGCGGTTGTCGCGCGTCCACAAGCACCTGGCCCAGATCGCCGCGGTGCGAGACGACTTTGACACGGCCGAGGCCGAGTTTGCCCAGGCCCTGGCGCTTGTCGCCGACGACCCCAACCGCATCCTGCGCGCCGAGATCCTCGACTCGCGGGCCGAGGCGCGCGCCGACGGCGGCCGGGTCGACGATGCCCTGCGGGACCTGCATCAGGCGCTGGAATTGGTGCAGCCGACCGGCGCGGTCCACCTCGCCAACGCCATCGCCAACCACACCGTCCAGGTGCGCGAGCGCCACGCGGCCCAACAGGTGCTGTCGCGCTATATGGAGCCCAAGATTGTGTCGCGCCTGCTTTCGCGGGGTCCGAGGCGCCTGGTGGAGAACGTCGAGCAGGAAGCCTCGGTGCTTTTCAGCGATGTGCGCGGTTTCACGACGCTGACCGAGCAACTGGGGCCGCACGACGTGGTCGATTTGCTGAACCAGCATTTCGAGGCAATGACCGAGGAAATCGTGGCCCAAGGCGGCACCATCGACAAGTTCATCGGCGACGCGGTGATGGCGGTGTTCGGCGACCCTGGCCGGCCTCGACCCGACGACGCCGCTCGCTGTGTGCAGGCGGCCATGGCGATGGTGCGCCGGCGGCGGGCATTGAACGACGCGGCGCTGGCCCGCAGAGCAGTCGCCCTGAACATCGGCGTCGGCGTGGCGACCGGCAACGTGGTGATGGGCAACATCGGATCGCCGCGGCGCATGACCTACACCGTCATCGGCGACGCGGTCAACGTGGCGTCGCGGCTCGAGTCGCTGACCAAGGAGGCGCGCCGGCCAGTGCTGATCGACGCGGCGACGCGCGCGCGGTTGGGCGAAGGGTTCGCCGTAGACGTTTTGGGTGAACTGGCCGTCAGGGGCCGCACCGGGCTGGTGCCGGCGTTTGCGGTGGAGGCGTAGATTCAGCGCGCCGAGATGCACTGCGGGTCAGAGGGTGTAGCCAAAACCCCGTCCCGCTACGGCAAAAGACCCTGGGCATCTCGCGGCTTACGTCCTCGCCTGTCCGAATCAGTGTGCTACTGGCTCGGTCGGCGCAATGCGAGTGCGCCTCGGTCGGTCGCTGCGGGCGCGCTCGCGATCTGCCGGCATGCCGTTCGACCTCGCAACAGACGAGATTTGGCTACACCCTGTTAGGCCGGTGAGCATCGCGTTCAGCCGCAGGGGCATCTGTCGTCGTGCTTGCAACGGTTTGATCCGTCCCCGACCCTGCCCCTGTCCCTGATCCTGCCCGGCGCCACAGTGGGACACCTCGGCCAGCGTCGATGCGGCGCCGGCCGACCCTGGAGGCGATGCAAGGCACGGTCCCGCGTTGCGAAGCAGGGCCTGCGGCAACGGGCGCCCGGCCGTGATGACTTCCAGTACCCAAAAACGCCGCAACCTCGCATAGTTTCCAGAGTCAGCCGGCTGCGCCGGACAGGCACAGGATCAGGGTCAGGCACAGGATCAGGGTCAGCCATACGATCAGGGTCAGGGACAGGATCAGGGTCAGGCATAGGATCAGGGTCAGGCGCAGGATCAGGGTCAGGCATAGGATCAGGGTCAGGCGCAGGATCAGGGTCAGGCATAGGATCAGGGTCAGGCGAAGGATCAGGGTCAGGCACAGGATCAGGGTCAGGCACAGGATCAGGGTCAGGCACAGGATCAGGGTCAGGCACAGGATCAGGGTCAGGCAAAGGATCAGGGTCAGGCACAGGATCAGGGTCAGGCACAGGATCAGGGTCAGGCACAGGATCAGGGTCAGGCACAGGATCAGGGTCAGGCGCAGGATCAGGGCCAGGCACAGGATCAGGGTCAGGCACAGGATCAGGGTCAGGCACAGGATCAGGGTCAGGCACAGGATCAGCATCCAGCGCGAGCACACCGCAGAGCCGCAACGACAACCCCGGCCATTGACGCCCTGCCACCGCCCCACTAGGGTAGCGCCCGCCGCGGCTGGTGGGTCGCGGTCGCGGCGGCGCCGCCGTGCCCCGGATTCGGCGTGGAGAGGTCGCATGTCGCGCATCGCGCTGGTGACCGGCGCGCCCGGCTGGCTGGGCAGCCGCCTGGTCGAAGCATTGCTCGGTCGAGTGGACGACGCCGCGGTCGGCGACCGCTGGGATCTCGTGCGCGCCCTGGTGCTGCCCGGTCAGGACCCCGGCCGGCTGGCCGGGCTCGATCCGCGGCTGGAGCTGGTGCAGGGCGACCTGCGCCGGCCGGACAGCCTGCGGCCGTTCGTCGACGGTGTCGAAGGAGCGGTGGTGTTCCACTGCGCCGGGCTTATCCACCCCAAGCGCATCCAGGAGCTCTACGAACTCAACCACTTGGGCACCGAGCACCTGCTGGCGGCCGCGGCGAGCGCGCGGGTACAGCGGCTGGTCTACGTGTCCTCGAACTCGGTGGCGGGCATGAACCCGCACCGCGACCACCGCTTCGACGAGGCCACGGTCGACCGGCCGTACATGCACTACGGGCGCAGCAAGTTGCTGGCGGAAGCTGCGGTGCGCGCAGCCGCGTTCGCGGGGTCGCTGGAGACCGTGGTGGTGCGGCCGCCTTGGTACTATGGCCCCTTCCAACCGGCACGGCAGACTACGTTTTTCACGATGATCCGGACGGGCAAGGCGCCGATCATCGGCGGCGGCCACAACCTGAGATCGATGGCGTACGTGGACAACTTGTGCCAGGGCTTGCTGCTGTGCGCCGACCACCCGGCCGCGCGCAACCGCACCTACTGGATCGCCGACCGCCGGCCGTACCCGATGCACGAGATCGTCGACACGGTCGAACGCCTGATGCGCGACGAGTTCGGGATCCGCTGCAGCGGCGGCCGGCTGCGTTTGCCGGCCATCGCCACCGAGGTCGCCTACTGGGCTGACCGTGGCCTACAGACCGCGGGCCTCTACCACCAGAAAGTGCACGTCTTGTCCGAGATGGACAAGGACATTGCGTGTTCGATTGCGCGCGCCGAGGCCGAACTCGGGTACGCCCCAGCCGTCGAGTTGCAGGAAGGCATGCGCCGCAGCCTGCGCTGGTTGCGCGACAGCGGCACCGCGTTCTGAAGGGCGCGCTCCTGCCCATGCACCCAGCGCACACATGCCTGGTGACCGGCGGCGCTGGCTACGTAGGCGCCGTGGTCGTCGACCATCTGCTGCGCGCCGGGCACGGGGTGCGCGTACTCGACCGCGTTGCGGCGCCGGTGTGGGCGGCTCAGGCCCCCGACGTGTACCTGCACGGTGACATCCGCGACACCCGGTTGGTCGCCACCGCGTGCGCGGGCGCGGACATCGTCGTGCACTGCGTCGCCCATGTGCCGCTGCACCGCGACCTCGCCGAGATGTACTCCGTCAACGTCGAAGGTACCCGCGTATTGCTGGCCGCGGCGCAGGCCGCCAATGTCGCGAAGGTGGTGGCGGTGTCGTCGAGTGCGGTGCTGGGCATCCCCGACCGGCCCATCGTGACCGAGGATGCCCCGGTGCGGCCGATGGACCCCTACGGAGAGGCCAAAGCGCACGCCGAGGCCCTTTGCCGCGAGCATGCAGCCCGCGGGCTCGACGTCACGGTCGTCCGGCCGCGCACCGTCGTTGGGCCAGGGCGCCTGGGAATCTTCCAGATCCTTTTCGAGTGGCTCGCCCAGGGTCGCGACCTGCCGGTCCTGGGCGGGGGCCGCAACGTGTACCAGTTCGTCCACGGCGCCGACCTCGCCGACGCCATCTCGCGCGCAGCCCGTCGGCCGGGACCGGAGACCTACCACGTCGGTGCGCCCGAACCGACCACGATGACCGAAGCCCTGACTGCCCTGGCTCAGCATGCGGGAACGGGCAGCCGCGTGGTGTCGCTGCCGCGGCGACCGGCCGAGTGGGCGATGCGCGCGACTTCGCGGTTGGGGTTGTCGCCGCTCGGGGCGTACCATGCGCTGATGTATGGTCGCTCGCTTGCATTCGATACCGCCAAGGCGCGCCGAGAGCTGGGCTGGACGCCAGCGTGCGACAACCATGCGCTGTTGGCCGACGCCTACGATGCGTACCTGCGCGATCGTGCGGTGGTCCTGGCGTCGGGCGGCGGGTCCGTGCATCGCTCGCCGGTGCGGCAGGGCGTGTTGGCGTGGCTGCCGCGCGTCCTTGCCGTCCTGCCGGCGGTGCGGCCATGACGGCGCGGTTTCGCGCGGCCTTGTGGCTGGCCTGCGTTGTGCTGGCGTGGGGCTGGGCCGCGTCCGCCGCAAGCTCGCCGTTTCGGGCGTTTGCGCCGGGCCACGAGTCCGAGATCCTCGTCCTTTTCGAGCCCTTTGCGCCCGACCAGAAGGTGGGGGAGGTGACCTTTGCGGGTGTGCAGGTGGGGTCGAACTCCATCGCCGCGCACGCCGTCGGCCCAAACGGAGCCGCGGCCCAGTTGGTGCTCACGGCCCGTGACGCAGACCGACCGGCGCAGCCACTGCCGGGCGCGCTGGTGCCCTCGGCTTCCTTCGATCTGACGATGGCTCCGCCAACGGCCGAAGCCAAGCTGGCGGGACTACTTGGGGCGTTGGCAGAGCGGGTGCGCCTGCACGACCCAGGGGGATTGGTGGAGCAGTTCACGGCCCCGGTGCAGGCCCCAGGCAGCGCCCCGCAGGCACCGGCCAGCCGCACGGCAGCGGTGGTCTGGTTGGCGGCCGCCGCGATGTTGTGGCTCTGTGCGCTCGCGGCCGTTGCGGTGCTGGCGGCGTCCGCGCTGCGCCACGGCCCGACCGACCTCGGCCGGCGGGTCGGCGTGCTCGCGGTGGTCGGGGTGGCCGCGTGGCTGTTCCGCTGGCACGCCCCAGAGACGCTGCTGCACTGCAACAACCACGGTCTTGAGGACTTGCGCGCGGTGCTAGGGCCGGGCCTTGTGGAGACCCCGCGGCTCATCTTGCGCTATGGCCCGTCGTTTTTCGGTCCGCAGGCGTGGCTCGCGGCGGCGTTGGGCGGTGGCGACGCGGCCGTTTTTGCGCTGAGCGCCCTGGTCGGCACGGCGGCGACGCTGCTGGCTACGGTCGCCGCGTGGGTGTGGACGCCGGGCCTGGGGTCGGGCCTCGTCGCTGGCTTGGCGATGGCCGTCCTGCCGCTGGCCGTGCGCGTCGGTCACGGCGAAAGCAACCTCGTCTTCGGCCAAGCGTCGATTGCGCTCATGGTCCTCGCAGCCGGCGTCCGTGTGCGGCACACGGCACCCGCGACCCCGCCGCCGCCTGGCCACGTCCGCTGGGCCACGGCAGCACTGCTGGCGGCCGCGACCTTGCTGACCGCAACCGGCCACACCTTTGGCCCAGGCTATGCGGTAGCAGTGCTTGCGTTGGTCGCCGAGGCCCTGCCGGGTCACCGCCGTGGCGTGCGGGCTTGGGCGACGGCCGCGGCATGGTTCCTGCTGCCGGTCGCGGCGTTTGCGCTGCTCTTGGGCAGCTCGGACGGCAGCAACCGCGCGCGCCTGGCCGCAGCGACCCTGGGCGAGGCTTCGCCGCTCAAGCCCTTGGCGCACCTGCTGTGGTCCGAGGCCGAGTGGACGCCGTGGGCCGCCCAGGGCCTCTTTGGGGTGGGCGCGGTGCGCTTCATGGCGGCCGGCAGTCGGGTGCGCCGCGCGAGCACCCTGCCTGCGCTGGCGCTTTTGGCGGGCCTGGCGCTGTTCATCGGCGGATCGGCGTCGGTGGCGCTGCGCTACCAGGCGCTGCTGGCACCGGTGTGGGCTGTGGTCGCTGGGGCGGCGTGGACCGCAATGCCGCAACGCCGCAGCGTGGCAGCCGAGGATGCGGAACCGGGCCCCATTCCGTGGCAGCGGTGGAAAGCGTTGGCGGTCGCGGCCCTCGCCGTCTTCGCCTTTTTGGGCGCCGCGTTGGCTGGCCCTGCCCATCGGTACACCGATCTGGAGGCGCAGGTGTACGCAGCGCTGCGGCCCGTGGTGCCGACCTTGCCCGATGGCGCGGTGGTGGTGGTGCCGGACCGACAGGGCTCACCGGATCAAGAAATCATCATCGATTTCCCAGATTTTCTCGCGAAGCACGCCGGCCGGCATGTGACCGTGCTGCACCTGGGCGAATGGCGGCGCATGCAACGTGAAGCAGTGACGGCGAGGCCGAGCGCGGTCTTCGTGTGGCGCAGTCCGCACTGCCAGGCGCGCGCCCGCGTGGTGGGCCGGTGGCCGGAGGGCAAGGACGCCGAGGGGCTACCGTTGCGCGACGTATGCCGGCCGTTGGTCGACTTGGCTTGGACACCGGGCGCCCGCGTGGTGGTCCAGGGTCGCCACCCGGCGCCGCGCGACGACCCCAGCCGCCTGCCCGACGAATACCACCAATTTGCAGGCCGCGTGGTGGTGTGGTCCTTGGTGCAACTGCCACACGGGACCGGCACGGGCGTGGACCGGTAGGCCGGGGGTCGGCAGGACCCTTCGATCCGGCTCGGCCAGCGCTGGAGCCGTGACGCGGCGCTTCAGGACGCGCGCTTGCGACCCACCCGGCAAGCAAACGAGCTCGGAGAAAGCCGAATCGATTTTCCATGGGCCCTACAACCCCTTGATCGCCTTGATGTCTTCCAGTACGGCCTTGGGGTGGCCGGCGGGGTCCCAGTTGGTCGCCGCCGGTCCGTAGTACAGGATCCACTGGGCGTTTTCGTCGAGCACCACGGTCACGCGGTCGGCGAAAAGCTGCTTGGCGGTCTTTGCGGCGCCGTAGTGCATGGCCAGTTCGCGGCCGACGTCGCTCCACAGTTCGTATTGGAACTGGTCGACCTGCTTGAACTTGGCGTTCTTGCTCGGCGTGTCGAATGAACAGCCGACGATGGTCGCGCCGGCTTTGTCGAACTCACTTTGGAGGTCGCGGAACCCGCAACCCTCGGCCGTTCAGCCACTGGTCTGGGCGACAGGGTAGAACCACAGCACGGTCCAGTGACCCAAGAGGTCTGCCTTGCTGACGGGATTGCCCGTGCTCGCCACGACTTTGCTGAACTCGGGCGCGAAATCGCCGGTGTCCTTGAGCGTTCCCGTCGTCGCCGGCTTGGGCTTGGCGACGTCGGCGGCGACCTCGACCGGTTGGGCGTCGACCGCGGTTTCGACGGTGGGTGCGTCCCCGCCCTCAGCCGACCCATCTGCGGTGACGGCCGCTGTCTCTGCGGCGCGCGCGCCATCGCCGACTGGAGCAGCCGAATCTGTGGGCGAATGGCCGGCTTGTCCATCGGCCGCCGCCGCCGAGCCAGCCGAACCGCCGTCAAAGCCGGTCGCGCACCCGGACCCCGCAGCGATGACAGCCGCCGCAAGGCCGCGCGTGAGAAAATCGTGCATCATGCCCCCCTGCCCGGCGCTGGGTGCGCCGTTGCGGCAACCGTGTAGCGCGAATCGGCGTACGGCGCCAGCGGCCGAGGCCGTGGAGTCCGCAATGATGCGCATTTTGCTGACGTTGTCCGTGGCCCTTGCGGGGCTGACCGGTCTCGCGCCGGCCCCGGGCAGCGCCGCCGAGCGTCCAAGGCCGCGCGCTCTGCTCGATTCCGGCCAGGCCATCGAAGCGGTGCGGCTGTGCGAGCGCGTGCTTTTCGGCGCGGCCAGCAGCCCGCCCGAGCTGCGCGACGAGGCGTTTGAGGCGTGGACTGACGCGCTTTTGGCGCTCGGCGACTTTCCTGAACTCGCGGTCGCGTGGCAGCGCAAGCGCGATCTCGCAGCCAAGCAGCACGGCCAGGGGTCGGCCCAGGCGGCGCTGTGCACCGCGGAACTTGCCGAGACGCTTTTCACCCTCGGCCGCGCCGACGAGGCCACGGCGCAGTGGACGCAGGCAATGGCGGCCGCGCGCGGGTTGGTGCAAGCCGGCGATCTCGGCGCGTGGGATGTCCTGGCGCGGGCCGCCGACATCGCCAAGAGCCAGGGCGAGCGGCAGGCGGTGGCCGACGTCGCGCTCGCGTCGATTCCGGCGATGCAGGGGCGGGTCGACCGCGACGACCAAGGCCAGCGCGACCGCGCCAGGCGCTTTCTGATCGCACTGGCGGGTATGCGCATCGAGATGGGTCACCCGGGCGACGCGGTTGGCATGGCGACGGCAGCCGTGCAGTTGGTCCATCCCGACCGCGCCATCAACGACCCGCAAACGGGTGAGATCGCGGCGGTGATGGGCCGGGCCTACCTGGCCAGCGGTCAACTTGAAAAGGCCCGGCAGTTCCTCGGCTACGCCATCGAGAAACTGGCGCCGGTGTACGGCGAGAACGCTGCACTGACCGCTCACCTGCACAACCGTCTTGGGTACACGCTGTTGCGACTGGGCGACCGCGCAGGGGCGCTGGACGAACTGCGCAAGGGTCGCGGGCCGACGACGGCGCTGCGGCAGAGCGTGCGCCGGTCGGCCCTGCCTGTGCGGGTCAAGCTCGAAGCCTACAATCGCGCGTTTTTTGACGACGAGTTGCTGTTCGGTCTGGTCGTCGAACGAGCGCTGGCAGGTGACGCCGCAGCCGTCCGCGAAGTGGTGACGTTGGAACTCGGGCGCAAAGGCGCATTGCTCGACGCGCTGGCGCCGCGCAAGACCATCGCCAGCGAACCGCCCCAAGCCAGCCAATTGCGCACGCTGGCGGGGCAGTTGGCCGCCCTGGACCGCCTCTTGGTCGCGGCGCCCACCCGCGAATTGCAGCAGCGCGTCTCGGCCTTGGCCGCACTGCGCGACCAACTCGAGGCGCAATTGGCCGCGCGCCAGGACACCGGTGCATCGGGCCCGCGCGACCTGGCGCAGTTGTGCGCGGAACTGCCGGCCGACGCGGCGCTGGTGGACTACATCCACTACGTGCGGACCGATTCAAGGCCGGGAGGCTACACGCTGACCGGCAAGTTTGTCGCGTTGGCGGTGTCGCCGGTGGGCTGCGTTGCCCGCGTCGTCGACCTGGGCGAGGCGTTGCCGATCGGGCAGCAAGTGCAGGCCTTTCGCGCGGTGCTGCACCAGTCAGCCCGCGGCCGCGGCGCCGTGGCGTTGGGCGACGATCCGACCGCGCCGGCCGCCGACTGGGCGCCAGCTGCCCGTGCGCTGTACGATCGCCTGCTGGCGCCCGTCGCCGCCACGGTCGGCCGCGCCAAGGTGCTGGTGGTGTCCCCCGACGACGCACTGCACTTCCTGCCTTTCGCGGCGCTGGTGGCCGACGACGGTCAGCTGATCGGCGAGCGCCATGACCTGGCCCTGGTCGACTCGCCGCGCGTGCACCGCCGACCGCCCTCCGCGACGGGACCGCGATCGGCGCTCATCTTGGGCAACCCTGCGTTCTCGATGGCTCCTGCGTCTCCGGTCCGGACCGCCGCGGCGTGGCGCGGTGCAGACGCCACGTGCCGCGCGGCGCTGTCGCAGGCGTGGCCTGCCCTGCCCGGCACCCAGGTCGAGAGCGACCTCACCGCCCAGGTGGTGCAGGCCGCCGGCGGCGTCGTGGTTCGCAAGCAGGCCGGCGAGGCGCGCGAGAAGGCCTTTCGCGAACTGGCGCCCAGGCACACCTGGCTCGCCATCGCCACCCACGGCTACTTCGCCCCTGCGGCGTGTGCCAAAGACGGCGACGGGCAACGGCGCGACCCGCTTCTGCTGTCAGGCCTGGTGCTGGCCGGCGCCAACGACGAGCGCGCCGACCCGGCGGATGATGGCTGGCTGTCGGCGGCAGAATTGGCGGCCCTTGACCTGTCGCGGGTGCAGTTGGCCGTGCTGTCCGCGTGCGAAACGGGCCTGGGCGACGCGCAACAGGCCATCGGCGACGGCGTGTTCGGCCTGCGGCGTGCGCTGGCGTTGGCCGGCGTGCACGGTGCGCTGATGAGCCTGTGGCAGGTCGCCGACCGCGAAACGGCCGACCTCATGGGCCACTTCTGGCGGGACCTGGCGGGGTGCAAAGGGCCGACCTGTCAGCCGTACCGAGTGCTGGCCCGGGCGCAGGCTGCGATGCGCGCGCAACTGACCAAGGCCGGTCGGCCGGCGCACCCCTACTACTGGGCGGGGTTCGTGTACGGCGGGGGACTGTAGGCGCGCATCGCCAAGCCATGGCTGATGCGACGCCCAACTGCGTGCTGGCGCGGCGCGGCGGTCTGGGGCACAGTCGCGCGACACCCAAGCGAAAAGAGGCAGCTGGTCGTTGCCAAACCGACGCCCGTGCCTTCCTTGCCAAGCCATCGCGACCCCAAGGGACTGGAAAATAATAAGTCGATCACTCTCACATCAGGGCGGAGCCGCGAGTCGGACCTTTGGTCCGCGAGCTGGCGACCCACGGAGCAAGCAAACGGGCCCAAGAAATGATTGAGTAAATCATTTCCGGGCCCCAAGGGGGTGTGGCCACATCGCGTTCGTTGCGAGGTCGGAGAGCCTACAGGCTAATCGCGAGCGCGCCCGGAGCGACCGGTTCGCAAAGCCCGGCCACTTCTTGCCTGAACGCTGACTCGGCGGCCTGGAGGAACCGGTGCCTTGCGGGCCCTACGGCGCTGCCATCCCCGAGATCTTCGCCCCTGCGGTCTCGAACGTCAGCGCGATCGAGTAGGCGTCTTTGGCACCGCCGTTTAGCGCCACGTCTTTTTTGAGCAGCATCGGCAGCAGTGACTTGACCTGCGCCTTGCCGCCCACCTGGGCAAACGCCTCATCGGGCGCGGCGTCGATCGCAGCGTTCAGGTCGCTGTCGCTGATTGCGCCACAGAGCAGCCCCGACTTCGTGGTCTGCCAAACCGTCGCGGACTGCACCGAACCGGAAAGGCTGACCTTGGACACCTGGATGACCAGCGGGGCCTTGCCCAGCGCAAGGACAAGCGGAAACTGCGGCGCGCTGGCCGTGAGCTTGAGGTTGGTGACTTTGGCGTTGCTGAAGCTGACTTGCGGTGGGCAAGCCGGCGGGGTGCAGCCAGACGTGGTGTCGAAACTGCTCTCGGCGACCTGGAACGTGCAGTTGGGCCCAGTGAAATCACATCCGCTGTCGGCGGGGTCAGGACTGCCGGAGTACAGACCAATGGTGAAGGCGGTGCCATTGGTCTTCCAGGCTTTGGGGTCGAAGAGCACGACCAGGTCGCCGGAAGCCACCGAGCTGCCCAAGTCGCTGCCGATGAACGAGCCCAGCGCGGACATGGCGTTGTCGGGCTTGCCGTCGCCGGTCAGGTCGCAGCCGGTGCTCGCGCTGCCGATCGCCAAATTGGTGATGTGCTGCACGCCGCTGCCTTTGCCGTCGGTGCCCCAGGCACCCGTCGCGGCGCCGCCCACACATAGGCCGGGAGGCCCCGCGCTTTCGTCGCAGGTCTTTCCGGCTGGGCATGGGCCGCCGCACGGCGCGTAGCACTTGTTGGTCGCAGGGTTGCACTTGGTGCCCGCGGCGCACGCGCCACCGCAAGGTACCGGCGGCTTGGTGTCGGCGTCGGCTTTGGCGTCGACCTGCGCGCCGCTGTCGGCGGGCAGGCCGGAATCCGGCAAAGGCTTTGCGTCTAGCGGAGGACCCACCTCGACCGTGGCAACGTCGCCACTGCCGCCTGGGCTGTCGGCGACCGCGTCGGGCTTGGCCGCAGCGTCGCTACCGCCCGCCGCGTCAACACCGCGCGATGCGTCAGCACTGCCAGCCGCGTCGGAGCCCCCGATCGGCTTGCAGCCGACCTGGCCTCCTGCTCCGCTGCATGCTGTGCCAGGTGGGCAGATTTGCACGGTGGTCCACGTGGTGCCGTCGCACTGGATGTGTGCGCTGACGCCGTTGTCGAGGCCGCAGCTGGGACCAGCGAGGGCCGGCGAGCAGGTGCTGCCGCTGACGATCGCGGGTACGCTGCCTCCGCCACCACCACCGCCGCCGATGCAACTGGCCAGCGCACAGGCCAAAGCAGCCCAACCGGTGCCACCCGCCCACGCCCACCGCGCCAACGCCTTGTCTGAACCGCGCATGACCTACCCCCGAACGGCGCACGCCCGCCGCTCTCGGGCGCAAGCTACCGCTGCCTGCGGTGTCCGGCAAGCCCTTCCTGACAGCGGGTGCCGCAGAGCCTCTCGCTTTTTTTGGAGTGCACGCGGCGTGCGGGGCAAGCGTACGACGCGCTGCCGATTCGCGCGACTGCGCCGGCCGGCAGGCGCACAAGGCAGCCAACTGCCGCGTTTGCCGCAAATGACGCCAGACTGGTATCTTTGTTGGCCTGCGGCCGGTGCCGCCGAACAGCTCGCCATGGCGCAAGCCCATCCCCAATCGCCGCGGCCCGACGTGCAGCCACCGCGCCGACCGCCCGTCAAGACCCGGCCACCGCGGGCGCTGCAAGTTGTCCGCGGCCGCCCGCCGTTTTCGCCCTCAGCCGAAATCGACTGGACCGCCTGGTATTTGCTGGACGAGGACGACATGGGCCAGAGCCTGAGCCAAAGTGATTTTGTTTTCGAGTTCGTGCCCTTGCTGCGTGCTTGGCTGGCGGACTGCGGCGCGCAGGCCTATGTGGCCGGGGACGTGTACGTGGCGTGGGTTCCTGAACATCCGCTGGTGCGGGTGTCGCCGGATGCCGCCGTGTTCGACGCCGTGCCAGACCCGCAGCCGGCTTCCTTCCAACTGTGGCTGCCCGGCCACAAAGCGCCGCGGTTCGCGTTGGAGTACGTGTCCGACGACTGGAAGAAAGACTACGACGAGGCGCCACAGAAGTACGCCCAGCTCGGTTGCCGCGAACTGGTGATTTTCGATGCCGAACCGGGTGACCGCGCCGGCCGACACGCGCTGCAGGTGTTCCGCCGCACGGGCGACGGCGCATTCGTGCGCCAACACGCCGGTCCGGGCCCCGTATGGAGCGTCGAGCTGGGCGCGTGGCTGGTCGTGCGCGGCGGCCACTTGCGACTGTCGCGCGACCAGGCCGGGCACGAATTGGTGCCAACGGTCGCGGAGCGGGCCGAGTTGGAGCGCAGTGAGAAGCTGCGGGAGCGGGCAGACAAGGAGCATGAGCGGGCAGAGAAGGAGCGCGAGCGGGCAGAGAAGGAGCGCGAGCGGGCAGAGAAGGAGCGCGAGCGGGCAGAGAAGGAGCACGCGCTGGCATATGCTGAGCAGGAGCGGGCGGAAAAGGAAAGCGCACTGGCCGAGCTGGCACGCCTCAGGGCGCTGATGGGTGGCGCAGCGTAGGCGGTGCCCTCCAGACGTCCGCGGTCGCAGATCGAGTCAGGCGGTGCCGCGATTGGGTCAAAGCAGGCGACTTGGAGACCGTCGGACCATCTTCCGACGGGCTCCTGGCTCCAAGACCTCACGCCCAGCCCATCAACCGTTCGGCAAAGCCAAGCAGGTCCGCCTCGGTCGCCTGCCACACGCCGTCGGCGTCTTGCAGCAGCGGCAGCAGGCGCGCGGGCTCGAGGTCGAACACGTACAGGTGCCGGAACCTGTGGCGGAAACCTAGGTAGGCATCCAGGTCGCGGATGCGCTCCGGCGCGAGCACCGCGGGCCGCAGCCCCGGAAGTTCGAGGGCCGACGCCTCAAGGAGTTCGCGGTGCCAGCCCGACCCAGTCGGGTCGGCGTCGAATGCGCGCGCGACGTGCTCCAGCACCTTTTCGACGCCTGAGTAGAAGCTGTCCAGCAGCGCCGCGGCACCGTAGATTTCGAGCGTTCGCGGCGCTGGCGCCGCAATTGCCTCGGCTGCGGAGCGCATTTCTTGCACGCACCGGGTGACGCGAGCGCACTCAGCCCGGATCTCCGCCGCCAGCAAGACCAACCGGCCGTCCGATAGCCGCGTCATCTCCCCTCCATCGCACGCTCAGGCCAGCGGCGACCGCTTCGGACGGCCCTCGACAGCCACTGTTCAGGCAGTTCTTCGCCGCGCTGCAGGTCCACCTGTGTGCGGCGCAGGCCATCGTGCCGCAACCGGTCCTGCCACCAACGCTCAGCTTGGAGCGCGGCGGTGGCGTCGAGGCCGGACACCACCAGGTCCAGGTCACTGTCGGCGCGCGCCGTGCCCGCAGCGACGCTGCCGATGAGCCACAGGGTCGCGCTGGGGAATGCGTCAAGGAAAGCAGCCGCACCTGACACAACGCATTGCGCGAGGGCCTGCGCGTGCACCTGCGCGCTTGCACGCTCGGCCTCGCGGCGGGCGCGCCACGTTGCAGCAAACGCACTGTCGTCCGTGGGGATAGGTGCAGTCATCGGCGCTTGGTCGGCACGGCGACCCGCGTCGCCTGCAACTGCAGCATAGCCCAGGCCCGGCGACCTCACCACCGCGCCAGTCTAGGTTGACCGGGCCAGCTACCACGCGCGCAGCAAGGCACTGGGGGCGAGGCACCGGGGCTCGGTTCCGGCCCTCGCTGGACGCGGTCATCAAGAGGCTCTGGTCCAGGACCAGGGTCGCGGGCCCCAACTTGGCACCCCTGTGCCTGTCTCTGTGCCCTGTCCCTGTGCCTGTCTCTGTGCCTGTGCCTGTCTCTGTGCCTGTGCCTGTCTCTGTGCCTGTCCCTGTGCCTGTCCCTGTGCCTGTCCCTGTGCCTGTCCCTGTGCCTGTCCCTGTGCCTGTCCCTGTGCCTGTCCCTGTGCCTGTCCCTG
>Ga0194120_10005299_pt1 | contig 19127 bp, 12 predicted proteins | sample TA2MahCa65mmetaG_FD_148642 | JGI IMG/M metagenome (GOLD analysis project Ga0194120, IMG submission 148642) | Freshwater microbial communities from Lake Tanganyika, Tanzania - TA2015019 Mahale Deep Cast 65m | ecosystem: Environmental > Aquatic > Freshwater > Lake | place: Tanzania: Lake...
GCTGCCGCGCCACGCCTTCAGCTCGACCGCGTTCGCATCGGCGCTCAGGCGATGCAGCACGCCGCGCAGGTCCGCCTGACCGAACAGCTTGCGCTCCCCCGCCGCCGCCAGCCGGTCGCCGACGCGCACTCCGGCCGCTTCCGCAGCACCGCCCGCGACCACCTTCGTGACGCGCAGGCCGTCGTCGCGATCGACGACGAGCCCGATGTTCTCCGGCAGCGGCCACGGCTGCAGGTCGCGGCGCTTGTCGAACGTGCCCGCGTCGAGCGCGGGCTGGCGCAGCACCTCGTTCACTTGGTGGCAGTGCAGGCAGCCATCCTTCTTGAGCGACTGCGCCCCGCGCTTTTCCCACGCAGCAAACCCCGGCAGCGAGAGCGGCGTCGGCGCCTTGCCCTCGAGCGCGGGCGCGGGCCCGTCGACGTCCCACGCGTCGCGCCGCGGATCGTAGTGGTGGTCGAGCACGCGGCGCAGCGTGCTCGCGAAGGCCTCCGGCGAGATGCGCGTCGTGTCGGCGACGTGGTCCTTGCCGCCGAAGATCGAGTAGATGCGTCCCTCGGGCGAGAGGATCCAGCCCCACCACGACAGATCGAGATCTTGCCAGCCTGCCACGGGGAAAAGCCGCAGGTCGAGGTCGCTCGCGCTCGTGATGCGCACGGTGACGAACTGCGCGAGCACGTCTTCGAGGCCGTCGTCGCCTTCGAGCACCGCGGCGTCGAAGCCCGCGCACTGCTTGCACGGCAGGCAGCGCAGCGTCACGAGCAGTGGCCGGTCGCTCGCGCGCGCCTCGGCGAGTGCCGCGCGCACGTCGCCGCGCCACTGCACCTCCTTCGCGGGCGACGGCACCTGCGCGCGCGAAGGCCCGAGGATCTCGGCCCACGGCTTCCCCTCACCTTGGAAGAAGAGCGGGGCGAGCGCGGCGACAAGCGAGAGCGTCATGTGCATGAAAGTGGACTCCGCGGAGTGGTCGTGGACTCTATCGAGCGAAGCTGCGCCTTTCTCGCGGGGTGTGTTTGTCCTAGGCTCGCCGTGATGGCGCCGCACGCCCGCGAGCCCGAAATCACGGTCATCGTGCCGTTTCACGACAAGCCCGAGCAACTCGAGCGCTGCCTCGTGGCGCTGCGTGCGTCGAGCGAGCCGTTCGAGCTCGTCGCGGTCGACGACGCGAGCCGTGGAGCGCGCGCGGGCGAGCTTGCGCGAGCTCACGCCGACCGCGTGATCCGGCTCGAGCTCAACAGCGGTCCCGCCGCGGCGCGCAACGCCGGTGCGCGTCACGCGCGCGGCGCGCTGCTCGTGTTCATCGACGCCGACGTGGTCGTGGAGCCCGACACGCTCGCGCGCATGCGCCGCGAGCTCGCGGCCGAGCCCGGCGCCGCCGCGCTCTTCGGCTCCTACGACGACGATCCCTCCGAGCGCAGCACGGTGTCGTACTACCGCAACCTGCTGCACCACCACGTGCACCACACCGGCCCGCGCGAGGCGAGCACATTTTGGGCCGGCTGCGGCGCGATTCGCAAGGTCGACTTCGACGCCGTGCAGGGCTTCGACGAGGGCTACCGCGTGCCGTCGATCGAGGACATCGAGCTGGGCATGCGGCTCGTGGCGTCGGGGCGGCGCGTGCTGCTCGTCCCTTCGGTGCGCTGCAAGCACCTGAAGCGCTGGGGCCTCGTCGACATGGTGCAGGTCGACGTCACGCGCCGCGCGATCCCGTGGGCCAAGCTGTTGATCGACCGACCGGGCACGGGAGGCGACCTCAACCTCGCGTGGAAGCAACAGCTGTGCGTCGCGCTCGTGGCGCTCGCGACGCTCGCGGTGCCGACCGCGCTCGCGCTCGCGCCGCTGCGATCCATCTGGGCGCCCCTATGGCTGCCCCTCGCGCTGCTCACGCCGGTGCTCGCGATCAATCGTTCGCTCTACGCGCTGTTTCTCGAGCGGCGCGGCCTGCTGTTCGCGCTCGCGGGTTTTTGGCTCCACCAACTGTACTTCTTCTACGGCGGGCTCGCCTACGCATGGGTGAGGGTCACGCATCGACGGAGAAGCGCGTGACGCGGCTCGCTTGGACACTCGTGGTCCTGCTCGCGGCTTGCGAAAAAGCGCCCGTGCAGGAGCCGGAGCGCGCGCCCGAACGCGATCCCCAGGATGTGGCGCGCCGCGACGTGCACGACGCGTTCGTCGCCGCGCGTGCGGCGTTCCATCACGCGAGCGACGGCGGTGGGCGCGCGTGGCTCGAGCTCGCCGCGGGCGACGATGGCTCGGTGGTCGCGGGCGCGAGCCGCGGTTGGACGCTCGTGTACGAGGCCGGACCGCTCGGAATCGCGAACGGCGGCGCGCTGTACTTCCAAGTCTCGCCGTTCTTCGAGTGGAGCACGCCGCAGCTCGAGCGCGAGAGCGCCAGCGGCTTCACGCGCGTGACGACGAGCGCGTCGGGTGTCGATCTCGCCGTGCGCACGCTCGACCAGCAACTGCTCGGCATCGGCATCGAGGGCCGCGAGCTGCGCGGCGGCGAGCGAATCGAGATCGTGTACGGCGCTGGCTCGTCCGGCGCGCGCAGCGATCCCTACGCGGAAGCGGCATCGCGTTTCTGGTTCGCGGTCGATGGCGACGGCGATGGCACGCGCAAGCTGCTCGTCGACTCGCCGAGCGTCGAGGTGAAGCCGGGCGCCCCCGCGATGCTCGTCGCGACTCTCACGTCGACGGCGCGCGCGGGCGAGAGCGTGCGACTGTGCGTGGCCGTGCTCGATGCGCGCGCCAACGCCGTCGCGGACTGCGCGACGGAGCTCGAGCTGCTCGATGTGCCCGCGGGACTCGAGCTGCCCTCGCGCGTCGCGCTGCGCAGCGAGGATCGCGGCCGCATCACGGTCGAGGGTCGCGTGCTCTCCGACGGCGCCTATCGCCTCGGCGTGCGGGCGGTCGTCGGTGAACGCACGCTGGAGGCGCGCTCGAATCCGCTGCACGCGAGCAGCGGGCCGCGCATCTGGTGGGGCGACCTCCACGGCCACAGCTCGCTCTCCGACGGCAGCGGCACGCCGCAAGCGTGGTTCGATTACGCGCGCAACGTCGCCGCGCTCGACCTCGCGGCCCTCACCGATCACGACCACTGGGGACTGCTGTTCCTCGATGAGCACCCAGAGCTCTGGCAGCACCTCGTCGGGGTCGCGCGCGCGGCGAACGAGCCGGGCCGCTTCCTCGCGCTGCCGGGCTACGAGTGGACGAGCTGGCTCGTCGGACATCGCCATGTGTTGCACTTCGGCGACGAAGCGCCGCTGTGCTCGTCGATGGACGAGCGCTTCGACACGCCAGAGGAGCTGCGCGAGGCGCTGCGGCCGCTGGGATCGCTCTCGATCCCCCACCATCCCGCCGGAGGGCCGATGGCGACGGACTGGCGCGTCGCGCCCGACCCGCAGGTCGAGCCGGTGGTCGAGATCTGCTCGGCGCACGGTTCGAGCGAGGCGCTCGACAGTCCGCGCGTGCTGCACTCGCCGCGCCCGGGCCACTTCGCGCGCGACGCGCTCTCGCGCGGCTACAAGCTGGGCTTCATCGGTTCGGGCGACGGCCACGATGGCCACGCCGGGCTCGCTTGGAGGGGGCCGCACTATCCCACCGGCGGGCTCGTCGCGGTGCTCTCGGACGAGCTCACGCGCGAAGCGGTGCTCGATGCGTTTCGCCGTCGCCGCGTCTACGCGACCAGCGGCCCGCGCATCCTGCTGCGCTTCGCGCTCGGGCGCGCGCGCATGGGCGAGACGCTCGCGGCCGCGGATGCACAAGCCGACACGCCGCTCTTCGTGCAGGTGATCGCGGCCTCGCCGCTCGAGACGATCGAAGTGATCGCCGGTGACGAGATCGTCGCGCTCTCCTGTCGCAACGAGCTCGAGTACAGCGCGAGCGCGTCGCTCGGCCCTCTGCAAGCCGGCGAGTTCGTGTACGTGCGCGTGCTCCAACTCGACGGCGGCATGGCCTGGTCGAGCCCGATCTTCATCGAGTGACGCGCTCCGCTCAGGCGGACTTCGCGTGCGAGTGCGGCGGGTCTTCCGAGCACACCTGATCGCGTCCGGCCGCCTTCGCCACGTAGACGCGACGATCCGCGACCCGCAGCAGGTCGTCGACCGAGTCGGCGCCTTCCTCGCGCTGCGCAACTCCGGCCGAGATCGTCACCGGTCGACCGTAGCCGAAGCCGATCACGTGGTGCGCGACGGCGCGCCGCATGCGCTCGGCCGTGGCGGTTGCATGTTCGAGGTTCGCGCCCGGGCAGATCACGAGGAACTCCTCGCCGCCGAGTCGGCAGACGGTGTCCTCGCGGCGCACGATGCCGCGCAGCACATTGGCCGTCTCGCGCAGCACGAGATCGCCCATGCCGTGTCCGTGCTCGTCGTTCACGAGCTTGAAGTGGTCGATGTCGATCATCACGACGGAGAGCGCGGTGTCGTTCGCGAGCCCGATCGAGAGGTCCTCCTCGAGACGCCGCAGCGCGAAGCGCCGGTTCGGCAACCGCGTGAGCACGTCGGTCATCGCGGCCGCTTCGAGCTTGCGATTGAGCACGGACATGTCGGCGACTTGCTGCGCCTGAATGCGGCGGTCGGCCTCGACTTGCTCGCGCAGCTCGATCGTGCGCTGACCAGCGCCGACGCGCGCGAGCAGCAGGCGCGATTCGAACGGCTTGAGGAAGTACTCGTCCGCGCCCGCATCGAAGGCCTCGACCGCACGGCTCTCGCGATCGCGCCCCGTGAGAACGATCAGGTACATGCCGCGGCACTCCTCCGTGCTGCGCAGCGTGCGGCACAGCTCGAGGCCGTCCATGTCCGGCATCATCCAGTCGGTGATCACCATCTGCGGCGCGTGCTCGAGCGCCGCGAGCAGCGCCTCGCGTCCCGTGGTCGCGCGGATCACCTCGTGACCCGCGCGCGAGAGGTGCAGCGCGATCAGGCGCAGCGAGACGGGGTCGTCATCGACGGCGAGGATGCGCAGTCCGCTGCGGGCCTTGGCGCTCGCTGGCGTGGCGGTGCAGGTCGGCGCGCTTTCGAGCTCGGCCGTCGGCACGAGTCCCGGCGCGGGCTCGCGCGCCGCGGCAGGAAGCTGCAGCGTGCGGCTCCAGTCGAGCCAGTCGGCGCGACAGCGGGCGATCACCGCTCCCAGACGCGCCGCATCGAGGTCGAGCCCCTCGGGGAGCTCGCCGGTTGCCTCATCGGTTGCAATGTGCGGCGCGAGCGTGAGCGCCTGACGCAGCAAGCGCGCGAGACGCTGCGCCTCCGGCGAGGGCGCGACCTCGGGCTCGCGCGCGTCCGCGGACGCGAGGGCGTGCGCGAACGACTCGGGCAGACCCCACTCCGAGATCAGCGCGCAGCCGAGCTGCACGTGGTCGATGTCGAGCAGCTCGCGCTCCGCGAGCAGGAGCGATTCTCCCTGCACGTTCGCTCGACGCAGGACTTCCGAGTAGCGCTCGGGGTGAATGCTCGCGAACGCGAGCGAGCCGATGTCCGAGAGCAGGCCGCACGTGAAGGCGTCGGTGGGCGTCACGCCGCGCGCCTCTTCCGCGAGCGCCTGCGCCGCGACGGCCACGGCGAGCGAGTGCGCCCAGTAGCGCTCGTAGTCGAAGCTGCGGCACTCGCCACTGCGCGTGCCGGAGACGAGCGAGAAGCCGAGCGCCACGTTGCGCACCGAGCGCACGCCGAGGCGCATCGCGGCCTGCGACACGCTGGTGATCGGCTGCGACGGCGAGGAAACGGCGCTGTTGGCGATGCGCAGGATGCGACCGGTGAGCGCCGGATCCGTCTGGATCACGCGCGTCACGTCGCCCATCGAGTAGTCCTCGCCGCGCGTGAGCTCGAGGATCGCGAGTCCCACGCCGGTCGGCGAAGGCAGGTTTCCGGCGAGCTTGAGCTCCTCGATCGGCTTGCTGGCGCGCTCCTTGCCGTTCATGCCGCCCTCCGCAGTTGGGTGTGCGCCTCGCGCACGGCGGCGAGCGCGCGCGAGAGCTCGCGCACGCGAACGGCCGCGTCCCGCACTTCCCCGTCGCGTGCGCTCGCCTCGAGATCCAGGCAGATGCGCGCGACGCGCAAGGCCCCGACGTTCGTGCTCGAGGAGCGCAGGGTGTGCGCCGTGCGAGCGAGCCCGAGCCCATCGCCGCGCGCGAGCGCGTCCTCGAGGTTCGCGACGCGGCGCGTGGAATCTTGCAGGAAGAGCTTGAGCAGCTCGTCCGCCAGTCCGGGTTCGTCGACGCCGCCGAGTTCGCGCAGCGCGGCGAGCACGGACAGGTCGAGCACAGGGTCAGCTTGCGGTTCGCTCATGGGGACGCGCATGGGTCACGCGAAACGGCGCGATCCCAGGCGCAAAGGAAATCGGAACTTCCAAGCCGCGGGCTGATGGACGAAGCGGCAAAAATCGTCGGCCTCGGACGAGGAAGGAAATTCCATTCGGGCGAGGGGGTGCGCCCGCGCCCGCCGCTAGCCGGGATAGAGCGGCAGCTCGCCGGGCGCCGGAGCGGGCGGCGGCGGAATCGGCGGCAGCTCCAGAGCGAACACCTCGCACAGGTGCTTCACCACCAGCACCTCGAACAGCAGCCGCGTCGGAGGCAGCTCGACGAAGTCGCGCACGTTTGCCATGACGGTCGCGTCGAGCCCGCACGGGCGGAACTGCGCGTACTCACCGAGGTCGACGTCGAGGTTGAGCGCCAGACCGTGCCATGTGACCCAGCGCCGCACGCTCACGCCGATCGAGCACACCTTGCGCTCGCCGATCCAGACTCCCGTGAGGCCGGGCCGCCGCGTGCCCACCACGTCGAACTCGCAGAGCACGCGCAGCACCACCTCCTCGAGGTCGCGCAGGTAGCGATGCAGGTCGCGCCGCCCTTCCCTTAGCAGCAGGATCGGATACGCCACGAGCTGACCCGGCCCGTGGTAGGTGGCTTCTCCGCCGCGCTCGACCTCGAAGATCGGCAGGCGCGCCTGCGACACGTCCCCGCGCTGCGTTCCGCGGCCGAGCGTGATCACCGGCTCGTGCTCGACGAGCAGCAGCACATCGCCGATCTCCCCGCGCAGCCGCTGCTCCACGAGCGCGCGCTGCAGCTCGTGCACTTCGCCAAACCCCGTGCGCGGCAGGCGCCGAACCTCGAGCACCCCTTCCGGGTAGCGCTTGTCGCTCGCTTGGTGCTCCATCGCGATCGGCGGAGTGTAGCGTGGACGCCATGCAGTACCGCCGCCTCGGCCGCTCCGGCCTCCAGATCAGCGCCCTCTCGCTGGGCTCGTGGGTGACCTTCAAGAACCAGCTCGACACGCGCGCGGCGGCGGGCCTGATGAAACAGGCCTTCGACGCGGGCGTGAACTTCTTCGACAACGCCGAGCAATACGCCGCGGGCGAGTCCGAGCGCATCATGGGCGAGGCGCTGCGCGCGCTCGGCCTGCGGCGCGACTGCTTCACGGTCTCGTCCAAGGTGTTCTGGGGCGGCGCGCTCCCCACCCAGCGCGGCCTCTCGCGCAAGCACATCCGCGACGCCGCCGACGCCGCGCTCGCGCGCCTGCAGGTCGACTACCTCGATCTCTTCTTCTGCCACCGCCCCGACCTCGACACGCCGATCGAGGAGACCGTGCGCGCCATGGGCGACCTCGTGCGGCAAGGAAAAGTCCTCTACTGGGGCACCTCCGAGTGGGAGGCCGACCAGATCGCGGAGGCGGCGGGGATCGCGCGCGCGCTGGGCATCGATCCTCCGACCATGGAGCAGCCCCAGTACAACCTGTTCGTGCGCCACAAGGTCGAGCGCGAGCTCGTGCGGCTGTACGACGCGCTCGGACTCGGCACGACGATCTGGTCGCCGCTCGCCTCGGGCATCCTCAGCGGAAAGTACGCCAACGGCGTTCCGTCTGGCTCGCGCATGACGCTGCCCGAGTACGCGTGGCTGCGGAAGCGGCTGGAGAGCCCCTCGGGGCGCGCTCAGGTCGAGCAAGCCGCGGCGCTGTCGCGCATCGCGGCCGAGCTCGGCGCGACGCCCGCCCAGCTCGCAATCGCTTGGTGCCTGCGAAATCCGCGCGTCAGCACGGTGATTCTGGGCGCGAGCAACTCATCCCAGTTGGCGGAGAACCTCGCCGCGCTCGCGCTGCTCCCCCGCCTGTGCCCCGCAATCCTCGAACGCATCGAGGGGATCGTGGGCAACGCCCCGACGAGCGCCGAGCGCTTCTAGTCCTCGGCGCGCGCGGGCGCAGCCGCAGGCAAATCGCTCAGCGCTTGGGCTGGAAGATGTGCACGGCCATGCCGTGGACGCTCTCGGCGGCTTCCATCAGCGCTTCGGGGAGCGTCGGGTGCGCGTGGATCGTGCGCGCGATGTCCTCGGCGGTCGCGCCGAGCTCGATCGCAAGCGCGGCCTCGGCGATGAGCTCGGTGACTTCGGGACCGACCATGTGAACGCCGAGCAGCTCGTCGGTCTTCGCGTCGGCGATCACCTTCACGAAGCCCTCGGTCTCCATCAGGCTCATCGCGCGGCCCGAGGCGGCGAAGGGGAACGTGCCGACCTTGATGGCGACGCCCTTGGCCGCGAGCTCGGCCTCCTGCGCGCCCACCGACGCCATCTCGGGGGCCGTGAAGATCACCGCGGGCACGCAGCGCGCGTCGTACGCTTCCTTCTGACCGGCGATCACGGCCGCCGCGACGAGCCCTTCCTTGCTGCCCTTGTGCGCGAGCATCGGCTGTCCTGCGATGTCGCCGATGGCGTAGATGTTCGCGACCTTGGTGCGCATCTGGCGGTCGACCGGCAAGAACCCCTTGGCGTCGAGGGCCAGCCCGACCCGCTCGAGTCCCAGCCCTTCGCTGTAGGGCTTGCGACCGACCATCGAGGCGATCTGGTCGCACACGACGACCTGCTCGCCGGTCGCGGTCTTGACCTTGACGTGCAGTTCGCTGCCCTTGCGTTCGTAGCTTTGGGCGAGCGTCTCGACCAACAGCTTCATGCCGAGCTTCTTCATCGAGCGCTCGACCACCTTGACGCAGTCGCGGTCCTGCCCGGGGAGCGCGCCGCTCGTGGCTTCGAGCACCGTCACCGCGCTGCCGAGCTTGGCGTACATCATGCCCAGCTCGAGCCCGATGTAGCCGCCGCCGATCACGACGAGGCGCCCAGGAATCGACTTGGGGGCGAGCGCGCCGGTCGAGCTCCACACGTCCTGCTCGTCGAACGCAAAGCCGCTGATCGCGATCGGCACGGAGCCGGTGGCGATGACGATGTCGTCGCACGAAAGCGTCCTTGGACCATCCGCGGTGGCGACGGCGACCGTGTTGCGGTCGACGATCGAACCCTTGCCCATCACGAGCTCGACCTTGTGGTTGCGGAGCAGGCTGCCGACGCCGCCGGTCAGCTTGCCGACGATGCCCTGCTTCCACTCGACGAGCTTGCCGATGTCGAGGCGCACGTTGTCGGCCGTGATGCCCATGGCCGAGGCGTGGGCGATGCGCTCCTTGAGCGAACCCGCGGCGATCAGGGCCTTCGACGGAATGCAGCCGACGTTCAGGCAGGTGCCGCCGACGTAGGACTTCTCGACGACCGTGACCTTCTGTCCGAGCGCGGCGAGACGGATGGCGCAGACGTAACCGGCGGGACCGGCACCGAGGACGACGACCGTGCGGGGGTTGGCCATGGCGGAAGATCTTTCTCTGAGCGTGGTGCGGCGCGAGCGTCGAGTCTCGGCGCGGCGCGAGGGGCGAACACTATAGGCAAGCGGGCGCGAATCCGTCTCCTGCGAAGGCGACAGCGAGCCCGCGGCCGATGTACGCTCCCTCGCACCAAGCACATGGCGCAAGCAACGCTCACCCACTGCCCGACCTGCGGCGTCAAGCTGCACCGCACGGACCTGTCGCTGTGCGCCTATTGCGCCGCTCCGTTGCGCATCGGGGCCGCGAGCGCGCCGCCCGACGACGAGACGCAGCGCCTGCTCGCCAAGCTCCAAGTTCATCCCGCCTATGCCACCGCGCTCTCGTGGTCGCCGATCGAGCCCGCGGTCGAGGCCAAGGCGGGCCGCCTGCAGTTGTGGGGCTGGGTGCTCGTCGCGCTCGCGCTCGCCTTCTGCGTCGGCGCGGCCTTCATGGACCGCGGTGGCTACATCGGCCGCTGGCCCGTGCTCGTGGCGGTGTTCCTCTGCGCGTTCGCGATCTTCCTGCTCGCCGGTGCGGTCACGATCCGCGGCAACGCCCGCAACGCGCCCATGCTGCGCCGCCCCGCGCGCGTGCTCGACCGCCGCAGCCGCACGGGACTCTCCGACAAGGTCGGTTCGACGACCTACTACTTCCAACTGCGCTTCGCCGACGGCAGCGAAGGCGAATTCCGCTTGCAAGGGCGCGGCACGATGTACGAACCGCCCACGATCGGCGCGTCCGGCCTCGCCTACACGCGCGGCGACACACTGCTCGAATTCAAGCGCTTCTAGCCGTCGAGGAGCGGCGTGAACTCGACGATGCGCTCGCCCTCGCAGCGCACGTCGGCGAGCAGCAGCTCGCCGGAGCGATCGAGGCGCTTGAAGAGCGGCTTGGCGTCGCGCTCGAACAGCGTGCGCGCCGCGACGCCGCTCGCATCACAGCACTCGAGCAGGGCGCGGCCCTTGAGCAGCCGCGGCCGACCGAGGATGCGAGCGCCCCGCGGCGGCAGGGGCGTCGAGCGTCGCTCCAGCGCCACGAACGAGTAGGGCAGCGCGCGCAGGTCGATGCCGAGCTCGTCGGAGAAGCGGCGCCAGAACGAGCTGGTGAACGCCTCGGCGGGCGGGCGCGCGAAGAAATGGCACCAGTCCTGCTCGCGTCCCTGTGCGAGCAAGCCGCACGACGCCGCATGCGTGCAGGGCGCGAGGACGTCGAACACTCCCTTCAGCCGCTCGCGCACGGCACCGAGCGCGCGCGAGACGGGGCGACTCCCGGCTTCGACGAGAATCACGGTGCGGGCGCGCGCCGCGAGAGCGAGCAACTCGTCGAGGGCCTGCGGCGCGAGCTCTCCGACGACGTGACTCGCGAGCAGGACGTCGATCGGCTCGTCGGCCAAGGGCGCGTGCAAGGTCAGCGCGAGCTGCGGGTCGTTCGCCGCGAGCGCGTCGCGCGCAAACCACGTCGCCTGCTTCGAGCGGTCGCACAGATGCACGTGCTTCACGCCCGCGACGCTCGCGACAAAGCGCCGCGCCGCGATGCCCGTGCCGCAGCCCCAGTCGACCACGGTGGCGCCGCGGGGCGAGCGGCCGCGCAAGGCGAGCTCGCGCAACACCGCGTCCCACTTCCAGCCGATGCGCGCGGCGAAGGTCGCGTCGTAGAGCTCGAAATCGCGGCGCGAGCGCCAGTACGAGTCCGCGGCCGCGCCACCCTCGGCGGCGAGGAAGGACTCGCGCAGCTCCGCGAGACGGCGCCAGTCCTCCGCGGTCGGCAGCAGCGCGTCGGGGTCGGACGCGTCGTTCCAGTTCTCGGTCGAGCTCACGGCACGGGCCAGTCGTCGGTGCGGAAGGCCGCGGCCGGAAGCCACGACTTGTTGAACAGGATCGGCTGAGAGGTCGCGGCGAATCCGTAGCGCACGGCCACCGGTCGCGGAACCTCGCCCGACCAGACGAGCACGCTGTCGCCGTCGATGTGCGCCGACGCGCGGCGAAAGCGGCGGTCCTCGCCGGCGACTTCGAAGCCGGTGATGTGATCGCCGCCCTCGATCAAGCCGGAGCCGAGCGCGTCGAAGTGCACGCGCACGCGCGCTCCCTCGACGCGGTGCTCGCGATACAGCGGACCGGAGTGGACCACGGCGTCGCGGCCGTAGGTCTTCGCGAGCGCCCACAGCGCGAGTCGACGTCCCACTTCCTGCTTGTTCGCCGGATGGATGTCGCTCGGATCGCCGATGTCCATCGTCACCGCCATGCCGGTGTCGGGCTGCGCAAGGCAGCGGCGCTGCGCGTCGCGCAACGCGCCCGTCTCGCCCTCGTCGTCCTCGTAGCCAAACGGGGCGAGCTGCACGAAATAGAAAGGCTGCACGCTCGGTCCGTCGAAGCGCTGCCGCAGGTGTTCGACGAACGCGGGCTGCATCCGGTGATAGAGCGCGTGATTCGCGCGGTTGGATTCGCCTTGGTACCAGAGGAAACCGCGCACGGCGAAGGGCTCGAGCGGCGCGAGCAGGCCGTTGTGGAGCACGCTGGCGACGTGCGGATCGACCGACCCCGAGCTCTCGGCCGCGCGCAGGCCGTCCAAGGCGGCGAGCTCCGAGCCGAGCTCGGGGAACGTGCGCGCCGTCGCTTCGTCGAGCCACGCTTCGATGCGCGTGCCGCTCCAGCTCGCGTTGATCACACCGACGGGCACGTCGAGCTCCCGCACGAGCTCGCGCGCGAAGAAGTACGCGACCGCGCTGAACTCACCGACCGTCGCGGGCGTGCAAACCTGCCACGCGCCCAGACAGCGCTCCTCGGGCTGGAGCGAAGCGCGGTTGGGCACGTCGAAATGGCGGATTCGTGGGTGCTCGCCCGCGGCGATCTCCTGGGCGGCATCGAGCACGCCACCGAGCTCGCCCGGCCTCACCTTCCACTCCATGTTCGACTGTCCCGAGCACAGCCAGACCTCGCCGACTTGCACGTCGCGCAGGCGGATCTCGCGCTCCGCCACGACCACGAGCTCGTGCGGTCCTCCCGCGCGCGGCGTGGCGAGCGGAACGCTCCAGCGCCCCGCGGCGTCCGCGTGCGTCACGCTCGCCGCCTCGTTCCACGACGCGCGCACTCGCACCTCGGCTCCCGGCGCGGCGCGGCCCCACACAGGCACCGTGCTCTCGCGCTGCAGCACCATCGAGTCGGTGAAGAGCGAAGCGAGGCTAAGTTCGTTCGGATTTCCCATCGCGGCGGCGCACAGGAGCGGGAGCAGCATGGGGAGCGGGAGCAGCATGGCCGAGCGATCGTAGCAGCGCGCTGGGCGTAGAATCAGGAGCGCCATGGCGCTCGAGAGCTTCCTCCCCATCGTGCAGCGCTGGTTCGCGGCGGAACTGGGAGCGCCGACGCTGCCGCAGCAGCGCGCATGGCCCGCGATCTTGCGCGGAGAACACGTGCTCGTCGCCGCACCCACGGGCTCGGGCAAGACGCTGGCCGCATTCCTGTGTGCGCTCGATGGCCTGTTGCGCCAGGGCGCCGCGCTTGCCGAGCGCACGAGCGTGCTCTACGTCTCGCCGCTGCGCGCGCTCGTCAACGACGTTCAAAAGAATCTCGCGGCTCCGCTCGCGCGCCTGCGCGAACTCGACCCGACGCTGCCCGACGTGCGCGTTCTGGTGCGCACCGGGGACACGCCGCGGAAGGAGCGCGCCGCGATGAGCGCGCGACCGCCGCACATCCTCGTCACGACGCCCGAGAGCCTCTACATCCTGCTGACGAGCGAGAGCGGGCGCGCCATGCTGCGCGACGTGCGCACGGCGATCATCGACGAAGTGCACGCCGTCGTGGGCGACAAGCGCGGCTCGCACCTCGCGCTTTCGCTGGAGCGGCTGTGCGCGCTCGCTGGCGAGGTTCAGAGAGTGGGCCTCTCCGCGACGCAGAAGCCGATCGAGGACGTCGCTCGCTACCTGACGGGAACGCTCCGCGAGTGCACGCTCATCGACGAGGGACACCTGCGCGAGCTCGACGTGCGCGTGGAGATCCCGCCCAGTCCGCTGGAGACGGTGTGTTCCGCCGAGACGTGGGGCGAGATCTACCGGCGCGTCGCGGAGCTCGCGCTGGAGCATCGAACCACGCTCGTGTTCGTCGGCACGCGCAAGCTGGCCGAACGCTCTTCGGCGGAGCTCGCCAAGCTGCTCGGCGACGACAAGGTCGGCTGCCATCACTCGAGCCTCTCCAGAGAACGGCGGCTCGCCGCGGAAGAGCGCCTCAAGCGCGGCGAGCTGCGCGTGCTCGTCGCGACCGCCTCGCTCGAGCTCGGCATCGACATCGGCGAGGTCGAACTCACGGTGCAGCTCGGCACGACGCGCTCGATCGCGGCGTTCCTGCAGCGCGTCGGCCGTTCGGGCCACGGTGTCGGCCGCACTCCCAAGGGAGTGCTGTTTCCGATGACGCGCGACGAGCTCGAGGAATCCGCGGCGCTGCTGCGAGCCGTGCGCACCGGCAAGCTCGATCGCACGCCCCAACCGCGCGCCCCGCTCGACATCCTCGCGCAGCAGGTGGTGGCCGAGTGCGCGAGCGGTGCTTGGAACGAGGGCGAGCTCCATGCGCGCATGGGTCGAGCTTGGCCCTATCGCGACACGCCGCGCGAGGACTTCGACGCGTTGCTCGAGCTGCACTCGAGCGGCCGAGCGGCGCTGTTGCATCGCGATCGAGTGCACGGAAGCGTGCGCGGCACGCGGCGCGCGCGGCTGATCGCCATCACCTGTGGCGGCGCGATCCCCGACATCGGCCACTACAAGGTCTACGTCGAGCCGGACGGCACGTTCATCGGAACGGTCGACGAGGATTTCGGCATCGATTCGGTGATCGGCGACGTGTTCCAACTGGGCAATCGCTCGTGGCGCGTGCTGCGGATCGAGCGCGGAGCCTTGCGCGTCGGCGACGCGTTCGGAACGCCGCCTTCGCTGCCGTTTTGGTTCGGCGAGGCGAGCTCGCGCACGCGCGAGCTGTGCGAGGAGATCTGCGAGCTCCGCGAGCTCACGCCCTCGGAGCGAGAACGCCAGACGCTGTTGCCAACGGCCGCCGCGCACACGCTGGCGGAGTATCTCGACGATTGCCGTCGCACGCTCGGGACCCTTCCGACGACGCGCCGCATGGTGCTCGAACGCTTCTTCGACGAGAGCGGCGGCATGCAGCTCGTGCTGCACTCGCCCTTCGGAGGCCGCATCAACCGCGCGCTCGGGCTCGCGCTCCGCAAGCGCTTTTGCCGTCATTTTGGCTTCGAGCTGCAAGCCGCCGCGACCGAGGACGCGGTGCTGCTCTCGCTCGGACCGATGCACAGCTTCCCGCTCGAGGAGGTCTTCGACTATCTGCATCCGCGCACCGCCCGCGACGTGCTCGCGCAGGCCGTGCTCGCCTCGCCGCTGTTCGAGGCGCGCTGGCGCTGGAACGTCCAGCGCGCCCTGCTCGTGGCGCGTTTCCACGCTGGCGCGCGCGTGAGCGCTCCGCTGCTGCGGATGCGCTCGGACGACTTGCTCGCCGCCGCGTTCCCGGAAGTGCTCGCGTGCGGGGAGAACCTCCCGCCGGGGGATCTCGCGATTCCCGAGGAGCACGTCCTCGTGCGGCAGACGATCCACGACTGCCTGCACGAGGCGATGGACGTGGAGGGCATGCTGGAGGTCTTGCGTGGCCTGAGGGACGGCAGCATCGAGAGGGTCGCCGTCGATGTGTCCGCGCCTTCGGAGCTCGCGCGCAACGTCCTGTGTGCGCGCCCCTACGCGTTCCTCGATGACGCGCCCCTCGAAGAGCGCCGCACCCACGCGGTCGCCAATCGCCGTGCCCTGCGCGAGCGCGATGCTGCCGACATCGGCGCCCTCGATCCGCTCGCGATCGCGCGCGTGCGCGAGGAAGCGTGGCCGGATCCGCGCCACGCGGAGGAAGTGCACGAGGCGCTGTCGTGGATGGGCTGGGTCGAGGAGCGCGAGGCGACGGAGTGGAAGCCCTGGCTCGCGGAACTCGCCGCCGCCGGTCGCGTGGTGCGCGAGGGCGAGCGCTGGCTGGCGGTCGACTCGACGCGCGATCCCGAGGCCATGCTGCGCGGTCGCTTGGAGGCTCTCGGGCCCGTGCACGGCGACGATCCGCTCTTCGTGCAGCTCGAGAGCAAGGGCTTCGTGTTGCGCACGATCGTCGACGGGCGAGCGGCGTGGTGCGAGCGACGTCTGCTCGCGCGCATTCGCGGCTACACGCTCGACGCGCTGCGCCGCGAAGTGCAGCCCGTCAGTACATCGGTCTTCCTGCGCTTCCTGCGCGCGTGGCAGCACGTCGCCGATCCGCTCGACGGTAGGGGCGGCCTCGAAGCCGTGCTCTCGCAGCTCGCGGGCTTCGAGGCGACGCCGACGGAATGGGAGGAGACGATCCTGCCCGCGCGCGTCAAGGACTACCGACCCGAGTGGCTCGATCAGCTCGGCTTGAGCGGTCGCATCGCGTGGGGTCGGCTGTGGGGAGCGGGGCGCAGCTCGCCGCGCGCGACTCCGATCGCGTTCTATCCGCGCGAGGACGGCGATCTGTGGCTGGGGTTCGAGCGCTCAGGCGAGCCTCCCGAGCTCACGTGGCCCGCGCGCGCCGTGCTCGAGGCGCTGCGCTCGCGCGGCGCGAGCTTTGCCGACGACTTGCCGCGCGCTTGCGGCCTGCTCGGCGTCGACGTCGACCGCGGACTCGCCGAGCTCGTCGGCTGCGGACTGGCCTCCAGCGACGGCTTCGGCGCGCTGCGACACCTGATGCGCCAAAGCGGCCAGCGCCACTTCCGCGCGCTCTCCCCGGGGCGCTGGTCGCTCCTTGAACGCGAAGGCCGCCCGCGCGAGGAGAGCGAGGCGCTCGCGAAGGCGCTCCTGCGCCGCTACGGCGTGCTGTTCCGCGCGTTGCTCGAACGCGAGCGCTTCCCCACGCCGTGGCGCGACCTCGTGCGGGCCCTGCGCGCGCTCGAGTTGCGCGGCGACGTGCGAGGCGGCCGCTTCGTCGAGCGCTTCTCAGGCGAGCAGTACGCGCTGCCCGAGGCGGTGGTGGCGCTGCGCAAGCAGCGCCGCGAGCCCGCGTGCGAATCCGAGCCCTGTGCGTCGTGCGACCCGCTGCACCTGCCGCAGCTGCTCGCTCCGCCGAGCGCGCCGCGCGCTACTTCTGCGTCTTCGTGAGCGGGAACAACGGCGCATCCACGTGCTCGCGCTCGAGCACCTCGCGCAGCCGTGCGAGCACGTCCGGCCGCTGCGACGCGAGGTCGCGCGTCTCGCCCACGTCCGTGGCGAGGTCGTAGAGCTCGATCGCTTCGTTGCCCTTCCTCATCTCGCGGCGCACGGCCTTCCAATCCCCAACTCGCGCGGCTTGCTGACCGCCGTAGCCGGCGAGCTCCCAGTACAGCGGCCGAGCGCGCGTCGCGACGCTCGGATCGCGCAGCGCCGCTCCGAGCGCGATGCCGTCGTTCACCGTCGGCGCGGCCGCGCCGCACTCGCTGGCGATCGTCGCGAACAAATCGACGAACGCGCAGGGCAGCGCGCAGGTGAAGCCCGCTCTCGCGCGCCCCGGCCAGCGCGCGACGAGCGGCACGCGCAGCCCGCCCTCGTACACGCTGCCCTTGAATCCGCGCAGGCCCGCGGTGCTCTCGAAGAAGTCCGAGTCCGAGCCGCCGACGCGGTCGTAGGTCGGCCCGTTGTCGCTCGTGAAGAGCACGAGCGTGTCGTCCGCGAGCTCGAGCTCGGCGAGCAAGTCGACGATGCGTCCCACGTCGCGATCCATGCGCGTGACCATGGCCGCGTAGGCCGCGCGCGGCGTCGGATGCGGCTTGTAGCCCTTGCCGCCCTCGTAGGGCGGGTCCTCCCACGCGCCGGAGTACGCGGCGAGCGAGTCCTCGGGCACTTGCAGCGCGAGGTGTGGAATCGTGAACGGCACATACAGGAAGAACGGTTGCTCGCGCTGCTCGCGCACGAACGCGAGCGCTGCGTCCGCGACGAGGTCGTGCGAGTACTGCGCGCGATCGAGCTCGACGCGTTCGCGGTTGCGCCACAGGTGATCGGGATAGAAGTCGTGCGCTTGGCGCTGGCAGATGTAGCCGAAGAATTCGTCGAATCCCTGCGCGTTGGGATGACCCTCGGTGTCGGGCGCCGACAGCCCCCACTTGCCGAAACAACCCGTGGCGTAGCCGCGCTCGCGCAGCACCTCCGCGAGCGTCACCTCGCTCGAGGGAAGATCGAGCTGTCCTTCGGGCTGGACCTCGAAGTTGTCGCGCACGGCGCCGTGGCCGTTGTGCTTGCCGGTGAGCAGCACGCAGCGGCTCGGCGCGCACACCGGCGCACCCGCATAGAACTGCGTGAACCGCACGCCCTCGGCCGCGAGCGCGTCGATGCGGGGCGTGCGGATCTTGCGCTGGCCGTAGCAGCCGAGCTCACCCCAGCCGAGGTCGTCGGCGACGATCAGCACCACGTTCGGCGCGCGTCGGCTCGGCACGGGACTCGACGCGCAGGTCGCGAGCACCGACGCGCAGACGATGACGAGAGCACGTTGCAGCATCACGGCAGGATGCCCGCGCGCGTCCAACATGGCAACCGCGGCGGACGTGCAGCGGCCGCGAAAGGGGTCGAGCGAGAACGTGAGCGCTGACCGACCGCGCTTGCGCGCAGGGCGGGATCCGGCGCGGACTCGCGCGGAAAGCTCGGCGCCTGCGCGCTACAGCGGGAACGCGCCGTCGCCCTGCTGCGCGTGGCCGAGGCGCTCGGCGACCGCGATGAAGCGGTTGTACTGCAGCCGCAGGTGGCGGGGCACGTCGGCGTAGACGTCCTCGACCAGCGTCTTGAGCGCCATCGGCGCCGACGCTTCCTGCACGTGGATCTCGCGATCGATCTCCGCGAAGAGCTCCGCCTCGACGCGCGCTCGCTCGCCCGCATCGATCACCTTGCGCGCGACCAGATGGCGCTCGAGGCGCTCGAGCGGATCGCGCGCGGCCCATGCGTCGACCTCGGCCGAGTCGCGGTACTTCGTCGGATCGTCCGACGAGCTGTGGCCCAGCATGCGATAGGTCTTGAGCACGAGCAGACTCGGCCCCTCGCCGCGACGCGCGCGCGCGAGCGCCGCGCGCATCTCGCGCACGCAGGCGAGCGCGTCGTTGCCGTCGACCTCGATGCCCGGCATGCCGTAGGCGAGCGCCTTGTCGGCGTAGCTCTCCGCCGCCGTCTGCTCGCGCGAACACACGCTGATCGCCCAGCCGTTGTCGATGCACACGAACACCGCCGGCACCTTCCACACGCCCGCGAAGTTCAGGCCGGAGTGGAACCCGTTGGAGCTCGTCGCGCCGTCGCCGAAGTAGATCGCGTGCACTTCGTCGAGCCCGCGCTGCTTCGCCGCGAGGGCCGCGCCGACGCCGTGCGAAACCTGCGTGCCGATGACGCTCGACCAAGAAGGGTAGTGGCTCGCCTTGTGCTGAAAGTGGTTGCACATCTGGCGGCCCTTGGCCGAGTCGTTCGAGTTGCAGTACATCTGCGCGATGTACTCAGAGAGGGGCAGGCCGCGCATGACGGCCGCCGAGCCCTC
>Ga0194120_10005301_pt1 | contig 19126 bp, 8 predicted proteins | sample TA2MahCa65mmetaG_FD_148642 | JGI IMG/M metagenome (GOLD analysis project Ga0194120, IMG submission 148642) | Freshwater microbial communities from Lake Tanganyika, Tanzania - TA2015019 Mahale Deep Cast 65m | ecosystem: Environmental > Aquatic > Freshwater > Lake | place: Tanzania: Lake...
TCACAAAATACGGCTGAAAGAGGAAGATGTCAAGGGTTTTTGCGAGCCCGCCCAAAAATAGTTTGCCCGCGTATTCGGACTGGCTCCGCTTCTCTGCTATCAGGCACGAAGCCGCACATAACGGCATCGGCCCCTACGCGGTCGTTCCAATGCAATGATCCATAACCTGCCACTTCCGAGCCGGGCGCTTACTTTCGGGCGCCTACTTAGGTAATGGGAGGATTGCTGCACGCCGCCATCCCTATCATTTCCCGCTCCGCCGTCGTAATACATCTCAAAGCAACATCTCGGGGGCGATGAGTGCCCCGGGCTTAGCCCCGGATCAAGTCCGGTTTTCGCCGGAATGACCAACGCACCATCATCATTAGCCAGAGGGATTCACCCTTATGCCCGTCACAATCCTATCGATCCTCCTCACTCTCATGCTCGGCGCCGCGCCGCTCTTCGCCGAAGACATGCCCGCCGCCGGAACCGGCGCTGCCATGACCGCAGCGCCCGCCGACGGCAACGTCTTCTACAAAGACAAGGACGGCAAGCGCCACTTCGTCGATCCGGTCTGTGGCATGCGCCCGGTCGTCGGCGAAAAGACGGCGCACTCCGACCTGAACGGAATGCGCTACTATTTCTGCAGCGACCACTGCGTCAAAGCCTTTGAGAAGAACCCGTCCGAAGCGCTCTCGGCAATGGTCCTGCCGGCTGGAATCATCGGTGTCTCAGGCGACAAGATGATGGCCAAGTGTTCGGTTTCGGGCGATAAAGTGGCCATCACCGAGAAGACCAACAAGACCACCTACAAAGGCTACGAATACTACTTCTGCTGCAACAAATGCCCGACCGCCTTCCAGAAGAACCCCGGCAAGTATGCCGTCAAGGCGATGGCAATTCCCGCCATGGATACGAAGGCAGGGGAAGAAAAGCACGGGGGGCACGAGGGGCACGATCATCACTGAGAGGGACTGAGTGACTGAGCGACTGAGTGGCTGAGTGATAAGCGCCCATAATTGCGGGGCGTCGTGTCCTGCATTTGGAGCGACCCTGGGGGGATGGAGCCTGCTCCATCCCCCCTTCTTTTTTAGGTAAGCGCGATGTTAAATGTTGCATCGGGAGCGCCGCTTGACTATTATGTAATGACCCCGTCGGGCAACCACGTCTCACGCATGCCGAGTCCCGACCACTGCCCAAGTGGAGAAATCGATGCTGTCACACCCTCGCTTTCGCCTGCATCCCGCCCTGCTTGCCCTGATCTTCACCACATTTACCGCACCCGCCGTCGCCCGCATCCTGCGCGTTCCCCAACAGTATAACCGCATTCAAGTGGCAGTAGATTCGTCTGCCAACGGCGACACCATACTGGTTGCACCGGGACGCTACACCGAGAACATCAACTTCAACAACCGTTCGCCGGTCCTGGCGAGCCAGTTCCTGACGACCGGCGAAGCGCGGTTCATTGCCGAGACCGTGATCGACGGCGGGTGGAACGGCCGGAGCGCCATCCGGCTCGGCAACGGCGAGAGTGGCGCAATAATCGGACTCACGGTCGAGAATGACTCTACGGACTTCGGCGCGATCTACATCCGGCTCGGCCGGCCCGACATCCGGCACTGCGTTATCCAGAACAACTACGCCAGTCGCAACGGCGCCGCGATCTACATCACCGGTGCCGCAGCGCCGCGCATCAGCAACGTCATCATCAGGCACAACGAGTGTTTCAACGTCGGCGGCGCGGTGAGCATCTTCGGCGGCTCGACGCCCCTCATCGAAAACTCGCTTATCTACGACAACTACGCCCTCCACGTCGGGGGCGCGATCCATGTCTATGCTTCCCGCGCCATCCTGCGCGGCGTGACAATTGCGCATAATGCCGCGCTCCATTTCGGCGGAGCAATCTACGTCACCCAGGGCGGGATCGTCGATGCCGCCGACTGCATCCTTTGGGAAAACGAACCCGAGCAAGTCTGGATGATGGTTGGCTGGCAGGATCAGGTCTTTCATTTGTTCTTCAACCTTATCGACGGAGGCCGGGATCGGATCGTCGCGCTCGACCCCTGGAACGTCAACTGGGGCGTCGGGAACCTCGACGCGGATCCCCTCTTCACCAATCCTGCCGAGGGAGACTACTCGCTCCGCGCGGGCAGCCCGGCTATCGATGCCGGGCACTACGAATCGGCTTTCGATCCCGACGGGACGCGGCGCGATCTGGGCTATGCCTTCTTCGACCAGGGCGACGAAGGCCAGCGGGTGCGGATCGTCCCGACCGCGCACCAGACCATACAGGAGGGAATCGACGCTGCTGACGATGGAGACGTCGTCCTGGTGCTGCCGGGGACTTATCGGGAGAATGTGCGCATTGAGGACAAGAGAATCGCACTTGGCAGCCGGATATTGACCACCGGGAACAGAGCCTATATCGATTCGACGGTGATCGACGGTGCGCGGCGCGCCGAAGGCGTTAGCATCCGGGGTCGCGGCACAGCGGGGACAATCGCAAGTGGATTCACCATCCAGAACGGCAGCGGAGCCATCGGCGGAGGCGTCTACTGTCACGACGGTGCAAGTCCGATTCTGGAGGATGTCAAAATCCGTAACTGCGACGCTCAGCTACGCGGAGGCGGGTTGGGTCTTACCGGCCGATCAAGAGCCACTCTGCGTCGGGTCGAACTGCGAGTCAACCGAGCCGGTCAAATGGGCGGTGGGGCTTCGGGTGAGTTAGGCACTGAAATGGTCATCGAGGAGTGCAAATTCATTGGGAATACCACCGAAGGCATCGGCGGTGGACTTGCCGCGCCGGGAGCAGATATCACATTGCGCAACACCGTCTTTGCGAATAATGAGGCTGGAGACAGGGGGGGAGGTGATGGTGGGGGCGCCATACACATTTGGGCCGGTTCCGGCCAAATGGAACTCACCAATCTGACGCTGCACGGTAATAGTCACGATGGCGGAAACGCCGGCGGAATCGTCGTCCGCACACAAGGTGAAGTTCTTGCTGTCGCTATCCGCAACTGCATCCTGACTGGCAACGATGGCCTTGAGGTTACGAATATCCGCGACGAGGGAGGTCGCATTGCCGACGTAACTATATCCTATTCCCTCGTCGAATCCGCCGAAGAGGGCGTTGGCGGCGAAGGCATCACCTATCACGACTCCAATTTCGACGCCGATCCGCAGTTCGTCGATGCCGGGAATGGCGACTTCCATTTGACCGCCGAATCGCCCTGCATCGACCGGGGCGATCCCGACTCGCCTCGCGACGCGGACGGCACCCGCGCCGACGTCGGAGCCTACTACTTCCACCAGGTCATCGAACGCGAAGCGCGGCGCATCGACGTCCCGGACGAATACCGCACCATTCAGTCCGCCATCGACGCGGCGATGATCGGCGATACAGTCCTTGTGGCGCCGGGAACCTATTACGAAAACCTCGACTATCGCGGCAAGTTGATCCTCGTCGCAAGCCGGTACCTGCTCTCCGGCGACGTCCGCGACATCGGCCGGACGGTCATCGACGGCCGGCGCGAGGACGGCGTCCCGGCGCCGACGGTTCAGTTCGTCCGGAATGAATCGGCGGATGCGCACCTCTACGGCTTCACCGTTACCGGTGGGAGCGCGCGCGAAGGCGGCGGCCTCTTCTTCTTCCGCACCTCCCCAACCGTCAGTTATTGCGTCGTTACGGGCAATCATGGCCTCTATGGCGGAGGCGGACTCTATGCCTACGGCTCGTGGCCGACGCTCGACCATCTGACCATCACCGGCAATACCGCGGATGCCGGCGGAGGCGGCACCCACCAACGGAACGGGTCGTGGATGCGAATGATGCACACCATCGTCCGCGACAACGAAGGCGCCGAAATCTACATCCATGGCGACCGTGATCCCTGCACCGTCGAGGTTGACTGGTGCAACATCGAGGGTGGCGAAGAGGGCATCGCCGACAACGACAACGCCAACCTCGAATGGGGCGAAGGCAACATCGACGCAGATCCACGCTTCCTCAGGCTGACCGGCAGCGGTGATTATCGTCTGGCCGCCGGTTCGCCCTGCATTGACGCCGGCAATCCCGACGCTGCGGCCGAGCCGGACGAATCGGCTCCCGACATCGGCGCGCTCTACTACGACCAGCGGGTCTGGTCGGAGGGAGATTTTTCTGTCGCAATGCGGCGCGGCTGGACGATGATCGGCGCGCCACTGCTTCCCGACCCGCGCGCGATGACCGAAATATGGCGTCTGCTCGTCGAGGCGGGCCGTCTCATCATCGTTAAAGACCATAGAGGCCGGTTCTATCATCCCGAGATCGGCTTCAACAACCTGCCCGACTGGGATCCACGTCAAGGCTATCTGGTCAAGACGACCGACTTCTCGCAACTCAACCTGGCTGGGACGATCGTTGACCCGGCAGAGCCGATCCCGCTGCGGGAGGGCTGGTCGATGGTCTCCTACCTGCCCTTCGAAGAGACTGATGTGATGACGGCTTTCAACGGCGTCTTGGACGACCTCATCATCGTCAAGGATGGCTTCGGTCGGTTCTATCTGCCGGCAATGGAGTTCTCCAATATGGTGGCAATTGAGCCGGGGCGGGGGTATCAAGTGAAGATGGCGCGGACGCGGGAACTGGTTTGGAACGGTTGGCAGGGTATGCAGAATGCAGAACCCGGAATGCGGCGTAATGTTGCCGCTATCACCGGCGGCTCCCCGATTCATCAGGGGGAAGAAGAAGGAGAGCCCATCCACTTCCAGCCGGTAAAGCAGTCAGGGATGAATATGTCGGTGCTGATCGATGGAAGATGGAAGATGGAATATGGAGCAGGGGAGATCGGGGTCTTCACAACGGATGGTCTATGCGTCGGCGCTGCTTCATTCCGCACTCCGCATTCCGCATTCCGCATTGGCTTCGCCGTCTGGGGCGACGACCCCACGACCGTCGAGGTGGACGGCGCGCGGGAGGGGGAAGAGTTGCGGTTCCATCTGTGGGATGGGCAAAATGAATCGATGCTCAACCTGCACTTCGCACTTGAGCACTCGAGCACTCGAGCACTTGAGCACTTGTCCTACCAAACCGACGCTATCGCGGTCGGAACGCCGGGTGAGTCGAGCGCGCTGCCGGCCGCCTTCGCCCTTCACCCGCCCTATCCCAACCCCTTCAACGGCGTCGTCATCATCCGCTACGACCTGCCTTCCGCCGCCGACGTCCGCCTGGCGGTCTTCGACCTTGCCGGGCGGGAGGTGGCAAGGCTCGCCCACGGGCGACAGCCTGCCAGGCGGCATAGTATAGTGTGGGAGGGGGCGAATGTTGCGAGCGGGATTTATATCGTCCGACTTAAGGCTGGGGCGATCAAAAGGTCCGCCAAATTGCACTTGATAAGATGATTCATCATTACCATACCGGGGTCACAATGCGTAGCGTAGTTTGGCTCGGCATACTAATAGGCGCATCGGCGATCTCCTTTGCCCAGCCTCAACTCGACTGGAGACGCGTCTATAATCATCAGGAACGGCGCACAGCCTGGGATCATTGTTCTACGCCCGACGGCGGCTACCTGTTGGCCGCCGAAACGGGATTCGTCCGCGAAGATGTTTGGGATGCGCTGGTCATGAAGGTTGATGCCGAAGGCCGTTTGGAGTGGGAACGCCGATTGGGCAATCAGAATGACAATGAAACCCTTCGGGCCGTGGTTCTTGCCGACGACGGAGGCTGCGCCGTGGCCGGAGTTAGTTCAGTCAACAACTCCGACTTCCTGGTCCTTCGGCTGGACGAATTCGGAGATATCGTCTGGTCGAATACCTACGGTGGCAATCTGCACGAATTCGCCACCGGAATCACTGGTGATGGAGAAGGTGGCTTCCTGATCTGCGGAAAAAGAGCCGATAACGGGTACATTATCCGCATCGACGGTGATGGAGAACTGATTTGGGAGCGGATCTACGATTTTGGAGGGCAATACGACGTTTTCACGAACATAGTCTCTCGCGAGGGAGACTATGCCCTTTGCGGCAGCGGCGGCAACGCCCGTCAACCGCTCCTGGCTATCATCGACGGTGAAGGCGAGTTGATATTCAGCCGCATTTTCAATCACGACGACAACCGCGGCCGGATGATCTGGGACTTTGACATTACCGCTGACGGCGGATTCATCATGGTCGGGCATGTCAATCTCGCGCCCGGCGGTAACGGAATGCTCCTGCGTCTCGATGCCGAAGGCAACCGGCTCTGGAGCCGGAACTACGATGGCCCCCGCGATCGTCAGAACACCTCATTTGCGTGTGCGGTAGCCTCACTTCAAGATGGTCGAATTGCTCTGTGTGGCAACACCGACAATGCAGACTTCTGGGCGCTTTGGGTCGATGCTGATGGCAATCCCGTTGCGCAGGATCATACCGCCGGCAACGGCTGGTCGGCACGGGCCGGAAACGGCACTGTTACCTTTGCTGGAAGTGATGGATACAATGTATTATTGCAACAGTATGTCCTCCCGCCGCCGGTCCATACCTTGCGCCTTGCCGCCAACTGGGATATCTACTCAACCTATCTTGTCCCGGACGATCCCAACATCCCAGCCCTTATGGCGCCACTGGTTGGACGCGGCAGTTTGATCATCATCAAGAACCAGAGCGGACAGTTCTACTCTCCACGGTTCAACTTCAGCAACCTCCCGCCGTGGGATGTCCACTCTGGCTACATGATCAAAATGACCCGTCCCGACAGCCTCGTCATAACCGGCCAACCCGTTCAGGAGGATGAAGCGCTCTTCTTGCTTGAAAACTGGAATATGATCGCCTACTTTCCGGTGGATGCGATGGACGCGCCAGCGGCTCTGGCCGGGCTGGGGGAGCGTCTCGTATTGGCCAAGGACGGGCGCGGCAATTTCTATAATCCTGCGCAAAACTTCAACAATATGCCGCCGCTCCATCGGGGTGCGGGCTATATGATCAAGGTCGATCGCGACGTTGAGTTTCAATGGGGCGGTCGTTAAGGCTTCGAAAGGAGGGGCCATGTCAAAGCACGTCAAAATTGCGTTCTTTACGGGGTTGATTGCATCGGTCGTTCAGGCTCAGCCGGAGGTCGCTTGGGAGCGCACCTATGGCGGAGCCGGTGGCCAATATGGCGAGAGTATGGTCGTTGCGCTGGATGGGGGCTATGCGCTCGCCGGCTCGTCCGGTGGAGGAAATCTTCACTTTTGGATAGTCCGGCTCAATCGTGAAGGCGAGGTCGCCTGGCTGAACGAATACGACATCGAAGGCCAGTCCAACGAATGCTATGACCTCTGCAATACGGACGACGGGGGATTTCTCCTGGTCGGAATGATCCGGCTTGACAACGCCTATGGCTGGCACATTATGCGCATTGAGCCAGACGGAGATCCGGTCTGGCGGCGCACGTTCTTCGCCGGCGGCCAGCCACTGAATTGGGCCACGGCGGTGATCCGGGTCAAGGAGGAAGAGTATGTCGTCTGTGGTGGCCGGTTCCCGCCCAACGACAACTTGGATGCGATGATTCTGAAGATCAACGGCGATGGCGATGTGATATGGGAGCGGGAAGCAGGCGGAGACGGAAATCAAATGCTCGACGACATCACCCTCGCCCCGGACAGTTATGTCGCTTGCGGATTTTCCAATGCCGAAGGCAGCAACGACTTTTATCTGATCAAAGTCAACGACGAGGCCGGCCAGGTCGTCTGGGAGCGCACCTTTGGGGAAGAGGGTCGCAACGAACATGCCTTTGGACTGGTCCGGGCTCGCGAAGGCGGTTTTGCCGTCACCGGCTGGAACTCGGCCGATGCCAACAACTTCGATCCGATGCTCCTGCGCACTAACGAAGACGGCGAACCGCTTTGGGATCGCACCTACGATATGGAGGGCATCACCTATTCCGCCGATGTGGTGCAGCAAATAGACGGTGGATTCACTCTGGTTGGTCGCCAGTCGGTCGGGCGCAATATGTATGTCGGATTTGCGCTCACGACCGAGCCTGACGGCGAACCGACCTGGGATATGGCCGGGGGGCGGGCTTTCTTCTTCACGCGCTACAACGATGTCGCATTCGATGCCGAAGATAATTCCACTCTCATCTGCGGCACCACCTATGGCGGCGACAACAACGTCCTGATGGACGTGATTCTAACCAAGTTGGAGCCGGTCAATCATCCACCTGCGATTATGGGCCGCATGCCCGAGGACTCGGTCCTCTTCGCGGTAATACGCGAGGTGCTGCGGTTTCAGGTTGAAGCAATCGACATCGACCGCGACCCCCTGGACTATCGCTGGACCCTGAATGGTGATACAGTAGGGGTAGAAGACTTCTACGAGACCCAGTTTGCCGATACCGGCGAGTTCCGCGTGGAATGTTTTGTCCGGGATTGGCAATTTACCGTTTCGACGGTCTGGGTGATTAGGGTGCTGCGCCTGATAGATGGATACGACCCGGTGAACCTTAACCTCCGGATCGAACGGGGCGAATCGGTGATCTTCGTCATCCGGCCCGGACCGAATCCCGACAGTGTAGGCGTGGCGTGGTATCTCGACGAACAACTTATCGGGCGGGACACATTGATGCCTATAACATTCCCCGAAACTGGGCGGTTCATTGTGGCGGCTTCTGCTGGATATAGAGAAGTCATCGACACAATGCGCTGGTCAGTAGAAGTGGTCGAACCGGAGAAAATATCACCAGTTGGGAATGTGCCATTCTTGTTCGCCCTCCACGAACCCTATCCCAACCCCTTCAACGGCGTCGTTATGATCCGCTACGATCTGCCTTCCGCCGCCGACGTCCGCCTGGCGGTCTTCGACCTTTCCGGGCGGGAGGTGGCAAGGCTCGCCCACGGGCGACAGCCTGCCGGGCGGCATAGTATAGTGTGGGAGGGGGCGAATGTTGCGAGCGGGATTTATATCGTCCGACTCCAGCAAGGTGCGAAAGTTGAAGCACGGAAGGTGGTATTGGCAAAGTGAAGCCCTATTTAGAGGTGAGGCAATGGACGAGACAATGAGATTTGCGCCTATTCTTACCTTAATCTTGGTAGTCGCCAATATTTTGTTCGCGCAGGATGGCGAGCATATCATCCGCGTCGGTTCCGGCGGGATATCGGGTAATTATTGCGACGTCAAGGCTTACAATGAGAATATCGCCTACTACACCAATCGCTTTGGATTGGTGGTGATGGATGTCTCCGACCCTGAAAACCCCAATCCGGCGCGCATCATCCCCACCCGTGGCAACGCGCAAGGGCTATTCCTCAAGGACAGTCTGCTGTTTCTCTGCGATGGCTACGAAGGATTGCGCATCTACGATCTGAATGACGACCCGTGGAATCCGCGCGTGATCAGCCATACGACCGGACCAAGCAATGCACGGGGGTTGGTCGTCATCGACGACTTTGCCTATCTTTGGCAATACCGTAATTCCGTTGGCTTCATTTATGACGTCTCCGACCCTGAGCAACCTGAAGAATTGAGTAGGACGAATTTTCGAGGGGGGGAAAGTATGCAAATCCATCCATTCGGAGATCGATGCTATATCGTTTCCGCAAACGCTCCAACATCATACTGGGATATTAGTGATCGAACTAATCCGGAAATGATAGGTGTCGTGAATGGGACATTAAGAAGCGGTGAACATAATACCTTATTTGATGATAGACTCGCAAATGTGATTAGCCACCGAACAGTTTATCAAATTACGGATTCCCTTGAAATGGACTCGGTCGGTTATATAAATAGTTTTGCGGTCTCGAGTATGAAGATAGTAAATGATACTCTGTTTGGTACCGGCAGTCCTGATAATAATCGCGATAGGAATCCTGGCATGGCAATTGTGGACTTGACAAACCTTCGGCAACCAAGACGGATTTCTTATCTCTGGCAGTCATTACGTGGCGGCATTCGAGCGAGTTCCCGTTTTTTTGACCTACGTGACGGGAAAATGTTCACTTGTGACGGTGTGAATGGAACGACCATCTACGACGTCAGCAGTGTTGAGCATCCTGCAACAGTAGGCTACTACGACAATCGGGGCGACTTCCATAACGTCGCCTTGTCGCCCGACTACATTTATACCAGCAATTGGTTGAATTGGCAAGTTAACCGAATCAACTCCTTCAGACTCAGAGTCTATTCACGCCGCCCGATATCCGATCCGGAGGAGGTCTATGCATATGAGAGTTCACCCCAAGACAGCGTCTTTGGATACGGCTATAGCGAGTTTAGTCGTCCAATTGTTATCGGCGACCGCCTCTACGGCCTCGCCAATGGCGGCTACTTCGCCGGATTTTCCCTGGAAGACCCGGCGCGCCCTACTCCGCTCTTTATCGTCAATCAAAATCAGTTTGGTGCCGGGCAGCATTTCGTGGTGGATGGCACTATAGCCTATACGGTTAGCACATATATCTACGCCATCGATTTTTCTGATTATCGAAACCCGCGGCTTCTGAGCCGCATATATTGTTACCAAGCACAGGGTGGAATCGCCTGCGACGAACGATATCTCTACGTCCATTCATGGAGTGATGGTCTCTACATCTACAGCCGCGCGAACAACCGACTTAGCCAAGTGGGACTACTTAGGTTGGGACCGACCGTTGCGGCAAACGACATCCTTCTTTACGCCAACCGGGCCTACATCATACTTTCCCATTACGCACTAATCGTCGATATTTCGGATCCACCGAATCCGGTCGTTACCGGCGAACTCCGGTGGCCGGGTCTTACCTGGCGGGCATCGATCTCGGACGGCGTTCTCTTCGCAAGTTGTTGGGAACTCGGAGTCTATGCCTACTCGCTCGAAGACCCCGACAATCCACGCCGCGTCGGATATTATGACACGCCCGGACGATCTCATCAAGCCTTGGCGCAGGATGGCTATCTCTATGTGGCTGACTCCGATGAGATTGGAATTTACGATGTTGGTGAAATTACCGGTTGGTGGGCGCCGGTACTGTCGGATACAGCGCACGACTTCGGCGAAGTGGAGTTGGACAGTTCCGCCCAGTGGCAGTTCACGCTGACGAACAACGCCCAACACCCGATGCAACTATTCTCGGCATCCGTTGATGATTCGAGTTTTGCCGCGATTCTCGACAGCGTTGTTTTGGAATCGGGCGAGCGGAGTTCTATATCAGTGCGATTCCGGCCAAGATCGGCTGAAGAATATACCGGAACGCTGACCATTCATACTGATCGTCGTAGATTGACGGTAGCACTAACCGGGCGCGGCACACCGCTTTCTGCTCCCCAAGACCAGACCTTACCAACTGCCTTCGCCCTTCACCCGCCCTATCCCAATCCCTTCAACGGCGTCGTTACTATCCGCTACGACCTGCCAGAAGAATCTCCGGTGCGGATTGCGGTCTATGACCTCGTTGGGCGCGAGGTGGCAAGACTGGTCGAAGGACGACAGCCTGCTGGGCGGCACAGTGCGGTGTGGAAAGGAGCGGATGCCGCGAGCGGGGTCTATACGATCCAACTTGAAGCGAGCGGGCAAAAGGTCATTCGGAAGGCATTGCTCCTTAAGTGAGCGACCAATAGAAGCCAATGACCATCGGGACAAGCGCCACCATACAGAAACTCGTGCGATTATGCCGTTGTCATCCCCGCGTAGGCGGGGATCCATTCCGGATTGGTTTGACTGGGTTCCCGCCTGCTCGGGGATGACGCCATATATCGCCAATATTTTCAACTTGATGATAAGCGTGTAGTCACTTTGTGATTTAGACTACCTTCAATTCCAATAGGATGCACGATGAAATTTCTGCTTCTAACCCTGCTACTTCTGCCGGCGCTGGCACCTGCGCAGGACAGTCCGGTGATCGAGGAGATCGGCCGGATACGCGCCGCCAAAGTCCTGCAGATTAGCGGCGACGAGATGTTAGCGCAAATGACCATACCAGCCTATGAATTCGCTGGATACGGCACCACCTGGCTGGTCAACTACGACATCAGCGATCCTCTCCAGCCTCAATTGCGGTGGCGGGCGCTTTCTACCCCGTGGGCGGGGTGGGATTTCATACACGAGTATCCCGGCGTCATTTCAAGCGCAGTGCTGAGCGACACCTTGCTATTCGGGTTGAGCCTACGCTATGCGCAAAGTGACATAGTCAGCGGCACGTTCACCGCAGTTGTCGCCTCCTTGGATCCTGAATCGGGCCGTGAATTATGGGCGAGTGGATTCTCGTTTGGATCCGACACCGCTTGGGGCCATTTTAATGGGCCGAAGCCGTCCCGAATGCAGGTGCATAACGGCTATCTTTACGTCGGGATGGGCTATCTCGGGCTGGTGATTTTCGAGATCGTCTCTGCGGACAGTCTGATTGAGGTCGCGCGGACCGATATGGGCTGCGCCGACTTTGCAGCGGTGGGCGACCGCCTCTGGTTCTGGGGATTCACACCTTTGATGGAAGAATGGGGCGAAAACGGTATCGACCTCTCCTCACGTCTCCTCGACATCAGCGATCCTTCGCAGCCTGAAGAACTTGGCGAATTCGATCCGCGATATATCCGCGCCGGTCACTGGCGATTGGACGATTTGATCTATAAACCCCAGCCCGGCGGCTTTTTCCACATCTTCGACATCACTTCCGACACCCCCTTCGAGCCGGTCGATTCGCTGGCATTGCGTTCAACCTCGACCTGGATGGCGCGCGATGGCAATCGCCTCTTTCAACGCACCAGTGACCGGATCTATGTTTATGACATCACGGACCCGACAAGCCCGCAACTCATCGCCCAGGGATCTTACCGAAATCCTGAATTCTATTTGATGGATGGCATTGCGGCAGGCAGGGATAACATCTTCATCTACTCGAGTTGGGATCACATCTTCTATGGCCTTGAGTCAGTGGTCTTCTACTTTGGGCCGAATGCTGTGCCGGAGGAAGCAGATCCCGCACCATCGAACTTCGCCCTCCACGAACCCTATCCCAACCCCTTCAATGGCGTCGTCACCATCCGCTACGACCTGCCCGAAGCGTCTCCGGTGCGGATTGCGGTCTATAACCTGTCAGGGCGCGAGGTGGCAAGGCTCGCCCAAGGGCGTCAACCGGCCGGGCGGCACAGTGTGGTGTGGGAGGAGGCGGATGTTGCGAGCGGGGTCTATGTCGTCCACCTCGACACTCCCGGACATTCCCTGCGCACCAAGACGATTCTGTTAAAGTGAATATACCACTCCACCAACCGGGAGGTTCTGATGCGTCATCGTCTTTTCCGCATGCTATCAGTCTCTGCCGCCCTTCTTGTCCTGACCGCAGCCTCCGTTAGCGCAAGGACTTCAAGCCACCCTGAAGCCCCCCGTCGCGATCCGGGAGGACGACGGGCACTCTTCGCTCTCAATGGTGCAGGACTGAATGCCACCATATCGAACTGGGGCGAATCGGGCAATCCCGACGGCGCTCCCGGTTTCTACGGCTTCGAGTTCCCCCGCACCTCGGGCAACGACTTCCTTTTCTCCGCCGGCATCTGGGTGGGAGCGCGCGTCAACGACGAACCGCTCGTCTCGACCACCACCGACGGCGATAACGGCACCAATGAGTTTTCGCCCTCCCGAGACCGCTTCATGGCGCTCAGCAATGTCTTTGTCGCTCCCCTCTACCGCTTCGGTCTGATGGGCATCGATGACGATGACGATTGGAACGGAGACCGTCACGACCTGGATGATGACGGCCGCCCTTCCTTCGATTGGGACGGCCCGGATAGTGACGCCAACGGGGACGGCAATCCGTTCTACGACCCTGAGCCGCGCATAGATGAAGACCCCCCCGGCAACATCGCAAACGACCTCCTCGACAACGACCACGACGGCCTCGTCGATGCCGATGACGACGACCTCGATGGCGACCTCGATCCCGACTCCGATGACGACGACGGCGACGGCCTTGCCGACGAAGATGTCGCGGCAATGGCGACGCAGGATATCCTCGCAATCTACGACGACACCGATGTCCGGCAAGTCCAGTCACCCGATCCGGATGGCCACTCGCCGCTCGGTATCCGCATCGAACAGCGCGCGCTCTGCTGGCGCATCGTCGATGACCGGATTCGGGATGCGGTGATCTTCGAAGTCACGGTGCGCAACATCGGCCGGGAGACACTTGAGGAGGTTTGCTTCGCTCTCTTCGCCGATCCGGACATCGTCGCCCGCGGCGAGAGCGGAGATGCTGCTTCGGCCGATGATTCCTGTTGGTTCGACCGCGAGCGCCGGATGGCTGTAATGTGCGACGACCTCAACGATGCAGACGGTGCCGGCCCGGGCGCTTTCGCCATGAAGTTGCTTGCGACGCCCGGCAATCCGGACGAGACCTTTTTCACCTACCGAAGTTTCGAGCGTCTCGGCGGAGGCGATCCCGAGACCAATCGGGACAAATATGCGATGATGACCTCGCTTGTCGAAGATGAACCATCGGATTTTCTATCCGATTGGCGGTTCTTGCTCACCTTTCGCTCACATCCCGACGCCGAGCCGTGGCAACTTGAGCCGGGCGGAACGATCCGCATCGCATTTGCTTTCGTAGGGGCCTCGAATCCGCGGGACATCAATGCAGCTTCCGAAGATGTGGAGGACTTTTATCGAGACGCCTTGGTGAGCATCTGGCAGGGCCGTTTCATTCCCTATCCGTCAGAACCGCAAGTCTTCGATCCCGGCACCGGAAACAGCCTCGTCGTTACCTGCCCTCGCTATGGTGAAATCCCGCTGGTGGATGGTGTCGTGTTGCGTTACGGTGATGCTGATGGCATGATCGACGAGATCGATATGGAAGACCGCGACTCGCTGGTGGTCGAAGACCTGAACAATGGCCGGCAATACTGGTTTGTCTTGCAGATTTACGATCAGGAAGGTGAATTTGGCCCCGTTTCCGATACCACGCGTCTTGAGCCGATGCGCATCCCGAGGAAGCCGGCCGGCCTGCAATTGGTGAGCGAAGGCTTGCGCTCCATCGACCTTGCCTGGTCTGCCAATATCGAACTTGACCTTGCCGGATACCGACTTTACCGGTCGACTGACGGCGGCGCCTTCACTCCTGTAGGCGGTTTGATCGAAGCGACGCGTTTCCTTGACAATGTGCCGGTCTTTGCGCTTTATCGTTACCGGTTGACCGCGCTGGACCGTGACGGCAATGAAAGCCGCGCTTACGGTGCCGATTCGCTCGACCGGGCAATCGAAGGCGCGCCCTACACCTTCGACGATCAGCGCATCCTCATCATCGACGAGACCCGCGACGGCAATGGCAATCCCGGATCACCCGACGACGCGGCCGTAGATGAGTTCTACGCCGGCTTGATGGGAGGGCAGGACTGTATCGCGCTTGATCTGCTCCGCTTCAGCGCCGATCAGCAGCGACCACTTGGCGCCCGGGACGCCGGCCGCTTTCAGGCTATCATCTGGCACAACGACGATACCAGTTCCCCACTCCTGGAACCGCATCTTCCATTCCTGATGCGCTTCGTCGAATTGGGGGGAGGTTTCATCTATTCCGGAATGTCCATAGGTGCTAACTTCATACCCGGATATGTTGGCGGACGGGTCTCGTTCAGCGTGCCCATCACGCGGGTATTCGGCTTTCGAGAAGCCGAATTGTCTGTAGAGAGGGAATTCTCCGGAGCAACTCCGGAGGGTAACTGGCCCGCCTTGAACCTCGACCGGGCGAAAGTCCCGCAGAACTGGGCCGGGCTTAGAAACTGCAGTTATCTGCTCGGAGGGGAGCCGATCTACCGCTTTCGCTCGGCAATCGGCTCAGCGTTCCATGACCTGCCCTGCGCCTCAGCATTCGTGAACGAAGGCGGCGGACGGACTTTGGCGCTCGGCTTTCCACTTTACTTTATGGAGCAGCAAGGTGCGCTTGAGTTTATGCAGCAAGCCCTCCAGTGGATTCGAGTGGACGTGCCACAGGATGGTTTGATGCGACCGCCGGCTACATTCGCCCTTCACCCGCCCTATCCCAACCCCTTCAACGGCGTCGTCACCATCCGCTACGACCTGCCGGAGGCGGTTAGGGTCAAACTTGAGGTCTATGACCTTTCGGGACGCCTCGTGGAAACGCTCTTCAACGGCATCGCCGAAGCCGGACAACATAAGGCGGTCTGGAACAGCGGACAGAGTGGTTCCGGGCTCTACTTCCTGAAGATGACGACCCCGACGCGAAGTCTCTCAACGAAAGCACATTTGATCAAGTGACGGAAAACATATTGCGACATATCTTGGCCGCGTTAACGGTTGGGCTGGTAGTTAGTGTTGCCAGCACCGAGCCCAATCGCAACGTCACTTTCGTGTCGGATGCGATGGTTTCCGGCTATTACCGGGATGTCAAGATCGTCGGCGACCGCATTTACTGCGCCGTCGGATACGGCGTTGTCGTCTGGACATTCGACGAGAACAGTCCGAACGAGCCTCCGGTCGAGATTGGCCGCTTCCCGACCCCGGGGCAAGCCTACGCCATATTTATCGACGATACCCTCTGCTATGTTGCAGACGGGTCGAGGGGCTTGCGGATCTATGATGTCTCCGACTTGAACAATGTGGAGGAGTTAGGCGTCTATGAAGAGACGACCGGATTTATCGGGGTGACAGTTGGGGAGGGCGTCGCCTATCTGGCGCGTAGTCGGATCGGGATATATACGGTCAATGTTTCTGATCCGACTAATCCATCGCTGTTGGGATCGATTCAGTTTTATACTGAGAATGGTCGATTAGTCCTACACAACGGCTACCTTTGGGCAAGTTTATCAAATCGGGGGTATTGGTTGACAGCATTTGATGTGAGCGATCCTAGAAATATTAGGATTGCAGGGCAGTATCAAAATGCGGGCGCTGGAGGAGGCTTTAGTTTTAATGGGGATGTAGCCTTTATAAGTAGAGATTCACTGACCGTTCTCGACATTTCGAATCCTCTTGAGATTGGATACTTGACTTCATACCGAAATGCACAGTATGGTTACGGTATTGTCTATAAGGATGGCTATCTATATGGTAGGGGTGGGCAAGTCATTACCGATGTGCGTAATCTAAACAATATTAGGACAATTGGATTTGTTGCCCCCAATGGACTGCTTACTGGTATGGGTATGCCCGACTTTCTCGAGGATTACGTTTACGTGCCCGCCAGTCAGCGCGGGCTGAAGATAGTTAACGTGAGGGACAAGACGCGTCCTTTCATTCAGCATGTCAATCTGACAAACGGCGATGTTAAGGATGTCATTTTCAGGAATGGCTACATCTATGTCGCGGATGCACAAACCGGCGCTTGGCCTGTTCCAAGAGAGGGCAATTATTATCGTGTAGGTAGAATGCGCGTCTATAGGGTTACGGATCCGCAACGCCCAGTGCTGGTAGCAGACGTCGATGGACTTTTGGATTATCAGGACGATGGTTTCACAAGAATCGATCTTTTCCGCGACACATTAGTATGCCTCAATGGACCTGGAACTACGCTTTTGAATATTTTAGATATCAGCGATCCAGAGCATCCAGAGCTAATTCTTGGTGGGGGGCCAAACGATCCAAGAATAGGTGCAGGTAGAAGCCCCACTTATGAAGGGGAGTTAATGTTTGTCGCAGGTGATGCGCCAATTATGGGGATCGAATCACTTCGCAACCCTGAACGCCCGGAGAGGTTGCTCACATACATGAGTCAAGAGAATAACAGATTTTACAAAATATTCGCTGTCGATAATTTTCTATTAGTTTCCGGACAAGTATTTGGTCAATACAATGCGGTATTTACCTATGACTGGAGTGATCTTGAGAACGTTCGACGAGTCGGTGAATGGGGGCAAATCAACGGCTTGAAGGCCGATGGTGTTCGAAATGGGGATTATCTTTATTTAGTTGGCGGTGGCATCGGATCGGGATTGTCCGTCGTGGATATTAGCGATCCTCTTCACCCGCACGAGGTTCACCATACAAATGAAGTGCGGATCGGCTATAGGCCAAGGGTGGTGCAAAATCATTTATTTGTGCCAGATGGCACAAGCGGAGTCAGGATATTTGACCTTGAAGATCCTTCGCTCCCGCAGCAAGTAGGATACTATGACACTCCCGGTGGAGCAGGAGGCGTCGCTGTGGACGAGGATCGCGGATTTCTCTTTGTGGCGGACGGCTCTAACCTCACTATTTATGACATCGGTTTGCTACTCCGTGCATGGGATCTGGCAGTTATGGAGGAAGTTCATGACTTCGGTGATGTGGCACTCGATTCGACCGCAGTTTGGCCGTTGACACTGATCAATCGCTCGGAGCGCGAGGTTGTTATCGACAGCGTTCGGCTCGCAGGAGATGGTTTTACGGTCGATGATGTTGACGGATTCGCAATAGCCCCCGACGAGGAGTTGGAAGTATGGGTCTTTTTCGCGCCCGACAGTAGTCAGGAATACAACGGAGAGGCGGTGGTCTATTCGATGGGCAGACGATTGAAGGTGCAACTTTCCGGTCGCGGCGCACCGCTTTCTGCTCCCCAAGACCAGACCTTACCAACTGAATTCGCCCTGCATCCGCCCTTCCCCAATCCCTTCAACGGCGTCGTTACTATCCGCTACGACCTGCCGGAGGCATCTCCGGTGCGGATTGCCGTCTATGACCTCTCCGGGCGGGAGGTGGCAAGGCTCGCCCAAAGGCGTCAACCGGCCGGGCGGCACAGTGTGGTGTGGGAGGGGGCGAATACCGCAAGCGGCATCTATACGATTCAACTTGAAGCGAGCGGGCAAAAGATCATTCGGAAGGTGTTGCTTTTAAAATGAGATGCATTATGTGGAAGTCCGCGTAGGGGCGGATTCCGATCCGCCCGTTTGGGGAGTGGCTTATCGCGGAGGGGCGGATTCCGATCCGCCCGTTTGGGGAGTGACTTATCGCGTAGGGGCGGACTCCGATCCGCCCGTTTGGGGAGTGGCTTGTTGCGTAGGGGCGGATTCCGATCCGCCCGTTTGGGGAGTGGCTTGTCGCGTAGGGGCGGATTCCGATCCGCCCGTTTGGGGAGTGGCTTATCGCGTAGGGGCGGATTCCGATCCGCCCGTTTGGGGAGTGACTTATCGCGTAGGGGCGGATTCCGATCCGCCCGTTTGGGGAGTGGCTTGTTGCGTAGGGGCGGATTCCGATCCGCCCGTTTGGGGAGTGGCTTGTCGCGTAGGGGCGGATTCCGATCCGCCCGTTTGGGGG
>Ga0194120_10005315_pt1 | contig 19105 bp, 15 predicted proteins | sample TA2MahCa65mmetaG_FD_148642 | JGI IMG/M metagenome (GOLD analysis project Ga0194120, IMG submission 148642) | Freshwater microbial communities from Lake Tanganyika, Tanzania - TA2015019 Mahale Deep Cast 65m | ecosystem: Environmental > Aquatic > Freshwater > Lake | place: Tanzania: Lake...
CAGGCAGAGCGGGCGCTGCGGGGCAAGCGGGCCAAGGCGGTGCAGTTTCCGCTGTACACGTTCGCGGCGGTGGCGCGGACTGGGCGGCTGGCTTTCGAACTGGGCAAGGTTGCAGGGCTGGGCGAAGTGGCCTAGCGCGGTGCTGCGACGGCGCCGGTGCGCCGTGGAGAAGGCAATGTAATCAGTGGCTTGAACAATGGTGGCAAGGGTGACGAGGGTGACGAGTGAGGTCGACCAGTCGACGCCCGCCAGGTCGTCGGCAGTCGCTGTGGACAACAGTTGCCGGTGTCGCCTACTCTCGCCGCCGGGGTGGTCGGGTTCATGCGCCCGCGTCGCCCCATGTCTACACGTCCTCGCGTAAAACTTGTCACCCTGCCCTGGGAACTCGAAGTACCGACCTTGTCGTTGGCGTCTCTGGCCGCCGTTACGCCCGACCGCTTCGACATCGCCATTGTAGATTTGCTTCGTGAACGTCTCGACCTCGACGAGCCCGTTGATCTCGTGGGGATCTCCGCGTCAACGCCCCGCATCAACGCAGCGTACGCGCTGGCCGACCTCTACCGGGCCCGCGGCGCAAAGGTGGTCATCGGCGGCCATCACGCGACAGCGCTGCCGTATGAGGCGCTTGGACATGCGGACGCAGTAGTGCGCGGCGAGGGCGAGGCTTCATGGAGAGCGATTTGCGATCAGATGTTGACCAACCCTGACAAGGTCGGCGGCATCTACGCGGAGCCGGCTCCCGACCTTGCAGGGTTGCCGCAGCCGCGAATCGACCTGATGAAGATTGAGCGCTATGGCGCTTTCTACTACCCGGTCATCGCCAGCCGCGGGTGCCCGGAGGCCTGTAGCTTCTGTTTCGCCAAGCGCATGACGGCGGGTTATCGCACGTACCCGATTGCCCATGTTCTCGAGCAGGTGCGGCGCCGTCCGAAGTTTGTGCGCGCGATGTACTTTGTGGACGACAACCTTCCTGCTGATCCGGACCACAGCCGCGAACTGTTCTTGCAACTGGCGCGGCTCAAGGTGCCGTTTGGCATGCAGGCCCGGCACGAGTTCAGCGCCGACGAAGACAGCCTGCAAATGGCGAAAGCTGCCGGTTGCGTCCTCATCAGCAGCGGCTACGAGAGCGTCAACCAGTCCAGCCTGGACAAGGTCGGCAAGCGTGCTGAGGCGCTGGGCTACAAGCAGGCGATAGCCAACATCTTTAGGGCCGGCATCCTTCCAAGCGGCAACTGGATGTTCGGTTTCGATTGGGACACACCGGACACGTTCGAGCGCACACTGGAGTTCATGGACGGGACGGACCTCATGCACGCCTCGCTCACCTGCGAGATTCCGTTTCCGGGCACGCAGGCGTGGAAGCGCTACGTCAAGGAGGGGCGGCTTCTTACCTTCGACTACGATCGCTATCGCGGCAAGGACCATGTGGTCGTCCGTCCAAAGCAGATGTCCGCCGAACAGCTTCAAGATGGCATCCGTTGGCTCGCGAAGCAGTTCTATTCGCCCAAGCGCGCCCTGGACCGCGCCCGCCGGGCCTATGCGAACCCGAGGCTGGACGGCTTCGGCCACGGTTTGCTCAAAGCCTCTGCCTTCGCAGCCCTACAGGGTTTTCAGGTGTGGCAGTGGCATTACCGCATGGTCCCCTCGCTCTACTGGTTGTACTTGCGGCTCACCGGAGTGAACAAATACCGATACTTTCGCGACTATGTGCGAAGGACCAACTTCTGGTCGACGGACCACGTCCCTGCCGGTCCGCCCGTCGTGACGGCCGTGGCGCCAGTCGAGCCGTGCGAGTTCATGCACCAAGCCGGGTTCAAGCCGCGCCGCAGTGAGCCATTGCGACCCGATACCGGCCAGAGCGCGCTTGTTCGCCCGGTGGGCATGTAGGACGATCCCCCCCTTTGTTCAGATCCATGAGAATACAGCAGATCTGAAAGTGCCGCCGGTCGAGATCCTAGAACTGCGCTTTCTCGGTGCTGCCAGCCATGGCGGTGGTTGAACTCGAGCCACCGGACACGACCTGGGTCACCGCGTCGAAGTAGCCGGTTCCAACCTCGCGCTGGTGCCGTGTCGCGGTGTAGCCGTCCTTTTCCGCGGCGAACTCGGCTTGCTGCAGGCGGCTGTAGGCGGCCATGCCTTCGGACCTGTACTCGCGGGCAAGCTCGAACATCGCGTAATTCAGCGCGTGAAAGCCGGCAAGGGTCACGAACTGGAACTTGTAGCCCATGGCACCGAGCTCGCGCTGGAACTTGGCGATGGTCGCGTCGTCCAGGTGTTTCTTCCAGTTGAAGCTCGGCGAGCAGTTGTAGGCCAGCAGCTTGCCGGGGAACTGCTTGTGCACGGCCTCGGCGAACTCCTTGGCCTCGTCCAGGTCGGGCGTGCTGGTCTCGCACCACACGACGTCGGCGTAGGGCGCATAGGCGATGGCGCGCGCGATGGCGTAGGGCAGGCCCGGCTGCACGCGGTAGAAACCCTCTGCGGTGCGCTCGCCGGTGCAGAACGGGCGGTCGCGGTCGTCGATGTCGCTGGTCAGCAGCGTCGCGGCGTCGGCGTCGGTGCGTGCCACCACCAACGTCGGCACATTGCTGACATCGGCAGCCAGCCGCGCGGCAACCAGTGTGCGGATGAACTGGTTGATGGGCACGAGCACCTTGCCGCCCAGGTGGCCGCACTTCTTCTCGCTTGCCAATTGGTCCTCGAAGTGAACGCCTGCCGCTCCAGCCTCGATCATGGCCTTCATCAACTCGTAGGCGTTGAGCGGTCCACCAAACCCGGCTTCGGCATCGGCCATGATGGGCACGAGCCAGCGGCGCTTGGCCCCGCCCTCGGCGTGCTCGACCTGATCGGCGCGAAGCAGGGCATTGTTGATGCGCTTGACCACCGACGGCACCGAGTTGGCGGGGTAGAGCGACTGGTCCGGGTAGGTGTGGCCGCTCAGGTTGGCGTCGGCCGCGACTTGCCAGCCCGAGAGGTAGATGGCCGGAAGGCCCGCGCGCACCGCCTGTACCGCCTGCCCGCCAGACAGGCAGCCCAGCGCCTGTACGTAGTCGGTGGTCGTCATCAGTTCCCACAGGCGCTCGGCGCCCATGCGCGCAATCGTGTGGTCGATGGTGTACGAGCCACGCAACCGCAGGACGTCGGCGTCGGTGTACGGGCGGGCGATGCCGGCCCAGCGATCGCGCTTGCCGGTCGTCGAGGTGGGGTTGGCGCCGTGAGCTTGCGCGCCGACGGTGCTGTGCGTGGTGTCCATGAAGCGCTCCGGAATGCGGCACGCGGCCGCGGTCGATGGGGCAGGGAGCCCCGGTGAGAGACCCGGCCTATGCCGCGGTCACCAGATAGGGGTACAACCCCGTGGTCAGGAAGTCGGCCAGTTGCGGCGCAGCCGACCAGTGTCCGAAAAGGCGCCCGGCTTGTTCGTATTTGCCGGCAAACCAGCGGGCTTCGCCCAAAGTGCTGCGTAGCCTCGACATTTCGTCGGTGAGCACCGATTCGAAAAGGGCAGTGTCCACGGTGCGACCATCGTCAAGGCGCGCCCCGTGCCGCAGCCACTGCCACACCTGGGACCGCGAAATCTCTGCAGTCGCCGCGTCTTCCATCAGGTTGTACAGTGGCACGCAGCCCTGGCCGCGCAGCCACGCCTCCAGGTACTGCACGCCGACGCGGATGTTCTCGCGAAGGCCGTCCTCGCTGCGCTCACCCGTCGGAATTGCCAGCAGGTCTTCAGCCGTGAACGTGCGGCCCGACAAGGCCCGGTCAATCTGGTGCGGCCCGGTCAGCGCGGCATCGAACTCGGCTTGGGCGATCGGCACCAGCCCTGGATGCGCGACCCAAGTGCCGTCGTGTCCGTCGCTGACTTCGCGGCGCTTGTCGTTGCGGACCTTGTCCGTCGCGGATTGGTTGGCGGCGTCATCGCCCTTGATCGGGATCTGCGCCGCCATGCCTCCCATGGCGTGGATGCCGCGCCGGTGGCACACGTCAATGAGCCGCAACGTGTAGTTGCGCAGCGCCGGTTGGAGCATGGTGATGTGGCGGCGGTCAGGCGTGACGCGGCCGGCGTCTTCGCGCAACGTCTTGATGGTGCTGAAGATGTAGTCCCACCGCCCACAGTTCAGGCCCGCCGAATGCTCGCGCAGTTCCCACAGGATTTCGTCCATTTCGAACGCAGCGGGAAGCGTCTCGATGAGCACCGTCGCGCGGATTGAGCCCACCGGCACGCCGATCCACGCCTGCGCGAACACGAACACTTCGTTCCAAAGTCGCGCTTCGAGGTGCGACTGCATCTTGGGCAGATAGAAATACGGCCCTGAGCTCCGCGCCAGCAACTCCTTGGCGTTGTGGAAGAAATACAGGCCAAAGTCGAGCAGGCCCCCGACCACGGGTTCGCCGTCTTGGAGTACGTGCAGCTCCGGCAGGTGCCAGCCGCGCGGGCGCACCATGAGGGTCGCGATTTGGTCGTTCAGCCGGTACAGCTTTTCGGCCGTGCGCAGCTCGATGGTCTGTCGCACCGCGTCGCGCAAATTGAGTTGGCCCTCGACCTGGTTGGCCCACGTGGGCGCGTTGCTGTCCTCGAAGTCGGCCATGAACACCTTGGCGCCCGAGTTCAGCGCGTTGATGATCATCTTGCGGTCAACGGGTCCGGTGATCTCGACGCGGCGGTCGAGCAGGTCGGCCGGGATGGGCGCCACACGCCAGTCGGCTGCGCGAATATGTGCAGTTTCCGGCAGGAATTCGGGCAGGGCGCCTGCGTCGAAGCGGGACTGGCGTTCCGCGCGTGCGGCCAGCAAGCGGTTGCGCTCCGGCCGGAAGCGGCGGTTCAGGGCGGCTACGAAGGCCAGCGCGGCAGGCGTCAACACGTCGTCCTGGCCGCGAATGGCCGGGCCGCGCAGGTGCAGATCATGGTCTTGGCGGACGAAACGGCTCATGGCACTCGTCGGGGCTGCGCGCAGGGCTCGGGGCGGGTGGGCGGGTCGATCCGTGCACCGCGCTGGGTGTGTGTCAATGATTGACAAAATGGTTCACGTCGGCAAGTGCCGCTGCCGTGTTTTCGTGTCAATCATGTACACGCGCATGGCGATTGCGTGTAAACATGTCAATGATGTAAATTCCCGCTGGCGACGCAGCGCGTCGTACGGGGTGCACTGTGGCCGATTTTCCCAAGCTCGGTGGCAAGGTGCGTTTGCTCCGCCGCCAGGCCCGCCAGACCCAAGCCGACCTTGCCCGCAAGCTCGACATCTCACCCAGCTATCTCAATCTCATCGAACACGACCAACGGGCGCTGACGGCAGACCTGCTGATCAAGGTCGTGCAGACCTTCCAGGTCGATCTCGCCGCGTTTGCGGCACCCAGCGACGACCGAAGGGTCCAGGACCTCATCGAGGTGTTCAGCGACCCAGTGTTCGAGCGACACAAGCTCACAGCGGTGGACGTCCGCGAGTTCTGCCTGCAATCCCCTGCGGTGGCCCAAGCCGTGCTGACGCTTTTCGAACAGTTCAGGGCTGCGCGCGACCTGACCGAGACGCTGGCCGGCGAGCGCGACCCTGATGACGACGAAAGCCCCAACGCCGTTGGCCGAGTTCCGAGTGAAGAAGTCAACGAATTCATCCAGACCCACATGAACTGGTTTCCTCGGCTTGAAGCGCTCGCGGCGGACCTTTGGCGCGAGGCGGAACTCAAGCTCGACCACCTCGAATCGGGGCTCACCGACTACCTTGCGCGCCGCCATGGCGTCGACGTGCTTCGCGCCCGCGGTGATCCCGGGGGAGCGTTGCGGCGATTCGACCCGCAAGCCAGAAAGCTCTGGGTGTCCGAAACCTTGGAGCCTTCGGCAAGGCGGTTCCACTTGGCCGTTCAGGTCGCCCTGCTGCAACATGGCGAGATTCTGGAAGAACTCGCGACAGACCGTGTCCTGACTTCGCCCGCTGCGCGCACGCTCGGCCGCATCGTGCTCGCCAACTACTTTGCCGCTGCCGTCGCGATGCCGTACGAGATATTTCTGCACACCGCCAAGCAGTTGCGGTACGACATCGAGTTGCTGGGCCACCGCTTCGGATGCAGCTTCGAGCAGGTCTGCCACCGTCTGACCGCGCTGCGCAAACCTGGCCAAGAAGGGGTGCCGCTGCACATGGTCCGCGTCGATATGGCCGGCAACATCAGCAAGCACTTTAGCGCGTCTGGCATTCGCATCGCCCGCTACTCTGGGGCCTGTCCGCGCTGGAACATCCACGCCGCCTTCCTGACACCGGGTCTGATCCGCACGCAGGTGTCGCGCATGACCGACGGCGCCGTCTACTTCTGCATTGCCCGGACGGTGCCCAAGGGGCGGGCTGGCTGGCACGCGCTGCACACGATCCAGTCGATCGGTCTGGGCTGCAGCATCCGCCACGCCCGGCAGTTGGTGTACGCCGACGGCATCGACCTTGATGACCTCGACAACGCCGTGCCTGTCGGCGTGACGTGCCGGCTGTGCGACCGCGCCGACTGCGAGCAGCGTGCGTTCCCGAGTTTGCGCCAAGGCCTGGATCTGGACGAGAATTGGCGCGGCGTCTCGCTGTACACGCCCGTGCGCCGAGGCTGACCGCCACTCGAATCCGTCGCAGCACCGATCGTTTTTCGCGACCAAGGGGGTTTTCCGATGTTTTTGCGCCGCTTTGCCGCCTTCGCCGCGACCACCCTCATCGCGCACCCCGCACTGGCCCGTCCCGCAGAGACCGCCGGGCACGGCTTGCCCGCCGTGGTGGAACTGACGGGCAACCTGGCCATCTTGCGCGGCCCCGGGGTCGGCCAGTTCGCGCCGCGCATGCCGCTCCTGTGCTCCGAGGCAACTGGAGAGCGCGCGGGCTTGGTCACCTTCGAGGCGACCGTGGTCTCCATCAGCGCCGATGCGGCGTCGATTGAAATCGCCGACAGCCATCGCGAGCGCGCTCGCCTGGGCGCCGTGTGCGAACCGCGCTTCGTGGTCGAGGCGCGCACCTACCGGGCGTCGCTGAGGGCCGCACCGCTGGACCCGGGGCGCCCTGCGGATCCAAGTCGGCCCGCCGAAACGCAGCGTCCCAAAGTCCGCCACCGGCCGCCGCACAACGCCCCGTACGGCAAGCCCATCTGGCTCGAAGCGGTGCTGAGCGGGCCAGCCGACAAGCTTTTCTGCTACTGGCGCACGGGCGACGCCGGGGCGTTCCAGGAGGCGCCGATGGAAGCGCGCCAGGATGCTCTGTTTGTCGTGACCCTGGTGTTGACCCAAAGCGACCCGCCGCCGCGCAGTGTGCAGTACTACCTGGTCGCTCAAGGGCCTGGCGGGCGCTTTCCCGTGTTCGGTGATCCTGCCGAGCCGCGCAGCCTGCCGCTCGACGCCGTACCCGAAACCCATGACGAGCAGCTGGTGGTGCATGGCCCGCCCGACCGCGCGACGCACCGCAAGCCATTGATCATTTCCGCTGAAGTCAACAAGCGCTTCACGCGGCCCATGCTCTTCTACCGTGCGCGCGGTTCGGGCCACTACCTCAGAGTGCCGATGTCGCCATCGGGGCCTGAGCAGTACAGCGCCGAAATCCCAGCGCGCGACGTTGTGACGCCCGGCGTCGCCTACTACATCGCGGTCATGGACGAAAAGGGCATTGTGCGCGAGGGCTTCGCATCGGCCCGATCGCCTTGGAACGTGACCGTGCTGCAGCCGCAGATCTTGTCGGCAGAGTCCAACCGCAACCGCTTGTCGTTCCACTACGCGCGCGCCAACCACGGCGCCAGCAACGACCACTGGCAGAACTTTGACGCTGGCCTTGAACGGCTGTTTTTCGGTTTTCTGGTCGCGCGGTTGTCTGCCGCCGCGTGGGTCGGTGAATCGCCGAGTGGCATCGCGGCCGCTGCCACGGGAAGCGACCCGGTCACTCTGCCACCGGCAGCCTCCACGTTGCCGATCTACCTCGGTCGCGCCGGCCTCGATGTCCACATCGGCGACTACGTCGGCGTGACGGCCGACCTGGACATGGGCTCGTTCAAGTCCGGCGCTGGACTTGGCTACCGCGCCAGCGCCCGCATTGGCGACGAGCACGTGGCCAGCATCGAGATTGGCATTGAGCAGGTCTGGGATATCGATGCCGGCAGCCTCGTCTTCGATGTCAAGAAGGGGACCTTGCGCATTCCGATCGGCGACGACTGGCGCATCGTGGCGACCGCCGCCCAGGACCGCATCTTGACGGACGCGCCCAAGGCCATCCGCATCGGCGCCGGCGTCGAATTCGACCTCGGCAGCCACGTCGCGCTGTCGATGAGCGCAGGCGCAGCAGGGCGCAAGGACCAGTTGGGCCTGACCTTGAACTCGGGCGTGGCGCTGAGGTTCTAACCGTCGGGCATCGGGTGTCCCCTGTCGGACGTCCCCCTGTCGGACGTTCCCCCCCATTGTTCATCATCTTGTTTTCGCATCAGATTTCCCCTTGCGGGCGCGACCGGGAAACCGGTGCCGCCCCTTGGGCTGGGCGATCCCCTCCATTGGGTCGGACGGACCCCCAACGTTCGTCGGACGTCCCCCCCCATTGTTCATCATCTTGTTTTCGAATGAGATTTCCCCTCGCGGGCCCGACTGGGAAACCAGTGCGCTCCCGTAGGCTGGACGATCCCCCCCACTGTTCAACACCGGGAGTCGCCTTCAGAATTCGTGCGGCGACGTGGCTTCGCCGTCGGGTCTGCTCGCGGCGGCGGCACGACCGTGGCGACCGCGGCGCACGGCCCAGCCGACCCTGCGCCACCCACACGCCCGCAACATCGCCCGACTGCCCTTGTTGTAGGGCAGGACCTCGCCCGAGATCGCGCCAGTTGCGCCGGCGGCCGTGCGCTCCACCACAGCCCGCTGCGCAGCCTGGATGAGCGAGACCCCAACCCCACAGCGGCGGGCCCCGGCGACGACAAACGTGTCGTGGCTCCACCACGTTCCATCGGCGAGCTGCGTCAGCCACGTCGCCCCGAGCAGCCGGTCGCCGTCAAACGCCGCAAGCAGCACGCGCTCGCCCGCGCCCGATGGCCGGCACGCGAGCAACCGGTCCAGGTGGGGCTTCGAGCGACGCAGTTCGTCGCCCTTGGCGCGCAGGCGCTCGAAGGCCACAGGCCCGGCGCGGCCGTCGGCGGGCGGCGGGCGCCCCTCGTCGGTGCGCCAACGCCAGAGTTCAAAGACGCGGGGCAGCCACGGCGCGTGCAGGTGCGCCCGCTGGACGGCAACGCCCCAGACCCCATAGGCGCCCACTGCACGGGCGATGCGGTCGCGCAAGGTGGCCAAGGGTTCGAGGATCCGCATGCAACCTCGCGGCGGCGCAGGGCGCGCGATCGTGGCAGGCGCGGCGGCAGCGGACAAGCACTTGCGCGCAGGCCGGCCCGGGCGCACCTTTCGCCGTTGTCCGGCCAGGTCCGGCCCATGCCCAGCGATGCCCGCCGACTACGACTGCCGCAGCTGCGGCGCCTGCTGCTGCAACCCCAAGGCCAACCAGGCCGCCGGCTACGGCGAGTACGTGGAGATCCGCAAACGCGACAACCTCGTCCACGCGCCAGCCCTGCTCGACCGCCATGCGGTGCGCAACGCCCAAGGCGTATGGCACATGCGGCTGGTCGGGGAAGACCAGCGCTGCGCGGCGCTGCGCGGCAAACTGCGCCGCTCCGTGCAGTGCGCCATCTACGCCGATCGACCCAGCGCGTGCAGGCAAGTCCAGGCGGGGACCGAGGCGTGTCGGAAGGCGCGAGCCGACATCGGGATGGATGCGTGACCGGGCACCGCACGCGACATTGCCTCGGCGCGGGCCACAGCGTAGGATTGCCGTCCACCCACCGCGTCCACATTGGAGCACACCATGAACCGACTCGCCTGCCTTGTTTGCGCCGCCCTCTTCTGTGCGGCCTGCGGAGCCGCCGCCGTCGCGCCAGCCCCTGAACCAGCGCCGGTCGCCTCCGCTGGTGATCCCGGAATCGATCGTCCGGGTCAGGACTACAAGGACTTCGACCTCAGTGCCGCCGACCCCAAGATGTGCCTCGACGCGTGCCTCGCGGAGGCCGAGTGCAAGGCGTGGACCTACGTCAAACCCGGCGTTCAGGGAGACAAGGCCCGTTGCTGGCTCAAGAATGGCGTTCCGGACCAGGTCAAGGACGACTGCTGCGTCTCTGGCAAGCGCATCGGCGCTGGCAGCACCCTGGAGAAGTAGTCGTCGTCGCCGCCCGGGCGCGCCAATGTGCGCGTCGCGGACGGGAAATGGCACGGGCGCGCCGCCCGATGCCCCGACCAAGCCCCGGCGCGGCCGCAGCGCCCATGGTTGCATGCCGCCACCGCGCCTGTTGCTGCTGGCCTCCACGATTGCACCGAGCCGCGTGATCGGCGGTCGCCGCGCCGACCGTCTGGCCGCCCATTTTGCCCGGGCCGGTTGGCAGGTGACGTTGCTGACCCTGCGCGAGGCCTACGTCCCGCCGATCGATCCGACGCTGTACCCGCCGTCCGGCTGCGAAATCGTGCGCACCCACGGCTGGATGCCGCGCGCGTGGCTGCGCGCCGTGCGCAATCGCGGACTGCTCGGTGCGGGCGCAGGTCCGAGGCCAGAGACCGCTGCGGCGACGACGGTACGGGCCACCCGCGAGCCAACCTGGCGCCGGGGTCTGGAACGCGTCCTGCGCACCCTGGAAGAACCCGACGAATTCGCGGGTTGGCGGCGGTTCGCCCTGGCGGCGGTGCGCGGCCGGACCTTCGAGGTGGTGGTGACCACGGTGCCGCCGCCGTCGAGCCTGGCGATCGCCGCCGAGATTGCGCAGCGCAGCAGTGCCCGGCTCGTGCTCGACTACCGCGACCCGTGGTCGGAACAGAGCCCCGACGATGCGCGGGATCGCCATCGGCGCACGGAAGATGCGCTGCTCGATCGCGCTGACCTTGTCGTCGGGGTCACGCCGGATCTGTGCGCCTCGCTTGCCGCACGCACGAATTCGCCGGTCGAACTCGTGACCAATGGCTACGAAGGCAGTCCGTTCGAGCGGTTCGCGCCGCCCCGGCTCGACCCCGCGCGCATTGTCTATGCTGGATCGCTGGCCTACGGTCGGGATCTTGAACCGATTCTGCGCGCCATCGCCAGCCTGCGGCCTGCGATCGGGGCGCAGCAACTGCGCGTCGACTACGCGGGGCCGCACGGTGCCGGGGTGCGCGCTCAGGCGGACCGGCTCGGCGTCGCGGACGCCTTGGTGGACCACGGCGAGTTGCCGGCCGCGCAAGCCAATGGCCTGCTGCGCGGTGCATTGGCCGGCATCGTTTTGGTATCTGAAGGATTTTCCTACGCCTACCCCGGAAAGATCTTCGAAATCCTGGGCGAGGCGCGCCCGATCTTGGCGGTCGCGCCCGAGAACTCTGCGACGGCCCGGCTGATTGCGAACTACCAACTGGGCTGGACGTGCCAAGCGTCCGACACTGCAGCGATCGCCGCGGTGCTGCGCCTCGCCTTGGGCGGACAGGTGCCCACGCCCGTCGCGGCCCAGGACCTTCACGTTGATGCCGTCATGGGGCACTATGAACGCCTCGTGCGGCGTCTCCTGCCGGAGGGCATCGGGCACGGCCCTGCGGCGTGAAGCCCCGCGACCACGAACACACCCCAGGGTCGCCGACCCCGAGACCGGACCGTTGCCGCGAGAATCCCGATGCTGCCCGCGCCCCCGATCGCACGCTTGATTCGCGCCACTGCGCGCCACGCCGTTGCTTGGCGGCAAGGGGCGTTCCCGGAACTGCACGCCCAGGCTTTGGCGGCCTATGAGCGGTTGTCGCCCGAGGAGGCCAGCGCGGTCAGCCTGCGGCGACTGCGGCACGTCGTGTTCCGCGCCTTCCACGACGTCCCGTATTACCACCAGATGCTGACCGAACGGCGCATGACGCCGCGCGACATCCGCGAGTTCTCCGATCTGGCTGCGTTGCCGTTCCTGCGCCGCGAGGATATCGGCCGCGTTGGAAGTGCGCTGTATGCCCGTGGGCGAAGCCGCTTCGGCGCGCGCAAGGACGCGACGGGTGGCAGCACCGGCACGCCCGTCGAGTTCCTGCGCTCGTTGTCCCAGGTCGCTGCCGTGGTGGCCAACGACGACCGGACTTGGCGGTGGTATGGCGTGCCACAGGGCGCCCGTCAGGCACTGGTCTGGGGTGCAGATCGCGACGTGCCGCCCGACGAAGACGCGCGCCGTTGGCAGAATCGCGTGTTGGGCTTGCGCCGACTCAATGCGTTCCTGGTCGACGATGGGCGGTGCGCCGAATTCGCGCAGCAGCTCAATGCGTTCCAACCCGAGATCATCTATGGCTACGCGACGGCACTTGATCGCCTGGCGACATGGGCCCTCGGCCACCCTGGCGAGTTGCGCATCGTTCCCAAGGCGATCCGCTCGGCTGCCGAGGTCTTGCTGCCAGACGCCCGCAGCCGGATCGAGGCCGGGTTGGGCGGCCGCGTCTTCGACTACTACGGCGCCCGCGACTGCGGGCCGATGGCAGGGGAGTGTGCAGCGCACGCCGGCATGCACGTGTTCTCGGACCTGACCTGGGTCGAGGTTGTCCGCGACGACGGTTCGCCGTGCGCGCCCGGCGAGGTCGGCGAAATCGCGATCACCAAGCTCGTCGAGCACGCCATGCCGTTGATTCGCTACCGCACCGGCGACCGGGCCGCCTGGCACCCGGACGCAGGGGCGTGCAGTTGTGGGCTGTCGCTGCCGCGCATCACGCAACTTGCCGGTCGCGTGGGCGATTTCGTCGTCACTGCGCGCGGCGTGGCGGTCCACGGTGAGTACTTCACGCACCTTTTTTATCACGTGGACGGCGTCGCCCGGTTCCAGGTGCGCCAGGTCGCGGCGGATCGGCTGCGCATCTTGGTCGAACCTGCGCCCGGCGCCGCGATTTCTCCGTCCATGCTCGAGAGCGTGCGCGTGCGCAGCGCGGCGCATTTTGGTGCGGGCGACGGTGCAGTGACGCTGGAACGGGTTCGCCACATCGTGCCCGGACCGACCGGCAAGCACCGCTTCGTCTTGCCGCTCGGTGCGACGGCGCCTGAGCCGGTGCCGTGGGACACGGACAGCTGACGCCGCAGTACACCTCGGTTTGCCCGCGCGCGGCGATCCACATGCAAAGGGACTGGAAAATAATAAGTCGATCACTCTCACATCAGGACGGAGCCGCGAGTCGGACCTTTGGTCCGCGAGCTGGCGACCCACGGAGCAAGCAAACGGGCCCGAGAAATGATTGAGTAAATCATTTCCTGGCCCTAACCCGGGCCGTTCCGCTGCAAGCGTGGCGACGAGCCCGGGCTTTTGTGGGTCGGCAATTGCCCGGTACGCGGCTTGGTGGGCTATAGTCGGAACCGCGGCGTGGCCGCAACCCTGTGCACGCTTGGACGAAGCCTCCACGACAGCCACCGGAATCGCCGCAGCCTTGGGCGCCTGGTTTGCCCAACTGGACCGCGTCGCCGTGCTCGTGTCTGGCGGGGTCGACAGCGCAGTCCTGGCCGCTGGCGCCGCTCGGGCACTCGGCGACCGCGCCATGGCGGCGACCGGCATCTCCGCGAGCCTGGCGGCCGCCGACCGCGCCGCCGCTGCGGCCCTGTGTGCGCGGATCGGCCTCGCCCACATCGAGTTCGCGACCGACGAGCTGGCGCGCCCCGAATACGCCGCCAACCCGGTCGACCGCTGCTATCACTGCAAAACCACCCTGTTCTCGGCGGCGCGCTCGGCGATGGGCGGTCCGTTTGCCGCGGCCACGCTGGTCGAAGGCACGCACACCGATGACCTCACAGGTCACCGGCCGGGCGCCCGGGCTGCGGTCGAGGCCGGCGTGCGCAGCCCCTACCTGGAACTGGCATGGACCAAGGCGCAGGTTCGCATGGTGGCGCGCGAGTTTGGCATTGCGGCCGCAATCGCCGACCGGCCGGCGAGCCCGTGCTTGGCGTCGCGCTTGCCCTACGGCTTCCGCGTGACCGCCGACCGCCTGAGCGCGGTCGAGGGCGCCGAGGCCGAACTGCATCGCCGCGGCTACGATCGCTGCCGGGTCCGGCACCACGGCAGCGTTGCGCGCATCGAGTTGCCGGTCGAGGAGCTGGCAACCTTCGTCGAGCGCGATGGGCCGTCTGTGGCTGCAGCCTTGCGCGCGTTCGGCTTCGTGTACACCACGGTCGATGTGCTCGGCCTGCGGTCGGGCAGCATGCTCGAAGCCGTCGAGGGCGCAGCGCCATGATGGTCGATGGCAATTCGCAGCTCGACGCCTTCTTTCGCTGGGACGCCCATCGCACCTCGCGCACCGGCGTGCCCGAAGTCGTCCTCGCCGAATCCAAGCGCACAGACCATCTGGTCGACATCATCAGGGCCATCGCCAGTCGCGGTGCGCCCGCCATGGTGACCCGATTGCGCTCTGACCAGTTTGCCCCCCTGCGCGCGGAGTTCGCTCGCCTGGACGTCGACGAGGTGGCGCGCACCGCGCAACTGCCCGCCGAGGATCCGGCCCAGGCCCTGCCGGCGGTGTCCGGCGATCTGCTCGTCGTCTGTGCGGGCACGAGCGACGTGCCCGTTGCGCGCGAAGCCTGCAATACGGCGCGGTTTCTCGGCGCGCGGCCGGACCTCGTGGCCGACGTGGGCGTAGCGGGCCTGCACCGGCTGTTGGCCCATGCGGAACGGTTGCGCCGCGCCGACTGCATCGTGTGCGTCGCCGGAATGGAAGGTGCGCTGCCATCGGTGGTGGCCGGCCTGGTGCGCGCGCCGGTGGTCGCCGTGCCGACCAGCGTTGGCTATGGGGCCAGTCTTGGCGGCATCGCGGCACTGCTCGCCATGGTGTCTTCGTGTGCGCCCGGCGTGGTCGTGGTCAACATCGACAACGGGTTCGGCGCGGCCGCCGCCGCCGTCCGCATCCTGCTCGCCTGCCAACCGCGCCCAGGGGAACCTCGCCCATGAGCCGCTGCTTGTACTTGGATTGCCATTCCGGGATCGCTGGCGACATGGTGCTGGGCGCGCTTGTCGACGTCGGCGCCGATCCGCAGGTGTTGGTCGACGGCATCGCCGCCCTGGGGCTGGCCGGCGCTCGTGTGCACATCGCCCGCACGTTCAAGTGCGGCATTGCGTGTGCCCAGGTCACCGTGCACGACGATGCGGCTCCGGTCGAACGGCGCCTCAGCGACATCGAGGCCATCGTGCGCGGCGCCCCGTTGCCGCCGCCCGTTGCCGACCGCGCGATCGCCGTGTTCCAGGAGCTGGCCGCCGCCGAAGCACACGTCCACGGTTGCCTGCCGGGCGACGTGCACTTCCACGAAGTGGGCGCAGTCGACGCAATCTGCGACATTGTCGGGGCATCGCTGCTGGTCCATAGCCTTGGTCCCGACGTCATTCGCGCGTCGCCCGTGCGCACGGGATTTGGCTATGTGCGGGCCGCCCACGGGCAGATGCCGATCCCGGCGCCCGCGACGGCGCTGCTGCTGCGCGGCTTGGTGTCCTATGCCGGCCCGGTCTCTGGCGAGTGGACCACGCCCACCGGCGCCGCGCTGCTGCGCGCCTGGACGTCCGGCAGCGAGCGACAACCGCCGATGATCGTCGAGCGCGTCGGCTGGGGCGCCGGTACCCGCGACGCGGCACACCCCAACGCGCTGCGGGCCGTGTGGGGCACGTCGCCCATCACCGACGCCGCGGGTCAGCCGTGGGCGTTCGACGCGCTGACGGAGTTGACGTGCCACGTCGACGACATGACCGGCGCTGAGGTCGGCTTCTTGCGCGACGCATTGGTGGCTGCGGGCGCGGTAGACGTGTGGACGACGCCGGTCCAAGGCAAGAAGGGCCGCCCCTCCGTGCAGATTTCGGCGCTCGCGGCCGCCGGCCACACCGACCAGGCGTTGCGCGCCTTTTTTGGTCACGGGTCGACGTTGGGCGTTCGGGTGCAGCCCTTGCAGCGGGCCTATTTGCCGCGCGACACCGTGCGCGTGCAGACGCCGTGGGGGAGCGTGCGCGCCAAACGGACGACCCTCGACGGCGCGCCGCGCTTTCGCCCGGAATACGAGGACTGCGCGCTATTGGCGCGCGCCCACGCGGTGCCCCTGCGGCAAGTCTGGCAGGCCGCCGAGCGCGCGATGGCCGCGCATCCCGCCGACTCGCTCGCCGCTGCCGACGGAATCCCCGTCGACCCAGGCGCGACGACGCCCAGACGGCAGGCCGATCCCGCGCAGGACGAAGGAGCGTAGCGCCGTGACCGACTCCCCCGTACACGATGGCCGCGTCGCAGTGGTGCGCGGCCCAGCCCAATACCCCAGGCAGCCGCCTTTCGACCCCGACGAGGCCTTTGCCGAACTGGCCGACTTGGGGGCGCCGGTCGCGGACGCCCAATCCAACCCGGCATTTCGGCTTGTGCGCGATGCGCTGGCCCATCTGGGCGGCGGCCAAGGCAAGCCCGGCGTACCCGATTGGAACCCGATGGCCGCGTGGATTCGCCCCGGCGACCGCGTGCTGGTCAAGCCCAATTGGGTCATGGACGGCCACCCCAATGAGGCGGTGCTCGGCGAACAGTTGGCCATGGACAGCTTGGTTTCGCACCCCGCAGTGCTCCGCGCTGTCCTCGACTACGCGCAAAAGGCGCTCGGCGGCCGCGGCAAGCTGACCATTGCCGACGCCCCGCTGCAAGCCTGTGATCTACCACGCCTCCATGCCAGAACCCACATCGCCGCCCTCGTGGACCACTATCGGTCGCTGGCGGCTGCGGGCCGGCCGGTCGTGCCCCTGGCCACCGAGGATCTGCGCCTGGAAACTTCGACCTCGTCGAGCCTGCCGGGCGGTATCGGGCACGTCTATCGCAAGTCGCGCCGCGACGATCTGGGCCGCCACCTACAGGTGCAACTCGGCACGGCGAGCATGCTGGAGCCCATCGCGGCCGACTGGCAGCGCTTTCGCGTGACCTGCTACGACCCCGCGGCGATGGGCGAGACGCACCGGCCCGGCCATCACGTCTACTGCATAGGCCGTCCAGTGCTGGAAGCGGACTGCGTCATCGACGTGCCCAAGTTCAAGACCCACAAGAAATCCGGCATCACGGTCGCGCTCAAGAATCTCATCGGCATCAACGGCCACAAGAGCTTTTTGCCGCACCACCGCAAGGGCTCGATCGCGACGGGTGGCGACGAGTTCCTTGCCGCCGACCCACTCAAGGAGGCGGGGGCCGCGTTTCAAGATCGGCAGCACGTCGAGGGTCAGGCGCCGTGGGTCCAGCACGCGGCGGCGATCGGTGCCTCTGGTCTTGCGGCGTTCAACCGGATCCTGCGCCAGGACGGCACGGAATCAGGATCGTGGTACGGCAACGACACCATCTGGCGCACCTGCATCGACCTGAATCGCGCGCTGCTCTACGCAGACGCGCAGGGCCGGTTCCCTTTCGAACCCGACGCCGCGCCGCAGCGCCGCGTGCTGCACATCGTCGACGGGATCATCGGCGGCGACTGCGACGGTCCGCTCAATCCGCGGCCGCAGCATTCTGGGGTTGTGATCGCGGGCGGCCACGCAGCGTTCGTCGACATCGCGGCGTGCCTGGTCATGGGGCTCGACTGGCGCGCCATCCCTATCGTGGCGGGCGCTTTCGCCGCGGGCGCCGGACCGCCGCTCTGTCGCTTGTCGCCAGAGGCGCTGGAGCTGGTGGGAAGCGTGGGGCCGTGGTGTGGCGCAGGCGCGGAGTTGCTCGACGGGCTGCCCGGGGCTCTGGACTACCAGCCAGCCACAGGATGGGAAGGCGCAGTGGACCGCGGCACCTATCGGACCCCGCGGCTGCCGTCCGAGGCGTCGGTGCGCGCGATGGGGGCGCTGTGGCGTTCCGACGAGCTGGACCGGCTCATCGGGCCGCGGTGAAGGGCGGGTGGGCCGTGGGGGCCAGTCGAAAACTCGCCCCGGTCGCAGCCGCGCAAGGCAGGCCGGCGACGGGGCGGCGATCCGCGAGGTTAAGGGCCAGGAAATGATTTACTCAATCATTTCTCCGGCCCGTTTGCTTGCTCCGTGGGTCGCCAGCTCGCGGACCAAAGGTCCGACTCGCGGCTCCGTCCTGATGTGAGAGTGATCGACTTATTGTTTTCCAGTCCCTTACCACGGTATTGAGCTTGAGGCGGATACCGCGTCGGCGGATCTCCGTCGCGATCTGGATGCTGTTCGAGACGTGGTCGCCCGTACCGCGGCCGAGCGCGGCCTGCGTCTGCTCGTTGCCGGAATCGACCGACAGGCCGACCCAGTGCACGGCTCCGGGTGCCGCGTCCAAGACCGCAACCAACCGGGCACCGTTTGTGACGATGCACGTCGTCATGCCGAGGTCAGCGGCGACCCGCGTCAGTTGCCCCAGGTGCGGATGCAACGTCGGTTCGCCGCCGACGAAAGTGATCTTGTCGGTGCCCGCCGCCGCCAGTTCGCGAACCAAGCGTTCCGCATCTTCGGGGGCGAGGACCCGACGGGCGTTGGCGAACCCGGCATAGCAGAATGTGCAGCGCAGGTTGCACTTGGGCCAGAGGTGAAAATTGACAGCAACCGGCCGAGGAGAAAGCAGGGACGTCATCGTGGCTCCCGGAATTTCACGGGCGATCCTGCCCGCACACCTGGATCCACGATGGGCACGGCGATCTTGTGACAGGCCCTTGCGTCGTGCGGTCAGGGCAGTTTGCCGCGGCCGAAGCGCCTGAAATTCCGGCCTGCTGCTGGGCCTGCCGACCTTGATTGCCATCGGTCCGTATTTACGACAAATTCTGCCGGAAGGCGGGCAGTGTGAACAACCCGATTGGATCCGGTGTCCATGGCGAACCAACCAACGGAAACCACAGCGCAGGCAACCGTTGCACCTGCCGTTACTGGTCCCACGCCACAGGCCCCGGCTGCTGCGACGCTGACGGACGCCGCGACTGGCTGGCTCGCCATCGCGTTGGTATTCGCGTTCGTAACGGTTATCGCGCCCATTGCGGTCGCCGCCTGGGTGTCTTGCGGGCTGTTTGGCGCGCTCGTTGGTGCGCGAGTGCTCGATCACGCCGATGCGTTTTCCTACTTTGCGGCCAACTTCGGGGTCAACGCGGGCATGTTCGCCGGTGCCGCAGGTTTGATCGCCAGTTTGGCCCATTGGCTCACCGAAAAAGACAGTCGGGAC
>Ga0194120_10005316_pt1 | contig 19104 bp, 18 predicted proteins | sample TA2MahCa65mmetaG_FD_148642 | JGI IMG/M metagenome (GOLD analysis project Ga0194120, IMG submission 148642) | Freshwater microbial communities from Lake Tanganyika, Tanzania - TA2015019 Mahale Deep Cast 65m | ecosystem: Environmental > Aquatic > Freshwater > Lake | place: Tanzania: Lake...
TGGATTACGGCCGCATCACGCCGCTCATCGTGAAAGCGGTACAGGACATCGCGAACTTGGCGGACACGTTCAAGCACACGCTCATCGCGTGGCTCGGGAATACTTCAAACGGCATCGGCAAGCTGTTCGCGAAAGAACTGGTCGCCGAGCGCGTCGAGGCCGACGAGCTTTGCGCGCGCAAAGCCGATGGTACCCCGGTATGCGTGACAGGCGAGGAGCTCGAATCGCTTCTCAATGGTCAGCCGGCTGCCGCAGCACCAAGCGGCGGCAGTTCCCCGCCGCCGGACCCAACGCCCGAACCCGCGCCGGCTCCAGAGCCGGAGACACCGCCCGCACCTGAAGAAACAGCGCCCACAGAAGAATCCCCGACCACGCCGGCTTCCGAAGAGACGCCGACAGAGCAGGCACCAGAGACGCCTCCGCCGACTGAAAATCCCGCACCTGCCGATGCGCCAACGACGGAGTGAAGTACGCGGCGGCGAGCCCCCACACCTTTTAAGTCACCGCAGGCTGTCGGCTGTACGTCTTGCCTATTTCCCGAAGATATCGGACAAGGCTTGCGAAATCACCGTCGCTGGTAAGAAGCGCCGCCCGATCGTATTCATCCTGCAGTCGGAGAGTCGGTAGGCAAGACCTGCCGAAAAGCAGATCTACCGAAAACAACTCAAAGATTTATCCACCGGTCACTAATCGGTAGGTCTTGCCTGCCGAACCGCTTTCGAAGAAAATAGATTTCTATGTCAGTTCGTCCTATCACGTTCTCGGAGGGAGAGTTCTATCACATTTACAACCGTGGAAACAGCAAACAGCGCATTTTCCATGATGGACACGATCATATGTATTTTACGAATCTTCTTTACCTCATGAATACGCACGAACGGCGCCAGGTGTATGATCTGAAGAAGCTCGGCCACTTCAATGCGTATGATATTGAACGGAAGAATGTACTTGTGAGCATAGGGGCGTACTGTCTCATGCCGAATCATTTCCATATCCTCATGACCGAAAAAGAAGAAGGAGGCATCAGCAAGTTCATGCAGAAAGTATCGACTGCGTATGCGATGTATTACAACAACAAGTATGAACGCACAGGTGGATTGTTTGAAGGTAAGTTCAAGGCACAACACGCTGACGATGATCGCTATCTTAAGTATCTTTTCTCATATATTCATCTCAATCCCGTGAAGTTGATAGATCCGCAGTGGAAAGAGAGGGGAATACGCAATAAAAAAGCAGTACTGACGCACCTGAAGGGCTATGCGCATTCAAGCTACCTTGATTATCTCGGCGAACAACGGTTGCAGGCCCTGATACTGTCCGTAACTGACTTTCCTCGGTATTTTCCGCATCCAGACACTTTTTCGTCCGAAATATTTTCGTGGCTGTCGTATGGAAACGGGCTGAAAAATCGGTAGGCAAGACCTACCGAGTGACCTGCCGCATTGCATCAATGCGCACGCCCGGGTGGGGTGGTACACTGGTAGGCAACCATTTTTCTTTCAAACATGAATTACCACGTCGTCGGCGGGAAGCAGCTTGGTGGGGAGGTGACTACGAACATCTCGAAGAACGCGGCGGTCGCGCTGTTGTGCGCATCGCTGCTCAATAAAGGGACGACGACCTTGCGTCGTATGCCGCGCATCGAAGAGCTCAAGCGGCTCATCGAGGTGATGGAATCCATCGGCGTGCGCGTCTTGTGGGACGACGACGGCGACATGCATATCTCGCCGCCGGCGTACTTCGACCTGTCGCAGATCAACCACGAATCGGCGGAGCGTACGCGCTCTATCGCCATGTTCATCCCTGCGCTCGCGCACCGCGTCGGTTCCTTCGAGCTGCCGGCGCCGGGCGGCTGCAACCTCGGCAAGCGTTCACTGGGCGCGCATATCGATGCATTGGCTCGGCTGGGCATCTCGATCAGCGGCAGCGAATCCTCACACGCGTACAAAGTGGAGGTGGGGGAACTGAAGCCGGCGGAGATCATCATGTTTGAGGCGTCCGACACCGGTGTGGAGAATGTACTCATGGCGGCAGCACTGATTCCGGGCGAGACGGTCATCAAGTTCGCCAGCGCCAACTACATGGTGCAGGATCTGTGCGTCTTCTTGCAGGCCTGTGGCGTGCAGATAGACGGCATTGGCACGACGACCTTGACGGTGCGCGGCGTCGAATCGATCGACGGCAACATCGTGGGCTATCCGAGCGAGGATCCGATCGAATCGATGTTCTTCATATCGCTCGCGGCGACGACGCGCTCCGAGATCTCCATCAAGCGCTGCCCGATAGACTTTCTTGAGCTTGAGCTTCTGGTCTTGGAGCAGATGGGGCTGTCGTTCGAGCGCTCTGCGCCGTATCTGGCAGAGAATCAGCACACGAAGCTTGTGGACCTGGTGGTGCATGCGAACGGCCCACTGAAAGCGCCTCCGGAGAAAATCGCGCCGCGCCCGTATCCGGGCATCAACATCGACAACCTGCCGTATTTCGTGCCCATCGCCACACAGGCCCTCGGCGAGACTTTGATCCATGACTGGGTCTACGACGGACGCGCGCTCCATTATATGGAGATGGCCAAGCTCGGTGCTTCGCTACGGTTGCTTGACCCTCACCGCGTCGTCATCAAAGGACCAACATCTTTGCATGCCGCAGAGATCACCGCGCCGGCGGCGTTTCGCCCAGCGTCTATCATTCTCATCGGCATGCTTGCTGCGCCGGGGGAGTCGACGCTATTCAATGTGTACCCAATCAACCGCGGCTATGAACGCCTGCACGAGCGATTGCAGTCGCTCGGTGCTTCCATTGAGGCGGTCGTCGAATAGTTGCATTCCCGCACGTGGCGGCGTATTGTCTGGTCGGGAAGCGAATGAATCGTCGCACCATATAGGGGTGATTGAAATGACAGAGACTGGAAAACCAAAGATTCTCGTATTTGGCGGTCCGGGGAAGGACAGCGGCGAGGGTCCCGAGAATCTCGTCATAAGTACACGGCTGACCAAGTCGAAATTCTGCGAGCTCGATGCCGACATCGTCGGGTTCGTCTCGACGAGGCAAGGTGGCGGGCTGGAACAGCGGGCCACACGGCTCGCCGTGCCGTTCATCCACATGGAGTCGCCGTTCACGGCCGATGCGTATAGTGCAGTCATGCACGAGAGGAACGCAGAGTGGGCTGCGTGTTCGGGATGGCCGCGCTACGTATGCGGCATTGATCCTGCACGAGCGTTCAACATCCACCCCGCACCGCTGCGTGATTGGCGCGACCGCATGTACGGCGGCCAGGGCATGTACGGTAATGCCGTGCACGAACTGGTGGCGAGCGAGATCGCGGTCGGCAGGGAACGGCACATCGGCATCTGCATGCATTTTCTTCGCGAGGCAGAAGGAAGTCAGGATCCGTATTACAAAGGCCCGGTGTTCTTCCAGTGCGTCGAGCTGTTTGGCAATGAGATGGAGCCGACGATGGAGAACGTGCGAGCGCGCGTGCGTCGGCTGGAGTATCTGTGGCAGCCGCGCATTACGAACCTTGTCGTTCACGGCGATATCCGGTGGGACGGCAAGGATCCGGCATCGCTCGTCGTGCCGGCGGAACTATTGAAAGCTGCGTGAGCAGAAAAACGCCGCGCCCCAAGGGGGCGCGGCAAACCATTTTATGCTTTCTGTGCCCAGACGGTGACGGAGCGGCGCTTGTTGGCACGGCCGTCCTTCGTGCGGTGACGGTGCGATGTCTTTATCTCATGCACGAAGAAACGCGGCTCGAATAGCTCGGGAATCTCCTTGAGCAGGACCACCCGCTCTTGTATCCCAATCTCTGGATGGATGTACGATCCCGGCTCTGTCCCTGGGTGCTCTCGCAGCATTCGTTCCGCATTCAGATCTTCGTCGAGCAAGAACGTCTTGAAGAAGAACCAGCCGCCGGGGCGCAGTACGCGCGCGATGTCTGCAAAGAGTATTTCGCGCTGCCCGCTGGTGAGCACGTGCGACGCCATCATGTCGAGCACCACCGTCTGCGACGCATCCGGCAGTGGTATCGGATCGGCGATAGAGCCGATCTCGAAGGTGAGCGGCAGGCCTTCTTCGGTGGTGCGCGCACGCGCGTGGTTGATCGCCTCGAACGAGGTGTCGAGTCCGAGACCTTTCATGCCGTACGTCTGCGAGAGGTAGATGAGGTTGCGCCCGTTGCCACAGCCGAGGTCGACCGCTGATGCATGCGGATTGAAGAAGAGCCGCCCGTGCTCGCGCTCGACGTGGCGGCAGAACTTCTGCAGGTCCTCACTGGGGGTATCGGACAGCGTCAGGCGCGTGCCGTCTTTCGATCGGTACTCCTTCTCCCAGAATCCTTGCCTGTTGCGCTTGGGGAATGGACGGGCCATATCGCCAGCATTAGAGCACAAAAATGTGTTTATTGCAAAACAGTCTTTCACTGTGTCGTTCCCGTATACTGATATGTATGCGGCCTGGTCCGAAACCGAAAGGAAGTGTGCGGTTGGAATGGTCTCCAGATTTTGCGTATGCGATCGGGCTGCTGACCGCAGATGGTTGTCTGTCGAAAGACGGTAGACACATAGACCTGACTTCAGTAGATATCGAACAAGCTTTGCTGTACAAGAAGTGTCTCGGGATCGACACGAAGATAAGTACAAAACATTCAAGTGCCGGGAATCGTGCACACTGTGTGCAATTCAGTGATGTGCTGTTCTATCAGTTTCTGATGGGCATCGGGTTGTCGCCAGCGAAGTCAAAAACACTCACGAGCGTTTCGGTCCCAGGCGAATATTTCCGCGATTTTCTACGGGGCTACTTCGATGGTGACGGAAGCAGTTATTCGTATCAGGATCCGGTATTTCCGAACAGCTTCCGTTTCTGTATTTCGTTTACGTCTGCTAGTCCGCGATTTGTGTCGTGGCTTCAAGACCGGATTGCGGAAGATGTTGGGGTACGTGGGTTCGTCAGCAAGAACAGTAATACGCCCTATGTGCAGCTTAAGTTCGCGAAGGCAGATTCCGTGCGGCTAAGCGCCTATATGTACTACGCGGACGACCTGCCTCGCTTGGAGCGGAAGTATTTGAAAATACAGCGTTCTTGCGGCATAATCGTGCGACGCCGCGGTGGTGAAATTGGTAGACACGCTACGTTCAGGTCGTAGTTCTCGCAAGGGATTGGGAGTTCGAGTCTCCCCCGCGGCACAGCAGACGAAGGAGTGTGATGCGTTAGCGTCACGCGACTATTTGTTGCAGCGGGGGAGACTCGAAGGCGAGAGCCGCGGGACCCGCCAGCAGGCGGGACGGCGCGAGCAGGGCCGAGAGGAATGAGGTGCGACGGCACCGAACGAGCTCTTGGCCGAGTCTCCCCCGCGGCACCACAAAAAAGAACGAGCCCCGGCAGTGCGCCGGGGCTGTTGTCGCTTGGTGCGATTATCGCGAGCCGATAAATACCTGGCTCTCGTCATTGGGGTCAAATGGAGCCTGGCCAGCTCGACCGTGTCGGTCTTGCGGGGTCGTCCTGTGCGCGTGACGCGGGCGCGGCTGTTCGTCGTTCATTACGCCTGCGCCGTTACAAAGGAGGGGTTCTTCGGACAGTTTCGTCCCGTTGGTTCCTTCTTTCGTAAAGATCTTTTTATGCATTTTCCACCCGTTTTCTTGCCAACTGGCGCTCCTCCGAACGCCAATCTTTACTATATACCTGCACTATGACTCGCCGCAAGCACATGGCGAGTATAGGCAAGAGACCGGGGTGGTATAGTAATCACGCTATGGGATACCGTGATGATTTCAGAGGGAAGCGCGTGACGATGATGGGGCTGGGGCTCCTGGGCCGTGGCGTGGGCGATGCAGCGTTTCTGGCGGCGCAGGGCGCGCAGGTGTTGGTGACCGACAAGAAGACGGAAGAACAGCTGGCATCGTCGCTTGAGCAACTCAAGGGTTGCTCGGGCATCACGTATCGTCTTGGCGGACACGACGAGAGGGATTTTACCGACACCGATATGGTCATCAAGGCGGCGGGCGTCGCCGTAGATTCGCCGTACATCGCCGCGGCGAAAGCTGCGGGCGTGCCGGTGTACATGTCGACCGCACTTGCGGCGAAGTACGCGCGCGAGGCGGGGGCGGTGATCATCGGCGTCACGGGCACGCGCGGCAAGTCGACGGTCACGCATCTGATCCATCACGCACTCTGTGCAGTGGGGAAGACTGCGCATCTCGGCGGCAACATCCGCGGCGTTTCCACGCTCGCGTTGCTCCCGGTCATCAGGTCGGGTGATGTTCTCGTGCTCGAACTTGATTCGTGGCAGCTGCAAGGCTTCGGTGATCTTATGATCAGCCCGGACATCGCGGTGTTCAGCAATCTGATGCCGGATCATCAGAACTATTATCCAGACATGGAGGCGTACTTTGCCGACAAAGCAAATATTTTCAAATTTCAACGGGAAGGGGATGCCTTAGTTATAGGCGAGAGCGTGCGCGAACAAGTTGCACCAGCGCGGCCTCCGGCCGCGCCGCAGGTACCGGAGCCGATTCCGGACGACTGGCAGCTCAAGATCCCGGGGGAGCACAACCGCGAGAATGCGGCGCTGGCGGCGGCGGCGCTTCGCGCCGCCGCCCTGACGGACGATGACATCCGCCGTGCTCTCGCATCATTCACCGGCGTCGAAGGCCGCTTGCAGCTCGCTGCCGAGCACAACGGCCTCTCTATATATAATGACAATAACGCGACCACGCCGGAGGCGACGATCGCCGCATTGAAAGCGCTCGACGGCGGCGCGCACAATATCGTGCTCATCATGGGTGGTGCCGACAAGGGGCTTGCGCTTGATGGCCTCATTCAGGAGGTTCACACGCACTGCAAGGATGTCATCTTGCTCGCAGGGACCGGCACCGAGCGCATCCGTGATCATTTCCCGCATGCGCCCGTGTGCACCTCGCTCGAGCAGGCAGTCCACGAGATGCGCATGCGCGCCACGACGGGCGACATCGCACTCTTCTCTCCCGCCTTCGCCTCCTTCGGCATGTTCGCCAACGAGTATGAGCGCAATGACCGGTTCCTTGCGCTCGTGCGGCCTGCAGCATGATCGGCGTATTCGACTCGGGGGTAGGTGGACTGACCGTGCTGCAGGAACTCCGGAAGGTGATGCCGCAGGCGGACTTCATCTATTTCGGCGATACGAAGAACGCGCCGTATGGTCCGCGGCCGCACTATGAGCTGGTGCAGCTGACAATCGTCGCAATGCGACTCGTGCTTGAGCGCGGTGCGACAGGCATCGTGAGTGCCTGCAACAGCGTTTCGGCGGCAATGGCGCTTTCGGAGATCGGCACCTTTCCGCTGCCGGAGAGTCGGCTGATAGAGATGGTGGGGCCGACGGTCGACGCGCTTGCGGTCGAGTCCGACCGTATCCTCCTGTGCGCGACCGAGGCGACAGTGCGCGCGGGCATCTACCAGGATGGATTCGCACTACGAGGGAAGGAGATTGACGCGGTACCCGTACCCGAGCTCGCGGGGTTGATCGAAGCGGGTGCACCCTATAGCGATGTGCGGCACTGTGTCGAAGCGGCGCTTGCGCCGCATACTGGGCAGTACGGCACGCTTCTCTTGGGCTGCACGCACTATCCGCTCGCCATCGGCGCATTCCAAGATGTTGCCGGAGACAAGGTACGCGTGTTCGACCCGGCGGCGGCGGTCGCTGCCGCGACCGCCGCCAGATTCCCCGATGAAGCCGCTGGGCAGGGAACGATCCGCTTCCTGGTCAGCAAGGAGTCACCGGTATTTCGTGCGCTCGCTGCAGACATGTTCCCGGAAAGCGCGGCTTCGATAGAAGTGATAGAGTAGGGCCATGCAGGATTTGAAGCACGTCCACATGGTCGGGATAGGTGGCATCGGCATGTCCGCCTTGGCGCAGCTTTATGTGAGCCGCGGTATCACGGTCACCGGGTCCGATCGCGAGGCATCGCCTGTAACGGCCCTCTTGGATGGGCAAGGTATTCCGGTCTCGATCGGCCACGATGGCGCTATCCCAGACGGAACGGATCTGCTTGTCTACAGCGATGCGGTCCCGTCCGAGGACCAAACACGTGCGCAGGCAAGGCAGATGAACATCCCCGAGCGTTCCTATTTTCAGGCGCTCGGCGAGATATCGCGCGAGATGGCGACTATCGCGGTGGCCGGTACGCACGGGAAGACGACGACGACCGGCATGCTCGCGGTCATCCTTGAGAAGGCAGGGAAGGACCCGACGGCGATCGTCGGCTCTATCGTGCGCGATTTCCCGAGCCGCGCTGGCGGCTCGAACTTCCGCGCGGGCTCGCATAATCTCTTGGTCGTCGAAGCGTGCGAATACCGCGACCACGTCCTGCAGTTCAGTCCGCGCATTCTCGTGCTCACCAACATCGAGCTCGACCATACCGACTACTTCGCCGATCTTGCCGCGCTGCAGAAGACATTCCACGAAGCGGCGATGAAGATACCAGTAGACGGCGCCATCATCACGGACCCGGCGCATCCGCACATCGCGCCGGTACTCTCCGGCGTCGTCGCGCGTGTCGTCGATTACACGCTCGAATCAGTTCCCGACATCGCGCAGATAGGCGAGTTCAACCGACAGAACGCGCGCGCCGCCAAGGCAGCCGCCAAGGCCGCGTATCCAGACATCCCCGACGAGACGATAGACGAAGCGCTTAGCCTGTTTCGCGGCTCGTGGCGCCGCTTCGAATACAAGGGTGAGACCGCGAAGGGTGCGCTGGTCTATGACGACTACGCGCATCATCCGACCGCCATCCGCGCGACCGTCGAGGCGGCGAAGGAGCAGTTCCCAGGCAAACGCATCGTCGTGGCGTTCCACCCGCACCTCTACAGCCGCACCAAGTCGCTTCTGCCGGAGTTCGCCGATGCGCTCGCGCTGGCCGACGAATCGGTCATCGCGCCTATCTATGCGGCGAGAGAAGCGACGGACCCGGCCATTTCGCACGAGGTGCTTGCTGAAGAAGTCCGCAAGCGAGGCGGGAAGTCCCTTGCGCTCGATTCGTTCGACGAGATTCGCGGCCACCTGAACGGGTATGGCGACGATACGCTCATCATCCTGATGGGTGCCGGCGACATCTATCGTCTCGCGTCGCAGATAGTCGACGAGTGATGTATGGGAACGCTCTCTATCGTTGCGACGCCGATCGGCAATCTGGAGGACATCACACTGCGCGCGCTACGCATCTTGAAGGAGGCCGATGCTATCTACGCCGAGGATACGCGTGTCATCTCCAAACTGCTCGCGCGGTTTGATATATCAAACCATGTACACCGATTGGATGCGGCCACGGAAGGGAAGAAGTCGGGTGAGGTGATCGAGCGTCTGGAGCGTGGCGAACGAGTAGCATTCGTCTCAGACGCCGGGACGCCGGGTATCTCGGACCCGGGCGCACGACTGGTCGCACAGGTGCGCGAGCATCTGCCGGCGACAAAGATCGAAGCCATCCCCGGCGCCTCTGCGCTCACGGCCGCCATCTCCATCGCGGGTCTTCGCGACGACGCGTTCCTGTTTTTCGGATTCCTCCCGCACAAGAAAGGTCGGCAGACCGCGCTGCGCTTCGTCGCGGCGAGCCTGTGCCCGGTCGTTCTGTACGAATCGCCGCACCGCGTACTCAAGCTCTTGAAAGAGCTGGCCGCAGAATCTCGCGGCTGTCGTGTCACCATCTTGCGAGAACTTACCAAGATCCACGAAGAGGTGCTGCGCGGTTCGCCTGAAGACATCGGCACCATACTGGGGAAGCGCCCGGCAGTGAAGGGGGAGTTCGTGGTCATCGTAGAGCCAGGTGCAGGGTATTGACAAACTAGTTTATATAGTGTAGGGTATTGCCAGTCTATCCTACAGCGGGATAGTCGTGCGTACGCGTAAGGAGCGTCTCATGAGTTTCTGTTTCCTCGAACGCCTGCTTCGTCCGGTCGATCTATCCCAACCTGGCGAGATATCAGGCATCATTCTTTTCGTCTTGGCGCTGGCTCTGCTCATCGTCATCATCTAAGACCTGGCTCCTGGCCCACCGGCTTTGGGGCACAACCACTGGAGAGTTCGATGAAAGAAATGCCGTTGTCGCGCGATGCGCGCATGATATTCCGAGTCGGAGTTGTGTTGTCAGTCATGTTCGGGTCGTGGATTATGTGGCCCGCAACGGACTCGGAGGAGGCAGTGTCCTTCGTCCGTGTTCCCGGCCCGATCATCGTGCCTGTCCGCGTCATTCCGCGCGCGCGATCCGCCGACGAGGTGCCATGGTTCTCTTGGCGCCACGTGGGATAACAACATACTGTTCTGTTTTCAAAGCGCTCGGCCAACCGGGCGCTTCGTCTTTGTGGCGCGGCGATGGCGACACATGGTACACTGCGCTCCTATGACACTCGATTCGGTCATCATGCTCGTCGGCGCGGCTATCGCCGTGCTGCCGTTCTTGGGTTTTCCACAACGCTGGGACGCTGTGCTCTATTTCGTGCTTGGTGTGATCGTCGTCGGACTCGGGATAGCGGTGCGTCGCGGGAGTGCGCGCATACCGAAGCGTATGCAGCCGCGCCGCGCTGCCACTTACGTTGAAAGCAAGGCTGCAGCGACCGAGGCGCATGATGCCGGTACTCAAAGCTAGGGCGCCGCGCGCGGTATTCTTGGGCGCGTTGTTTGCGGGTTCGGCGGCGCTTGCCTATACGCTTGCACCGCAGCCGTCGTATGTCCGTGGGGAATCGCCGCGCGCGACATCGACCACCCTGCACGGTTTCTTTGCGACGTTCGGCGCGGACGAGGAGCAGCCATTGGCGCCGCAGCCGCGTAGCGGGCATGTGGCGACGCCGGAGCAGGTGAAAGGCATCTATATGTCGCAGTGCGTGGTGGGCACGCCATCGTTCCGAGAGAAGCTCGTGCGGCTGGTCGAAGAGACAGAGCTCAATGCGATCGTCATCGACATACGCGACTATACCGGCTATATCTCGTTTGATACCGATCACCCGCTTCTGAAGGAATACGTCTCGACCCAGTGCGGGGCCAGCGATATGCGGGAGTTCATCGCGATGTTGCATGAAAAAGACATCTACGTCATCGGCCGCATCACGACGTTCCAGAATCCGGCATACACCAAGAACCACCCAGATCAGGCCGTACAGCGCAAAGGAGGAGGCGTGTGGAAGGATCACAAGGGACTCGCGTTCGTCGATGTAGGTGCTAAGCCGTACTGGGAGACAGTCGTCGCGCTTGCCAAGGAATCGTATGACATCGGATTTGATGAACTCAATTTCGATTACATCCGTTTTCCGTCCGATGGCGATATGGCAGCGACCGATTACTCGTGGAGCCGTGGGAAGTCAAAGCCCGAGGCTCTCGAAGAGTTTTATCGGTACCTGCATGCGGAGCTGCAGCCAGAAGGGATGACGCCGGGCGTGAACGCACCGGTCATCTCGGCCGACCTCTTTGGCATGGTGACGACGAACGAAGACGACCTCAACATCGGACAGGTCTTGGAGCGCGCGTTGCCGTATTTCGACTACATCTGCCCGATGGTCTATCCGTCGCATTACCCCTCGGGGTTCCATGGCTACAAGGACGTGAACGCGCATTCCTACGGCATCGTCCATTTCTCGATGGAGGAGGCGGTGCGCCGCACTACAGCGACGACGACGTCCATCGGCTCCTTCGCGTACACGCGTCTCGGCACCTCGACGCCAGTCCTGTACGAGAAACCGTCGTACTCCGCTTCGAAGATGCGGCCATGGCTGCAGTCGTTCGATTACCCGGTCACGTATACGGCGGCGATGGTGCGAGAGCAGATTCAAGCGAACGAAGACGCGGGATTGCAGGGGTATCTTTTCTGGGACCCGGCCAACAAGTACCGCGCACTTGAGCAGGCGCTCGCGCAATCACACGAGTAGCCGCCGCAGTGCGATGATGTGTCGTATACTATCGGCATACGTACCTTGCTATGCGTACCGACGATCCACGGCCGGTCATCGAATCCATGCTTGCTTCCGGGATGGCACATGGCGTCGTTCGTGCGCGCATGTTACTCGACGGATGGACCGAAGAGGTTGTCGACCCGATCTTTGCGGCGCTCGCGCCGCATGTAGGAAACCGCGCAGCAACGCTTGAAAGCACGTACCAACGACATCGGCGTGCGAAAGCCGCTGGCATCCTGGTCGCCTCACTGGTGGCTGCGGCTGCGGTAGGTGCGGTAGGCGGATTCACTGCCCGCACGCCGGCGACGTATGCTATAGAGATTCCGGCGGCGTCGAGTACGGAGGCAGCGCTTTCATATGGTGCCTTACCAGCGCTCGCTGACCCTGCATATTACGCCCAAGTGAAGCACACGCTCACCGACGCACACGCATCGTTCATCAGCGCAAACCTCACCGACATGCAGCTTACTGTCTACAAGGACGGCGAGGCAGCGCTCACGGTACCGATTCTTGCCAAGGGCAAGGTCGGTTCGTGGTGGGAGACGCCAGTCGGTATCTACAAGATAGAGACGAGGGAGCGCGATCACTATTCGTCGTTCGGGCACGTGCACCAGCCGTACAGCATGGCGTTCCAAGGCAACTTCTTCATTCATGGCTGGCCTGTCTATGACGACGGTACACCGGTGTCGAGTTCGTATTCCGGAGGCTGTATCCGGCTTGCTACTGAAGATGCTGGCAAGGTATACGAGCTGGTGCGGATCGGTATGCCGGTCATCGTCTACAAAGAAGCACGGCAATCCGAGCCGTTCACGTATCAGCTCAAGACGCCGGCAGTGAGTGCGGCGCAGTATCTCGTCATCGACATGGACACGGCAACGGTATTGGCAAGCAAGGGCGAGCGCGAACAAGCACCTATCGCGTCGATCACAAAGCTGGTGACCGCGCTGGTGGCGACCGAATACATCAATCTCGACAAGGAGCTTACCGTGCCGGCAGAGGCGGCGGTGTATACATCGGTGCCACGACTGCGGCCCGGCACTGATGTCCGGGCGTACGATCTCCTGTTCCTCTTGCTGCAAGAGTCATCGAACGAGGCTGCCGAAGCGCTGGCTTCGGTGACGGGTCGCGAAGCGTTCGTTTCGCGCATGAACGCGAAAGCTCGCGCGATAGGCCTCTCAGACACCGTGTTCTCGGATCCCTCGGGCGCACATGACGACATCTCGACGCCGGCGGACATCTTTACGCTGTTGCGTTACATCGATGAGAATCGGCGTTTTGTCTTCAATATTACGGCAGGGACGCTTACGGAGACCGCGTACGGCGATGCGGCGTTCGGCGATATGGCGAACTTTAATCTTGTCGAGACTGCGCCGGCGCGCTTCTTGGGCGGGAAGATTGGGCAGACCAACGAAGCGGGCGAAACGTATGCAGGCATCTTTTCGGTACCGGTAGGTGGTCGCGAGCGGCGCGTTGCTGTCATCGTGCTCGGTTCATCGGGAGTCGCACACGATGTCGAGCAGCTGGTGCGATTTGTAGGCGCCGCCTATGCGCCGGCCGGCCACTAGCGCGAGCATTGCTCTGTTATACTCTTGTCATGAATCCCGACCAGAAGTCGGACGATAGACGCGTTACGTATTTTGCGTCGACGCACACGCGTGGCAAGCGCGAGATATTTGGCATTCGCGCCATTGACCGCGGCAAGCATATGTACGTGATCGGCAAGACCGGCATGGGAAAGTCGACGATGCTCGAGAATCTGGCTATTCAGGACATTCAGAACGGTGAGGGCCTCGCCTTTATCGATCCGCACGGCTCGACGGCGCAGAAGCTACTCGACTTCGTTCCGTACGAGCGCATCAAGGATGTCGTGTACTTTGCGCCGTTCGACACCGATTTTCCGATGGGGTTCAACGTGATGGAAGACGTGGGCTACGACAAGCGGCATCTCGTCGTTTCGGGACTCATGGGCGCGTTCAAGCGTATCTGGGTCGATGCATGGAGCGCACGCATGGAATACTTCCTCCAAAATACGCTCTTGGCGCTTCTTGAGTACCCCGACTCCACGCTCCTCGACGTCAACCGCATGCTCGTGAACAAGGAGTTTCGCAAGGCGGTCGTCGAGAAGGTGCAGGATCCGATCGTGAAGGCGTGGTGGCAGGAAGAGTTTGCGGCATTCACCGACAAATACACCGCCGAAGCGACGCCAGCAATCCAGAACAAGATCGGCCAATTCATCTCGAACCCACTGATCCGCAACATCATCGGGCAGTCGAGATCGTCGTTCGATATCCGCAAGCTCATGGACGAGAAGAAGATCCTCATCGTTGACCTCTCGAAGGGTCGCATGGGCGAGACGAACGCGCAGCTCTTGGGTTCCATGCTTACCGTGAAGATCTACCTTGCGGCGATGAGTAGGGCGGACGAACCGGCTTCGCGTATGGCTCGACTCCCACGTTTCTACTTCTTCGTCGACGAATTCCAGTCGATGATGAACGAGGCGTTCGCCGCAATCCTTTCTGAGGCGCGCAAGTACAAGCTCGCACTTACGCTTGCCAACCAGTACGTCGAGCAGATGGAAGAGAACGTCCGCAACGCGGTGTTCGGGAACGTCGGCACGATGATTACGTTCCGAGTCGGGCCGTTCGATGCCGAGACCCTCAAGACGATCTACGAGCCGACATTCCATCCGGAAGACCTGGTGAACCTCGGGATCGGCGAGATCTACCTCACGCTCATGATAGACGGCGTCGGTACGCCGCCGTTTTCGGCACAAACCATTCCGCCCATCGAAGCTCCTGCCATCTCGTACCGTGACGATGTCATCAACAACTCGCGTGCGCAGTTCGGGCGCCCGCGCGCAGAGGTCGAGGCATTCATCACGCAGCGTTCGACGGAATTCGCGATGCCAGTTGTCGAGAAGAAACCTCGGTATGACATGCGGGGGAACATCATCCCGAACAGTAGCGGCCAGCGGCCTTCGGGAGGGCCGGGCAACGGTGCGCCGCGCGGCGGCAACGGCAATGGCAGCAACGGATTCGCCCCGCGTTCCAACGGCGGCTATAACGGGGCGCCTCCACAGCGCTCCCCACTCGACCTTGTGAAAGAGCAGCGTGCAGCGATGCCTCCTGCTGCGCCGCACCCGCCAGCACCTGTGCGCCCGCAGGCCGAAGCGCGACCTATGCACGAGGCGCCGGCCCGCGGTCCGCGGCCCGATGCGCGCCCGATACCGCGCCCGCGGCTGGCCGACCCCTTTGCAGCAAGGGCAGAACAGCAGCCCGAACCGCCCGAGCGCAACGCGCTGCGCGATGCGATCAGTGCGGCACGAATACCGGCAAGCGCACCGCAGGCGCCTGCCCCAGTGGCAGAGCAGCGCTCACCGGCAGACATGCTGCGCGACAAAGGACCGCGCGAGGAGGGTGCACGCCCGCGCGCACCGCTGCCTCCCCATGTGCAGCCAGTCATGCCGTCGCAGCGCCAGGCAGAACGCCCGCGGCAGGACGCACCGCGCTCGGTGCCGCCGACGCCGCCCGAGCGCGACAATGGCGAGGTATCGGCCGAGGTGCTGGCGCGTGTGCTCAAGGACGACGCACAGTAATCTTGCGGTATGCGCGGCAACGGGGTACTCGCACTCGCGCTTGCAAGCATCGCGCTGTGCCTGCCGAGCACTGCACGTGCGCGCATGTTCATTTCGGAAGTCATGTACGATGCGCCGGGAAGCGACACAGCTGCCGAGTGGGTAGAGATTCGCAACGACAGCGCTGAGTCAGTGGAGCTCTCGAAGCTCAAGCTCGCCGACAGCAAAGGCGCGCACAAGATCGTGCCAGCACAGGGCGGTGCCATGCTTATGCCTGGCAGCTTCGCGATAGTTGCGCGTAATCCGGCCACGCTCACCGCGGCAGTGCCGGTGTTCAAGAGTGCGATGTCGCTGGGGAATACGAGTGGCACCATCGAGCTGCGCAGCGCTTCAGGAACGCTCGATACGGCAACGTATAGCAAGGCAATGGGTGCAGCCGGGGATGGGAATACCCTCAACCGCGCATCGCCGGGCGCGACGTTTGTCCCGCGCGCGCCTAGCCCCGGTGCTGCGATGAGCGCGAGCGCGATCGAGAAACCAGCACCCGCGCCGACAGCGCCGAAGAAGAAGTCATCTCGTGCTGGAGCAAAAACGAATCGACCGTCGCGCGGCGAAGAGCCGGCCCGGATTGTGGTCGAGGGTGCGGAAGAGGAAAGAGAAGCACCGGTCCCCGCTGCTGCCGCATCGGTGCCGCTGGGTGCGGCAGCTGCAGCAGGTGGCTCCAGCTATGAGTGGCCGCTGGCTGCCGGGGCGCTTGCCGCTATTGCCGGCATTGGCGTTGCGGCCGCCCGCCGCGCAAAGCGCAACGAATGGACCATCATAGACGATACGCCCAATGATGCGTAGAATAGCGAAATATGGCCGAGAAAGAGACGATTATCATCACGGGAGGGGCGGGCCTCATCGGGTCGCATCTTATCGAGTTGGCGCTCACGAAGTATCGCGTAGTATCGCTCGATAATTATTTCATCGGTAGTAAGGAAAATCATATTGAGGGAGCAGAGTATGTAGAGGGTCACACCAAAGACATTGAGCGGTTGCTCGGAGGCGAGAAACCAGCAATCATTTTTCATCTTGGCGAGTATTCGCGGGTCGAGCAGAGCTTTGGTGATCTGCATCTGGTGTGGGAAGCGAATGTTCAGGGCACCTTTAGCGTCCTTGAATACTGGAAGGCGCGTGGCTGCAAGCTCGTGTATGCCGGCTCATCAACAAAATTTTCCGATGGCGGAATGGGGCGTCATCAGAGTCCGTATGCATGGATGAAAGCAAGCAATACCGAGCTCGTGAGCAACTTTGGCGCGTGGTTCAAGCTGCCGTACGCGATTACCTATTTCTATAATGCCTACGGAGCGCGCGAACTTTCGACGGGCCCCTATGCCTCTGTCATCGGGCGCTTCAAAGAGCTGTACTGGCAGGGCGAGCCAATTACCGTTGTGAGTCCGGGTACACAAAAGAGAAATTTCACCTATGCGGGCGACATTGCGCGCGGTCTTCTTATGGTTGGAGAAAAAGGGCAGGGCGATGAGTACGGCCTCGGCTCACCCGAGTCGTATTCGGTGCTTGAGCTTGCCCAGCTGTTTACCGATAACATTACGATGCTCCCCGAGCGTCCGGGCAATCGTATGGATTCTATTGTCGATACGTCTCGTGTCGAACTCGAATTTGGTTGGAAGCCCGAGCAGACACTGCTCACCTATATCGAGTCGCTGAAGGCGATGAAACGGTAGCGCTATGAAGCGCGTACTTATCTTCTCGCTCACGTATCACCCCTATGTCGGTGGGGCGGAGGTGGCGCTCAAGGAAGTGACCGACCGGATTGACCCTGCGGCATACCAGTTCGACATGATTACGTTGCGGTTCGACAAAAACTTGTCGGCGGTAGAGAAGTTGGGGAACGTCACGGTGCATCGCATCGGCTTTACGGCCGATGCGCCGAAGATTTCGGATCGCCGCATGCCGCTGCCGTGCAAGATTGCCAAGATCTTGTTTCCACTCACCTCGTTCCTCAAGGCGGTCTCACTCCACCAGCGCAACCACTACGATGCTATCTGGGCGATGATGGCAAACTATGCGGCGTTCGGCGCGCTTGCGTTCAAGGCCACACATCCGCGCGTCCCCTACCTGCTTGAGTTGCAAGACGGTAATTCGCTTGCACAAGTGAAGGAACGCCAACCGGTACTGCGCACGCTGTGGCTTTTGTACCGCCAGCTGTACCTGCGCGCCGACCGCATCAAGGCAATTTCGAGCTTCATCGAGAAGCTCACGCGGGAGATCGGCTACACGGGGCCGGTGTCGGTCATTCCGAACGCCGTCGATACGTCGCGGTTTGCGGTCGCGGTGCCCGAAGAAGAGAAACAGGCGCTCAAGGCGCGGTACCAGAAAAGCATTGGCGACATCTTTCTCTTTACCGCATCGCGGCTTGTCCTGTCTCGCGGTGTCGAGGACGTGATTCGCGCATTACCGCACTTGCCCTTGGAGGTGAAGTTTCTTGTTGCTGGCGATGGGCAGGACCGCGAGAAGCTCGAGGCAATAGCGAAAGAGGCGGGCGTCGAGGGTCGGGTCATCTTTGCGGGGCATGTGGACCACACGCAGCTGCCGGGGCTCTTGCAGATATCCGACATCTTCGTGCGACCGTCGATTATCGAGGGATTTGGCAATGCGTTCGTAGAGGCGTTTGCGGCCGGCATCCCCGTGGTGGCGACCCCGGTAGGCGGCATTCCTGACTTCCTGTTTGATCCCGAGACGAACCCTGATAGAGAACCGACCGGCGTGTTCTGCAAGGTGCAGGATCCAGAGTCTGTTGCGGTGGCGGTGCGCCGCTATCTTGATGATCCGGCGCTGGTTGCGCGCGTGGTACGCAATGCGCGAACGCTCGCGCTCGAGCAGTATGACTGGAAGCTGATAGCCAAGCAGCAGGTTACGTTTTTCAATGATGCGACGGAGCACGCCAAAACCCCCTGATACTTTGTCGCGCAGCACTCGAAAACCCTCAACGTACGGCACAGTACGCCTCGGGCTTTCTCATTTGCGCTTCGCGTCTCAGGGGCTTTATGGCAGTGCTCGTGGTGTGCTATAAACGGCCAACTGGTATAGTATCGCCATGAAGATCATCATCGCGACCGGCATCTTTCCGCCCGAGGTGGGTGGGCCGGCATACTACTCGGCAGCGCTTCGCGATGCGCTCGAGGTACAGGGCCACGAGGTGCGGGTCGTGCTCTATGGGCGCCTCAAGAAGCTGCCGCCGGGCGTGCGGCACCTTGGGTACTTCCTCAAGCTTATGCGGCATGCACGGTGGGCCGAGGGCATCATCGCGTTCGATACGTTCTCGGTCGGACTACCGGCAGCGGTGGCGGGCATGCTGACGCAGCGGCCGGTCGTGGCGCGCATTGGCGGCGATTTTATGTGGGAGATGTATACCGAGCGAACAAAAGACCTCATTGCCTTACCGCAGGTCTACGAGCACAGAGAGCGCTGGAGCGCGAAGGAGCGCAGCAACTTTCGCATACAGCGGTGGGTGATACAGCATGTCGACCTTGCGTTTACATGCATGTGGATGCGGGATATCTGGGCGCGCGTGTATGCGCTCGATGAAGCGCACGTGCACGTCGTAGAAAATGCACTGCCGCCGC
>Ga0194120_10005321_pt1 | contig 19094 bp, 15 predicted proteins | sample TA2MahCa65mmetaG_FD_148642 | JGI IMG/M metagenome (GOLD analysis project Ga0194120, IMG submission 148642) | Freshwater microbial communities from Lake Tanganyika, Tanzania - TA2015019 Mahale Deep Cast 65m | ecosystem: Environmental > Aquatic > Freshwater > Lake | place: Tanzania: Lake...
GGCAGGCGGCGGTTTTGACAATAGCTATGTGCATCTTGATTTAAGGCATCTGGGGGAAGAAAAGATTATCAAGAGGTTACCGGGCATACGGGACATTTGTATGGAATTTGTTGGTGTAGACCCCGTCACAACACCGATTCCCATCCAGCCAGGCCAGCATTACACCATGGGTGGGATTGATTGCAATACGGAAGGTGAAACAATGGTAAAGGGATTTTATGCGGCAGGCGAGGCTGCCTGCGTGAGCGTACACGGCGCAAACCGGCTCGGAGGCAATTCTTTGCTGGATACGATTGTCTTTGGAGCCATCGCAGGCGCTAACGCTGCCCGGTATGTGCAGGGTTCTTCGGGTAAAAAGGGTGAGGGCGCTCTTAATGATGCATTAAAGCGTGCGGAACAGAGGATTGATATATTATGCAAATCTGAAGGAAAGGAGATACCTGCCGATATCAAAACGTCCCTCAACAAAGTCATGGACAATAAGGTGGGTATCTTCCGTGAGGCCTCTAAACTGCAAGAAGCTTTCAATGAGGTCAAGAATTTACAAGAGAGATATAAACAAATTAAACTGAATTATACCGGCAAACGGGCTAACCTCAGCCTTGTATGGGTATTGGAACTCAAGGGTGACCTTGATGTGGCTACGGCTGTTGTTGCAGGCGCATTGGCACGGCAGGAGAGTCGCGGCTCTCATTTCCGCACCGATTTTCCAAAGAGAGATGATGCAACATGGCTGAAGCACACACTGGCTTACCATTCCCCTGACGGGGCAAGATTAGACTACAAACCCGTGAACATAGGCCCGTTTGAGCCGAAGGAAAGAAAGTATTAGACTAAAAATTCGGTAACAGTTTAGTTTTTTGAAAAAGCCCCTCACCCAGACACTCTCCCACAAGGGGCGAGGGAACTTCCCCAATTCATTCCCTTCCCTCTTAGCTCTACAAAACAGACTATCGACTGAGCTAACCCGTGCGAATGAAGCGGAGCGTAATGAGCATCGGCGTTGAGCGATTTGTTATGTGCTACTTTGTTATTGTTTCTACTATGGAGATATCTTTTTTTATCCATTCATTTACTATCGTTGCAATCTCGACGCCTTTTTTCTTTGAGAATTTTCTTAGCACTTCCATCATGTCAGGCTCAATGTAAATGGGTAGATATAATTTCGCATTAGGCCGATAAAACTTGCCCCTTTCACCTTTTGAAAAATCATATTCTTTTTTCATCTATTTTCCTCCTCATACTGCTTTAACTCTTTTCTGGTTGCCTTACGGGCAGAAATAACTCTAATCCTGCAAGAATCAGCAGCCAACTGCTGGAACGTATGCACCACAACCAGCAAGATACCATTTTTGTCTATTCCAATTGTAACCCATCGGTCTTCATGTTCGCTATGCTCGGTGTCAAAGATGCTTATCATTCTTGGATCAAGAAAAATAGTAGATGCCTGCTCAAAAGCAATCCCATGATTTTTTCGATTTGTCCTTGCCTTATTAGGATCCCAATCAAAATAATAACGCAACCCTTCAACTCCTTAATATATTATACACACAACGTTAATTATGTGATTTTTTTATCCAAGCCAATCCTATAGAGGTTAGCTTCTCAATTGAATGGTCACCTTCTTGTATGGCCTCAATATTAAGTCTGGTAATAGTTGGGTCAACGCCTGTCATTGCTTTTACTCTGTACATTGTTCGTATTTCTTCTTCCATCGCTTCTTTAGTCTCCCAAAGATAAATTCCACCAAACTGACCTGTTTCTTCATTTGAATACCAGACTTTTTGAAGCAGTCCCTTTTTATTTTCATATCTTTTCCATGATTCATTTGCTATATATTCTCGTAAGGTTTGAAATATTTCTTTTGGTTTCTCTGACAAATCCCAATTTAGAATCAACGCATACATTTTCTCTCCGTGTCTATTTATACATAACAATGATTATACAGTCTGTATAAAACGGCAAACACAGACTGTCTCGATATATATAAGAAGTTGCCGTGCCTTCTTATCACGCATTGTAACTTATTTCTTATGATAGGAAATTGCTTTTCCTTTAAAAAGGATGATAATACGAAAATGAAGAAGAATGCAAGCTTTTTTTGGTTTTTTCTGAGGAATAAACGGGAGCGACTCTCTCCTTAATTTTCAAGGTAAAACAAGAAACCAGCCCAATATGAAGGACTTAAGAATTTTTAATATTTTATCCTTTCAGGGCTAAAAACATTATTAAATCCTTGTCCCAGGGCTACCGCCCCATACTACAAATTTACAAAACCTTGCTTTCCCCATTTACACGAGGACAAGTTTTAGTAAAGATTTTTATGTAAAATATTTTACCTCCCCTTTCCCCTCCTTGCGAAGGAGGGGACTGAGGGGCATACGTGTTAAGTTAAGAAACCTAAGGCATGAGAATCCTCCAATAATTCGAGAGTAGTTTTTCGTGACGGTTGTCTGTTTTTAATGCAAGTAGGGATAAGGCGTTTGATTTCACGAAGAAACTGTTTTATAGCCGTAGTGACATTATGGAGAATATTTTGGAGGAGAGAGAAAGCACGTTCCTGGATGAGTTTGTAAAGCTTATCGAAGCTGACTTCTCTTTTTTGTGTAGTCCACAGAATGGCATTCAAAGATAAAGGGATACCACGGATAATTACTGCCATGATACGTTTTCCGAGTATTTCGCATTTCAGGCGATATTCCATGGTAGTCTTGGACGAATGAATGCGAATGACACTCTTAAGTTGTTTGAAAATAAGTTCTATTTGCCATCTGAGACAAAGAGGGGTGAATCATGGACGTCTGCCCAATCGTCATCAGCAGAACAAATTCGAATGCGCTAAACTTCCTCTGTCTTTGAATAAACCCTGTCGCCTTTGCCATTTGGGACAGGAGTTTTTTTTAATACCCCGGAGAGTATCTTTTCGGTAATCATGATTGCATCTCCTCAACACCGTGCTTGCGGAAATCAGCAATGTATGCCTCAACCAGAGCGTCACACAATTTATTGTATATTATTATTCCCTTAACTTAACACCTATGGGAACAACCCCCCTTCGCTGGTTCACTCGTCCTCGATTGAACGAAACATTTGGCTTTTTGCACGGCCGTGACTAATTTAAAAACTCGAGCCCGGCGCAAATATCTGGTTCAATCTGCAAGATTGAACCAGCCAAGAAAAACAAACAAGGACAAACGAGTTTGTCCGTGCCACCATTGCTGGCCCGAAATTATCCCCTTGGCCAGTACATGATAATAATTACGCCAATGAGGGCAATAAAACCGCCTATCAGGTCAAATTTGTCCGGCGCTATTTTATCAACCCGCCATCCCCACAGAATAGAGAGAACTATGAATACACCGCCATAGGCGGCATATACACGGCCAAAATTTGCGGGCTGGAATGTTGGTATAACTCCATAGATAACCAGCACAATCGCTCCAAATAAACCAAGCCAGATACTCTTTCCCTCTCTTAGCCAGAGCCATACCAGATATCCTCCGCCTATTTCGCAAAGTCCGGCAAGGATAAAAAAGAAAACCGATTTGGCAATCTCAATCTTTTCCACGTTTTTACCTCATTTATAGCTCTTATACTATTTCACCAAAGTAATCTTTTCTGCTACAAGTACTATAACTGTTCTTTCTTGTCTCCCTGCATTTCTACTCATCTCTGCGTTCTCTGCGACCTCTGTGGTAAAATCATTTTATGCTGCTTCGAGCCTTTTGGGAAACCATTGGTAGAGGGCAGGGATCACAAAAAGGGTCAAAAAGCTTGAGAAACATACCCCGCCAACGATCACCGTAGCCAACGGTTTCTGTACTTCAGCCCCTACATCCGTAGACACGGTCATAGGTAGTAACCCAATAATATCTGTCATCACAGTTATGAGTACAGGCCTGAGTCGCGTTGAAGCCGCCTCTACGATCGCATTTCTCGTTTCTTTCCCTTCTTGCAGGAATTCATTAATGAACGATACCATAACCGTGCCGTTTAACACACATAGTCCAAAAAGGGAAATAAATCCTACCCCGGCAGAGATACTCAGAGGCATATCTCTCAGGAACAACGCTACAATCCCTCCCGTTGCCGCAAAAGGAACATTTGCGTAAATAAGGGCAGCGTTTTTAAAGGAACGGAAACTCATGTAAAGAAGTATGAAAATTAATCCCATGGAAATGGGGATAACGATTGCAAGGCGATTCCTTGCCCGCTGCATATTCTCGAACTGGCCACCCCAGTCCAGGTAATAACCTGCGGGGATATCCACACCTTCCCGTATCTTTTTTTGCGCCTCTGCCACAAAGCTGCCAATGTCCCTGCCTCGTACATTACATTCCACCACGATACGGCGGTGCCCGTTTTCACGGCTGATCTGGGCGGGTCCCTCTTCAACGGAAATATCAGCCAGTTGGGTGAGCGGCACACGCACACCGCCAGGGGCGCTAATCAGGATATTTTTGATTTCTTCTACGTTATTCCTTGCCTCTTCGGTAAAACGGACTAAAAGATCGAATCTCATCTGCCCTTCCAGTACCTGCGATGCAGCCTTACCGCCAATGGCTGTTGTAATAACATCTTGTATATCCGATACGTTGATCCCATAGCGGGCAATGGCACTTCGGTCAATTTTTATCTGTACCACAGGCAATCCTGCCACCTGTTCTACTTTCACATCCTCAGCCCCTCGAATAGAAGCAACAACCCGTTCGATCTCCTCTGCCTTCGGTTTTAAGACCTCAAAATCTTCGCCAAAAAGCTTGATGGCTATATCAGAACGGACACCAGCTATCAACTCACTGACCCTTAGCTCAATAGGCTGTGAAAAACTATACCGCATGCCTGGAATCTTTTCCAAATCCTCTTCCATCCGGGTAATGAGAGCCTCCTTGGTCTTAGCCGTCTGCCACGACTTCTTGGGTTTAAGCATCACAAATACATCACTGATCTCCTGACCCATGGGGTCTATAGCAACCTCTGCCCGGCCAGTTTTGGATACAACCGTTTCTACATCAGGGTATTTCAGAAGGGTCTTTTCTATAAGGGTAGAGAGTTCTATGGACTCCTTTAAAGAGACACTGGGTAAGCGTACCACGTTGATTGCTATGGCGCCTTCATCCAATTCAGGCATAAACTCTGAACCTAAAAAGGGGACGAGGACAAGACTTGAAAGGAAGCACGCGGCGGCAATAATTAATGTTACTTTGGGATGAAATACAGCCTTTTGTAAAAATGGTTTGTAACGACTCTTTAAAAACCGCATAATGCGGTTATTCGCTTCCTCAGTATGCGCCTTTGTCTTTATCCCTTTTCTGAAAATAAGGGAGCTCAGGGTGGGCATAATGACCAGGGCAACAAAAAGGGAACTCAGCATGGCAAGGCTTACCGTAAGGGCTACAGGCTTGAACATCTTGCCTTCAACACCCTGAAGGGTCAAGAGCGGCACATAGATGATAATGATAATGCCCACGGCGAAGAAGATGGGACGTCCCACCTCCTGAGCCGCAAGCAATATAGTTTCCCTATAACTATTATTACCTTTTCTGAGGGTAAGACGTTGAACAATATTTTCAACTGTACACACTGAGCCATCGGTAATATTACCAAACCCCAGGGAACCTATACTCATTACCGTAGCAGCAATCCCCAGATGATACATGCCTGAAAAGGTTAAAACGACCGTTAAAGGAACTGAAAAAGCAATGAGGAGTGATACGCGCCAATTTCCTACCGTTAAAGTAAGAACTATGATTATCAGGATGATACCGAAAATGACGTTGCTAATAACCGTATGAATAACGTCATTGACAAGGCCAGCCCGATCATAAAACGGTATTATATCCACACCTTTTGGCAGGTTTTGCCTGATTTCTTCAACCTTCTGTTTTACCCTTTCCACCACAGTACGGCTATTCTCGCCCTTGAGCATCATGGCAATACCCGTAACAACCTCTCCTTTGCCGTCCCTCGTGACTGCTCCATAACGTACCTCAGGCCCCACTACCACATCCGCCATATTTTTTATAAAAATGGGAGTACCCTCTGCCGTCGCATGAACAACGATATTTTCAATATCCTGTATGGTATTGATGAGACCTATCCCCCTTATGAGATACTGTTCAGAGGAATGTTCTATGTACTGTCCACCGGCATTGGCATTATTGGCGGCCAGGGCATCGAAGACCTGCCGGAGGGTAATATTATAGGTGATGAGCTTTTTGGGATCCACCAGCACCTGGTACTGCTTTACAAGACCTCCAAAACTATTGACCTCAATAACCCCTGGTATAGTCAGTAACCTGGGTTTGATTAGCCAGTCCTGGATGGTTCTCAGTTCCATGTTGTCTTTACCTTCGCCAGTAACCACGTATTGATAAATTTCACCAAGTCCCGTGCTAACTGGACCCAAGATGGGTTGGGCCATGAAAACCTGTGGAAGCCGCTCCTTTGCTGTTTGTAAACGTTCTAAGACCAATTGACGGGCAAAATAAATGTTTACGTGGTCATCAAAAACTACCGTGACTTGTGAAAGCCCTGACTTTGAAATAGAACGCGTCTCCACAACACTGGGTAATCCACTCATGGAGAACTCAATAGGAAATGTGATGAGTTTTTCCACTTCAACAGGGCCGAGTCCGGGCACCTCGGTATTGATCTGTACCTGGTTTGTTGTAACATCGGGGACGGCATCAATCGGCAAGCGTATAATGTAGTATAAACCCATTCCTATGATGACACAGATAACAACAATAACCAGGAAACCTTGCTTTAATGCGTATTCAATAATTTTATTGATCATAAATTAGGCCTTCGGCGACTTTTTGTCGCAAAGACACTTGCCCCTGAGACCCCATAGCGGGTTCAAGTTTGTAACTTGAACCCTATGTTTTATATGGTTAATTTCGTCATCATATTGTACAAAACGCTATTGTCCGAATAAAATTATGAGTTCGGGTTGTAAACCTGAACCCGCCAAAAGATTAGTCTGCACAACCCTCCCCAAACTTTTCCTTCATGAGTTCAGACTTGAGTAAGAAGCTGCCCTTGACGACTACACGTTCATTCCTATTTAAGCCACTAATAACCTTTACATGGCCATCTACCCGCGCACCAATGACCACATTTCGCCTTAAGAAGTATCCTTCCTTGAGGGGCACAAAGACAAAGTGTTTTTGTCCGTCTGTTTGAACCGTTTCTTCGGGTACAACAGGTGAATCGTTTCCTGTTTCTACAAGGAGCAGTACCTTAGCAAACATACCTGGTTTCAGTTTTTCATGACGATTGTCAACTTCCGCCCGAACCTTCACCGTGCGTGTCTTTTCATTCACCGTTGCTCCAATATAGGTAACAAGCCCTTCAAATTGTTCATCTGGATAAGAGGCAACGGATATGATGACCTTATTTCCCACCTTAACTTTTGTAATGTCTTTTTCGTAAATATCAAACCACACCCATATGTGGGTAAGGTCAGAAATGGTGACAATGGGGGTAAAGGCATCCTTGAGTTCACCAACAGCCACCTTTTTTTCAATCACCGTACCATCGAAGGGGGCTGCAATAGTAAATAGCGAAGATACATTTCCCTCCGGTGCATTGAGCATGCTATTCTCATGCAACCCCATGAGTTTTAATCTCTCCCTTAATGCCTTCAATTCTATCTGAGCCTGTTCATAATCAGTTTCTGCTTCTAAAAACTGTTTTTTGGAGCAGATGTTTTGCCGGTAAAGGGACTTTTCCCTTTGATAGTTCTTTTTGGCAAGTTTAAGCATAGCCTTTGCCTTCTTATAATCCGCCCTTGCCTGTCCCAGTTCTATACTATCCAATATAGCTAATACCTGTCCCTTCTTTACACGATCCCCCCAGTCCACAAAAACCTCTTTGGCTACCCCTGGCATCCTCGGCGAAACAACAACAAAGCGATTTTGATTAGGTCCTACTTCACCAGTTGCCTTGAGCGTAACGCCAATGTTTAACAACTCGACATCCTTGATAGTAATAATTTCTCCTATAATTGACTTATCGACCTTGACGACACCAACCTCATGGCGGCAACCGTCACATTCGATTACCGGAACATTGTGTTCACATTGTTTTTTTAAGAGTTCCTCATAACTATTGGTTTTAATAGTAGGGTTACACAAGGAACATTCGCTTTCTGGAACACCATGTTCAGGGCATATCTCACTTGAAAATACCTTTGCCTTGTCCTTCTGAATTTCTTGCCCACTGTCATTCTGAGCGGAGCGAAGAATCTCACCTTTAGAGGTTGTTTTGTTGCCAGCATCCTTCGTAATAACATTTTCATCGCCCTTGGTACATTGTGACTCCTGGCAATTATCCTGTTTTTGTTTTGCGGCAACAACCTTTATGGAAAAGAATCCAACGAATAAAAGAATAATCGTAAAATAGATCCATCGTATGTTAAAGATTTGTAAACATGAATAAGTCCTTTTGTTCTTCATCATTGCCCTTCTATCTTAATCACTGCCAGTCTTTCAATATCCGCAATGAGCAGATTTAAATTTTTCAGGGATTCTATATATGAAATCCTCGTTTCAGCCCATGTCCTCTGGGCGTCCAGCAGGTCTATATAATTGAACTCACCTTCTTTGTATCCCCTTTCTATCAATTTTAGAGATTCTTCTGCCCTGGGCAGTATCTTATCTCTGAATTCAACGACACGCCTGCGTTCCACATTGTATGAATTGAAATTCTTTTTTAACTGAAAAAGCAGATCATTGTAAACAGACAGGTTCTCACTTTTCGCCTTTCTTGAGAGCGCCTTGCCTTTCTGTATATTGCCCTGGTTGCGATTAAAAAATGGGGCAGGTATCTCAATGCCCATCTGAACGGTATCCACGTTTTCCAGTGAAAGCCGTTTATAGCCTGCCGATACATTGATGTCTGGTATGGCCAGTCTTTTTTCCAGCGTCAATTGTGTTTCTGCTATTTCGATATTCTTCTTTGATGCCTTAAGGAATGGTTGATTACTTTTCATATTCAATTCAAGTTCATGAAGCGATAGTTCTCCAGGTTTCGTTAAGAGTTTTCCCATCACGCCATTGACGGTTTCCTCTGGAATGCCCATTACCGTCTGTAACTCCTTTATAGAATTTTGGAGATTGCCTTCGGCATTGGATACAGAATTTCTTGCCTTCGATAATTCCACCTCAGCCCTGAGGACGTTCGTAATAGCCACCTCGCCCGCATCAAACCTGATCTTCTCGCTCTCATAAATGCCTTTTGCAATTTCTTCCACCTTCTTTGCAATGGCGTAACCTTCCTGGTCAGCCACGACTTTATAAAATGCCTTCTTTGTGTCGGCTATAACAGCCAGTAGAACGGTATCACGTTCTAATTCGTTTTTCTCTTTTGATTTCTCACTTACTTTTATTCCAAGTCCTCTTTTGCCGCCTGTAATGATGGGCTGAGTTATACCAACAAGATTTTGACTCTGATTCAATCCAAGTTCACTGCTCGGCATTTCCTCGGCTAGAAGTTCCAAGACGGGATTTGGATACAGCTTTGACTGTCGTAATGAGCCAATGGCTGCATCTATCTGATCCCTTGTAGACTGCAATTGCGGGTTTTTTTCAATGGCTATCTTAAGGGCTTCTTCGAGCGTAATTTTCTTGTGTACAGGTTGGTTGTCCTTGTCCACGGCCCTGATTTGAGAATCGTTTCCAAGAATTATTACCTGAAGGCACGGTAAATAAACGGATAAGCAGGTTGTCGCAATAAGGAATATAAATCTGTATATCCGAAGATTGGGTATAAAGTGAAAATAGGTATCCATAACAAAACCTTTCGCTATAAAATATAAAACGGTTTACCACGGATAATTTAAACGCCGAAATAATCTCTTACAACCTCCTAAGTCCCCCTGGTTTAACAAAGGGGGATTCAGGGGGTTGTATCAACTCCGCTCGTAATGAAACACGGATGTAAACTTATTTAAGACGTTTACTGTAGTTTTTGCGTAAACAGGGTTTTTATAGAAAATGTTTGAGCTGGGGCAAACTTTCTATTCCTTCATCATATGCAGACTACAGCCAGTGGCTGCTCTAATTAATACTTACTTAGGTTATTTCCGTGGAAAACTAACCGTGGAATGTGTTATGCGGTCAAACGAGGTGGATGGTAAATGATCGTCTGGAAGACGTTTTTGAAATGATTAAAAGGCTGTGTTTTAAGCCGACTGGAGGTATTCGTCAAAGCGAATGAAGAGTCTTGGAATACATACAGGACTAAATTGTTGGCACAGAGTACACAACAATTTGGGCAACATGGATCATCAGTGGGAATGGAGGAACAGTCGTCATTATGTGATAAAACGGAAGATTCCCTTTCACCGCAATGGAATGAATCCTTTTCTGCACAACCCAGAACTAAACAATTGCCCGGTAATATGCACAGGAGAAACCATATTGCCAGGATACCTATAAATGCCTTCTTTAAGAAAATAGTTGTATTCATCTTTTTTATCAATTAGTGACTGCTATACGTAAAGCTTCTGCTTTATGATAAACAACAATCCGTTTTAAAGCAAATAAAAATACGCTTGTATTTTTGCTGCATGGCAGCTTTTTGAAAAATTCATACGGTGGCAGGCAATCAGCATCCGTAGCGCAGGCATCCTGCCTGCTTTTTTCATACATATTTTCTTTTTATGCAGGCTGGAAGCCTGCGCTACGAGATGTTCCTCCCTTCATAGGTGCTGCTTAGCGCCCAGTCTTCAGCCTTCTGGCATAACCCCGCCTTTACAGGATTATTCACGGTGTAATTGCAGACACGGATAAAATCCTCCTCATCCCGGACAAGATGATCATAGGACTCGCGCTGCCAGAACGATTGACCTTCCCGTCCCAGAATATTATTCGCCTTGTTCGCTGTAAACGACTTCCAGCTATGGAGAATGGAACTTAACGTGTGGGACCATTTTGGCGTGAGAACTGCATGAACATGGTTTGGCATCACTACCCATGCAAGCAGTTTGTAACGCTCGTCGTCAAAATAACAGAGCGCATCGGCGACCAACTTCCCGATATCGTCTCGTTTTAGCCAGCATTCGCCGTACCCGGAATCAAGAAAGGCATCTATTCTATCTGCATCTAAAGCATTCCAATGTCCTACCTCTTTGCTGGTTGTTTTTCCGTTTTTCGCTCTGTTTTCATGCCCTTTGCGTTCTGCTTCGATTTGTGTCAGAACGGACTGTGGGAGGGTTCCCGCCAGACGGAAGGTGACAAAATAGGTACCTTCTTCCCTTTTAAAGTGCGGAAGATACCCACGATGGTGGATTCCTGAAACGAGACGGTTATCTGTAGCGTTAGCATTCGTAGCGCAGGCATCTTGCCTGCTTTTTTCATCTGCATCTTTTTTATGCAGGCTGGAAGCCTGCGCTACGGGTGTCACTTTATATTTCATTGGCCGTTTTCTCCGCAGTTTTTTACAGAGCCAAATACTCCTCACCTGCGGAATCTCCGCCCCGCAGTTCTGGGCTTCGCACTTTACCGACCTTGCCCAGAGGTATAGTATGGTACGAAAATTTGGAAATAGTGACGTCTGACAGGTGACGAGCGACGTTTTTTCTCGTCACTCGTCACGCGCCACCCGTCACCTGTCTTATCTTCTTTGGCAACGGCTATGCTGAGCTACGAATTATTCTGGTTGCAGCATACTAAAACTGATAGCTCAATCCCACAAAAAACGTGCGGCCGGGGCGGGGTAAATCGTTTGGAATTGAAGTAGGTCCAGGGTCGCTATAGTCCTTATCGAGCAGGTTATATACCGTGCCCTGCACCTCCATGGTCTTAAAAAAGTCTTTCCCGGTAACCGAAAGATTCAGGAGTGCATAGGACGGCAGGTTACTCCTTGTGTCGTCATCTTCCCTAGAACGCCTCCCGCTGACGAATGTGCTCAGGTTGGTGTTGATGTATTTCCAGTAGTGTGTATTTACGCCAAAATTGCCAAAGTGCTGCGCAACAAATGGCATGTCATTCCCATCGTTGTCTTCCGGATTCTGGAAGGTATAGTTCATGAAGACATAGTTGCCTTTCGTTATGTCTATTTTGGTCTCCGTTTCTATGCCCTGAATGTGCGCATCTCCATAGTTTTCATACCGTGTAGTACCCTGGGCAGTTGGCAGCGTACGGAGGACAATAAGGTCTTTTATGTCATTGTTAAAATAATTAATGCTGCTTGTGATGTGTTTGTTGAACTGGTAAGTTAACCCCACCTCGTATGTCCTGATTTGTTCAGGGTCTAAATCCTCATTTCCCTGAATTGAAGGTTTGATAAGGGTAAACATTTCTAAAAAATTTGGAGCACGAAACGCCTCTCCGTAAAGAAACTTCAACGATGCATTTTTCATGAATGCCCATGACAAACCTGCACGGGGACTGGTTGCCTCGCCAAAATCGCTATATCGGTCGTGCCTGATCCCTACGGTAAAATTTAAGGTATCCGTGATATCCCACGTATCCTGTAAATAAAATGACAATATCCGGCGGGTATGTTCTTCAAAAAATGGATAGGTATCCGTAAAACTCTGCATGGAATCAAGTGGCTCCAGTGTGTCTGGATCAAAGTTGTATGAGGCGCTTTTTGGGCTTTGATTGACTAACCGGTATTCCACACCCAGTGTAAAGATATTTCCATCGAATAATTCATAATCGAAGGGGAGTTCTGTACCTGCTATTCTTTCAATCACCTTAAGACGTTGAGTAATCCCATTTGGATAGGTTGTAAAGGTGTCGCTTACTCCGTCTCCATCCGTATCAAAGGGTAATGTGGTGCCATCTGGTAATGACTTGATATGGTTATCCGCATCAAATTGGTCATAATAAATCCTGGGACGTATTGTAAGTTTATCTTCATACGTCTTTTTGTATCCAATCTCGCCAAATACATAATCAATTTCAAAAAAAGATACATCCGTTAAGGCATATTGAGGTCCAATAAAAGTGTCTGCTCTTTTATTGGTATACCATCCATTCAAGTAGAAATCATCGTATTTGGCTTTCAGTTCCATGTTATATTCTTGCCTGCCGTCATATACACTCCTCGGCGACAACGATGCAGAAGTTGAAAATGCGTTATCCATTAATGTCTGTGTGTCACTCTCAATAATCCCATCAAAGCCGTCAGTCTGTCTGTATCTGACCATGCCGGAGAGTTCCAGTTTTCCAAAGGTCTTCCCAAAGGTAATATTTTCATCATAGGTGTCATAGCTCCCGTAACCGCTGCTTACCCTTACTCCATCCGTATCCTTAGCATCTTTAGTAACAATATTAATAACCCCCAAAAAGGCGTTTTCTCCATACACGGCAGACCCTGGTCCACGGATAATCTCTATCCTTTTTATATTTTCTACAGGGAAGTCGTCAAACATTTCAAATATTCCACCCCTTGCCGGATTTATCGTGAAATGGCCATTCACCATCACCCGTACCCTGTTTTCACTTTGAACGCCCCGTATAACAGGGATGGACATTCCCAAATCCCCCTTCTTCAGAATTTCAAATCCGGGTATGGTTTTCAGAATTTCTGTAAATGTTCGATACCCTGAATTTTTAATTTCCTCAGCCGTAATTACGGTGATGATACCAGGCGCCTTGCTGATGGGGGTTTCATGTCTTGTGGCAATGGTTACTTCCTCATTAAACACATACCAGATGGTCTCCGTTATCTGGGCATCTGTCAAACAAGTGTCCGTACAAGGTATGTACTCATCGTGATCATGTAAAATCTCTGCCTTGCGGGTTGTCTCCGTGCCTTCGGCGAGGATTGTGGATGAGTCAAAAAAGACGGTGAAAAAGATAAATAAGTGACATGTGAAAGATAGGATGACGAGATGCTTCCACACGCCCTTTTTGTTATGCAGCAGATTAAAAGTCACTGTCTTCTCATACTTTTCAAAATGGATTTAGAAAAAACGCTGGTTTTCACGGTTAATTTCGCCTGCTTAATGGCGCAACAAATTATCAAATCTGCAAGGCACTGTCAATGGGTTTATTGCCAAAAATGTAAAAATATATTTTGTAAGATACTCAAGAGAGAGGTATACTACCGTTCACACTTTAGAAATAGTGGCAGGTGTCGAATGGCGAGTGGCGGGAAAAAAACATCACCTGTCACCTGCCACACGCTACTTGCCTTATCGTTCGACTGAGATCACGACGAAGTCTGCATTGCTTTGGTTGTAGCAATGCTGCTCTAGGATTTAACAAATCTGTTAAATTAAGGAGGAGAACATGTACATCTCGATTAAAAACAGGCTCATTCTTTTACTGATTGCATTTACCCTACTGCCCTTTATTCTGCTCAGGATCATAGCCTATCCAAGAGTACAAGCCGATCTCCAGGATGTGCTGATACGAAACCTTGACGGCATCGGCCATAAACAATCAGAATTGGTGACCAACTGGATGCGTGAGCGGGTGAAAGACTCCCGTGTCATTGCCAGCAATCCTTTGATAGTCAAGTGTGCAAAGATCACACGGGATGATAAGGATTATATGGATATCCTCCAATACCTTGAGGTGGCGAAGATTGAGTACGTTTAGAGGGGTATACTGATAAGTAATAATATAGGATTGGTAACCATTTCCACATTAGAAGAAGGCGGAATACCTGATATTTCAGGAATGGATTATTTTAGGCAGGCGGTACAGGGGAATACCTTTGTATCAGGGGTGATTCCCTCAGAAATTCCCCTTTTAAATGAAGTCGGAGAGATGGAATTGGGCATGCCGACGATGTTCGTTTCAGCGCCGTTGAAAGACAGGGATGGCGCCGTAATCGGTGTTATTGCCCTGAGGATTGATGTGGATACGCTGAACGGCCTGATGTTAAGCCTCAGGCTGGGGAAGACAGGTGAGACGTATCTCGTGAACAAAGATGGATACATGATTACAGAATCAAGACTTTCTGCGCATTTGAAAGATAAGAGGTTGGTGAAAAAGAGGAGCGCCCTGGAACTAAAATTAGTCAATCCGGAAACCGGTGAAATGACCGATGGTGTTAAACAATGTATTACCGCTAACAATGGCTTTAATGCAAAAGGATATAAAGATTACAGGGGACGCCTGGTGTTGGGTGTATGGAGGTGGTTGCCGGAGTTAAACTGGGGGGTTATAGCAGAAATTGACAGGGACAAAGGTAAAGGACATTTATGTAAATCCTGATGAACGTAGGATGGTCGTTGAAAAGATGAAAAAGGAAGGGATATTGAAAAATTTTACATCCCTTTGCAAGAGGAAAAATGGAGAGCAGTTTTATATGGAGCGTACGTCCAGTCTGGTTACCGATGAGAAAAACAAAACTATTCTCATAGAGGGAATATTCAGGGATATTACCGAACGGAAGATGCTGGAGGAGGAATTACAGGAATCCGAAGGTCATCACAGGCAATTGCTGAATTTGTTAAAGGAGGGAGTATATCAGAGTGAACCGGCCGAGGATGGGGTATTTACCTGGATCAACCAGGCAGGGGCAGAGATACTTGGTTACAGTTCAATTGGAGACGTGATTGGAGTCCCGGTAAAAGATATATATGTGAATCCCAACGACCGGAAAGAATTAATGAAAAATTTAAAAAAGGAAGGGATCAGGAAAGACTGTATTTCATATTGTAAGAAGAAGAATGGCGAGCGGTTTATTTCTGAAATGACGTGCGCTCTTTTGCGCGATGAGAGCGGCAAGGCAGTCAGGGTGGAAGGGATATTCAGGACCAGAACGGAAAAATGAGTGCAAAATGAGACGGCCATGACTTTTGGTCACAAAAGGGATGAAATATCCTCTTCGTCTGTCATTCCGAGCGGAGCGAGGAATCTTCAGGATTTCTCCCGGAGTTTACCCTGAGGAGAAAAAGATTCTTCCCTTCGTTCAGAATGACAAATACGAAGGGGTCGAAATGACAATTACTGGTGAAAAATTTAAAATAAAGGGCACAAACATGTATTCTATCAATAAGCATTGCTTCAAGGAATTCAAGATTGCGCCGGGACATCGGGCAAATTACGCCATCCTCTGTAATCCAGAGTTCAAAGAAAAACAGTGGGGAATGAAATATTCACCTGCCAATAATTACCAGCGTGAGTATAAGATACTTCCCCTCTTTTCCCACCCTCAAATCCCGGTTCGATATGAAGAGGGCAAGGGTGTCATGTATAAAGACGGTCAATCGGTGCTCATCCAGAATTACCTCGTCATGACCCACTTTGAGGGTGAAGACGTCGTTGAATACTACAAGAGGAAGGGGCTGCCGGACCAGCAGGAAATAGGACGCGTAGTTCAGTATTTTTCCAGCGCTACCCTGCCTTTGACGCACATGCATTCCAGAGGGTACATTCATTGCGATATCAAACCCGGCCATCTCATCCTGAATCCTGTAACGGGCACGATGGCGCTCATAGACCTCGAATGCACAATTAAAACGGGGGAAATTATCTGCGGTATGAGCAAAGAATATGCCTCACCGGAGCAAAAAGAAATGATCCGATTATTACGCAACGGAGAGAGTGAAAAGTCTGTGCTGAAAAAAGTCAGGATGAATGCCTCTTCTGACCTGTATTCCGTCGGTTTGGTCTTTTATCGGGCAATTACGGGAAAATTATGGCAAGATGGTGCCATCCCTCCCAAAGAAATTAACAAGGACATTCCGGAAAAGCTGAACAAGGTTGTTTTGGGGTTGCTGGAGGAAAACCCTTATAATCGCATCCAGACCGCAGAAGCCATGAAAGTAGAACTGGAGGCCGTGTAGCCAGGAAAACCACAGATTACGCAGATTCCACAGGTGAGAGGTTAAAATGAGGTAATATTTCACCGCCAGACAACGCTGACTTCGTGGAGGGGCTGACAGAGGATAAACAGAAATAGTATGCGAAATTCCCCCTTATAACGTATTTCACTGCGTCCTCCGCGTTCCTCTGCGGTGAACTATTACCAATAACGATGTAGCCCAATGAGGGGCGACCTGTTTGTAGGAAAGGGAGATTAAAGGATGTTCTATTTTGAGGTCTTTAAGGCATTCTATCGGGAAAAGATAAAATACCTTGTTGTCGGTGGCCTTGCAGTAAATCTCCATGGCGTGCCGCGGGTTACCTATGATATTGATATTATTATTCCAACCGATAGGGATAATATTTTGAAACTGAATAGAACTTTAAGAGGTTTAGGTTATATTCCACGCCTTCCGGTTAACCCCGACGATATGGCAGATGAGAAGGCATTAAAAGATTGGATTGAAAACCGCAATATGAAGGCATTCAGTTTCTACCATAAGAAAGAAAATAATAAAGTTGTTGATATTGTACTGGAACATCCGCTTGATTTCACCCAGGCATTTCAGCGTGGCGCGATAAAAAAAGTGGGTGATATTGAAATTTATGTGGCATCAATAGATGATATGATATTCATGAAAAAAGTGAGCAATAGACCAAAAGACCTGAGCGATATGGAAATGCTCAGGGAAGCCTTGAAAATAATGGAGCAAAAAAATGAATAACGGGTTTCGTTATACCTTGGAAAAAGAGGATATCGTAAATTATATGAAACTCTCGGACGAGGAAAAACTTAACTGGCTGGAAGAAATTGTCTCATTTACTGAAAAGGCATTGACGCCCGAAGAAAAAAAAGTAAGAGACCATTTCAGAAATAATAGAGAAACCGTAAAAAACAACGAAGAACAGTGAAAAAGCCTTTAGCACGAAAAATAATAGAAGATCATCTCGTGTCAGGCGCATGGCGGGTGGGTGCTGAAATCGGTATTTGCATCGATCAAACCCTTACCCAGGATGCTACGGGTACCCTTGCCTACCTGGAGTTTGAGTCTATGGACGTGGGTTGCATCAAGACCGAACTCTCCGTCAGCTACGTTGACCACAACCTCCTTCAGACCGATTATAAAAATGCCGATGACCACCGATTCCTCCAGTCGATCGCACAACGGTTTGGCATTTATTTTTCTCCGCCTGGCAATGGTGTTTCACATCAGGTTCATTTAGAACGCTTCGGCGCGCCCGGCAAGACGTTACTGGGCTCCGACAGTCACACATCAATGGGCGGCGCACTTGGAATGATTGCTATCGGGGTAGGTGGGCTGGACGTTGCCTTAGCTCTTGTGGGTGAACCTTTTTACTTTCAGGTCCCAAAAATACTGGGTGTGAAGTTAACGGGGAAACTGCCTCCCTGGGTTTCTGGCAAGGACGTAATCCTGGAAATGCTCAGGAGACATACCGTTAAAGGGGGGATAGGCAGGATTGTTGAATATTATGGCCCGGGCGTTGACACCCTTTCTGTCACTGATAGGGCCACGATAGCAAATATGGGCGCTGAACTGGGCGCTACCACCACCGTATTCCCATCAGATCACAGAACACTTGAGTTCCTTAAAAGTCAGGGGAGAGAGCAGGTGTGGAGGGAATGCAAGGCCGATCCGGATGCGGAATACGACGAACATGATGAAATAGACCTTGGTAATCTCGAACCCCTTATTGCCTGCCCATCTTCACCAGACAATGTTAGAAAAGTTTCAGCGGTGGAAGGTACCCCTGTGGCTCAGGCGATTGTGGGTTCTTCTGTCAACTCTTCTTTTCGTGACCTCATGATTGTGTGCAAAGTTCTTGAGGGAAAGACCGTTCATCCCAACGTGAGTTTTGAGATTAATCCGGGCAGCCGTCAGGTTATCGAGAATGTGGCTGCATTAAACGGCGCCCTGACGCTCATCCATGCCGGTGCACGCATCCACCAATCGGGCTGTTTGGGATGCATTGGAATGGGACAGGCTCCGGCTGGCGGCACTGTTTCGCTAAGGACGTTCCCAAGAAATTTTCCAGGCAGGAGCGGGACAGAGGGCGACCAGGTTTATCTGTGCAGCCCTGAAACCGCCGTAGCCGCCGCTATTTTTGGGAAGATTACAGACCCCAGAAAATTAGGGGATTACCCGCAGATTAAAGAACCCGAACTTTACCTGTTTAACGAAAATCTTATCACAAAACCATTGCCCGTGAAAAAACGGAGTGGTATAGAAATTATAAGAGGTCCGAATATCGCGCCTTTCCCCAGCCTGAAATTTTTACATGAACATTATGAAG
>Ga0194120_10005325_pt1 | contig 19083 bp, 18 predicted proteins | sample TA2MahCa65mmetaG_FD_148642 | JGI IMG/M metagenome (GOLD analysis project Ga0194120, IMG submission 148642) | Freshwater microbial communities from Lake Tanganyika, Tanzania - TA2015019 Mahale Deep Cast 65m | ecosystem: Environmental > Aquatic > Freshwater > Lake | place: Tanzania: Lake...
CCAGTCGCACTGGCGGATAGCAATGCCGTCGAAGTAGCGCCCGAAGATTTCGCCGATCTCTTTGGCGGTGTCGCCGTGCGAGATCTGCGTGGTCTCCGAGTCGATGAAGGCGCCGTGGCCGCCCAGTTGGGCCATGCCGGCCTCGAACGAGCCCCGGGTGCGAGTGCTGGAGAAGAAAAAGAGCATCGCCAGCGTCTTATCGCGCAACAGCGGGTGCGGCTCGCCCAGAGCCCGTTTGCGTTTCAGATCCCAGGCTACCTCCAGCACGGTTTCGACTTCCTCCTTGCTGAAATCCAGATCGCCGATGAAGTCTCGGCCTCGAAAGTTAGTCTGCATCGTCAAGTCTCCTTTGTATGATTTCAACTGGGAGTGCCCGCGGCACACATCACTCCATCGCCCCCAAAACCAGAGCCAACAGCGCCATGCGTATTACCACGCCGCTGAAGGCTTCCTGCCAGTAGCGCGACCAGCGGGTGATGTCCACATCAATCGGGATCTCGTCCATGCGCGGCAGAGAATGCAGCAGGATGGCGTCGGGCTTGGCTTTGGTCGCTAGCAGCTCGCGGGTGATCTTATAGTTGGCCGGGGTCAGCCCCACGCTGCCACCCCGCTCGTCGCGCGATTTGGTGTAATCTGGCTGCACTACCGGCTCCACCAGAATCACATCGGCTTTGCCGATCACCTGCTCCACATGCTCAGCCTCATTAAAATTCAGGCTGTACTGTTTGATCTCGTCCTTGAATTCGGCGGTCAGCGCCATGTCCGGCGGAGAGACGAAAGTGATCGGGCAATCGAATTGAGTCAGCGCGTAGCCCAACGAGTGCATGGTGCGCATCCGCATATCGCCCACGGCCAGCCAGTTGAGGCCATCAATCCGTCCCCGATCCTGCAGCACAGTGTAAAGGTCGGTGAGAATTTGAGTGGGATGCTCGCCCCAACCATCGCCGCCATTGATGATCGGCACACTCGCCCACTTGGCCGCCTCATGCGGCGCGCCCTGTTGGAAGTGGCGCATGACGATCACATCGCCATAGAACTCCAACATCTTCACCGTATCTTTGATCGACTCCTGATAGAAGTCGCCGGCCCGCGTCATCTTCGCGTCCGAAAAGCCGGTCACGTGCCCGCCCAGTCGGTGCATGGCCGCTTCGTGCGCCAACCGGGTGCGAGTGCTGGGCTGATAGAACGCCGTCACCAGCGTCTTCTCTTTCAGCAGATCGCTGTTGCGGCGATTGCGAGCGATCGGTTCCAACTGCCGGGCCACCTCGAAGACCCTGAAGAACTCCTGCCGTTCGAATTCTTTTAGCGACAAAATGTCGCGTCCCAGAAAACTACGCATGGTTCAAACCTCCTGTTTGACGAATGGGTATGTTCGGGCGCAGTGACTCCGGCGCGGAAGGCGCCTCCGTCATTGCGCCATCGTTTCATCGAACGCATCCCATCACTTCCCGGCCGTGCCCGCCAGCATCCCCGGAAACAGCCCATAGAATTCTGTGGCGCGCACGACATCGTCCAGCGGAACATGCTCGTCGATGGTGTGCGCCGTCACCTCGTCGCCCGGCCCAAAGCCGAGCGAGGGAATCTTGGCCTTGCCGGCCCAATACGTGCCGTTGGTCGAAAAATCCCACGTGCCCGGCGGGCGAGCCTCGCCCCACAATTGTTGGATCGTGCGCTGGCCGGCCTCCACCAGCGGATGCGCGTCGTCGAGCGCCCATGCCGGATAATACTTTTCCACCGGAAACACGAAGCCGGTGTAGCTCGGCGTGTCGTAAAACAGCTCCTCGACGTGAATCTCGTCTTGCAAGTAATCGGGGATCAGGCCGCGCAGCTGCGAGAGCACTTCTTCTCTCGGCTCGGTGAGCGTGATGCGGCGGTCGAGATAAATGGTGAACTGATCAGGCACCGCATTGATCGACGCCGTCCGCACCGAAGCATCGGTCACCGCAATCGACGAGCGGCCCAGCAGCGGATCGCCGCCCATACCGAGTCGCAGTCGGCGATCCAGCTCGCGGATGTTGGTGATGATGCTCATCATCTTGTAAACGGCGTTGTCGCCGAGGTGATGCGAGGCGGCGTGCGCCGATTTGCCGCGCGCGGTGATCTTCAACTCCAGGCGGCCCTTGTGCCCCCGGTAAACCCGCATCTTTGTGGGCTCGCCAATCAGCGCGGCGTCGGGCCGAATTTTTGGATCCACCTCCACAAAACTATTGGGGGCGATGCCGTCGCACCACTCCTCCATGTTGCCGAAGTAGTAGGCCGTCCAGCCCTCGAGCAGGCCAAGATCGCGCGCCATGGCCAAGCCATACACCATGCCCGGCGTGCTGCCCTTCTCATCGCACGCGCCTCGGGCGTACAGCAAGCCATCCTCGACTTTGCCGACGAAGGGATCCCATTCCCATTCGTCGCGGTCGCCGATGCCCACAGTGTCGATGTGCGAGTCGTACACCAGCACCTTCGGCCCGTGGCCGATCCGGCCGAGGGTGTTGCCCATTTTGTCGAAGCGCACCTCGTCGTAACCGAGCTGTCTCATCTCGGCTTGAATGCGCTCGCCCACCGGCCCGATCTGCGACTCCATCGACGGGATGGCGCAGATGTCGCGCATGAAGTTGATGATGTCGTCGCGCGATGCCGCGACACGTTTTTGGATTTCGGCAACCTCGTTCATGTTTTCTCCGGAGATTCTCTCACCACAAAGGCGTTGAGACACGAAGGAATGCGAAGGAAATACGTCGCGACTCTTCGCGCCTTTGAGTCTTTGAGTTGAAATCAACGCCCGACCTTTCTCACAACGTGGAATTTGAAATAGCCCGGCACGAAGTGGCTGTGCGAATGATCGATGGCCCGGCCATCTTGAGTGTACAGCACCGCCTCGACGTGCATGAGCGGCGTGCCGCGCTGAACGCCCAACTGCCGCGAGAGCAAGCCATCTGCCGACTCGACGGTGAGCGCGGTGCGCGATTGCCCCAGCGGCGGCGCGCCCCGCCGCAAAAGCAGATCGAGCACGGAGCCGCTGAAATTCTCCAGCTCTTCCTGCGTCACAATGCCGACCGGCAGCACGTCGGTGAGGTATGCCACCGGGACACTGCCCGCATAGATGGTGCGCGAGACGGCGACCACCCGCGCTCCCCCATTCAGCCCTAGTTTCGTCGAATCGCTCTCGTCGGCTTCGCGCTCGGTCACTATCAAATTCACCATGCGCGTCAGCAAATTGAGGCGGTGCGCCAGTGTGTCGATGCTTTCTAAAATCTCCAGCCCGCTTTCGATCACCGGCTGAGGCGCGAGCACAAATGTGCCCACGCCCGGCTTGCGCACCAGCCGCCCGCGTTCCTCGAACAACCGCATGGCCTCGCGCAGAGTCGCCCGCGAAATGCCCAGCCGCTTCGCCAAATCCGGCTCGGTGGGCAATCGATCACCGGGCGACATCGAATCGATCAATTGCGCCAACGCTTCTTCGGCGCGCACGTACAAGGGCCGCGCATCGAGGCGCGTCTTCGAGCGCGGCTTGAATTTCACGCTCATATCAACACCGGCACCCTTCCGAATTTTGTCACGTCCACCAGCCCCAAATCCGAAATGCGAAGTTCGGGAATCACCACCAGCGCCAAAAACGACACTTGGATATTGGCGTTGTGCATCGCACAGCCGCAGGCGCGAAAGGCGGCCAACACGCGCTCGGCTTTGGCGGCCACCGCGTCGCTGCGCTCGTCGCTCATCAGCCCGGCAATCGGCATCTCCACCGCCGCGATCACCGCGCCATCTTTCACCACCAGCATCCCGCCCTGCCGCGCGGCCAATTCATTCGCCGCCATCGCCATCATGGAGTCATCCGTGCCGACGATGATCATGTGATGCGAATCATGGGCGACGGTGGAGGCCACCGCGCACCGGCCTTTGAATCCGAACCCATGCACAAATCCGATCTGGACGCCGCCCGTGCCGTGATGCCGTTCGACCAGCGCCAACTTGGACACATCCTGCGACACGTCGGCATGAACCGCCTCATCGTTCACCGGGAGGTCGAATTCCAGACTCCGGGTGAGAAGTTGATTCTCGGCAACGCCGATCACCCGCACCCGAACTTTGGAGTTCGGAGTTCGGGGTTTGGGGTTTGAGATTCGGAAGTCATCGGCGGCCAACGTCTTTCCCAATTTGACCGAGTTCTTCACCTCAGCCGGATATTCGAATCGCGGCAGTTCCACCCTCCACTCCCCGCCCTCCACGATCACTTCTCCGGCGCTGATCACAACATCCACTTTCATCTGTTCGAGGTCGCTCACGATCAGCACGTCGCCGTAACGGCCCGGCGCAATCTGTCCGATGTCGCGGTCGAGGCGAAAGTGTTCGGCGGTGTTCAGCGTGCACATCTGTATCGCCGTCATCGGCTTCACACCCTGCGCTATTGCATGCCGCACGGCGCGATCCATGTGCCCTTCGTTCACCAGAGTGCCCGAATGAGAATCGTCGGTGACGAGCATGAAGCGCCGCGAGTCGAGTCCGAGTTCGGTGACGGCGCGCACCGGGTCGGCCACATCGAAGGCCGCCGACCCGTATCTCAGCATGTGCTTCATCCCCTGCCGCACGCGGGCAACGGCATCGGCCATCGTCGTGCCTTCGTGATCATCTTCGGGTCCGCCGGCAGCGTATGCGTGAAATGGCCGCCCCAGATCAGGCGAGGCGTAATGCCCGCCGATCACTTTTCCGGCTTTCATCGTCTCGGCCATTTCGCCATGCATCTTTTCGTCGGAGAGGAACACGCCGGGGAAGTTCATCATTTCGCCGAGGCCGATGATGCCCGGCCAACCCATCGCTTCGCGCACTTCGTCCGGGCCGATGCTTGCGCCGGGCGTTTCGAGGCCGGGCGCCGAGGGCACGCACGAGGGCATCTGCACCCAAACGTTGATCGGCTGTTGCGCCGCCTCGTCCACCATCAACCTCACGCCTTTGAGGCCGAGCACGTTCGCCATTTCGTGCGGGTCGATGAACATGCCGGTGGTGCCGTGCGGAACGACCGCGCGCACAAACTCGGTGACGGTGACCATTCCCGACTCGACGTGCATGTGCCCGTCGAGCAAACCGGGCGCGAGGTAACGGCCATTCGCGTCGATCACTTTTGTCTGCGCGCCGACGGTGTGACTCGCATCGGGACCAACATAGGCAATGCGCGAGCCTTTGATGGCGATGTCGGTGTGGGGCACAAACTCGCCCGACTGCACGCACACCCACACGCCGTTGCGAATCACAAGATCGGCGGGCGCGCGCCCCATCGCGCAATCCACCAACTCACGAGACACTTCATGCCACGGTTGTCGTTTGGGCATTAGGCTATTGCCCTCACCCCCGGCCCCTCCCCCGCTGTGCGGGAGAGGGGAGTCGATTCTCCCTCCCCTGTGCGGCGCTTTTCCGCACGGGGGAGGGCCGGGGTGGGGGTCAACTTCTGTATCCCTTCATGAACCTCTTCACCAAATATCGCACGATCTCAACAGAGAACGCCAGCGCCAACACCGCCGCAATCAACGCCAGCTCGCCCCAGCCAATGCGCCGGAAGAGCGAAACGATGAGTGCAAGAGTGAGGGTGAGCAAAACAAGCAGAATGATACGAGGCAGGGTCTCAGTCATCGTCGTCTACTATTCCATCTTGAGCATCCAGAATTCTTCTGTATGTTCGATATTCATCCCGATCCAGTACCCCCTCTCCTGGAATGAACACGTTCCCTTCTTCGTCTTTATATCCACCATAGTCATCGGGGCCGTGGCGAAATCTCCACTCATAATCCTCGCTCTGATCGCGCCGAGATGTCGGCCTCTCTCGCCTTATCCTCGTCAGGGGGAGCGCCCCATGAGGATCAACCTCTTCTCTTGATTGGCTAGCTGCATCTTCTAGGAGGAAGTTAATCTCATCTATTGGATCGAGCTGAGACTGAATAGTCGCTATTACTGTCTCGCCCCAAGAAGTCCACTTTTTATCTCTTTGGCTACACCCAAGTCTAACCAATTCTTGAATCGCTTTCCAACTATTCTCCCCTAATTCAACAGAGATTCGTCTTGGTGTACTCATGGTTGATATGTTCCCGTTTGGTTTGCAGCAGTTCTCAACAGAACACTCACACTCTAACTCACCAGTTCTTTCGCAATCGCGTTGTGCTTCTCCATCACCGGCCCCAATTCCACCGTTTGCAATTCGCCCTCTTTCACGATCCACTTTCCCTCCACCATCACCCAATCAGCGTTTTGCGGCGCGCAGAAAATCACGGCGGCCACCGGGTCGTGCACGGCGGCCCCGGCGTAATCAAGTCGATTCAAATCAATAGCGAAGAGATCGGCGCGTTTGCCCTTTTCGAGCGAACCGATGTCGTCGCGGCCCAGCACCTTCGCGCCGCCAATCGTGGCAATCTCCAGCGCCTCGCGCGCCGTGAGTCCTGCCGGGTCGCCCATCACTCGCGCCAACAGCATCGCCTGCCGCGCTTCACCCAACAAATGCGAGCCGTCGTTGCTGGCCGAGCCATCCACGCCCAACCCAACCTTCACACCCGCCGCGCGATATTTCTTCACCGGAGCGATACCGCTCGCCAGCCGCATGTTCGACGACGGGCAGTGCGCCGCGCCGCACCCCGCACGGGCCATCAATCCGATCTCGGCATCGTTCACGTGTACCGCGTGCGCGTACCATACATCGGGCCCCGTCCAGCCGAGCGTTTCCATGTAGTCCACTGGCCGATGCCCGAACTTCTGCAAACAGAAATTTTCTTCGTCGATCGTCTCGGCCAAATGGGTGTGCATCGTCACGCCGTGAGCGCGCGCCAGTTTCGACGACTCGCGCATGAGATCGGGCGTGACCGAAAACGGCGAGCACGGCGCGACGACGATCCGCACCATTGCGCCCGGTTTGGGATCGTGAAAGGCTTGGATGAGGCGCTCGGTGTCCTTCAGGATCGCGTCATCGGTTTCCACCACCGAGTCGGGCGGGAGTCCGCCTTTCGATTCCCCGAGCGACATCGACCCCCGGCTGGCGTGAATGCGGATGCCGATCTCCTGCGCGGCGCGAATCTCATCTTCGAGTTTCGAGCCGTTGGGGAACAGATACAGATGATCGCTCACGGTGGTGCAGCCGCTGAGCAGAAGTTCGGCCATGCCGGTGAGCGCCGAGATGTACACGGCTTCGGGCGTGAGGCGAGCCCAAATGGGGTAAAGGGTTTTGAGCCAGTTGAAGAGCGTTGCATCTTGCGCGGCGGGCACCGCGCGGGTGAGGGTTTGATAGAGGTGGTGGTGCGTGTTGACGAGGCCGGGCAGGATGATGCGCCCGCGCATATCCACGATGCGGGCATCGAGCACGGTGGGCAGTTCGTTGGTCGGGGCAACCGCCTCGATCACGCCATCGCGGATGATCATGCCCGCGTCACGGAGTTCGCGCCGCGCCCCGTCCATCGTCACAATCACATCAGCGTGCTGAATGACTACGCTTGCCATCGCGCCTCCTGCCGTTTGTCATACAAAGTACACTATAAGCCCAGAGGCCGCCTCTTGTCAACTGCCGCCTGCCATCGCGGTAGAATCTCCCCCATGAACCGCCGCGCCGCCATCCGCGCCTTTGCCGCTGTTGCTGGAACCGCCGCCACAATCGTCGTTGCCCGGCAGGCTCAGCGCCGCGTCCGCGCGTTTCGCGCGCAGGGCCGCGTGGCGCGCGACGAATACACCGCGCGCTTTCCGGTCGAGCGCCGCGCCCTCACCGTCGCCGGCTGCGAAACGAATCTGTATGCTGCCGGGCCGGTCAAAAGCGAATGGCCGCCACTGTTGCTGGTGCACGGCGGCGTGATCGAGGCGGCCACGTGGCTGGAAACCGCCGCCGCGCTGTCAACCGATCGACTCGTCGTCGCCCCCGACCTTCCCGCGCACGGCCTCTCCGGCTACCTCCCCCCTGCCCACCTCCTCCATTGGCTCGAAGCGCTCGTCGAACATCTCGGCTGGCAGAGATTCGATCTGTGCGGGCACTCGATGGGCGGCGCGTTGTCGATTCGATACGCCTCGCGGCACCGCCAGCGGGTGCGCCGACTCGTGTTGTGCGCCCCGGCCGGTACCGGGCAGCACTTTCCGCGCGTGTGGCCCGAGCCGTGGAACGCGGGACTCCTGCCGTTTCCGTTAGCCGACACACTCATCGAAAAAGTATGGGGCCAGCCGGAACGATTGACGCCGACTCTGCGGCGTCAATTCGATCTCATCTTCAGCGATTTCTTCCTCTCGCGGCGGTGGTTGTGGTATGGGAGCGGCGGCTGGCGGTGGCTGCTCGATGTTCCTCTCTCACTGCTTCCGTCCATCGCCGCGCCCGCGTTGTTCGTGTGGGGCGAGCGCGACCGCATCGTGCCATTCCACGGGCGGCGCACCGCGCGCCTCGTCGCCCAAATCTCGAACGCGCGAGTTCACTTCCTGCCCTCGCTCGGCCATCTGCCGCAAATCGAATCGCCGCCAGCCTTCATCGCGGCGCTGCGCGAATTCCTGTCGGCAGAAGACACGAAGTGTCTTTGAGACACTTCGTGTTTGTGGATATCGTTACGCTTCGCCCCCTTCGCCCCCTCCCTCTTCCCCGCCCGCCTTCCGCGCGCCCATCTCACGGTCGAGTATGAGCAATGCCGGGCCGTCGTTGCCGATCCGCTTCAACTGCTCCACGATAGCAGTGGCCGTCTTTTCTTCTTCCACTTGCTCGTTGATGAACCACTGAAGCATGACCTGCGCGGCGTAATCGCCCTCTTTGGCCGCCAGCCCATACAGGGCATTGATAGACGCCGACACTTTTTGCTCGTGCTCCAGCGCCTTTTGGAACACCTCCAGCGGCGAGCCGAACTCCACCGGCGGTTGGGCAATAGCTTGCAGGGCCACGCGCCCGCCCCGATCATTGATGAAGTTGAACAGCTTCATCGCGTGGAGTCGTTCCTCTTCGCCTTGAGCGTGCATCCACCTTGCAAAGCCGGGCAGGTTCTCATGCTCGAAGTGCGCCGACATCGAAAGATAAATGTACGACGAGAGGAACTCCATATTGATTTGGTTGTTGATCGCGTCTTGAACGCTTTTGCCGATCATAAGTATCTCCTTGCGGCTGTTCACGCTCTGGCAATAGGAACGCTGATGAACACTGAGTCGATAGGATGAACGCTGATCATTTGGATCAAGAGAAATCAGCGTTCATCCGGTCTTTCAGCGCAATCCGTGTTCCCCCGATGCCGTGAACAACCGCTCTCCTTCCATCGAATATGCGCTTCACTGGGCCAGCGGCAGTGTCACCGCAAACGTGGCCCCGCGTCCGGGGCCGTCACTGCGCGCCTCAATCGTGCCGTTGTGCCCGCGAACGATCTCGCTCACAATCGAAAGCCCCAACCCCAGCCCCGACTTCTCGCCGATGGATTTGGTGGTGAAGAACGGATCGAAAATCTTCTCCAGATTCTCTGGGGCAATGCCCATGCCCTGATCGGCCACTTCGATCACGGCGGAGGACTCCGTTTGCCGCGCGCGCAGAGTGATGCGGCCTCCGCCGGGCATCGCGTCGCGCGCGTTGGTGAGCAGGTTGATGAGCACTTGCACAATCTGATTCCGGTCGCAGACCACCACCGCCGAGTCGGCGTCCACCTCGGTAATCAGTTTCACGTTGGTCCAACTCCTCACTTGATAGTCCATCAACAACAGCGCATCCTGCACCACCGACGACAGAATCTCCGGATGGAGGGTGGGCTGACTGCGGCGCGAGTAGCCGCGCAATGTTTGCACGATGCGGCTGGCGTGCCACGCCGAGCGTGTGATGATGGGTAGAATCGATTTCAGCGTTTCGTAATCCAGCGCCTCTTCCTTCAACTGCGCTTCGAGCGTTTCGCTGGCCGAGACGATTGCGCCCAACGGCGAATTGACTTCGTGCACAATTCCGGCGGCCAATGTGCCCACACTGGCCAACCGCTCCGAAGCCGAGAGCGCTTCCTGCGACTGGCGCAGCTGCGCCGTGCGCTCGCTCACCCGCTGTTCGAGTTCGGCGGAGAAGGCGCGCAGTTCGGCGTTGAGGCGGGTGTTCTCGCGCAGGGTGACCAACTGCCGCCCGATGACGAAACCCGTGAGCAGTACGGCGCTGATCAGCACGCCTTTCGATCCCAATGTGAGTTCGCGGCCGGCCACAAAAATCACCAAGCCGTAACCGAGCAGGGTCGCGGCAAAAGGGGCGAGGCGCGTTCGAGCAATTTCGCCGCCCATCGCTCGGCGGAGGGATCGGGCTCGAGGGTGCGTTGGCGAATGGCGGCGAAGGCAAACAGCACGTAAGCGGCCATCCATCCGAGACTCACGGGATCGCCGTCTACTTCCTTTCGGGCCAGCGTGGTCAATGCGGAGAGCAGATCGGCGCCGACGAAACACAACAGCCCGGCCATGCAGAGGATCAACGCCGAGCGCGTTGCGTTATCGGGGCGGCGCAGAAGCAGAGCCACGATGCCGCCCAACGCAACGAGGTCGCCCACCGGATACACGGCGGCGGCGATTTGGCTGGCGGCGTCACTGGGGTGCGCGGCGGCCAGAGGGCCGATGAAAAAATACCACACCACCATCGAGGCTTTCGCGAGGCAGGTTGGCAAGTATGTCGAGGCAGAAGAAGAGGGCATCGCCGACCAGCAGAGAGGCAATGGCGAGAGCCAAGGCCGCCCATGCGGCGAAGGCAAACAGATACGCCACAGCCCCAATGGCCGCGGCGCCCCAGCGGTTATTCAGCCAGCGCGGAATGGGCGGGCGCGAATTACGTTCGGCGCTCATGAGGCGCGTGTCGAGGTAATGTCAGCCATTCACCGCAAAGGCGCAAAGGATTCCTGCGGAGGAATCCTCAGCGTGTTCCGAGCCTCTGCGGTGAAACGAACGATGATCACAGCACGCCAAGCGCGGCCTCCGCCGCGCGGAGGGTGTTCTTCATCAGCATGGCAATCGTCATCGGCCCCACCCCGCCCGGCACCGGAGTGATGGCCCCGGCCACTTCTTTCACATCGTCGAAGTCCACGTCGCCCACCAATCGGTAGCCGCTCTTCTTCGTCGAGTCGTCCACACGATTGATGCCCACATCGATCACGAATGCGCCGGGCTTCACCCAATCGCGCTTCACCATTTCGGCGCGGCCCACTGCGGCAATGAGGATGTCGGCTTCGCGGCACACGGCGGGCAGGTCTTTGGTGCGCGAGTGGCAAATGGTGACGGTGCAATCGCGATGCAATAACAGCATCGCCGCCGGAAGGCCCACAATGTTGGATCGGCCCAGCACCACAGCATTCGCCCCTTTGAAAGTCGCCCCCACTTCTTCGAGCAGAACGATGCACCCGGCGGGCGTGCACGGAACGAACAACGGCTTGCGGCCTTTCATCGAGAGGCGGCCAATGTTCACCGGGTGGAAGCCGTCAACGTCTTTATCAATGCCCACAGCGTTCAGCACGCGCTCTTCGTTGAGATGATCGGGCAGAGGCAGCTGCACCAGAATGCCATGCACATTGGGATCGGCGTTGAGTTTCTCCACCAGCCCTTCCACTTCCTCTTGTGTGGCCGTCTTCGGCAATTCGTTGCCGAACGACTCCATGCCCAAATCGGCGCACGCTTTGCGTTTCGATTTCACGTAAGCCTGCGAGGCGGTGTTCTCGCCCACCAAAACGGTGGCGAGGCCGGGCCTCTTTCCAGTCTTCTCGAACAGCGCCTTTGCCCCTTCGGCAACCTGCGCTTTCACTTTGGCGGCAATCGCCGTCCCGTCAATCAATGCGGCAGTCATGCAGTGTCTCCTTTTTTGAATCGATATGCCGGAATTGTACTCGAATGGGGTTTTTCGGGCATCTGCCATACGCCCGTTGGCGGAGCGAAAGATGTCATGAATCAAAAGGGACGGCGTGTGCCGTCCCTTTGCTTGATTCTGGAGCGCGCCGACTCTATTTCACGCCCAGCGCGAACGTTCCGGTGAAGGTCACTGTCACTTCGACCCGCCCCTTGCCTGTCACCGTCGCCTGCAATTCTTTCCACGCGCCCAAACCGTCGTTGGCTTCAGCGTCCCAGAAGAAGATGGCGAATGTGCGTCCGGCCAATCCCTTGGGGATGATGAAGGAGATGACCGCCTTCTTGCCAACAGGCAGAGCCGAGAGCAACTTGCCGCCGCGCATCACCTGCAGGGTCATCGCCGAAACATACTGCTGGCCTTCGGGCAGAACATCGGGCAGGGCCTCTTCGGGCTCGGTCACTGCGCTGGCCTGATCGCCGCTGTCACAGTCGATCATCGCCTCGTCGCCGTTGCGCAAGCGCAAGGTGATCACTGCGGGCCCGCATCCGAGCGAGACAAACTCAGCGCCTGTCACCGGGATGATGCCGTCGCCCGGAGGGAGAACCGTTCCCGGAATGCCCGACCCTTTGATGGCGAGGGCATTGCCGATGAAGGCGAGGCTGTAGTTGCTGCCCAATGTCAGCGTGCCTTGCAAGATAGGATACGAACCCGTGTCCTCTCCCGGCGTGCGAGTCAGCCCGCCAGCGAACGCATCGCCCGCCGCCAGCGAGCCGCTGGTGATTTGAAACGTCAGCGCCGGATCGACCTCGCCGTATAACTTCGTCTGCGGGTCGGCGGCCACGGTGATCGAGCGTGCCCGATGTGATAGTCGGCGTGCCCACCGAGCTCGTCGTTCCGTCATACACTTTGGCGTCGGTCACTGCTGTGACCGTGATGGGGCGGGCGTTGATAGTGTCGGTGATGGTCGTCGCGCCGACGTTGTTGTAGTTGCCCGTCACGTCGGTGAACGTCCAGAAGTCGGCGGCGCACGTGCCCGCGTTGGTGTGGGTCGTGTTGCTCAAGTCCAGCCCGCTCAACGCTTCGCCCAACACGCCTGTGGCCGAGCCCGTCGCCGTGTGCGCCGCGCCATCATAGGTGACGTTGTACGGCGTGACAACGATGACGGCGTTCGCCTTGCCGATGACATCATTGACCGTGCCGCTGGCATTGTTGTAGTTGCCGGTCACATCGGTGAACGTCCAGAAGTCGGCGGCGTACGTGCCCGCGTTGGTGTGGGTCGTGTTGCTCAAGTCCAGCCCACTCAGAGCTTCGCCCAACACGCCTGTGGCCGAGCCTGTCGCCGTGTGCGCCGCGCCATCATAGGTGACGTTGTACGGCGTGACGCTGATGACCGCGTTGGCTTTGGTCACCGTCAACGCACCATTCACGTAACTGATAATGTAGTTCCCCAAGCCCGTACCCACTGCCGCGCTCGGAACGATGGCGTAGGGTGAACCTGCTACCGTCGCCGCCGCCGCCGCCCCCGCGCTCGTCAGGGTGATGCTCGTTACTGTGTCACTGTTCACCAACCCCGCAACTGAGAAGTCTGTTGATGGTGTCGTCGTGTCAAAGGTCAAGGCCGTGCCGTAGGTCTTAGTTTTGTTCGCCGCAGTAATGGTTAGCAAGAAACGGAGAGTCTCTATCGAAGCATAATTGACCTGTTGACGCCCAGTGACATTAATGCGATTCCCTGGCCCAGTGGTCGTTGCAATGCCTTCCGTATTGAAAACAAGAGTGTCAGTGTTCGCGTCGCCGTTGATATTGATCGTGGTGGTTGCCGACGACGTTGCATTGAATGTGTCGTTTCCGTTGCCACCATTCACCGTGAGCGTTTCGATGTTGCTGTAACTGATCGTTTCGGCGTTTCGAACCACCTGTGTGCTGGAGACAGTGAATGTGTCATTCCCCGCTGTGCCGTCAACCGTGAATGTGTCTGTGCCCGCGCCGCCGTCAATCGTATCGCTTCCCGTTCCTCCATTGATTGTATCGTTGCCCCCGCCGCCGTTGAGGGTGAGTGTATTCAATCCAGTGGCGCGAGTCGTGATGTCAAGAGTAACTGTGTCATTGCCATTCGCGGCATCAATCGTCACATTCGTCTTGTTGGCGAATTTGACCAACTCGCCAGCCCCCGCAATGGTGGTGCAAGTCACGCCAACGCCGCAGCTCGCGCCATCTGTCGCCCCATTGTAATCACGAACGGTGATCGTATCGTTGCCGTTCGTGGATACAGCAAATCCGCCGCCCGTGCCGTATGTCACATTAGCGGCAACGGACAAATCAGAGACGGGTTCAAGATTGGTGAAGCGAATCTCCGCACCATCAAAGTTGAACTCCCCGCTCGTCGCATCAATAGCAGTGTACGTCTCATTGACAAAGCTGCCGCCCGTAATGTTCAACGTATCGTATCCACCCGCCCCACCATCGTACTCAACGCCGCCCGCCACCGGAATGACCACGCCTTGCGAGTTGTCAACGTTCAGCGTGTCGTCGCCCGCATCGCCGGTCACGGTGATCGTTCCGTCGTCGTTCACGCCAGTGATGGTGACGTTGTCATTCCCCTCGCCGCCGCCGAGTGTCACATCGCTCGAATTGATCACCGCAACCACCAGCGTGTCATCGCCCGCCGTGCCGAGCACCACCACATTGGTCGAGTCGGTGATGGTGACGCCGTTGCTGATGAGGAAGTTGATGATACTGATGGCCGTGGCGTTGCTGATGGTGAGCGAGCCGTTGAGGGCGGAAATGCCGCCGTTCACTCCGCCTTGCAGTGTGAGGTTGGCGAGAGAGTCGATGGTGACGTTTTCATTGTAGACGCCGCTCTCGACATTGATCACGCCGTCGTCGGGCGCGTGCGTCGCCGCAAAGTCGATCGCCGTTTGGATCGGGTTGTCGCACGGCTGATCGCCATCGGTCGTCGGATCGCAATCGGCGGAAGTGAACGCATACGTCACGCCGCCCGACACGAAATAAGGATCGGGCGCGGCGATGATCTGCGCCGCCTCTTGCGAAGCGAGCGGCGCCGAATCGCCGTTCGCATCCACCACGTTGAGCAACACGTCTTGCGGCAACGCTGTTGTATCCGCAACGGTTGCATCAGTTGACGCCGGCGCGGAAGCATCAACTGTGTTTTCAATGGAAGAGGAGTCGCTTCCACCCAAAGAGAGTATCGGCGTCTCGACGGAACTTGTTTCCGCGCTGGCATCGGGCGCCGACTCCGCAGAGACGATCTCACTGCTCACAGACGCAACTTCATCAGTGGGCGCCGAGGTATCGGCGGCGGCTTCACTCTCGGTGGAAGTTGTGTCGCCGAGCATGGCCGCGTCGGATACAACAGCGACGTCTGCCGATTGCACAGCAAGTGGATCGATGGACGGCGGGAGCGCCTCGTCGGCTCGCGCGCGCCCATGGGAAGAGGCCAGCAAGGCAATTGCCAATGCAAGCGCAAACGCCGCTGTGATAAGCGGCGATCTTCCTTATCTTATGGGCTTGAAGATGATTCATGTGACCTTCCCTACTAATGAACGATTACTACGAATGGACTCAACTATTGTTCATTCTATCGATCTTGCGTAAAGAAAGGATAAAGAGGAGGGGGGAGGCGAGGACTATTTTGAGGCGCTACAGAGATTGGGGCGGGCCTGAGACGCCCCAACACCTAACGGTTTGGAAAGGTGACCGACACCACGAGCCCCCCGCGCGGCGCGTTGGCCGCCGCTATTGCGCCGCCTTGCGCTTCTATTAACTGGCGGGCAATCGCCAACCCAAGACCCGCGCCGCCCGCCGCGCGCGTTCGACTCTTTTCCCCGCGCCAGAACCGATCGAAGAGGCGGGGCAGATCCGAGTCGGGGACGCCGGGGCCGTTATCGACAACGGCGAGCATTGCGCCGCCGGGCGAGCGAGCCACAGTCACGCTCACGCGCCCGCCCTCCGGCGCGTATCGAATGGCGTTGCTCAATAAGTTGCCGATCACTTGCCCCACGCGCTGAGGGTCGGCGTTCACCTGAGGGGTGTCGGCCTCCACGCGCGCCGAAAGGTGAATGTTGCGCTCATCGGCTTCGGCGCGGAAGAGATCGACAGCGCGTTCGGCCAATTCGCCGAGATCGATCATCTTGCGATCAAAATGCAGTTGCCGCGATTCAGCCAGCGTGAGCAAACGCAAATCTTCGACGAGCCGTTCGAGCAGATACGTTTCTTCGAGCACGGGGGCCACGTGCGCTTCGTCGGCGGGGTAAACGCCATCGACGATTCCCTCGAGCCGCCCGCGTATGACGGTGAGCGGGGTGCGCAGTTCGTGGGCAATGTCGGCGAGAAGATCGCGGCGCTCGCGATCGCTGCGTTCGAGGGCCGAGGCCATGCGATTGAACGAGTCGCTGAGACTGCGCAGGTCGCCGGGGCCGCGCGCCTGCGCCGCGATGCGCGCCGAGAGATCGCCCGCCGCCACGGCTTGCGCCGCGCCGATCACGTCGGCCAGCGGGTTGACGAAGCGCCGCGCGAGAAGGAAACCGATGAGCAGAGTGAGCAGGCCGGTGAAGAATGAAATGACGCCAACCGGGAACGACAGGCTGACGAGCAAGCGAAGGAAGAACGATAACGGGCCGAGCGGGTTTTGCCGAATGACGAGCGTGCCCACCTGACGGCCATCGGCGCGCACGGGGAAGTGGACTCGGCTGGCATCGGGCGAATACACTTGGCCGATGAGCGCGGTGTCGGTGCGGCCCTCGTCGATGAGCACGCGGCCCGATTCGTCGAGCAACAGCACGTTGCTCCATTCGTCAGCCCTGCTTTCGAAGCCAATGGTGAGCTGATTTTCTGGAAGAAGAATCTTTTCAACGCCCGCCCAGCTGCCATGTCCGATGAAATAGAGTCGCGCCGTTTCTCCGGCGAGAGGCATGGCGTCGGAATCGCCTTGCATCACACTGCCGACAAGCAGGCCGATGAAGGCCAGCAACAGCACAACGGTGAGCAGCACCACCGCGCCGAAGGCTTGCATGAGCAGCAAAAACAATCGGCGGCGAATTTGGCGGACGGAGTGGTGAAGGTCGAGTGGGTGGGCCACGGGTTGAATGACAGGATGACATGATGAGTGGGTGACATGATGAGGGCAACGTCATCTTGTCATCGTGTCATGTGTCATCTTGTCAACGCTTCAAGCGATCACTCGGCAAACTTATACCCCACGCCATGCACAGTGATGATGTATTTCGGCGCCGCGCCGGGGTCGGGCGGCTCGATCTTGCGGCGCAGGTTGCGGATGTGCGAGTCGATGGCTCGCTCGTAACTCTCGAAGGCCACGCCGCGAGCAACGGTGAGCAGCTGCGCGCGCGAAAAGATTCGCCCCGGTTGGCTGGCAAGAGTCGCAAGAATCTCGAACTCGGTGGGAGTGAGGGCCACTTCGCCATCCGGCAGCACGGCGCGATAACGGGCGCGGTCGAGGGTGAGGTCTCCGGCGCGAATCACTTCGGCGGGCATGGCCGACCCCGAGGCCCGGCGCAGAACGGTTCGCGCGCGAGCCACCAATTCGCGCGGGCTGAAAGGTTTGGTGATGTAATCGTCCGCGCCGAGTTCGAGCCCCACCAGTTTGTCGCTTTCTTCGACGCGGGCGGTGAGCATGATGATGGGCGCATTCGAGTCGTGGCGCAGTTCGCGGCACACGTCGAGTCCGTCCATGCCGGGCATCATAAGATCGAGCACGACAAGATCGGGCCGCTCGCGGCGGGCAACGGCCAGCCCCTTCGCGCCATCGGCGGCGGTGATCACTTCAAAGCCCGCCGCCGTGAGATAGTCGCGGCAGATTTCGACAATCTTCGTTTCGTCGTCAACGACGAGGATGATTTTGCTCATCACAAGAAACGATGAGCGATGAACGCGGAACGATGAACATTGATCCAGAGACGTTCATCGTTCATCCTTCATCGTTCATCCTTTGTCATTCGTCATTCATACCTCAGCGCTTCCATCGGGCTGAGGCGCGAGGCTCGCCACGCCGGATACAACCCGGCAAAGATGCCGACCATCGCCGTGACGGCGAAAGCGATCACGATCGTTCCGGCGTCCACCAGAGTCGTGATCTGCCCGGAGAGATTAACCAGATACGAGATCAGCCATCCGAGTCCGATGCCCAACATCCCGCCGATGAAACTGAGCACCAACGTCTCGATGAGAAACTGAATCATGATGGCCCGCCGCTTGGCCCCCACCGCTTTGCGCAATCCGATCTCGCGCGTGCGCTCGGTGACCGAGACGAGCATGATGTTCATGACGCCGATGCCGCCGACCACCAACGAAATGACTCCGATGAAACCGAGAAAGGCGGTGAGCGTGGCGGTGATAGCACCCAGCGCATCGAGAAACGCGCTCTGACTCAGTACCGTGAAGTCGAGTTCATCGTTGAGTTTGAGTCTGTGTTGGCGGCGCAGGATGCGTTCCACTTGCACGATCACATCGGTCACCACCTCGGGGCTGGAGGCCGACATGGAAATGTCGGTGACTCGACGCTTGCCGTTATTGGTTGCCCACGAGCCATACAGTTTTTCGTATCCGGTTTCCAACGGGACAACGACGATCTCATCGGCGTTGCTGAAGCCGGATGCGCCTTTCGATTTGAATACGCCAATGACCTCGAACGGGATGCCGCCGATCTTGATCGCGCGCCCCACCGGGTTGAGGCCGCCGAACAAATCTTTGGCCGTCTGCGATCCGAGCACGGCCACGCGCGCTTTGCCGGCGCGATCTTGCTCGGTGATGAAACGCCCGTACTCCACTTCATAGGCGCGCACCGAAGCGAAAGCGGGCGTCGTTCCTGTGGTGCTCACATTGACGCTGTTCTTGCCATAGGTCACGGGTTGGTCGAATCCCTGAAACGAGGGCGCGACATCGGTGACGTTGTTGAGTTCCTTCGCCAGCGCCTCATAATCACTGTAGTACATGAAAGCGATTGTCGTATTTGGATTGCGCCTCTCGAACCGGCCCGGAAACACGGTGACGAGATTCGACCCGATGCCCTGCACCTGACTCGTGATGCTGGCCGTGGCCCCATTGCCGATGGCCATGAGCGCCACCACTGCCCCCACGCCGATGATGATGCCCAGCATGGTGAGAACGGAGCGCAGTTTGTTGGCGGCCAATGCGCGCAAAGCAATGCGAAAGTTTTCAGAGAAGTCCATAGCGAATTAAGAAAGGAAGAAGGATGAGGGATGAATGCGCGGCTACTTTCATAATTCATCCTTCATCGTTCATCAATGGTGCTCCAACGCCACTTCGCTCGGCCTCGGCGTCCCGGCGGG